>JAABUK010006912.1_pt1 | contig 16642 bp, 16 predicted proteins | sample 5559141 | NCBI WGS metagenome assembly JAABUK01 (sample SAMN10711869, study PRJNA513367) | rock metagenome | isolation source: Antarctica rocks | place: Antarctica: Victoria Land, Pudding Butte nord | collected 2016-01-03
ACATCCACGGCTTTATCACCTTCCATTAGTCACCTAAGGGCTACCTTGCTGTATACATGTGACGGCTCTATCATCGCATCCTGATTAAGCTAAGGTGTATAATGCCAGGGAAAGATTGAACAACAGAGGACACATATAGTTGAAGGGGAATGCCTATGCGACCGTTGCCGACAAACAAGCACACCTCCCGAAAGCTCTAGGCATAGGACATACTGTTCGCGATCTGGCCGGCGCCGTTGTAGTCTTTCTGAACTTCTTCGTCGAGGCCGATGACAACCTCCAAGTGCGATCGCGACAACGGCACCATCTCGTCCACAGCGAGGGCATGAGCAGTAGTTATCATGTTTTTGATCTGAATTGAGGATTAGCAAAGCCTCACAGATATTAAATTCAACAGCGAACCTTTCGGCCTTTCACTTATTTCTCCGATAGCCTGTCGAGATCAGCAGGTGTGTAGTTCGCTCGGCCCTCGGCTGTCGCTGCTTTCTTCAAGAAGCTTTCCCATATCGTCTTTCTCGCACCAAACCCCAAAGGCCCGTGATGCAAAGCCACCGAGATTCTGCTCTGATTCGCGTTGTCAATGTCCTTGACTCGATTGGTTGTAGGGATCATGATTCCTCGATAATACTCTAGTGTACGTAAGCACACCGATACGAGAGTGTTATGTGGGTTGATAAAAGAGCGTGACTGCACAAACACATCGGCTTCATCCTTATGAATCGAAATGTATATCTTTGTTAATTCTTCATCTAATTCAATAGACTTGTATTCCTATTTCTCACCACGCTATTTCTTATTCGCTACCACTAATCACAATTACCTCTAATCGTTCATCTGCTGCGTTGCGCACACGTGTTGAATAAACTCGCAAAAGATACGCTGAGGCCCACTTCGCTTCGCTTGTACTATTTCTCCAAGGGATGTAGATTTAGACTAGAACTTGGCCGCCGAGAGTTTGACCCGCCAAGATTGATACAACGGTCGATTGTGTAGAGAGCGGGGATCGCGAAAACAAACATAGTCATGCCGAATCCCCATGACACGAGGAGGGCGATAACGTTAGACGAGCCTGCGTTTACGAAGATGGTGGAGGAGTAGAAGGCAATGATGTTGACTCCATTGCGATCCAACGTTAGCTGAAAGATATCTCATCATTGCGGTATTTGAGGGAGGAAGGAGGGTGGGGGGGCGGGCGACTTACTGCCAGACATCTGCTGAGCAATCATGATAATGCCCGATGCTTGAGTGGCACGACGGATCCGGGGAACCGTGAATAGTTCCGCTGCTCGTGAGAGGAAGTTATCGTTTTTGAAACCTGTGTCTTCGATCAAGACGTCTTCTGCCACCAATTGAGCGTGTATGTAGAAAAGATCCCTTGCAGCTTGCAATGGTGTATTGCGTACTCGGAGAAGTGATCGGTAAGCTTTCGCATGTCTCCCCTTTTTTATGAGCCATCTGGCGCTCTCGGGACAAAAATAAATGCCCAAAAGAAGTGGCACAGCCGGGATGAAAGCAGAGCCAAACTGTAGCCTCCATGTGATATCTCCCGCGTTCATCACGAGAAGATTTCCCGTAAATCCAAGCATAATTCCGAAGGCGACCCACATTTGCCAGGTCATGACCGGAGCTCCGCGTATACTTGCTGGGGCATTCTCGGCCGAAAAGACCGGAACGGTGACTTCCTTGAGACCCATACCAATTCCAAGCAAGATTCGACAAACAAGGATTTGCGGCCAGGTCTGAGAAAGTGCCTGGCCAATAGGTGCGAGGAGACTGAAAATGGCTCCCAGGAAGATGGCTCCTCGGCGACCGATGTAATGATTGACTGGGTCTGAGAGCCAGCAGGAACTGTGAACGTGAATAAAATCGCACGAAGTGGAACTTAGGGGACCAGAAAAACATACAATAGCGCGATCGATATATAAGGAGCTGCGTTGATGACTCCAACGATCCAAGAGTTCTTCTCATAGGTTCCAGCGGCGTTGCAACCGGATCCTGTGTCGGCGATGTCGAATGCCTGAGGGAAGGAAAGAATTGCCCCATTCGAGCCTGTCTGATCCCAACCTTGAATGCAGGCGCCAATAGAGCTCAGCGTAATGAGGAAGTATAGCGTCTTGGATTGTTTCCAGCGGTGAGCTATCTCATCCCGCAGGGCGATGCGTTCATCTTCGGTGAGTTCTTCAATGTCCTCAAAGCCTTGAGGGTTCTGCGCTACCAGAGCACCCTTCCTAAGCAAGGGCACAAGATCTTGCAATTGGTGCTCGGCCGCATAGTTTTCAACGTCTTGAAACAGATCCGACTTCGAAATGCCAATCAACGGATTTTTTATTCTGAAGCTTGTCAGTCTCCATCGCGCAGAAAGCATCTGATGGTCAGGAACACTCACGCTCCATTCGTGTTTTGGGTCATACCAGCAACCCTTTGCTTGCGCTTTTCATTCAGGTATCAGGACTGACCCATGGCGCGCCTCGCTTCCCCTCCGCGAATAGCCTTTTCGGCTGCTGATAAATCTTCAGCAACTTGTGGCCACGCTCAAGTGCTCAAGACATGCCTACCTGTTCTCGATCTGGCCGACGTAAGGTGACTTCGACATTCTGGTAATACTGGCTTCCTGGCACTTTCCCGAGGATTGATGGACTTGTACTTATTTGACAGGAGGAAGCAGAAAGGGTCCGGCCATGTATCTATCCTTCTTCAAAGCTGGGGCAATAGATGTTGTGCCACGGGGCCCCAGACTTGGGTCGGGAGCCAGGGCCGAATGTGGAGATGAGGACGACGGAGTCAAGTCCCGAGGACAAGGGTCACTCGATCCACCGCCAAGCCATGGCCCTCCGAGCATTTACACCTATCTCGGAGTAACTTACAGTGTGCAGCTCGGGTGGTCAACTCTCGAGCTTTGGTGGATTCAATTGCTGGCTTGCCTGGCCAGACCCGTGACCAAACGTGAGATAGTCAATTACAGATGTCTGTATCTCCGCCTCGCTGGGACATGGCTTCCATGCGGCATCTCTGTTCTTTGATGGCGAGTTCTGCTGGACACGTTGACGCCACCAGTGCTGAAAGATTCAATTGCGAAGTCGTGCATGCGACAAGCCTCTGCTGCATTAGGACCGCTCGCATCGCTCAAATCACGAGGGATTACAGCGGTAGAATTACTATCGCCCCAGGGAGTGGTCGGTGAGCTGATCAAGTAATCTCTTGAAATCTTCGAGAAAGAGTGCGTCTGAACCGTATTTGAAAACAAATGCTAATTGTAAACTAGTTAGTAGGCTGTTAAGAGGGACGAGCTCCTGAAAGGAGGGCTTTCCTGAAAGGAGAGCCATTCACCTTCCAGTACGGATTTTTGCTTTGGTCTTTCGACCTATTTTTCGGTGTGTCCACGACATCCGCAAGTATAAAGACTAGGGAAAGTGATGTGAGTAAGATTCCCGAATCTTGGACTTGCGCGAACGAGCTCAGCAACTCCGAGGCCGTATTCACGTTTAATGATATTAATTAAATTATCCGAAGTGAAGATCCACCACGGATCGCGGGCTAACGCCTCCCAGGGACTCGTCTGTTGGGAATGAATATTCCCGAGGCCATTGTTGTACTGAAAGTTCAGATACATTTCTGCAATCCAATACAGAAAAACGGGCATGATTGTTCCAATATATAGATTGCTGCCCCACTCAGGCAAGAACGGTTTGTTCTTAATCCAGGCAATCACATTATGTAAGTTGTAGGGGAGATAAAGAAAAATTGCGTTGGAACTCAGGAACCAGCCGTAGATTGGCTCTGAGAAGATGGATGTGGCGTGCCACAGTCCGATTTGGCCTACCTCAATCAAGTTTAGTTTATGCAAAGGCACACCTAATCTCGTATTGGACAATGTAATCATGACCAAGATGACAATTGCTTCGACGACGAAAGAGGCTGAGGCGTTCGCATCTGCAGCATGGTCTGATATGACGACTCTCTTTCTGGAATTCGACATCCTGGCTCCTGCTTTGGGTCGCTGTTCGTGCCTAGTCGTCAAGCACGTTTGAAGAGTCCTCGCGGGAACGCTCGGCGCGAAGGCTGGGAACTTCGAAAAGTAGGATGACTCGTTTCGAAGCTTTGAGATGGGATGTACACTCGATCCAGATGATTGGCACTTTGCCCTGTCGGCGGTCCCTCCACACCCTCCCCAAGCTGGTAATAGCCACCCCCGCTTTTCGCAGTTGCCAGCTGGGAAGCCAAAAGAACTGGGTGGCCCATCATCCCTTCACGGCTCCCAAACGTTGTCCTATGTCGACAAGTTGACTACTGATCCTCTGAGCTGCACGGCTGACCGCAGCTTCGAGCCAATCACATCAGCTTGGTTCGGGCGAGGTACCGTAATGACTTTGGATAAACTTGAGTAAGGAAATTGAGCAAGCAAGTGCTCTCAAGTTTAGTTGGCATTTAGAGTAAAAGAGCGTCCAACATGATCGCTAGGGACGAGTCTTCCCTAATTAGATTTGGCAGCCATCTCACGTACGGAGAGTCCGTGGAAACAACCTTTTTGGTATCGAACGAGAGTGAGGTTTTGTTGACGGGGCTATAACGAGCCTCACACCTACGCATATGTCACGGTCAGTAGGATTGTTGTACACTCATGCTCCTCACATGTTGGATCGATGTCGTGACTGAGGTCGGGATCATCCTCGTTCATTTCGTTGTGGTTGGGAAGACTAAGAGGCGCAGGTACCTGATTCGACCAGGGAAGCAACATCAAACAGTGTACTAATGTCAGGGATGTGTCAAGCATTTGCTAAATGATGAAACTGGGCGCGCCTGGTACATACAGTTTATGATGGGTGCTGAAGTTTTCGAAGCAGTGGAAGGCTTGATTTCAAACTCCCCTGGTGGCATATGTCAGTCGCAGTTATTCCAATCTGTGTTACCATTTATAAAAAATCTGATAGGTTTAACCCGAAAACTCATCTCTGCAAGTACGAGATCGTTCCAATAGCTCTTCGAATCAGTATTGAACAGTTCAATCATCTAGAATCTGAACTTTAACAGCCCTTGCCAACGGGTCTGATGCGGTCTCGAAAGCTTGCTCGCCTTCATCGAGTCTGAAGCGGTGTGTAACGAGAGGTTTCAGATTGATCAGGCCGGCCGAGACAAGGCTGATGGCCTTTGGGTACGTATCATGGTAACGATATTGAAATCGAAGGTCGATCTCTTTGGAGGCGAGGTACATGAATGGGACATTCGCAAAATCTTTACCACAGCCGATAATGAATACCATGTTACCGAATCGGCACGACTAGAAAGACCAAAAATTGCACAGTCAGTTTCAAATTCCGTGAATAATGAGCCAAACCTCAACGATTCAGTGAGTGACACCCACGTAGATACCGGTCTGTACACTTGATTCGACACCGGTACATTCGAACACGAGTTTTGCCTCAGTGGCCAGTGATTTTCTGACTTCTGTAGCCACGTCTCTTGCACCGAGAGTACGGTCGACAAGTACCGGTCGAACTCGCGGAACGAGACCCTTTGCCGTCCGAAGACGGTTCTCGTCGAGGTCTGTGATGACTATAGGCTCGGCACCTGCAGCATTGGCCGCTAGAAGAGTAACGAGCCCGATGGGCCAGCACCACAAATAACGATGGCATCGCCGAGTTTCAAGCCTGCACGCTCAATTCTAGCTAGGCCGACCGAAAGCGGTTCAAGCAGCGAACCCTCTTCGTACGAAAGGCTGTCGGGGAGGGCGTGCAACCATTCTTCTGGATTGAGCATGGTAACGAGTAAGCGTACCGTGGTATGGTGGTGTAGAGAAGAAGACGATATCTGGACATGCGTTGTACCTGCCATTGCGACAAGAATAGCACGTAGCCTTCATGCAGGGAATGCCACATTCAACCGCCACACGGTCACCTTGGAAAGATCAGTCAAGCTGCAGGATCTGGTATTCGAAGCATTACCTGGCTTGAACCGGGTCACGCCGAGCCCCACGTCGATTGCAATCCCAGAACTTTCGTGGCCCAGGCCGTTCTCTCCGGTCACAACCATGTCTTCTACATGGCCGTCCTTCCAGCAATGGACGTCTGAGCCGCTAATACCTGTAGCTCGTACATGTATCAGACACTGTCCCGGCCCTGGTTTGGGGATTGGACCAGGTACGAGATGTAGCCCATGGCTCGGATTCGTGTATAGAGAGAGGTTTACGGGCTTCCGTGTGTCACCGTGCGGCGGTGTGACGTGCTTCGACGAAGTTCGTGGCCGGGTCGGTCTGGCTAAACTTCGGCTGACAATTGCAAGAAAAAGGCCAGCCCACTGGACTACTCAGAGACTGCGCTCTGGAGAGGAAACATAAGGACTGTTGCTACCACCAACTGTAAAGGTATGGCGCTCTCTCAGAGAAAAGTCCTCGTGGGCCTTCCATCGTGCGAAAGAGGTTACTCTGCGGCAAAGTTGCGATTGTCACGGGAGGTGCACGTGGTATTGGCGCTAAATTGCGGGAAGGCTATTCCTAACAAAGTAATGCACCTCTTATATCTTACACTGAGACATTATCGACCCTTTCACCAGGCCTACATTTGACAATCTCCTCCGGTGCTTCGCACAGCCCCTGCAGAGTCTTGTGTACCCATCGCAAGGTGTCTCATACCAAGCGTTTCTAGGTCTCACAGGCCAACAGAATAATGTGAAAGCATAATAGTCTCTATTCTCGGGCTGCCAATACATTCTCTCCATCCAGCACGAAAACTGATCATAGGAGCGCTTTTAATGCATCCACCTTTTGATATTTCTGTCACTCTCAATCCTCTTGTGATTTACGGTGGCCAACACTGCAGCAATGTGCTGTCACCAGATTTCCGAATTGACTGTCCCAGGCTCGTCCAGGTACTGCGGCTGCACAGACACCCAGTTCAATCTGCCTGAGCCATCCCGTCTATTCGCACGGGACAACAGGACACAGATCACTGTCTTCCAGCACTGTGCAGATAGGTTTGCACGGAGGGTTTCAACCGTCTTACATACAGTGAGCCTTGTCTGGGGAAGATGGTAATTGTGGACAAGATCGGTCGGCCATGCCGTCTCTCGAGCTGAGTATGAGATCGATCGGACCGCAACTTCACTTTAACAACCACAATGGTAGATGAGTCCCACCACAGGTTTGGAAGATTGAATGTGAAGGATCTGTGGACTATAGGAATGACGACACGGTCATGCTTCGGTGTGCTTCTCACGGTCAGCTTGTCGTTGTGAGCTGTTGACGGGGTTGAGTGGGCATATAATCGTCCCGTCGGCTTTAGTTCCAGCTGTGACCTGACCAAACGAGCCTCTGGCAAAGGCACCTAGTTGCCATTCATAGTCTCCCAGTCTCATGGCAGTTTGTGATGGACTAACAGATCAGTGATCAGACAGACGACGCCACTGTGATCCATGAGCATCTCTCATGAATGCTTCCACTTGTGTTTCGTAGTCTTCTTGCTCGATGACAACTTGGTTGTCCGTAAATTGGTATAAAGATTCACCAATCCAAATATCTGTTCGCAGTGGAAGTTCCGCTTGACTCAGTTGCCTCAAGGTCGTTTTGGCGTTCCTAATAAGCACCTAAGTTGTATAACGAGCTCGTCGTATCAGACGGCAAGACTGGGGGTGCATGTAGATGAGGGCATGCACGTCGGAGATCAAGGGCGCTTTGTGCGGGCCTGTTAGGAGGAAGTCTACCTATTTGGCTGCCGAGCCTCGACCGTCTCCGAGACGCCATGCGGCGCCGTGTCTTCGGGGGTGACTCAATTGGAAGACATACTCTCCATCAAATTGATAGCTGATATCACCTGTTTCAACGTGTTCTTGCTCCGATTCAGCGTCCGTGAACACGCTCGCGTTGGACGTAGATGGATGCGGCGCGGCTCTGATGTTCATGCTCTTGCATTGTATTCACTGCACAATCGAAGTTCAGGCGCGCCTGGTGATTGAACGGCTTAAGCTGGGCGATAATTGGAGACTCTGGGGTGAGAGATTCAGGCGTGTTCGGTATGGTGTCCATGGTGCGTACCCGGAAGTGGAAATAAGTAGCTTCTTTGCCGTAGCTCGAGCCAAAAGGATAGGTACGGCAGTGGATTCAACGCAATCAGTACAAAATAACCTCAGACAGATGTGTGTAGACGAAGATGTCACGGTCCACGGGCTCCAGCCTCTAAGTAGGTGTTGGTAAAGGTAGGTGCGTAGGAACGTACAGGCACGTGTTCGCTTTGGCGCTATGCTGCTCGTTCCTCGGTCACAACAACTCGAGACAGCTTCCACGAAGTAACCTTCAACAGCGAGCTATGCTCCGGTCACGACAGGCCACATTCTCGAGTCGACTTTCCCGAACACACACACCCAAGTTCTGGGCCACGTGTCCTTCGAAACTAATTCCCTCCAAAGTCCTCCGCATCCTCGCGATGAACTGTACCGGCAGGCGCTCCATGATGCAAATATCTTCCAACTACCTTCGATCCTCCGTCGTATCCTAAACAAGGAAGACTCTCCACATACAAAGAGACTATCAAGCCATGATCTGGAAAGCGCATGGGGCGACACTAGGATTGATGATTTTGAATCACATGCTAGATCTTTGCCTGCCTGGACGCTGAATGATACTGTGTTGCGCCAGATTCTGGCAATCGAGCAAGATCAAGTAGAATATGGTAGCGCCTCAGTCGACACCTTGAGTAGCTTCTCGAGCTACGGGGCCATAACCCCACATTCACCCGTGCCGGAGCCAGGTGATGGTCAGCTTGTCGCCTCCAAGGTAGCACAGAGTGGAACGCAGTGGTTCTGTCAAGCTGACTCGTCAAATCGTGATAGCAATATCACAGCTTTTCCGCGTTCAAAAAGGAATCAGACTCAGAGGACGAAGTCTTCTCACGATGACATGCGGACGCCCTTTCCTGCCTTCAGAAAAACCCAAAACGCTTTCGCCCGATCGTGCAACGAAAGCGTCGGACTCTACAGCCTCTGTGATCCACCAGAACCGAAGCAAGCCTAATTATCCAAAACCGACCTCTCACAACCGCTTACCGATTACCCGTAGCCACTGTCGCCGTCGAGACGGGTTTGGAGTGGCGTCAAGCTCCACAGGAACGCCATTGCGACCTCGGCGATCTTCCTCACAAACGCCAAAACTGCCCATCACGCGCGGCTCGAAACCTGAAGGTATTGTGAAATCTCAACTACGAAAGCAACTTTGATCAAATATCAGTATGACGTTTCACGATGTCAGCCGAGCAAGTAGATCACGAGATTTGGGAGCATCGTCGTTTGGAAGGTGAGGAGATGTGACTTGCTAGCACTTCCGCTACTGTATACGGAGTGATAGGGAGCTCTCAGACGGTGCCGCTCGGACATCGCGCGAGGGATACATGGAAGGCGGTCTTATTGGAGCTGCCTGTAACCTTTCGGTGCATCGTGCCGATCTAGCGGGATTGGCACTTGGACGCCAATCCGATGTTCAAGCTCGTTGTCAGAGCCAAAAGTGGCCCCTGAGCACATGGTCAAGTTTTCCAATCAGTCCTCGTCTCCAGTTTGTTTATGGAATCCTGACTACTCCCGCAGATCGTCTAAGCGCATCAACACCTTTTGCAGATTCTCCTTTCGTTGACCAGCTCCGTCCCGATCCATGGCACCCACTGTACTTCATACGGATGTCATGTACCATCCTCCGTGTTTGCATGAAGAAAATGCATTGGTTGCTCGAGAATGGATAGTACTGTCGTTTTTGCATTACTTGATTAACTGTAACATTTTTAAAACGAAATGTTACCGTATGCGTGTAAACCACCAGGCTCCGCTAGCCGCTGATTCGTGGCCGAGGTAGATCTGAGCTTGTCTAGATACAGTACGGAGTAGAGCGTATACCAAGTTTCTCTTGGCTTTTGGTTCGGAATGGGTGCGACGTGTAGTGGTGAGGCCGGTATTGCAAGGGACTACAACAATAGCTCCAACAAGTACCTTCTATCTCTAAATGTGCTGATTAGGTAACGCAAAGGCGAAGAAAGGATTCCCTAGGTTGCAGCGACTGCATGACTCGACACATTACAAAACACGATGGACAGCAATGTTACGGGCGTGAAAGTTGTGGGAAAGTGATCACTAACGTGAAAAAGGGTGCAGACGTTGTCACGTTATGAGTCAGCTAGGAGTAGGGTGGCGACGTTTTGGAAAGATGAGTTGATCGCACAGCGGTCTCGCCTATGGTCGAGACACTACGGTTGGGCCAAGGACGACAAAACAAAGTTACCATCTTAGGGGGGATACCTGGCGCTCCACCTCTGAACGATCATCGTACGTGGATAGCGGCCCAAGGAAAGAAGTCATAATCACTGACGGCATATACCGCCATGTTCCGAGCCCATCAGTCAAGGGTTCCGCGGCTACAGTGGTAGAGGGTGGGATTCCACCATGCTAACGTCGATGATTACCCTCCTGTCGCACCATTCCACGAGGTGAGCTGTCAATCTACAACCGAATAGCTCTAGGGAGGGAATGCTGTGCATGATCTGTGGAGTTCGCTGCTATCAAGGCGTTAGGAAGGTCTTGCGCAAAGTGCTTTACACTGTGAACGAGGTAATAGAATAGCGAAATTGAAAGATAAAATGAATTGCTGATCGTTGGGGCGAAGCCTTCTTGTTGACTTTGGGTGCCCTTGAGTGGCAAACAGTTTACCTTACTGGAAAGGTTTCAGAAGCACAGATTTAACCAAAATTAATGTAAACACCTGCCTACAGCACCTTCTACCATTTGACCCGAATCATAAATCTGCTCTCTATTTCTTGGATTACTGTAGTTACTCCATACTTCTACGAACCACTCACAGAACACAATCAGTGGGGTGGTCAGAGGTTCACACAACGTCTGCTAGACAAATTCAGTGCCTGGAAATGGCGGTAACTACATTCTCACTGGCCGCTGAAGGTTTAAAGCTCAATACAGCCGACGACCTGCGCTCAAATGTCGCATCCCTCGTCGAGTCCAAGGATATTACGCATATCGACCTTTCTGGAAACACCTTCGGTGTTCCAGCATGTGAAGCGCTCGCTGCGATACTGTCCTCGAAGTCTTCGACTTTAAAGTCTATTGACCTTCATGACATTTTCACCTCTCGCCTTCTGGAAGAAATCCCTCCAGCTCTCTCTTCGCTACTGAGTGCACTCCTTAACTGCGAACACCTCCACACTGTCGACTTGAGTGATAATGCCTTTGGCCTGAACACGAAGGATCCCCTAGTTGATTTTCTGTCGAAGCACACCCCTCTTCAACACCTCATCTTGAACAATAATGGAATGGGGCCTATTGCCGGAACGTCGATAGCCAATGCTCTGACATCACTAGCCGCGCGTAAAGCCGAGGCGCGGCAGGAGGGCAAGGAAATACCAGATCTAGAGAGCATCGTCTGTGGGAGAAATCGACTCGAAAATGGGTCGATGGGTGCGTGGGCAAAAGCATTTGAGGCACACAAATCAGGGATGAAGAGTGTCAAGATGACACAGAATGGCATATGGCAGGAAGGCATCTCACATCTTCTGCGTTCAGGGTTGAGTACTTGTAAGAATCTGGAAATTCTCGACATGCAAGACAATACTTTTACCGTTATGGGCGCTGGAGCTTTGTCTGAAGTCGTTCACAATTGGACGAAATTGAAGGAACTTGGGATTGGTGACGATCTACTGGGAGCAACAGGATCCATAAGGGTTTTTGAGGCGTTGGCCAAAGGCGACACCAAGAGCGTTGAGGTTTTGCGATTGCAATATAACGACATCAACACCCATGGAGTCAAGTCTCTCCTGCAGGCTGCTAAAGATGGCATGCCAAAGCTTAGAAGGATCGAGCTCAACGGTAACAAGTTCGACGAGGACGACTTAAGCATTCAAGCACTTTTAGATCTCCTCAGTGAAAGGAAAGATGCAGAGGGAAAGAAGGAAGACCCAGAAGGTTTTTGGGGACTGGACGAACTGGATGAGCTGGAGGAAGAGAGCAGCGAAGACGAGGAGGATGAAGCTGCGGAGGAAGAGGATCTGGGAGAACGGATACTCGAAACCGCCGATGAGGTAGAAGATGAGCCTGTCGCTCAGAAGAAGGACCCTGATGTGGATGAGCTTGCGGATGCTTTGAAGAAGACAGAAATCTGACAGCCTTTGGGCAATTACTAATCCCGACACCGTTTCCCGGGGCTGTCTATCGCGCTCACTAGGTTTTGAAAAAGGATAGGGCACTGGATTGAGTTAGTCAGCGATAGACACCGTTAGATAGAAGCTTCGTTGCATACCTTGCAAAGAAAGTCCTTGGGTCTTGAAGCTTGAGGCAGATTCTTGTGCTGTTGCCCATTTGGGTAATACCCGAAGTACGTAATTTGTCTTGGCAGCTGAGCAACAACAACGGACTCTTTATTAATAGAGCAATCCTGCATCGAGCTCACCTTTCCGCTCAACCAAGCAACGCCACTTTTCAGGGTCTACAACTCAGACCCCTCCTCTAGCACTATCAAAAGAAGAATCATGGTACGCCCGTTACAATGTCGGTAGTGACGCTGAACAATAGGTGGCATCTCAGGCTCACCATCCAACGCAGCACGCCCTAGAAGTAATCGGTTCACTATGTTGTGTCAACTGACCTCGAATTTTTAGGAACGCCACGGGCTATTGTGCCCAGTGCTCTGATGGCACGCCTTCCGCGTATTCGTAAACTTTCAATATTGGGCTGCATTCCTGTACCAAGATGAGCAGGATGCCTGGTATTAGTTAACATCACTAAATGGCTATGATCGGCTCGTGGTTCTCTTATCTAAAGCTTCTCTCCGCCCGTCTTTTTGGGTCTTTTCTTCCCTCAATGTCTTGTTACCGCAATTGTCATTCAGATCTCTGTAAACTGACCACGTTTCTTAACACGTTGCACCATGATGTCCGTTCCCGTCTTCTAGCACTCTGGTATCTTTCTCGCGAAAGTAGGAATTCATTAGTCTTTGGATAAGACCTGTATGATTCTATTTGCAGCTCTTCCCGCTTTACCTTCCATCATATGAGCGATGCATTTCCCTCTACTCAGACGAGCAATCGTTATATTGGCAGCTCTCATTTCCCTTTCAACTCCAGTCTTCGATTCTGTGCTTGGCCACACTGTCAACAACGACCTTCTGACGGTCGCCATACAAGCTGGAGACGTCGAGAAGCTACGAGAGCTTGTACGCACGCGTCCTTACGATTTTGGGTGCAGGCCGTCGGCTATATCCACCGCAAAAGGCGACTACATCCTGCCAGCACTGCTCACTTGGCATCAATATGAAGAATTGAAGAAAGGTGACCTATGCGTTGACATTCTCGTCAAGGGTGTCCCTGATGACCGGGCCGCCAAGGAAACCATTGGCGAAGGTGATCGTTTCGACGGCGGGCGGCTTGCGCCACGAGGACTGGGTTCTCGCGGGAAGGGAGAAGATAATGATCTGGGCGGCATTATGAATGTAGACGAAATCGATTCCGCCATCAAGGGTCTGGTCGAAGAATACGGCATTCCCACCTTTTCCACTCCCTACAAAACCTCAGAAGGCTCTGGTGGAGTTGGTGGCCTTATTGGGGCCGTCAATCGTAGTGCATATCACGTGTATTTCACCGCTGGTGTCCACGCTCGCGAACGCGGTGGCCCTGACAATCTCATCTACTTTATTGCCGACCTGTTGTACGCTCAGAAGCATGGTGTCGGTCTCACATATGGGGCACGCTCCTTCTCCAATGCGGATGTTCTGCGAGCCCTCTCCACCGGGATCGTCTTTTTTCCCCTGGTCAACCCTGATGGCGTCCGCTTTGATCAAAAAACCGATTCACTTTGGCGCAAGAACCGAAACACCGCAAGTGCCATTCCCGGCGATGACCTCTCCATCGGTATCGATATCAATCGCAACTACGACTTTCTCTGGGACTATCGTCTCCACTTCGATCCCAGTGTCATCAATGGCATCACCTTGGCTTCGGATGACCCCCACGTGGAGACGTTTCACGGCATTAGAGCCTTCTCCGAGCCTGAGTCACGTAATGTAGCTTGGGTGTTCGACGAGTTTCCTCGAATTCGCTGGTATGTTGACATTCATTCGGCCGTCGGCGACAAGCTCTATTCTTGGGGCGACGATGACAATCAGGCTGTCGACCCCAAACAAACCTTTCGTAATGCTGCCTGGGATGGAAAACGTGGCATTTTGGGCCGAAAAGATTACAAGGAATGGATCACAGAGACCGATTTGAGAAATATCCAAGTCGCCGCAAATCGTACTACGAGTTCAATGAGTAGCGTTGGTGGGCGTGTCTACAAACCGGCACAGGCTGTTGGCCTCTATGCCACCTCAGGGGCCAGCGACGATTACGCCTTCAGCCGCTTTCAGGTCGACGACCGCCGCAACAAAGTTTACGGTTTCACTATGGAATTTGGTCATCCTACAAATTTCTATCCAACTAAGGCAGAGTTTGAGCAAAACGTGATTGACACTAGCGCAGGCTTCATGGAGTTCTGCCTCGCTGCCGCTGATATTGGTCTCGTCTGATCAAGTGGGGAATGTTGAATGTACCTTCAGTCCCTCTGAATACACTCATCTCGGATTCACTCTTTCCATAGTCAATATTTGTATTTATCAGACGTCAGCCCACATTTGCAAATGGATCATATACCTTCCTACCAGCTATCAGAACGTTCCTTTTCATCTCTTATAATTTCTACCTTTATCTTTTTCAACTTATCCATTTATCTCATAATCCGATATATAAATTTCGACACACAGGAAGCTGCAGCGTCGGACAAGAACATGTGATGTTTGGAACCTGCCGTCGGTTCAAAGGCCATTGTGTAGTTGATTTCTGATGCTTGCGTTCTACTTCTGGGATTCGCGTCGACACTACATTACTGAAATTTAGGCTTCGTTTGAAGACGATTCCTTCTTCATTTGCTTTTTGCCACTGCAGGATTTAATGATTGGTGGCAGTCACCTAGCGGCGCTCGACCAGCCTCGGTATTGTTTGGCAGTATTATTGAGTGGCTGATGCATCCTCGGACCTAGATAGCATTAGGATTCAATATGTTGACATACACATATCACTCTCCACACTATGTTGGAAAGTAGTATGCCACATCTATGATTGCAACGAGCGTTGCGAATACGTAACGTTCGTAGAGAAAATGATTGATTGACTAGAAAGAAGGAGCTGATAGATATACGGATGAGGACCCCTCGCGGGCACGTGACAATGATACCAAACGGCCCCTCTCAGGCGCTTCGACAATCTTGGCATCTCCCAATCTGGCAGTTCTCCCAAAATCTTAGAGAATGGCATCTCGCATTCCCCATACATCGATCATCGCAGTGCCACATTTGCGTACACCTGCATCCTCGAGCATGATCTGCTCCTCTTGTCGCCAAACGCTGCTCTCTCGCTTCCCCCGCCGAGCATGCAGCGCACCTCAAATTCGACACACCTCCACCACACCATCCACATCACCCTCACCTCGTCAACCACCACCAGATATCACTCTCCCATCCTCGAAAACTAGTCCCTCTGCGACCTCGAAGAACACCCCTGGCATCTCCCAACCCCTGAGCACCCCAATGCTGCCCAGCACTTCCAGCGCATCAAGACCCAACCAGTCAAAGCCGCCCAAGCAGCAAAAATTGGTGGGCTCTCTTCCCGGCGGCACGCCGCTCAACGGATTGGGGTATTTGAAAGCCAAGCCGACGGTGCTTGCTAAAGAGGACGACGAATATCCAGACTGGCTATGGACGTTATTGGTCACTGAATCCGGCTCGAAGACGAGGAATGGGCTGAGCGCAGCTGATGTAGCTGGTAGGCTTCCACGTCCCCTCTCTCTCCATATCTGCCCCATCGTTCCGTGATCTGACTTGATCATTCTAGCATTACCGAGAGCAGCGCGCGACAAATACACCAAGAAGCAGGCAAAACTCCTGAAGGATCTGCCGAAGAAAATCCCTCTTCACGAACAGAGCAAGGACTTGACGAAACCGGGAGACAGCGCGGAGGTGTCTATGCAGAGACGGCAGGAGCTTCGGGCAAGCTCCAGGACTGCGAGACGGAAAGATATCAAAGAGGAGAATTTCTTGAGGGGACTGTAAGACCATGGTTTGGAGTGGTTACATGGACATGGAGTGAAAAGGAGCATACCTAAAATTTATAGGGATAAATTGTACGATCAGTGATTAGCACAAGTCACAAGCAGGCTTCCGCATACGAACAGCAGAACCCTCCATCGTGGGGCACTACACCCTACAGTCCATCCCCCGGACCCCAAACCTTCATCCACCACTCATCCGCCCTCCCCTCATCCCAATCCTTCTTGCTGTAAAACGTCAAGTCCGTACTCAACCTAATCCTCCCCACCTCATCCTGATTATTACAACTCGCATGCACACTACACGGACAATGAAACACCACATCCCCGGCCTCAAAATCCGCAATCAACCACCTCCCGTTCCCCTTTTCCCCACCCTCAACCCTCTCCACAAACTCCCTCTCAAACTCGGCCGGGTTGTTCGCCAACAACCCCAACCGACTCATATCCCGATTAAAAGCGTGTATCCTCTCCGCTTCAGTCATCCCCTCCCTCCCCGCCCTCTCATTGAAATCCCACTCAACCTCCTCTTCCA
>JAABUK010006915.1_pt1 | contig 16639 bp, 20 predicted proteins | sample 5559141 | NCBI WGS metagenome assembly JAABUK01 (sample SAMN10711869, study PRJNA513367) | rock metagenome | isolation source: Antarctica rocks | place: Antarctica: Victoria Land, Pudding Butte nord | collected 2016-01-03
CGGCGACGAGAACAAGGTGGGGCTCCGGACGGACAGGTGCCTCTCCGCCCCGCCGGCACGTCCTCGCTTCTTGCGCCGGGACATGTCGCCGGGACCTGAATTCCGACGACCTCACCTTGAGGCGGCTGTCCGCACGGCACCGATCATGTCGGTGGCGCGTACCACCGACCGGAGTCGACGGTCCAGCGGGCCGGTGCCGACCTGCGGTCGGTGCTGCCGCGTGCGGGTGGGGGTGGGTCGGCTGGGTGCTCCGAGCCTGGCAGGGCGGGGACCCCGACCCGTCAAGGCCGCTGTCGCGCCGCTGCGCGGTCGGCTCGCGCCGAGCCCTGACTGGCCACCCTCGCCCGGCCCGACCCGGGACTGCACCCGCCGCACTCCGCGGCGGCAGTCCTGTGGGAGCCCGCGATGGATCTGCCCTCGTTCACCGACCTCGACGACGACCTGTTCCCGTTCTGCACGGCCGGGATGGTCGGTGCGCTGCACACCGACGAGTACCGGGTCCTCTGGGTCTGTGATCTGGTTGCCGGGCTCGGGGTCGTCTGGGTCTCGCTCGGACGGGACACCGGCCCCGGGCCGGGACCCCGGTGACCCCGGGGGGCGCGGGTCGGCCGCCAGCCGCGGGTCGGCCGGTACCCCGGTCCACACCCGAGCAGCGCTGTCCGGCTGGGTCTGGGGACGACGGTCACCGCAGGCCGGCTCAGGCGGCTGGGTGTGCAGGAGACCAGTCAGCGGGGACGCCGGCCCACCTACCGTCCGACCGTGGACACCCCGGACACCCCACCCATCTCGTCCCCGCCCGGGCCGCGGTTCCTCACCCTGGACCAGGTCGCCGAGGAGCTGCAGGTCACCCGCTCGTAGGTCTACGCCATCGTCCGGGACAGGTTCCTGGTCGCGGTGAAGATCGGCGGGCGGGGGCAGTGGCGCGTCGAACGGTCCCGGCTCGAGGAGTACATCGCCGGGCTGTACCGGCAGGCGGAGACGGACGGACCCGCCGACCTACCCGGCGACCCGACCTGACCCTCGCGTTGACAGGCCCTGCCCGTCCCCGGGACGCGGTGGGAGCGATCAGTCCGTTGTGTCGGGCCACGAGCGCGCCGGTCACCAGTGCTCGCAGTAGATGCCGTCGTTGTCGCGGTCTTGGTACCAGTCTCACCCGGGGTCGACACCTTGGGTGTACGGGCCGTAGCCCCCGACCAAGGGCAAAGCGTGAGCTGTTCGGGGAAGTCGTAATGCGCAGTGCTGTCGTGCCGAAGGAGGAGTGGTCTGTAAATAGATCATTAGACTTTGCGGTCCGGGAATGCAGCGTGAACCGGGTTGCGAGCGCTGTCGGGTTACAACGGCGCTCGGTCGCCGCCCAAAACCTGCGTCGCACTACCAGTAGCTGACGGTCCCCGGTTGCTCCAAGACGGACCCCGATCCAATCACTGCATGGATGAACGAATGTTGATCCGCTGATAAAGGCTGCGCCAGTCCGCTAGGTGTTGATTTCGTACAGCCAGGTAGGCGGCATTTGCGAAAACGGCTGGTGCGCGATCGGATGGATCCGCCCAGTCCGTTGGGTCGGTGCGCTCGATTAGCTGACGGACGCCATTTCTCATTGGTAGGCCGGCTTCAGCCAGCTGGCGCAATTCGACGACTACCCTTGTCGTCTCTAAGACTGCGATGAGCGTAGCGGGGTCTTCGGCCAGTCGGTGGTTTTTGGGCAAACCGTAGCCGTGCGCTATCACATTCCGAACTTCTGCCGCCACGTTCGACCACTCCATGACCTGACCGCCGAAGAACCAGTCAGCAAAATCTGATCCCAAGGCTTGGGCCAGCGATGCCAACCGTTGTGCCATACTTTTTTCGCGAGGCACTAATGTATCCTTGAGCCGGCCAATCTCCTTGCTGTTCAGGCGGTCCTCGGACGTCCCGCCTTGGGCGTTATTCATTCGCTCAATTTTGCCCATAATCTTACTATTAGTGGTACTTGTTTGAACCGGAAGGTCGACGGTGTACGTTCTTTGCAACCCTTCGGCCGCCGCTAAGGTCTGAAGCACTTTAAGGTTTGCATTGGCCGTCCTGTCGTCTCGATCGAGCATCGCCGTCGGAAGCGGATGCGCCCGAGATAACGCGAGCCACCGTCGTATGAAGTCCTTCAGCTCCGTCGTGTCTTCCGGGTCGGCCCTATTCCGGAGATCAAATGACGTGAAGAACATTCGGTGAGAGTGGAGCGGCTCGATCAGTGGCTCCGCGCTTAAGTCGAACTCCGCGACCGGCTGATCTTCGCCTCGAATCGGCCACAGGTCTACTTGACGATCGGCCCGCTCGGCTGATGGCAAGTCAGCGTTCTCCAGTGCTGTTTCTGCCCAGCACGACAGTCTCGTCACGCGTGATGGCTTTCCGTAGGCCGCCGCGAGTAGTGCTCTTAGTGGTTCAACGACGTTGGCCCAGAGTTCACTGTATGTGAAGCCGTCCTCTCGAGTGACGAGGACAACGGAATGGATAGCCCGCGACACAGTCCAGACGCCCCAATGGCCGCTACCGCGTGCCCGGAGCTTTATGATCCAGCCATCGCCGCTATCAACGCTCAAGGTCGGTTCGTCTTCGTCCTCAGCATCTACATTCGACAAGCGCATACGACCTCGGCCGGCGGTAGTCGGCCACCAGTCTGACAAGCCATCCAACGCTAGCTCGGCCCCTGTGAACCGCTCGCTGTCGAGGACATGCATGCCTGTTGCTACTAGATGAGCGGTCCAGGACTCGGAGTATTGGTCTTCGCCGGGTCTGGCGGGATGAAATGTGGATCGATTGGGCAGGTGGGTTTCCGTGAGGTATGCGCTCGTGACGGTGACCGGAGTTCCGCTACACTCGCCGTGAATTGTTACACTGGGCAAAAGGCGAAGCCCGTCGTCTCGGTCTGAGGAGTTGCGACTGTCGACGTCAGCGCCGTCGCCGTCGTCGGCTCTCTCGAAGACCTCGGCATCGCTCTCGACGGCCTCCAGTCGTCCAATCGTCTTAAGTTCCCAAGCTCCGTCCTTTCGAGTGAGGAATCCGGTGACGCGGTGGTCGGGAAGGGTCGGTATCCACCAGGCGCCTAGCCGTTCACGGGTGTCCATCAGCTACCTCCTTGCGGTGGACGGTATCCCCAGTGTGAGTGTCGGTGCTAATCCGGTAGCCCGTGCCGGTGGCTCGTGGGAATACGATCGGGTCGGTGGTCGATTCGCCTCTCGAATGCTGGGCTCCGGGCGCGATCGGAGGTCACAGGGTGATCCAGTATCGGTGTCTGGGGCCGTCGCTGGTGTCGCGGGTGTCCTCGAGCTGCCCGCCGTTGCGTTCGATGGTGCGTGCGGCCGCGGTGTTGTCGGGGTCGCAGGTCAGCAGGACCCGGTCCAGGCCCATGGAGCGGGCGCGGTCAAGGGTGCGGGCCAGCGCCCAGGTGGCCAGGCCGCGGCGGCGGGCGCTGGGCCGGATGCTGTAACCGATGTGGCCGGCGGCTTCGAACAGGAAATCGTTGAGCTCGTGCCGCAGCGCGACGGCTCCGAGGTAGGTGTCGTCCTCGACGACCCAGCGGTAGGTGCAGTGAACCCAGCCGGGCGCCGGCGGGACCGAGGGATCGCCCTGGCGCCGCAGGTTGGCAGTCCACGTGGCGAAGCCGGCGGGTGTCTCGACGTCGTCCACCTCGCCTAGACCGGCGCCGTCGAGATGCACGTCGGGGCCGAACTCCCCGCGAGCCTGCAACCAGGACGCGTACAGATCGGCAGTCGGTTCAACCAGCAGGGGGCTCATCGAAGCAGCCTGGCGTATCGCTGCCCGGGTCGCCCAGGCTTCTCGATCAGCCAGCTGCGGACCTCGACACCTTGACCCGGTCATCTCACTAACGATCGTTAACGGGACGGTCCGGGCGGTACCGCGACACGCCCGCACCGGCCGTGCCGGAAGCCGTGTCGAAACCTGCGTGGGTCTGGGGTGCGGGCGGTGCCAGTTTCGGTACGGGCCGAGCGCTGCTGGGGTTGTTGTGGGTGGCGGGGTCGTCCGCCCGCTGGCGGGTTGGCGGACGATGGGCGGATGAGGGAGCAGGGCAGTCGGACGCCCGCGAAGCGGGCCGGTCGCGTGCTGCTGGTAGTCGCAGCGGTCTTCGTCGTGGCCGGGTTGATCCTGTCGGGGGTCGATGAGGTGCTTGCCGACGGGTCGAATTCGGCCGACTGGGTTTCGATCGCCATAGGTGTGTTTCTTCTTGTGGTGCTTGCTGTCACCTTCCGGTCCTCGCGGCGTGGGTGACCAGGGGCGGCCGGTCCATGTAAGGGTTGTTTGGTGAGGGTGCGGCGGGTCGCGCGATACCTCGGGTTGGTCCATCGGAAGGACCGGCCCTGGGACATCGGCTGCGGGTTCGTGCTCCGGGGGGCCAGCGCCCGCGACGACCGCGAAGAAGCTGCTGGCCGGGAGGCCGGGCCGCGCCCGCTGGCGCCCGGCCGACCTGTCGATACTGATCGGCTGATGCGCGGTCCCTGAGGGTCCGTAGCAGGTCACGGAGGGTCTGGCTGGGCGGATGCGTGCGCGGCTGGTCGGGGCCGGCCTGCTGTCGGAGGGGGCCTCGGAGCGGGAGTTTCAGCAGGCTGTCACCGACCTCAACCACCGACTGCGTCACGCGGCCGGCGAGCACGAGGTCTGGCGTGGCGGTGACTGGTGGTGAGCGCCGGTGCTGCCCAGTCCGGGCGCCTTCTTCGTCGGGGGCTGGCCCTGGAGTACGTGACGCTGTCGTGGAACGCGGTCGGGGTGGTCCTGCTCGCTGTGGCCGCGGTCCGGGCGTCGTCGCCGGCGTTGGCCGGGTTCGGGCTGGACTCGTTGATCGAGATCGTGGCCTCGACGGTCGTCGTGTGGGAGCTGCGGGGTACCGGGGGTTCCCGGGAGCGCCGGGCGATGCGCGTCATCGGCTTCGCGTTCGCGGCCCTGGTGGTCTACCTCGTGGTGCAGGTCGTCGTGGTGCTGGTGGACGCGAGTCGACCCGGGCATTCGGCGCTCGGGATCGTCTGGACGGCGGCGACGTTGGTGGTGATGCTCGCCCTGGCCGGTGGCAAGGCACGGACGGGCGCCGCTCTGGGCAACGAGGTGCTGCGCACCGAGGGACGGGTCACCCTCGTCGACGCCTACCTCGCGGGGTCGGTGCTGCTCGGACTGGTCCTGAACGCCTGGCTGGGCTGGTGGTGGGCGGATCCCTTGGCCGGTCTGGTGATCGTCTGCTACGCCGTGCGGGAAGCCCGCCACGCGCTCAGCCACGACGCCAGCTCCGCGGGGGCGCACTGATGTGGTGGCACGCGCTGCTCGGTGCGGTGGCCGGGCTGGTGATCGTCTACGTCGTGCTGCTCGCCGCCCTGTGGGCGGTGGCGCGGCGTCATCCGGAGTCGGTGAGCGCCCGGGATGCCCTGCGGCTGCTGCCCGATATCCTCCGTCTGGTGCGCCGACTGGCCGCGGATCCCACACTGCCGCGGGGCTTGCGGGTCCGCCTGGTCCTGCTGCTGGTCTACCTCGCGTCGCCGATCGACCTCATCCCGGATGTCGTCCCGGTGATCGGGTACGCCGACGACGCCGTGATCGTTGCTCTCGTGCTGCGCTCGGTGGTCCGCCGGGCCGGCCCGGGCGCGCTGCAGCGGTACTGGCCCGGCTCACCCGGCGGGCTCGCCGCGGTGCACCGCCTCGCCGGGGTACGCCCGCCGGCGGCCTGAGACCTCTGGTGGGTCGATGTGTACTGCAAGGCCGACCAGCGGGTGCCGCGGCCACGGGAATGCGCCCGGTCCGGTCATGGTGACCGCGCTGAACAGCCCGGTGCTGGCAAGGAACCGGACCGCGCGACGCCGATCGGTGTTCGGCCGGATCGTGTTCGCGCCGCGCTCCCTGACCGTCCACCCGTTCGTGCTGGTGGGTCAGCAGCAGTCCTCGCCGCGCCAGGCCTCGCGGCCTTCGCGGACGGCCCAGCCGGCCAGCAGCAGGGCGATGACGGGATCGACCCAGGTCCAGCCGAGCGCGGCGGTGGCGGCCAGGCCGAGCAGGACCGCGCCGGCCTGGGCGGCGCAGAGCAGGTTCTGTCCGCCCTCGCCGGCGGTGGCCCCGGACCCGAGGGTTGCGCCGAGGCGTCGTTTCGCGACCCCGAGGGCGGGCATGCCGAGCAGGCTGACCGCGGTGACGGCGATGCCGAGCACGGTGGTCTCCGAGCCGTGCCCGGTGAGCAGGTCCCGGACGGCGGCGACGGCGATGTAGGGGGCCAGCAGGAAGAAGGACACGGCGACCGCTCTGCGGGCGTGGCCCTCGGCGGTGTCGGACAGGGTCCGGGTGCCGGTGAACCGCCAGATCACGATGACCGCGGCCAGTCCGTCGATGACCGATCCCAGGGCCCAGCCGACCAGGGACACCGACCCGGCGCGCAGCCCGGCGACCAGGCCCAGGACGCCCTCGCCGGTCATCCAGACCAGCGACACCCAGGACAGCTGCCGAGCCCGGCGGGCGGCCCGGTGCCAGCCCGCCGGCCGGGCGGGTGCACCCACCGGGTCCGGGGTCGGGACCGGTACCGGGGCGCAACACCCGTCCGCACAGGCGGGTGTCCCGGTCGGTGTCCCGGTCGAGGGCTCGGTCGCCGCCCCGGCGGACGGTGGGACGTCGACGGGTGGCGGGGGGGTGGCGGTGAGGGTGACCGGTCGGGGCTGGGTGTCGGGCATCAGTGGGTTCCGTCCTCGTGGGCGCTGTGGCCGGCGGGTTCGAGCTGGAAGGAGGAGTGCTCGACGTCGAAGTGGCCCAGCAGGCAGTCCTGCAGCTGGTCCAGGACGCGGGGGGCGTGGCCGTCGGTGAAGCAGTCGTCGCGGACCACGACGTGCGCGGACAGGGTGGGCAGGTCGGAGGTCACGGTCCACACGTGCAGGTCGTGGACGTCCTGGACGTGGTCGGTGCCCAGCAGGTGGGCCCGGACCGACCCGAGGTCGATGCGCTCCGGGGCGCCCTCGAGCAGGATCCGCCCGGAGTCCCGGAGCAGTCCCCAGGCGGCGTGGACCATCAGGGCGACCACGACCAGGGAGGCGAAGGAGTCCGCGCGGGTGAACCCGGTGAGCAGGATGACGACCCCGGCGACCACGGTCCCGATGAACCCGTACAGGTCGGTGAGGATGTGCTGGTAGGAGCCCTGCACGTTCAGGCTCGACCGGTTGGCCCGGGCCAGCACCGCGGCGGCGGCGACGTTCACCGCGACCCCGGCCAGCGCCACGACCAGGACCGGCAGCCCGGACACCGCCGGGGGATGGACCAGACGCCGGATCGCCTCGACCGCGACGATCCCGGCGACGACCAGCAGCGTGATCCCGTTGCCGGCGGCGGAGAGGATCTCCGCGCGTTTCCACCCGAACGTCCAGGCGCCCGCCGCGGGGCGGGCGGCCAGGCTCATCGCCCACAGCGACCCGGCGATCGCCCCGACGTCGGAGAGCATGTGCCCGGCGTCGGACAACAACGCCAGGGAGCCGGACACGAACGCGACCACGACCTCCAGCACCATGAACCCGCCCAGCAGGACCAGCGCGGTCACCAGGTAGCGGCGGTCCGCGCCGGCCGCGATCCCGTGGTCGTGCCCGGCATCGTGTTGACCGGGGTGGTCGTGTCCGGCGTGGGCGGTCACCGGGTGTCCCGTTCCGGGTGGATCGCCTCGGTGTGCTGGGTGTGGGCCAGCGCGAGGTCCAGCAGCATCCGGACGTGCGCGTCGTCCAGGCGGTAGTAGGCCATCCGTCCGCGTCGCGACACCGACACGACCCGGTGCGCGCGCAGCAGCCGCAACGCGTGGCTCACCGAGCTCTCCGACAGCCCGGTCGACACGGCCAGGTCACACACGCACAGCTCCCCGGCCTCGAGCAGCGCAACCAGCAGCCGCAACCGGCCCGGGTCCGCGAGCAGACCGAACACGTCCGCGGCGTCCACCACGTCACCGTCACCGGGCATCGCGGCCCGCACCCCGGCGACCTTGCCCGCGTCGACCAGCCGGACCGCGCACGCACCGACCTCGACGACCCCAGCCACCACGACCCACTGTCCTCTGAACATCCGTTCACACGTCGGAGACCATGGTGCACCCGCGGTGGCATCGGCGCCCGACCGCCCCCGGCCCGCCGATAGGACGAGGTGCGCACTCTCGGGACAACCCGGCCCGCGTGCCCGACCTGATCCGGGGTGGCAGGCCTCGGCGCGAGACGGTCGCCGCGCCCCGTCCGGTGGGGGTGCCGGCAGCCTGGCCCGAGCTGGAGCAATCGAGCTCTACCCGGTCACCGGGGCCGGAGTGGATGGTCGACGGTGGCGGCCTTCTCCCACACCGATGCGCGCAGGAGCCGGAGGCCGTTGAGTCCGACGATGACGGTGGATCCCTCGTGGCCGGCGACCCCGAGGGGGAGCGGGAGGTGGCCGGCGAGGTCCCAGACGACCAGGGCGGTGATGACGGTCGCCGCGATGACCAGGTTCGCGGTGACGACCCGTCGGGCGCGCCGGGACAGGTCGATGACCTTGGCGGTCGCGGCGAGGTCGTCGCGGACCAGCACCGCGTCGGCGGTCTCCAGCGCCAGGTCCGAGCCGTGTCCTCCCATCGCGAGCCCGAGGTGCGCTGCTGCGAGGGCGGGGGCGTCGTTGACGCCGTCCCCGACGAGCAGGACCCGTCGGCCACCGGCCTGCAGGTCCTGGACCCGGGTGACCTTGTCCGCGGGCAGCAGCCCGGCGTGGACCTCGCGGATGGCGACCTCCTCCGCGAGGCGACCGGCGGCGCCGGCGTTGTCCCCGGTCAGCAGGACTGGGGCGTGGCCGGTGAGCGCGGTCAGCGCCGTGACCGTTGCGGGGGCGGCGGGGCGGACCCGGTCGGCCAGGGCGAGGACCCCGGCGGGGCGACCGTCGAGGACCACCAGGACGGCGGTGCGGCCCGCGGCCTCGGCGGCGGCGATCACCGCAGCCGCGTCGGCATCGGTGGCGACAGGAGACGTCGGGTCGGTGGGCTCGGTGAGCAGGCCCGGGGACCCGACCCGCACACGGTGGCCGGCGACCCGGGCGGTCACGCCGCGGCCCGGGGTCGAGGCGAAGTCCGCCACCTCGGTCACGTCCAGGCCGCGGTCGCGGGCGGCTGCGACGATCGCGACGGCGAGGGGGTGTCCGCTGGGCCGTTCCGCGGCGGCGGCGAGGGCGAGCAGGTCGTCGTCGCTGAGCCCCGAGCCGGGCAGGGGGTGGATCTCCGCGACCCGGGGGGTGCCCTCGGTGAGGGTGCCGGTCTTGTCGAACGCGACGAGGTTGACCTTGCCGAGCTGCTCCATCACGACCGCGGACTTCACCAGCACCCCGTGGCGACCGGCGTTGGCGATCGCCGACAGCAGCGGCGGCATCGTCGCGAGCACCACCGCACACGGCGAGGCGACGATCATGAAGGTCATCGCCCGCAGCAGGGTGGTCCGCAGGTCCGCGCCGAACGCCAGCGGGATCAGGAAGAGAGCGACGGTCGCGGCGACGACACCGGTGGAATACCTCTGCTCGATCTTCTCGATGAACAGCTGTGTCCTGGCCTTGGTGGCCGAGGCCTCCTCGACGAGGGTGACGATCCGTGCGACGACGGAGTCCGACGCCGGGCGGGACACCGTGACCCGCAGGGCGCCGGTGCCGTTCATGGTCCCGGCGAACACCTCCGCACCCGGTTCCTTCAGTACCGGCATGGGTTCACCGGTGATCGAGGCCTGGTCGACCTCGCTCGCTCCGTCGACGACGACGGCGTCGGCGCCGACCATCTCCCCCGGGCGGACCAGCACCACGTCACCGGGGACCAGGTCGGCGGTGTCGATGAGCTCCTCGACCCCGCCTGCCCCGAGACGGGTGGCCTGTTCGGGGGCGAGGTCGAGCAGGGCCCGCACCGAGTCAGCGGTCCGCTTCGTCGCGACCGACTCCAACGCCCCGGACGTCGCGAAGATCACGATGAGCAGGGCTCCGTCGAAGACCTGCCCGATCGCGGCGGCCACCACCGCGGCCACGATCATCAGCAGGTCAACGTCGAGCTTGCGGCCCCGTGCCGCGCGGAGCCCGGCCAGGCCGGGTTCCCAACCGCCGCTGGCGTAGCAGGCCAGGTACAGAGACCACCACGACCACGCCGGGGCCCCGGACACCTGCAGGACCGCCCCGACCACGAACAGTGCGGTCGCCGCCGTCGCCCACCGCAGCTCGGGGACTGTCCACAGGCCGGCCGTGATGCCTTGGGTCGGCGGCGAGCGGCGACCGGTCACGGCCGCGCTGGGCGGCGCGGACAACGTCGAGGACATGCACACACTCCGGAGGCGCGGTGGGACACGCCGGTCAGCCGACGCACCCCCACGGTAGCGGAGAGGATGAACAGGTGTTCATGGGCTCCCGGCTACGCTGGTCGGATGGGTCATGGGGTGGACGAGCCGCTCACCCCGCCTGCGCGGCTGACCGCTGCCAGCGCCGCCGCCGTGGCCGCGACCCTGCAGGCCCTCACCGCACCCAGCCGGCTGCTCCTGCTCTCCCAGCTGCGGCAGGGTTCCGCGTCGGTCGGGGACCTCACCGCGGCCGTCGCGATGGAGCAGTCCGCGGTCTCCCACCAGCTGCGCCTGCTACGCACGATGGGACTGGTCACCACCGAACGGCGCGGCCGTCACATCGTGTACTCCCTCTACGACGACCACGTCGCAGCCCTGCTCGACGAGGCCGTCTGGCACGCCGAGCACCTCCGCCTCGCCGCCCCGGACCGGGCCGTCCCCGACAGCAGCCGCACCGCCGAAACCAGCTGAGGACCCCACACCCCTGCCACGGCCGCCCGTTCGGTGTCCGCAACGTCTCACGGGCACGGCTGGCCGGCCCGTCGGGCGGGCGCGAGGGGCGCACCCCGGTCACCGTGGAACGCCCACCGGCCCGCCCGGTGCTCACAACCCGGCGGGTCACGCGGGCCGGGAGTCATGTGGGCCGGGGTCTGGAAGACCGAGACCTCGTCCGCGGCGACCCGTCCGGCGAGGACGTCGGCGGCCAGGTCGGTGAGCGAGCGGTCACGGGTGAACGCGGCCCCGCGGAGCACGGCGAGTGCGTCCGCTGCCACGACATGCGCAGCGAGCTTGACCATCCGCGCCGCCAGCCGGATCTCCACCCATGCCAGCGGCGCCGCGCGACCGCCGGCACGCACCTGGAACCGTCGTAAGTCCATCCTCGCCACAGGGGCATGCGTCTGTCACGACCCGTTCACCCCGCCAGCGGGGATCCAGGCTCAGAGGAGCTTGTTGGCCATTCCGCCGGGGCCACTGAGCTTGCTGGAGTCGACACGGATCCTCTGCTGTGCGCTCGGGTGCGCGTCGTCGGGCTGCGCTGCGGTGACCGTTTCGGCCACCGCAGGTCGGTACTGAGCGGGTCGGTGTTGAGGGGTCTGCGGTCGCGCCTGTTCGAAGCGTTGCTCGGTGAGATGCGCTCCGGCGCCGGCCGCTGCGAGGACCGCACCAGTGGTGGCGACCACCAGGACCGAGGCTGCGAGCGCCCGCCACCTGCTGGGCGGATGTACCAGGAGCCGGACCCGCAGCACGACGTCGGAGCCCGCCGCCCCCAGCAAGGGGCTCGCCGGGACAGCTGTCGGGGCCCGACCGCGGGCCAGTGCGGCGTGCGCCACCGCCCCGGCCACCAGACCTGGACTTGGGTGGGGCCTGCCCGAGTCTTCGTCGGCTTCGCGTTCGGCCGCCAGATGAGCCGCCGCCGGCAGGCGTCGCAGCAGCGGGTTGGCGGCGGCCGCGACCCAGCACATCTGGATCCACAGGTGGTGGCGGTGCCGCAGGTGCGACTGTTCGTGAGCGAGCAGGACGTCGTGTTCGGCCGGCGTGAGGGCCGCGAGCATGCCCGTCGAGACGACCACCCGGCCGGGTCGTCCGGGAATCGCGTAGGCGTCGGGCCGGTCGTCCTCGAGCAGGGTCCACCCGGGACGGCCGCTGCCCGCCCCGTCGCTGGTGGAGGTGCCGTCGAGTTCACGGCTGGTCCGGTGGGCGAGCCGGAGCTGACGCACGGCCCTGGCGGTGTGTCGCGCAGCCAGGCCGAGCAGGCCGGCGACCAGTCCTGCGCCGCCCAGCGCCGACTGCCACGGCAACGGGACCCGGGGCAGCGCCCGGATCGACCAGTCGCCCACCGCGGCAACCAGGGGGCTGCGCGCCAGGACGAACAGGGTGCACACCGTCAGCGCGAACCCGGTGGCGGCGGCGCAGGCGACAGCGGTCACCGCCAGCATCCGCAGCGCCACCCGGCCCGACATCGCGGAGGCACACCGCCTGGCACCCAGCCCGACCGCGGCGCTGAGCACCAGCGGCGCCGCGACCAGTTCCCAGAGCAGCGTCACCGGCCCGGTTCTTCCGGCCGGTCGGGGAGCTCGGCCAGCAGCAACCGGAGCAACCGGTCGTCCTCCGGCTCGAGCTCGGCGACGAAGCGGCTCAGGACGTCGGCGCGACTGCCTTCGGCTCGAAGCAGACGATGCATCCGCTGGGCAGCGCTCACTGCCCCGGCCCGGGACGGGTCAGCCGCCGGACCGTAGGCAAAGCCCCGGCCACGGGCGGTCCGGTCCAGGACTCCCCGGTCGTGCAGGCGCGCCAACGTCGTCATCACCGTCGTGTAGGCGGGGAGGGGGTCGAGGGCGTCGGCGACGTCGGCGACGGTGAGCGGCCCGGGCGCTGATCGGATCACCGCCAGAACCGCCGCCTCCAACTGTCCACGGGCCCGTCGCATCACGCCTCCCTATCAGCTACGATCCGACTCGATAGTAGCTGTGCGGCCGAATGACCCGTCGCACGACACAGCCTTTGGCGCAGCCCTTGCCCAGCACAGTCGCGGTCCGAGTGTGCATCGACCTGACGGGTGTGTCTCACGACCGCGGCCCGCGGCTGTCCTGGAAGGATTTTCAGTGGACAGATTGAGCTATCTGCAGGCCATCGTTCTCGGGGCGCTGCAGGGGGTGACCGAGTTGTTCCCGGTGTCGAGTCTGGGCCACTCCGTCCTCATCCCCGCGTGGCTGGGCGGCTCCTGGGCGGATCTGATCACCCAGGGAACCACCCAGGACTCGGGTGCCTCGCCCTACCTGACGTTCGTCGTCGCCCTGCACGTCGCGACGGCCCTTGCCCTGCTCGTCTTCTACCGGCACGACTGGGCCCGCCTCATCGGGGGGTTCATCACCAGCGTCCGGGTCCGCCGGATCGAGACACCGACGCAGCGCCTCGCCTGGCTCATCGTGGTGGCGACGATCCCGGTCGGGATCACCGGACTGGCACTGGAGCACGTCTTGCGGACACTGTTCGCCCGGCCCCTGGCCTCAGCCGTCTTCCTGTTCCTCAACGGCTTCATCCTGCTCGGGGGGGAGCGGTTGCGGCGCCGGGCAGCCGAACGATCGAGTGCCCACCGGGTCCCGGACGAGCCCGGCACCGACGCGCTGTCCCCCGGCGACGGGCCCGCACGGGGCAGGTACGCAGGGGGCAGGTCCGAGCTGGCCGCCCGCACGATCCCGGTGACGACCCGGTTCCCGCGCCGCGAACTCTCGACGCTGGCCTACCGGGAGGCGCTGGTGGTCGGAGCCGTGCAGACCTTCGCGCTGCTGGCGGGGATCAGCAGGTCCGGGGTCACCATGGTCGCCGGACTGGCCCGCGGTCTGGACCACGAGGAGGCCGCCCGCTTCTCGTTCCTGCTGGCCACCCCGGTCATCCTCGCGGCCGGCGTCCTGAAACTCCCGAGCCTGGCCGGCCCCGCGGGACGCGGCATCCATGGCCAGGTGGTGGTCGGGGCCATCGTCGCCGGAGCAGCCGCCTACGCCTCTCTGCGCTTCCTCACCCGGTGGTTCACCACACGCACCCTGACCCCGTTCGCCGTGTACTGCCTGGCCGCCGGTGCCCTCAGCATCGTGCGCTTCGCCTGAGCCGGACAGAACCCGATGCTCAGTTCGATCGTCAACCAGATCCTCACGGTCTCGCCGATCCTGGTCTACGTCCTGGTCGGCGCCCTGGTCTTCGCCGAGGACGCGATCTTCGTGGGCTTCGTCATCCCCGGTGAGACGGCCGCGCTGCTCGGCGGCGTCGACGCCAGCCGCGGCAACGTCAACGTCTACGCCGTCGCGGCGATCGTCGTGGTCGCGGCAATCGCCGGCGACACCGTCGGCTACGAGATCGGCAAGCACGTCGGTGACCGGGTTCTGGGCTGGAAGCCCCTGCGCAAGCGAAAGGCCGGGCTGGACAACGCCCGGGACCTGCTCGCCCACCGCGGTGGGGCCGCTGTCTTCCTGGGCCGGTTCGTCGCCTTCTTCCGCGCGGTGATGCCGGCCCTGGCGGGCACCTCCCGGATGCCGTACCTGCGCTTCCTGCGCTGGAACGCCCTCGGCGGGCTGGTCTGGGGCGTCGGGTACGTCCTGCTCGGCTACCTGGCCGGCAACTCCTACGCCACCGTCGCCCACACCGTCGGGACGACCACGGCGATCGTGGTCGCCGCCATCGTCGTCGTCGGCTTGATCGCCTGGCGGATCGTCCGGCACCGGCATCAGCACCAGCACGCCTAAGCAACGGGCTAAGCCGGAGCCCGCCACGGTTATTTGAACGCTGCGCCGGCGCGAACCGGTAGAACATCCCACGGCGTTTTCGGTACGATCCGAGGGTGGTAACTGCGGCGGCTCGCCGGCGCGCCCGGACGGCCGCCGAGGACAAGGCCGCTCCGTCCGTACTAGCTCCGCCGCGCAAGGTGACGAAGCGGCCGGTGCCACGGAAGCCCAGGCCTGCTGGGCATCTGGTGGGGTATGCGCGGGTGTCGACGGCGGAGCAGGACCCTGCGCTACAGCTCGATGCCCTCGGGCAGGCGGGGTGTTGGCGGGTGTTCACCGACCACGCGTCGGGGTCGCGGGAGGACCGGCCGGAGCTGGTGGCGGCGTTGGATTCATTGCGGCCGGGGGACACGTTGGTGGTGTGGCGGTTGGACCGGTTGGACCGGTCCCTGCCGCATCTGATCGACACGGTGACCGGGCTGGCTGGGCGGGGAGTGGGGTTTCGGTCGGTGACGGAGGCGATCGACACCACGACCGCGGGGGGCCGGTTGGTGTTCCACCTGTTCGGGGCGCTCGCCGAGTTCGAGCGGCAGCTGATCCGGGACCGGACCCTGGCCGGGTTGGCGGCGGCGCGGGCGCGGGGCCGGGTCGGGGGCCGGCCGCGGACGATGACCCCCGCAAAGCTGCGCCTCGCGCGGGCGATGCGCGCGCAGGACCCGCCGGTCAGCCTCGGCCGGATCGCGGTCGAGCTGGGGCTGGCGAAGTCCACCGTCGCCCGCAACCTCGCCGCCGCATCCCCAACCCCAGCGGACGATCCGGCCCCGGCAGGACGGGGACGGCGGTGACGGAGCCGGTACGTCGGTTGCGCGCGGTGCCGCCGCTGCCCGGTCAGCTGACCCTGGACCTGCCCGGCCTCCGGCTGCCGGCCGAGCTGCCCGCGCGCGTCCCGCGGCGGTCGCGTCCGGCCGGTCCCGGTGAGCCGGGGACTGCTGGCGACGTCGGGGTGGGTGCGCTGCCGCGGTTGCTGCCGACCCGGCACACCGGGGACGGGCCCGGGGTGGTCGCGCGGGTACCGGTGGCGGTGTGGGCGGTGTGGGACGGGGAGGACCTGGTCGGGGTGTACGCCCAGGAGAGCACCGCCCGCGCGGACGCCGCGGCCCTGCAGCGCGACGCCGCCCGCGCTGGGGTGCGGGCGCGGACCGTGGACTGCCTGCCGCTGCAGGTGTTCACCGAGTCCCAGCACACCCGCCGGTAGCCGCGGTGGACATCGCCTCGACCGGCCCCGTAGGCCGGGACACTGCCCTGGTGACCCGTCTTGTCGTCGTCAACGCCGTCCTCCTCGCTCTCGGGGCGGTCTACGTCGCCTGGGTGTCCCGGATCAACCGCGGCTCGCCGATCAGTTTCTTCACCGGACGCAGCCTTCCGGGGCAGGTGAGTTGGGTGGGATTAGCTATCACCGGGTGTTCGCCGGCGGCCTGGCGCTCGGCACGGCCGGGTATGGCTTGGGGCCCAGCCTGGTCAACATCCTCGTGTTCGGCGCGGCACTCTCGGCGGTAAGCGCCGGCGGTGCGGCCCTTCACAACCGGGCCCTCGACCGGCGGTGAGCGGTGCGCCGCGGCCGGCCCGGCCGGGGGAACTCGCCGACGTCGACCGCGCCGACCTGGTCGAGTTGGAGTTGGCCGCGACTGCGCGTTGTTTGCACGACTGGGCGCCGCTGGTGGACCGGCTGGTGCGGCTGTGGGCGCGGGGGGTGCCGGTGGCCGCGTTCAGCGGGGTGGGGGAGAGCCGGGTATGCCAGCGCGACCGGGACGTTCCCGGTCACTCCCGGCAGGGTCAACCCCGACCGCCGCCCGCGAGCACGGCCGCCATCGGCCACCTCGGCCCGTGGGTCCCACAGCTAGTGGCGGCCGGCCCTCCGGCACTTCCTTCGGGCCGGCCCTGCTATTGACTCCCGCCCTGGACTTTTGTTTTAACCTGGTGGCGGGGCTCGAGGAGGGCGCAGCGACCGGCCCTGTGTCTGTCCGACCGAGGAGGTCCGACCAGCTCACCGCCACCGAGATGACGTTTCGTTCCCGGGACCTTTTCTCGTGCTTCGAAAGTGCCCGACCGGGTGTCTTA
>JAABUK010006916.1_pt1 | contig 16637 bp, 18 predicted proteins | sample 5559141 | NCBI WGS metagenome assembly JAABUK01 (sample SAMN10711869, study PRJNA513367) | rock metagenome | isolation source: Antarctica rocks | place: Antarctica: Victoria Land, Pudding Butte nord | collected 2016-01-03
CCTCACCTCCGAAACCTACGCCCCCTTCCTCCACCCCCCCCTCCAACACCAGCTCGAACTCCGCACGCGCACTCTAGGCGACACCTGCGTTTTCCGCCTGCAACCCTCCCTCCTCCACATCCGCACCCACCTCGCAACAGCCCTGCTGCGCACTTCCCGCCAAATCTATATCGAAGCCGCGCCCGTCTTCTGGACGCAAAACACGTGGCGCTTCTCCCACGACGAGCGCTGGGAGATGCTGTGGCGCTGGCTGCTCACCATCGGCCCTGCGGCTCGCGCACGCGTTCAGAAGTTGGAGGTGTATGCTCCGTTTGCGAACGATCCGATGGCGGGGCATGGCCTTTTTTGGGGGCCGGTGGAGTTTAAGAATCATCCGAAGATGGGCTTTGATAAGGTGATTAAATATCGGGATGGGGAGGCAGGGGGAGATTGCAGGGGTAAGGTTTTTGAGCTTTTGATGCGGGAGAGTGTGTTGGAGAGGATTCGGTTTGTTGTTCCGATAACATATTGCGTTTATAGTGGTGATTTCGAGATGCCGGTGGGGTTTTCGGCAAAGGTTACGGTTGTTTTGGAGCCTGGTGGTTGGATTGAGGAGGTGGGAGTGCGGGAATTTTTGGATGAGGGGTTTGATTTTGTGGCGGCGCCTGATTACTTTGGACATGATTTGGGGTTTAATGATTTGAGGACTGTTATCAATCCGACGGATGAGTGGATGACGTGGCGAGCGGCACCGGACTTTTTGGAAGGTGTTAGTTGGCTTTTTGAGGAGGAAGAGGTGGTGGAGACGCCGGCGAATGGTGGTAGAGCCTGTGTCCTGAGGAAAGGAAAGAGGTTGATCCGAGAGCTGAAGGGGTTTGGACCTTCGGTGTGATTTCGGGGTTGAACTGTCGCCTGAAGTAAACAGCCGACGGGCTTCACTTCTCTGGATCTCCGTCCTGGCACTCTTATCTATATTGGATTATGTGCGTTTGCCTCTTTCTTCGCAATCGTTAATCTCGGATCATAATCATGTTGACAATGCTAACAAAAGAGGGAATCCGAGATCCCACTGTTGCCCACAGAGCCCGGAAGACCCTCTAGGCTGGGTCGATATGCTAGTGCAAGGTTGTTGCATGACCAGCAACGTAGATGGCCCGCTGGGAAAAGCCGTTGTATGGATGCTGGGCGTGGTATAGTAGACATCGACGTTCTCGGTTGGTGAGATTCGACTGGCTGGCGAGCTTTAATCGTAGGTGAGCTGCAGGAACCACGGCATGGAATAAAGCATGGGCCAGCGAAGAATGGCTAGTATTGGAGACTGATTGCAGACATGATAAAAGATGGTGAGACACATGACCGCGAAGCGGAGGACGAGGAGGGAAAGTATACTTTTTTCGCGTCCTGGGAGTCATGTTCACATCCGGCGAATCGTCAATTTCGACTTGACGTGCACAGAATGTTAATTGAGCGTGATCGCGGTTGAGCTGGGGCAAACCTGGATGGGCTGATATTGAAATTGGCGGAAGATTTTGAAGAGTCGAGATGATGTAGTGTGATTGAGCAATGAATCCTCATCAAGGAAATCTCAGAGGTGAGATGATGCGAGCCAGATTTACGTCAGCCCGTGCGGCTGTGGATTCCATAGTTCAGCGCTGTGTCACTCTTACAAGCTGTAATGTTGGCTCAATCATCAACTCGTCATCAGCACACAGACTACGATGATCAACCTGGTCGTGCGCTTGGTGCCATCATGAGATGTGGCAGATGACTGCCTCTCGCCGTATGATCCAAGCACGACTGTTTTCGGACGATTCACAGACAAGCGGTTTGGCATTGCTTGACTTTGAGGTGCTTCATATTTGAGTGAGATCCCTTCTGATGGCCACACACCCACGGAATAAGTGAAATCGGAATGGCAATTTCATCTTTGAGTTTATAGAACCCACCAGCGAGGAATCGTCCAAACGATATAGCGAAGTACGTAATGTCCCCTCATGATTGCGGCGGCCATCATTCGGTAAAGTTGGAAAGGGAAGTAAAACCCTTCATGCTTTCCCAATACCAGCATGAACCTCTGCACCGGTTTCAGGTATCGTAGGTTTCTCAATGCTGCAGCGGAGATGGGAAGTACGGTCAATGGACCAGCATTCGGATGACAGGTGTGCTGTCTTCGACCGCATGGTATCAGGTGAAGTCTTTGACACCCTCGGCAGATACAGTGAGGGATACCTTCAACAAGTATTGTCATCCCTGGGGTGTATTTCCGATATCTTTTACCGCAATTGATACAGTACCGCTTTGGTGTGAGTCGCCATTTGGCGCAGTGTACCGTGAAGTAGTCTGTGAAAGCATTGGATGGCTTCACATTCAGACAGAAGTAGCAAGGATAGTGATTGGGAGGGAACACATAGGCGCACGTTGATTCTGCTCTGGAAAGACGCTGCGCGCGCAACTCGCTGTGGCTTATGCCACAAACGTCGGCTGGGGAAATGATGCTGTTAAACAAGCGATGAGTGCGCCGTAGTATGGCAAGGCTTGGCTCTGGATCCTGTGCCAGGTATTCAATGATGTGCTGAAGAACTTCAAGAGGAAGTGCGAGGAGTAGAGGCGTGTCGAGACTGGCAGGCTTCCGAGAGAAAATGAAAGGATACTTCAGGTGATGGTTCGAGAGATCGAAGGGAACAGTTGGAACAAGCAAAGAATCAAAACTCATTCTCGTAGCCATTCTCCTGCATGTGAAGTGAAAGACGCTGGGAATTGATGTAAGAAATACTGGATAGCTGGACCCAACAAATCAGAAATGTGATCCTCATTAACTCATGCAAGAGTATGTCCCTGCATGAAGGCTGTGTCGCCCCCTTGCATTCCAGCAACCGGTAGCCGGAATAATATCCCGAATGCTGATATGTCAGAGTGGGTCGTAAGGCAGACATGGTGCCGTGTGAGCTGACCGTAGGAAGCCATGTAAGGAGACTAAACGTAGGCTGGGGTGGATTTATGCCAAGACATGTTAGCGCTAGTCCCATTATGGACGAGGGCGAGAGCGACCTTCGATCCAGTAATAGCAGCATCACAGAGCATCTACAGCGTCTTGATATCACGAGCTGTCAATCCCACGAATTTCCACCTTCGATCACCACAAGCACGCATACTCCTGCACGGCCATCGGCTGCAACTGACCAGGCTGAAACACGAAACGAGAGACGCAAAGAGTGGGCAATGAGAGCACAGGTTCATCATAGTGCAAGCAAGACAGGGTATATCGACCGAGCCAGCTTCTGAGCATGCAAGTTACGCGGCTTGGAGCAGCTTGATGCCATGACTATCAGCACAAGAGGGACCATCAGAACATTTGGGCGAATGTGGAAGGAGAGACAATATACGTACTAGTGTGTGGGAAGAGCATCTTGAAGAACTCTCCCGCAACTACGACGTTGTACAAAGAGGATCTGGGTCAGATCGCGAGTACTCAGCTCCTTGAGGGTGGGCGTGGCTTTGGATGACTACTACTTTATCGCCAAAATCGTACTCGTTCAATCCACAAGTGAGCCCGATTAGTAAGTAGCGGCGGAAGAAGCCACCAATCCATCAATGCTGAAAGGCCAGATCCTGATAAATGGATTGGTGGCTTCTCCCGCCGCTACCTACTAATCGGACTCACTTGTGGTTTGAACGAGTAAATGCAAGGGAGGTTCTACGATGTTGCGAGGTAATGATTCCGAATTTAGATTCGGTCATCTGTTGCTTCTACTATAAGACCTTGTCCTCGAATGACTGAGTCGTCAAGTTGTGAGAACGCTTGTTCTCTCCTTGAAGACGAACGGTCATTGTGCTGGAGGGTATTCGCAAGATTGATCTTGGATCACTGCAAACGGCGTTCTGCGGCACCCTCTCTCAACCAAACAATAAATCAATTTTACTATTGCGGTATTCGTCCACAACCTCGTCTTCGCCGTGTATCACAATGTAGCAATGCCACATTCCTACGAGCCACAAACCTTCTCGCTTCATCCGAGCTCGCTCAAGCGCCCTCCGATTTACTCCCATCAAGGTCTTTTCGATGATTTAAGCACTAATTCGGCTTCGGCGCAGATCCTGACGCCTTGAATCTGCGGGATGGACAGCCAGCTCTTCAGTCATTGGCGATGCCGGCATGTTTCACAGAATCATACGGTACCTTCAACGAAAGAGTTTCCATATCGAGTATGCGGAATGTGAGAGAATACTTGTGCGCCGACCTTGATATGAGGCGTTATAACAAACTTCAGCGAACCTGAGCTGGTGCCGGGTTGCTCATCGCCAGTCAATTCCAGTCTCGAATTTGCGGGTCATCGCCTCTCTGCTCTTGTGCATGATGAATGCACCAGGGATTCCTCAGAGGGTCATTGAGGAGACCCTGGTGCACTCATCATGCACAAGAGAAGAGACGAACCACTTTGAGTACACCGATGCTGAACAGGGCTTCTATGCGTTGCTGGGAAGCATAATGGATGAACTATCTGTTGATGATTCTAGCGGAGACCAAGAGTGCCAAAATGGAGGCCGAGCTTGAATGGAGTCGAGGTGGACGTGGAGTGCAGCTGGGTGGTAGAGCACTTTGCCTGGAAATGTTTGGTGAAGTTCTTAGGCGATGGACTATGTAAGATAATCCCGGAGATTTAATCTAATAGATCCTATTCATTATGGGAATCTTCGGAGGCCCTCCACCTACAGGCCCCCCTTTATAAGTTGATTTTCGTCACCGGAAATGTTGAGCACCACCTGGTATGAGGAGGCAAACGCCTGTGTATCAAACCCTTACCAGAATATCTGCTTTGCTACTGAGTATGTGAATCCTACCTATGTAAGAGCGACGACTTGTGTGCCAGTGCCCTTGGCTTACTGCGGTCATACTTCCATCTCGTCAGATCCAAAAGTGACCTGAGAATCAGGTTCGACACGTTTCAAGAAGGACAAGGTAAGATACTGGCAGTAAGGCGTCCCGTGTTGCCACGATTATGACTGAATCCTGCAAGGCTCGGAGGTGGATGATGAAATCGTGCAAACGGCGATTGCGAAAGGTTTCGGATATACATGTCACAAATCGGCATTATATTTGAACCGCAACCTATCGAGACGATTGGCCCCAATCCTGAGTCGTTTGATTTTGGGCATTCGTCTTGCTGAGAGCTCAGGGCGCCTGATCAAGTATCATTTGTTGTTCGTCCTTCCAGAGCTGTAATCCCGTAATGGTGCGAATTCTACTCCACCACCCTTCAGGATCCGTCTGGAAGGCCCGGAAATGATACGTCAGCTTTCGTGAGGTTTTTGTTCTTCCGGTCGGCTGGATTCATCCGCAGACAGCAAGGCCAAGCTATCCACCTCACTACTTCTACTCTGCACCAGAGGCGCCTTATCCAGTCGGGGCTGCAAGCATCACCGGTGACGGCGAATCTGCATGAGAGGCAAAAGTGCATCTTTGCCACGCTCGACCACTCCAGCACACCAAGCCAGTGGATGAGGGGGGCGCTTGATTCTCAACGAGTGACCCTCTCTACATTTGCTTCGCTTAATCGCACAAGCTACGCAAAGGCGTACACGTCGATCTTTACCGCCGACGCGTCGAGGCCCAAACACGTCCGGGTCGCTGAAATCCCCAAGCGGTAGGACTCGAAGGCATGAGAAGCAGGCGAGGCGACCGAGCGGGAAGAGGCTCGAATTCTTGTCGTCCATGCCAAGGTGGTCGGCTGCGACGAGGAGGGCGCGGTAGTCAAATATAGATAGTGTGTCTCGTAGGTTGACCATTGGGATTATATTGCGGAAGTGAGAATGCGTGCGTCGCAAGACAATCAATGCTGGCTCCGGTGCCTCGAGATAAGAGAGAATCTCCAATGTAATTTCTATTGGTAGCGCCAGAAGAGGAGGCAAGGTCGGCGAGACAGCGCTTGGGATGGTCGGCCTAGCTGGGGCTGAGATACAGCTTTGAGCGGTACCTGCGTGTTGGCGAGCAACTGTTGAAGGAGATCTGGTGGATGACGCAGATTTCGAATGATTGATTGTGGAGATGGAGGAACGAGCCATAGCCCGATGCAGGGGACTTCGTAGAGAGTATGATACCAAAATGTCAACTAAGTAGAGTGACCGAAGACACGCGAAGTCGAATTTGGACGCAGAAACCGGAAAGACGTAGATGCGGATGGCGTTTTTGGTGTGTCGTACAGTAATTGTCCCTACCTTTCAGACAATATGGATCTGACCAGGTATAGATTGAGTACTTGTGCAATATAGAATGATAGAGAAAGACTAGGCTTTGATCGATGAGAGCCACGTGATATATATGAGTCATCCTGTCAAGCCTGCCAAGCGTCAGGTGACGTGGTAAAAACAGGTGCTCGCTCGCAATTCCCACGCATGATGCTGTGATTGATCTCGTACACTGCTAAACCGGCATTCAGTACGAATTGGTTCTATTCTACCTACTCCAGGACTACCTAATGGTTACCCAAGAGCTGTATAGGTTTTTAGGGATATTACGTTGAAAAAACTGGCTTTCCATGATAACGAGCCCAAAATCTGGAGCTTTGTCGGCATCAGCTTCTACAGTCGTGCTCGCGTCTCGATCTCGCCACCACTCATTCCCCTTGCTATGCCTCTCGAGATCCAATCACTGATAGCCATATTCGTGACCATAGGATTGACACCACTAGCGCTAGGAAACACACTCGCATCGGCCACATAAAGACCCTCAACACCCCACACCTTGCCTTCCGGATCAACGACACCAGCTTTCTGCGTAGTAGCCATGCGGCAAGTCCCCATCTGGTGAGCACTGCCCCACCCAGTCTCAGGAGGATTGACGCCACGCTTCCGCATCTCAGCGAGCCAAGCCTGAAAAGCAGGGTCATTGATCCCATCGCCACTGTCTTTGGCAGCGACGTCGGGGCGGGTGAATGTCGGCATGCCAGCTGTGACAGTGAAAATCTCCTTTGCACCTTGCACATACAATATACGAGCAAGAGCCAGGGCGCCCTCCAAGCAGTGTTTCTTATCGAAAGAACTAGGCGTGTATGCGATTCTGCATTTCCCATCCACAGGATCTGGGTATACGCGGCCGGTGTCACGGTCGCGTACGAGGGATATGTGACCAGTCATGTGGGGAAATTTCGAGCATAGCGTTTTGTATTCGAGGCCACCATTCCATGGTATGAATGGCAAGAACCATGACGGCAGCATGGTCATGCATTCGAGCTTGGCACCATGGCCATGACCGTCCAAATTCTGGAACTCGTCTACTAAAGTGGTCAGTATGCCACCTTCCCAAGGATTCGATCGGTCTGGGAAAGTGGCAGCCATGAGGGTGACTGGGTGCAGATAAAGGTTCCGACCGATCTGAGGATTGTTGAGACCGCTTCTGAGCAGAAGCAAAGGGCTCTGTAAAGTTCCTGCGGACACCTGTGATGCTCCGAAGTCAGCCTTTCCCATCTAAGCAATGACTAAAGCGACAAGACCGAAAGTACAATACCCCTGAAAATGTCTTGCACCCTACGTACTCGTTGGATAGAGAAGAATAACTCGAGAAGATCGCTTACAATTACTCGCTTTGCGTTGATGATCACATCGCGGCTGTATCTATCACTGCCACCGACGCCCCCAGAGCTATCTCTTGAGGTCCAGCGACCTTTGACACCAGTCGCAACCTTCCTGCCTTCGACGTTCTCGAATAGTACTTTGTCTGCCTCGCAACCTTCTATGAACTGTGCGCCTGACCTCTCGGCATCAGGCAGGAAGGACACAACAGGTCCCTGCTTTTCGGCGGCACCACAGCCTAGCGTACAATATCCACAATAGTGCTTGTTTCCTCCAGTGTTCTGAGGCACCATCTTATGACTATAGCCAAGCTTCCTAGCACCCTCAGACAAAGTCTTGTTATTCATATTGTGCTCAACGTGTTCCGTGGAGACGCCCATTCTGTGACATACACGATCCAACGAGTCCTGAAACTCGGAAGACGTGAAGAAAGCCAGACCTTTGTCTGCCCACTCTTTCCGCACGTATGCCTGTGTCTGCAGCGATGCTGACCAATTGACAGTTCCACCGCCACCCCATGCCTGGCCCGCAATGATTGAGATGCTCTGATCATCCACAGACTCTATACCGCCATTCGCGAATAATTGAATGCCCGCATCCCGCTCCGTCATGGGGAGATGCTCCGGGGGCCAATGGTATGCCTTCTCCACCACCATGACGCGATGGCCAGCTTCTGCGAGATTCTTTGCACATACACCACCTCCGCATCCGCTCCCCACGATGACCACGTCGGTTTCAAGGATCTCTGGCTCGGGACCTGGAGGGAATTGTATAAAGCTATAGTCGAAGCCTTTGCCGGGTTTGCCATGCACAGGAGCTCGAGGGAAGCCTAGAACAGGACCGATTGTAGGGCTTGTCTTCACCCATGTTGAAGTCACAATGGCCGCTAGGGCTTTGGCACTTTGTCTGAGAGGTGTAAGGTAGGATTTGGCCCAGCTCTGCAGGATCTGTTGGCGGATATTGACAGGTTGAACATGGAATGAGGTCGTATAGCCGGTTGTCAGCAGACATCCTGCTCGAGTGCTGAAGTCTGTCAGCGCTGTGTCTAGAATTTCCCCGGAGAATACCTTACTCCAACGCCGACAATATAACCCTGATCCCTTTCCTGGCATCCTCCCTCACAAAGTCACTCAACGTCCTTCGCAAAAGCTCCTTGAATCCAGGAACAGAGCTAGCGCTTTCATGCAAGTACGCCTGGGGAACATTGTCGTCGGCTTCAGCCGTCACGCCCCTCTTGACAATGCTCATAGCGCTCGTATACTCAGCCGCTTGGACACATAACCTGCTGTTTGAAGCGTTCGAGGAGACTTCAACAGCTGGAATGATCGTGTCCGCAATCGCCATCAAGGTAATCGATTGGGCCGCCGTAAGGACTTCGCCGTCTGAAGGAGGAGGGAGAGGGGCGTCCAAAGGCGCAATGAGATTCAGCTGTGTGCTCGTCATGGCGGGAGTAGAGCTATGGAGGCAGTGGGAGAACGATGCTCCGCTGGGGAGGATTCCAAAGGTGCATCTTCAGGACGGGAAGACTCTTCTTGCACCAAGAACGAGTGGGCCATGGCTAGATGGGATGATGGCATGGAGGAGCAGTTGCGGGGAAGGCCGAGGCTTTCGATCTACTAGTATGTGCAGATCATCTATAGACCCGATCGGGTTAGAAGAGTTCACATTCCTTCGGCACTGGCCTCGGCTAGGCCGTGGAATAGGGCTGACTATCTTACTTGGGGCGTATTGATTCCTCGTGGGTAAATGATTTCAGCAACCCTCATATGTGAGAATCATGAGATCCACCAAACCATAAGACTTCCAAAAGGTAGACAGCAAGGTCACTTGCTTGATCTGCAATATAAACTCTCTATGTGGAACTCCTAATTCGTCTCTTGTATTCCAACACAGGGGACGGCACTTTGCAGGATGGAACGTGAGTCAATTCAGCAAGGGCTTCATCCTTCTAGAGATCGTGGCTTTTTAACTTCGGACACCTTTGCATATGAAGCACTCTCCTGGACTGTGTCTACATAAGATCAGCCCCAGAAATCTCCTGTCTGAATTCTACAGCCTTGTCACATTTTTGCCTGCGATTACTGGTCCGTTGCTGCTTCTAAATCGAGCTTTCAAACCAAGAAGACTTACGCACTCTGACGATATCATACGCTCCATGGATCCAAGACAAGGTAAATTTCACTGGCGAGATGCCCCCGAGTCTGCGACGATCTGCCCTCCACGCTCGTTCTCAATGCTTCGAATCTCATAAATTGGGCTACGATCAATGTTGACAATGTCTACCAAAGCGACATGCCACCTCATCAACGCTACCCTTACCCCCGTCTACCGTCTCTGACTACCCTCAGCATCCATCCAAGCGATATCGACTTGGTCTCTTCCATCAGGCTCGAACTTGGTAGTTGCTTTTTGCTGAACTTTATGGCCAGTCTTGGGTAGGAAGTTTAGAGGGAGAGGAGAGCGTTGTCAAGGCGTGCACGCCCGGTGGTCTATGTTCTTGGAACGGCAGAATTCGACTGTCACGTAGCCTCTGGCATAACATTTAGACCCCATGTGCACCGCGAGGACTGTTAACCCCTACCCCGGTGACGTCGGTGTACGCAACTCGTGCGGTCCGAATCAGCGAGACTAATTTTGCTCAGGCGTACTCTTCCTAATAAAGCATTCTGAAATAGCCATCTCCGCTTCTTCATGCTTGGTCTTTCTCGACATAACACCCAACACTGCTGGCTTCTGCATTGGTGACCGGGACCCTTCGCTCTTCTTTCCGGTTCTGGACTGAAGCATTCTCCAAGCCACTCACTTCCGCATCGGCAGTGTCATAATCAAGAGTAAGACTTGTAATGCGCCGTCATTCAAAGAACTACTGAGCGCAAATACCGCTTCCTACCAAGAGCACAGCACAAGACTTGACAAAGGAAAACCAAAGGTCAAAGGTCATACAATCGCATCAGCATGCCAAGCAAAAGACTCCGCTAGACTCAAGTAGCGGAATCGGCTTATTGTTCACAGAAGAAACCACTCTCCAGCAACATTGACACGCTATGTTGACTGTACAGTGCCCCGCTGACACCCTATACAAGATAATAATCAGAGCCCGCAGTAGAACGCATCGAGATGGCACAGACGCCGCCAGTGAATCCTGCAGGATGCGCTGCTACCTGGCTGGCGAAACATGTCTCGTCACGTAAGTATTCGGGTATGCAATGCTCAGCCCCAGAGCTGGAAGAACCTGACACAGCTGGATGTGCTAAGCTGGAAAGGATGAGCCATGCCTTCACTTTCCCCTTTCTGGGCAGGAAGGTAGAAATGGCCGAAGATTGGAAGCGACACGGAAACCATAGCTAAAGCACGACAACATGAACTCGCCAGGCATTGGTATGCACGGCGTTCGCATGACTATTACCACAGCCTTTACATCGGTGATAGGTATACCAAGAGCGAGGATGCAGCTTCGCTCTCGTAGTTAGCAATAGCATTTGATATCAGCCTATCAATTAACGCTGGGTTTCGCTGCGGTTAGGGGCTCGGGCCCTGCGCCAGCGCCAAGCCAGTCACGTGAGCAATATTTACCGCCGAAAGAAAGCTGAGCGCGAAGGATGTGTTTCAGTGCGCGTACCAGATGTTTCATGGTCCACGGAGAGCCAATCGTAAAGCGTGGATACCGATACATCCATGGTGTCGTCGCCCTATCATGGAGTCCACTTTTGGAAGGATTCAGGATCCAGGATCTGACGTGCGCCGCCGGGCACAGGCTGCAGCGAGTTTCGACATTTGGCACGGCGTTTGCAACGTGTTGTACAAGACTCGTCGACCGGCTTGGGAAATGTAGTCTTACACGTATCTGATTCCAGTAGTGTTCATTCTAAATCCCAAGTCTTTGCAATCATGATACATAACTTTCGAAGTGGTAGCGGCATGGGAGGAGAATGCGAAGAAAAGGCTGTGAACAATACAGCTCGAAGACCTTGGCTGAAGCCGCTACTCATCACCATCAGCGCGGTCATCATCCTCCATTTCCTCACGCTTGTCTTGATCTTGAACGTGATCGATCTGCCTAACATTACAGCGTCTCATCGAGATCTTGACAGTCGAACAGGTCTCGAAAATGCTCCGGGTGTTGGCTTTGACTTGACGCCGTCCTATGGGACTGCAGCGGTTCGCCATCACAATGGCTCGGTAACGAACGTAGGGAGGGTCTCCGTTGACCCAGACTATGAGGAAATGATGAACAGACTTTCAATCGGAGGGCCTGTCTTGTAAGCCAAAGGACCGCCTACCAGCGTTATGCTCAGCTGACATTCTATAGTCAAGATCCCTACGCAAGTTACGGTACCCCTGGAGGCCTCGCGGATGGATACAGCTGGTCAAGCTTGAGAAAAGCGATCAGAAAATCTCTCGGTCTACCATCAACGTACGACGTCGGCCGATTAGCTAAGGTCATTCGAAACCTTCGAGAAGCGACGGAGAACCACCTTGGCCACTCCATATCGAGAGTAGTAATCGCCACACCGAACTTTCCTGTCCTGTGCAACTACGATGTTGAGGAAGCAATTAGGTATAACGGGCTAAGCCCTCTCAATCCTTACAAGCATCCCTATCAGCCTTACGAAATCGCGACAGCTTACGCTCGTCACGGTTTCGGGCTTTGCAAAAACAACACCTCCATCAAAGCTTGCATTGTAGAGGAAGACCACCTACCGTATCAACAGACATTGGCTGTCTCGCATACGAATACGGCGTTCATCGCTACATTATGGACAATGAAATCGGCGTTCATACCCAGAGACCTTCCCGAGGGCCAGTACGTTACGAACTACGAGCTAGGCTCGCACTCGCACCTCAAACGGGACTGGAGCTTATACTGGGACCGTATACAGCTCCACGTGGAGGAGCTCATTCTCAGAGATATTTTCCGAACGCCCATCGCCAGAGTGTTGTTACTGGGCGAAAGTGGGCTGGATCCGAATCTCCTGAAAGCATTGGATGAGGCTATATCTCGGCACCAGGATAGCATGCCCGAGGTTTACGGTGAAGATTCACTATATGACGCTGCGCGAGGGGCGGCCGAGTTCGCCAACCGAGCGCAGGAGGACCAAGCATTTCTGAGACTCAGCGATACTCCTGCGTTCGAGCTGTAGCATCGAACGGATATCTCGACCAGGATATGATGTGTGTTTGATTGGGCGGTTGTGTCAATCATTCATGCACATAGTAGAACACTGGGTCATTTGTTCTCCCACCACTCATCCTCTTCAGTCCACGGCTCGACCTCGGGCTTTGGCCCTAGGAGATATGCTTCTTGGATTGATGTCCCTGTGGGCGATACTAGAATTTTCTTATGTGCTCACTTCGCGGTCTCCTTTACCCCAGGTGAATTCCAGTGTGCGTTCTCAGCCTTCGATTCAAGCTTGGGTAGCAATATCGCGTCCTGTGCATCACATAATTGGAATGCTGTTGGTATATGGTATCGAACCTCGCCAGAGCAGTATAGAGCTTGACAACGATTCCTGTAGACCACTTGGTCCCAAATACAAACACGCTCTTATGTTCTGCAAGTATACCCTCAATTCTGTCCAGACTTTCGGAGAGGATACGGCAGCTCCAATCGTAATTTCTAAGAGCACCAACGAAGCCAGCTTGGTAGACACCATTGTTCATGCTCACCTCATCGATTTTGCCCCTCGAGTCCTTCGCGGAGATTTTCAAGCTTCCTCTTTGCGCTATCATCGGGAGAAATCCGTCAAAGGCAGGATTGAGCATGCGCATTGTATCCGCTATTCCATTGTTGAAGTTTTGATTCGTCTGCTTGTCCCAAGAGCCAAGTACCAACTGCTCCCCCTCTTATTTGGAATCAGAGCGGAGGTTGAATGGAACAGGTAGTTGGTGGTGCTGCTAGGGTATTCTTCGTCTGCTGCGAGCAAGCGTCAACCTCGGCCTTCCTCAATGTAGGGTGTGACCACGCTCATGGGCAGGACCACTGGGAAAATGAGAGCATGGTAAGCCCAGGAACACAAGAGGCCAAGATAAAGGTGATCGCGATGCAATGCGGCCGGAGAACGTGCAGAGGGAATAGTATGTTGCGGTGAGCCGGAGCCATGGCTGGATAGATGATTGGACCTGATAGACGTTGAGAAGGGCAGGCAGGAGGTCAAGTGATGAAGCCCCAACGCAGCTATCCGCCAATTCTGCCAGCTAGGACGGGAATGCTGGAGCAGCAGTGATTGTCAATCGGCAATCAGCCAGTCCAGTTGGAAAGGTCAATGCATCTGGAATGAGGTCGATGCCAAGAGCAACAAGAGAGCGGTGACAAGATCGAAGTTGTCAGAATTGGCGCAAAACGCGATGGTGGTGCAGTTAAGAAGAGGAAGAAGGGAGATGGGGGCGAAGCTGGACGATGGTGACAACTGAAGTGAGCTAGAACTAGTTCTAGCGGGGCCCACATCCGAAGTCCCCGCAGGATCCGGATGGACAACGGGTGTTCTAGATGGCTCGATTGGACAGGGATTGCTTATCTATGCGACAGCCACAACGAGTCCCTGCATCGGCACTTGGGGGGTTCCCTTTCGGGTGACTGAAAACGGCAAACGGCTGTCAATTTGCTTCATTCAATCACTTTATGACAACTGATTTTCACTCAATTTAGTAAGCCTCTCGCATCAAGGGCGAGGCATCCACATTTGTGCGTAAACATCGACCTGCTGATCTTGCACTCATCTAGGGCGACGTCGCGAATAGTGGCACCCCTGCGCTGCCATGCGACGGCTTGCCCCACATTTCCTCGTCGACTTCGAGTATCCTTCACTCTATCAGTCCCTCCACCAATCAGACACGCCACGAATGACACCATTCTACCGGCCAGACAAGCTTAAGGAGCTCCCATGAAGAGTGAAGCTTTGGACGGTACACACTTGGCGGAAGTTTAATCCAGATGGGGCAAGCATGAGGATCCCTCCAGCCGCGGGATTCGATGCTGGGAAACTCGGAAACTCTGTTGATCGTGCTTCATCAAAGTGAATTCGCATATCGCTCTCTCTCCCCTCCACCATTTCTCTTTAATCGTGAAGAGACGTTTCATATACTTCCTCCTCCCCTGTTTCTCCTAGCTCTTCAAATTCGTGACATCTCCCCTCCGACTGTTCTCTGTATCTTCCGGCGCAAAAAGGGAAATCCAACATTGGCTGCGTCATTGTCAACAGAGAAATCTTATCACTTTCCACTACTAAGAACAACACTCTCAGTCACCGCTTCTTCAACTTCCTTATCGCTCCTTCACTTCATCCCTTGCAGCGAGTGGAGCAGCAATGGGCCTCTCATAGAGACAACCGCCCGCGCTGTTGCATATCACAATCTACCAAGCACGTGGGTCACTATCTGTGGATCTGGTACCAGCTCACCCTGCATACCACTTCATCCCCCTCTCTCCCAACCATTGACACTGCACACCGCACACAACACTCCGCTCTCCTTCTCTCTTGAGACCGGGATTGCTGTCCTGCCATTCTGAGAGACAGCCTCACTATCTTCTGTCTCTCATCCGGGAATACTTCTTGCATCTCAGACATCCCTCCTGCGCCCACCCCCATTTCTCTTCAACATGGCTACAACTCAGCCTACGAGCTTTCCTACCCCTCGACCTCACGCCCAAGCATATGTCACCCCTCCAAATTCGCAAGGATACCCACCACACATCTTCCCCCAATTTCCTCAGGAACACCCACCGTTCCCGCCAATGGACCCCTCTCAATCACCTGCGAATCTTTCCCCTACCTCACCGAGCCACGTCTTCCAGTTACCCCTCGCCAATCGCCAAATGCGCCCACCAAAGTCACCTATGTACGTACCTGCGGCTCTGCGCCCAACCGAGCGACTGCGCCCCTCCCCTCTGACGCCGCCGCGCTCTGTCCACGGCAGCACCGATAGCTTGGACAATGCAGACCCAAACCGCCCGATCAGCAGACGCTCTACGACAGCAGACAGCAAAAGGAAGGGCGCTTTAGGCAAAGTGAGCGAAGACGAGCCCTCAGCACCACCAATCCCCACCGACGATCTCCCCGCCGTGACCGGGCTCCCCGACCGGTCTCACTGGAAGCTGGACTCCATTGCCCCCATCTGCGACGCGCCAGTGTGCCAAAAGCGTTTCGGCCTATGGGAGCGGCGACACCATTGCCGCCATTGCGGCAACGTTTACTGTGGCGAGCATTCCGGGTGGCAAGTGCCACTTGATCAGGATGCAAATTATCATCCGAGCGGAGCACAGTCCAGGGTCTGTGGGCACTGCTGGGGGCAGTACGACCAGTGGCTCGAGGAGAGGAGGCAGAAGGCAGAGAGTGGGGAGCTGACAATGGCGAGTACGCCTGTGAAAGCTGTTGCAGGCCGAGGCAAGGGGGTGGAAGGGTCAGACAAGAGGGGGAGTATCGCGCAGTCTCTGACCAGAGATTGGAATTGGAGCACCTTCTAGCTCGCGATCACCTTCCTCGACTACTCACTCAACCGCAACATCTTCGCCAGTACCACGACCCTTACAAAGCCGCACTTCTCCCGATCCCGTCGATATTTTCGTGCGCGTCGCTCCCTCTACACCAGGACATCCAACGCCTCCCAGCTCTCCACCAATCTCATCCGCGACACAGCCACACCCACATTCTCAAATCCCCCATCCCACCAATACACTAAGCAATTTCGCACAAAGCTTTAATAGCTAATTTCATAGGCGCACGGACATGGCATAAACAACAATAGACTGCGATTTCAATTCTCAAGATACCCAATACCCAAGCGCTACTAGAGCTTATAGAACGGAATCCGGAATCTGTCGCCAGATGGCAGGAGCAAAGGCGTTAATTATAGTTTAGAGAAGACTTGATTTGCATACCTACATAGCATGCGTCCGTGCGATTGCTAGCTTCACGCATTGCTTAATAAGACTATGAATTGCACACCTTACCCATTTGCACTTTTACAGCCACAGTCCCACCCCCACCCCCCAATGATCCAAATCGTGTCACCATCACATCACACACATCTCCAAAACCCCAACCCACCCCCTCCAAACCAACACCATCCCCCCCTTCTCTAGTCATCCTCATTCA
>JAABUK010006917.1_pt1 | contig 16637 bp, 14 predicted proteins | sample 5559141 | NCBI WGS metagenome assembly JAABUK01 (sample SAMN10711869, study PRJNA513367) | rock metagenome | isolation source: Antarctica rocks | place: Antarctica: Victoria Land, Pudding Butte nord | collected 2016-01-03
TCTCAGAAATCTAGCCCAGTATCCAACGCCGTCGCCATGCTAAAAATATACATTATCCAAGGGCGCAACGCAACGTCGAGATTACTCATCGTCGCTGGTATCTATTGGATCTTCTTCCATTCTGTTTTCCAATTAGTATATATCGTCAATTGTCTGCGGACTTGAAGACCCAACGTACCGTTTCCGTCTATCCTCATCCATCTCCCTATACGTACTCCAGCTCAGCAGTATGAACGCCGCAACTATCAAGATTCCCCCAAGAACAGCAGCAGGGGACAGTTTCTCGTTTTTGTACAACCAATCCACGATCACGATGAGAAAGATTGTAAGCAGCGCAGCGACCGAGGAGAGGACGGGCGACGTTAAAGAAATGAGCACCAGAAAGGATCCGGAGAAAGTGGCGTTCGCAAGCGTCGATATAAGCAGCATGTAAGCTTGCTCTGCATTCGGCGTTTCCCAGGTTTCAATACCAGTATAGTGGAATATCGGGATGAATATCCACAAGACAAGTAGCGTGAAGGAACCAATCAGACTCCCGAAAGTCATGGCGAAGATCATGCCGCGGCCGGGACTGGTTCCTTCGGGCGGGCAAGCAAGCTTTTTGTACAGCACTTCGTAGAGACCGTACAGGACGCTGCCAATGCCAATAACGATATTTCCGAGTAATCTGTTCGATGTCTCTTCCCCCTCGTCCCCTCCGCCCGCTGCACCGCCAGATTTTCCTCCATGATTCCTCACCGCCTTGTCGCCATAAACCACGATGAACACCCCAGCCGTGGCCACGATGACGGAGAACACCTTGTCAAAGCGCAGCTTATCTCCTAGCAAGGGGATGCTGAAAGCATAGGCGAAGAACGCGGAACAGTTGTAGATAGCTGTGAGGTCACTTGTCGAGGTCAAGTCTACCGCCACGTACCACGAGCCACCAGCGACAGTCAATGCACATGTGACAAAAGCTGTTGTTTTAAGTATGTAGGCCACTGGCGACTTGTGCGACTCCCGCGCTGTGAGGTGGACATCTTGAGACTGGACCATCTGTGCTGTGGTGCGGATGATGTAGACATGCCGCCGCCAGAAGGCTTTCCATGGTGTTCTCCATCTAGACAATCGAAGTATGAGTAGCTGTGTAGGCCATAATAACGACCATGATCCGTGTGTAAACCATCTGGCAAAGATCAGCATTGGCCCAGCCCCTTTCAACCATAGCTTGGGAATGCTCACAGCATGGCAAAAGCCTTGTTCCACCCCAGATCCTTCTGTATATAATTCGCCGTCTCGGTCTGAATGACGAAAGTAATCAAGCTCAGCAGCAAGAAGAACGCTGCATATGTATATTTCTTCCTCACCGCCGAGGATCCCTCCATGTCTGGACTGCGGCTCCGAAACGTGGATCTTCTAGTGGCGAAGGCTGGTCTTGCACTTCCGTTCGAAACATCATATGAGGCTCGTCCTCGCTCATCCTTTAACAGAGGCACGCCTGACCGACCATCTGTAGGGCGATGCAAGGGCGGCCGGGCATCCCCCATCTCGCCTTCCTCTTCGTCAAAATCGTAGTCCGACTCGTCAGCCGCTCCTTCCACCCAGGCGCGATCCACATGTGATTTGAAAGTGACGCTAGGCTGTCGAAGATTAGGCGGCGGAGATACTCTTGCTTTTAGCTGCGATGGACGAAAGGGCGAGGCTCGCCGTGATGAGGGCCTGGAATGGGGGCTTGAGGAGGGCGTGTTGATGGTAGGCGTGGGGGTACTGGATGGGTAATTGGTCTCATGGGTGCCTAAGGAAGCCAGCAGATTGTTGTCTTTGGACATCCATGCGGGTCAAGCATGGAAGTGCGCAATCGCTCGAGGATCGTTTGGGTGGGACTAAGGAAAGACGATGGATGGCGTGACCTCTCCAGGACCACGGGACAGCGTCGGCGGCCGCTATCTATCTCAAACAAGGCAATGATTCTCAAATGAACGAATGTGCTCTACCAAGGTAACGGCAGAGAAGGACAGCAAGACAAACAAAATATGGTGATTGATGCTACACGAAACGTGGAGAACCCCTGCGCTCTCCAGCCCTGCGGAGCGGTTGCGCCACACCTCAGGTCAGGTTTGCGCCTTGGGAAAAGACTACCGAGGACATCTCAACGGCCACTGGCACAAGGACGCCATGTCACTAAATCTACATTATGCCCATTCTCATAGCGGATGTGGCCAACGGGTTTTATGGTCCGTAATCTTTTCTTCTTTGTGTTTGCCACTCCATGCCATTGCGATCCAAGGGTAGTGTTCCTCACTAACTGGCCACTCCTCATAACGCGGTAGGGCCTCCGCCATGCGGCTCAATCTTTAATCGCTTGGTGGGTCTGCTATCATCTGGTAGACCACCCCTCTTCGTCCCTGGCAAGCTGCTCGTCCTAATATCGTTGTCGTCTTGACTGACGCGGCGATGCGGATACTGGGTAGTCATTCCCTCAAAGCAATTGGCTGACACTCGGTCACCGTTCGCCGTGAAGTACGGGTGCTGAAGAGCTTGCTCTGCCGTGAGCCGTTGTGCTGGGTCATACACAAGAAGTTTTGACAGTAAATTGAGACCTTGCGGGCCGGGATTCGCAGAGGGAGGAGAGTCTTGGTAGCCAGTGCTCTTCAGTGTGTTCCAATACCAAGCTTCCAGTCCTGTCCTGCCCTGACCACTTTCTCGAACTGCGGAAGAGAGCCCATTTAGTTCCTTGTAATCCATGTGATGTATCAGGCCAGGCCATCTCTCCTTCGTAGGCATACCCAATATTTCTACAATTTTCTGCATCTGGTTCCTCTGGAACGGCACCGTCTTCTTGCCGTCCAACTTGGCTTCCTCACCTTTGAATATTGGACGAAGATATAAGAGTTCAGCGAAGATGCAGCCTACTGCCCAAAGATCTATTGCAGGCGTATAATGTCTGGCTGAGAGGAGCAGCTCAGGGGCACGGTACCATATCGTGACCACAACCTTGTCGCCGTTAAACAGTGAGGTCAGCGGCTTGTGAAATAGACGAGCCAGTCCGAGATCGCCGATCCTGACTTCTCCTTTGGACGTCACCATGATGTTGGCAGGCTTCAAATCTCGGTGGAGCACCCAGTTGGTGTGCAGGTAGAGCAGTCCATTGAGCAGCTGGAATAGTATGGACTTTATCGCAGATGCTGGAATCGGATGCCGAGTGGGCTGGCTATGATGCTGGATAATCCGTAACAGATCGTGTTCTGCATATTCGAAGACCATGAAGATGCATTTGTCTTCCAGGATGATTTCGACAAGGTGGATGATGTTTGGATGCGAAAGCTCAGTACATAAAGCCATCTCACGGCATGCGGATTGTGATATCCCAGTGTACTGGGTTTCGCCCTCCTTGTCAGGTTTGAACCTGTTCGAACGTAATTAATGATGACACTAGGTAGCAGAGTAGACACACTTCTTTATCGCAAATTCGCCAGATTGTCCGTTATGGCCGACGGCCTTGTATACCCGCCCATACGTGCCACTACTAATGAACCCAACAACCTTGTAGCGGTCAAGAACCTTGACTTTGCTCGTGTAACCATTGTTTGGGGGCAATTTCTTAGCATCGTGTGATTCTGGAAGGAGATCAAGGCTATCAGAATAGCTACTTGCTGTAGAGTTGCTGTAGACAGGCGGGGAGAGATAAGTGAATTCAATGAAGGGGTCAATTGATGGCATCGTCTGTAGATAGATTGATGCCTGTTTTGCTCTTTCGTGAAGCGAGGCCGAACAGAGATAAAGGGAGTAAAGGAGAAAGGGTTTATACCACCGAAAGCTGCTTGCACACTTCCTTTCAGACTTTGTGTCGCTTCTAAGGCTCTTGCCGTTGCAGCAGATGACGGCGGGTTGGTAGTGTTCATACCTGCAATCGGTGACTTCCTGGAGTAGCGTTTCCAGCGCCGCCGAATATAGATATTAAATATCAACACATCCGAGCATAGATCAGCCCAAAGAATCAGATGATCGTCTCTTCTACAGACGGGCAAGAACTCCGATAAGATATATAGCTGTCCAAGACTCCTCTACGATTCTGTAAGATTGTAAAATACCTAAGGTACTCTGGGTTATTCCAGGCGGGTTTCAAGATAATTCGGACACTTGGCGGATGCTCAATTAGTCCTAGTGTCCGAATTAATTTCCAAGTCCGCTTACTCTTAGCGTCTCTTCCAGCACTTAGTCAGCAATCATCCAATCACCTCTTTCATTTGCCTCAGTACCTCAGACGTGTTCTTATTGGCCGGCAAGCCGGTCGCTAAGCCCCTTCGGATTAGCGATGCTAACTCCGCAGCCGGGCGGTAACACGTCTAAGCGCAAACTTTTATTGATTTGCTTATAAACTCCTTATTTATCAACAGTACATTAATAACATCGGTATTATTTACTACGGGGTACGTACGGGGCACAGTATATATATTATAAACCCTAATTAATCGTAAAATAAGCTAATTATAAGTATACAGGCTAATTAAGCCCTATCGCGCCCTATCGCTCCGCAACCGCTTCCACTAAAACAGCCACAGTACTTAGTTTACCCACAATAAGTACACTATATGTTAGATACACATGCTCCGGTACCTTAGATACCCTATCCGACCTACTAACCGCTAGAAAATGGAGTAAGGGTATTATCATTATCGCTGGCCAGCACCTAGGATTTTTAGGAATTTAGAAGTCAATGAACGGCGACAGCGTTACGGACGGGTTATCGCAGTCAAATTAGGCTGAAAGTAGGCTCATTAGAATCAGAAGAAGTAAGAGTATAATTAGGTATTAACATAGCTAGTTTTTTAATAGTATAATTCTACGTAGAATAGTCATAAAGTTAAATATTAATGAATTTTATTAATAAGCCAAAAATTTTGCGGGTGCGTCAGCTAAAAACATGATATCTGGTAAAATTACAGATATTTACGCTTAGACGTGCTGCCTCTACGCTGCGTAGTCAGCCTCGCTAACCCGAAGGGACTTAGCGACCAGCTTGCTGGCCAATTAGCACGTCTGAGGTACTGAGGCAATCTTTCATCTCGTACCTTTGATTGAAAATACATTCACACGAGACACCTCTCCGAGCCCTTTAGAAGTAGACGCTTTCCTTCATGAACGTTTTATCTTAGAAAGAAAGAGGCTTTTCCTCCCACCAAGACAAGAAGCTTACCAGAGTTACTACTATTAGGCCACCGCTGCACTGCTAAATTTGGGATAGGATATCGCACCAAGAGGGAGGAGAGAATTTAGTACCTCCCGTCCTATTACTAACGCTCTCGACGCTCACTCTGAGTCGCTTGTCGCTTGATACTACATTTTGAAGAATGGCTCGCTTAAGCAATCTCTTCCATCATTTGCTGATGGCTGATGAAACACCGGCAATTGCATGTGCTGATGGCCGCCGTGTAAAGTTGCTACTTCTCTTGGTACCTTTTCTTTCGTTGTTGAAGTACACTATACTGCCCCTGAAGGCTTGAATCTGTTCTGACAACATGGTTTTCAATACTTACTGCGATTGTGTGTAGAGCAGAGCAGCTTCTTGGGCTAGGACTTTGATAACAGAATCCTGTTCTAGATAATCAAGACGCAGCTCACATATTGCAGAGCCTTAATATTCATCGGTACTTCGGGCGAGAAAGATGCTTTGAGTCGCTCTAAGTTACAAGTACTGCCGTTTAGTCAAGTGTCATTCATGAGGACTCAATGGCGAGAGTTGCCTCGAGACGCTCCTCGTCCGTTAGCGTGGCAGATATTCTATTTGCGGAATAGGAAGCTGCAAAACTAGATACGCATGTTAGTGTTGGAATCGAGAAGATTGAACAGGTACCGTGGCAGCGATGCCAAGTGGAGCCTTCGGGGTCTTCACTCCCAGCCATCATGGCCCTGGCAAAGCAGGAAATATTTTCAGAAGGATTGACTAGGACGATCATTTATTCGATCCGAGTGTTATTGCCAGTACTGCTCAGACACGCCGCACTTCCCCCAACGAGTACCGAATATCTTCCATCGCGGGAAATAGCCAACAACGCTTTGGGAAACCAAAACAACGACAGGGACTTGCCACGTGGTTTGAAAGCCGACCACAGGATGCGGCCGGATGTATAATCACGGCTCAGAATAAGCTCACCAAGGATGGGACAGCAGGTTCTCGACGGCATCTGAAGATTCATTGTTATATGGTAAGCCGAGCCTTACTGGTTAAGAAGTGACTTGCGGCTATATGCCGCAATTACTATAGGAGAAAACACGTGGAAGTTCATCCCTCAAATGGTCATTAGACTCTGCTAATTACGGATCGCTTACTCCAAGAGCTGACCACTGGTTGCATATGTTCGACTGACTGTACGATGTTACAGAACAACCGTGACTACTCGGGGAGTATCCCTACCCTCCAGTGGATTTACCTGTTACCCCATACCCCCATACCCCACATATGCGACCTGGGCCGCTTAACCGCACTTTGGAGGCCATTTCGATCACATGAACGCCAAATCCCGAAGATCAATCCCACTGGAACCGTAAAGAACTCATATTCATCCGGGAGTTGGAATCCAATCGCCGTGCGCGCGAAGGTATAAATATGGGCCTGAGATTCGGACCCATTCACTACTCCATTGTCATCTCATCCTCCCTTCGCCGAAGATGTTCTTTCTCTTAACCATCCAATCAGTAATCTCTCTGGCCTCAGCAGCAGTGGTGTCGTTTCCACAACCTATAGCTCAGGCGGTCCCAGCGTCATTGAGCGGTCCACTCACTCGGTTGGTGAACAGCAATGGATCGCTCTCATTAGCATCGCCGGCGACGGCGATCATCACCAGTGAATTGAATGCCACTTCATCCGGTGGAATACCCGATCAAAACACGGTTGTAAAGTACACCTGCGACGGCGGAAAATGGGATCGCAATTTGAACCCCGAAAGCTGTCTGTCAGCTTGGGCAGCAATACCACGTGCCCCAGGTCCAGTACTGACATTCGGCTCCCGTGATGCGGACAGGCGATACGATATTGGACTGCCGAAAAGGTATCTGAGCTGTGAGTACCCATGGAATATTCTAAATAGCCAAACCAAGTGCTGAAATAACATAAGCGGACGGTACCTGCGCCATCGAGCCCCTTCTACGGCCGGGACGGTCGATCGCAAAAGCGAGGCTAGCGGATCTGGCACTAGCATCATCTGTGGTGATTGATGGATGTGTGCATGGTAAATCGTCGACTGGAGGCGCGGTGTGGGATTTTGGTAAGGCGCCAATCTGCATAAATCGGAATGACAAGCGATGTTATTGACGATGAGGAAATACAGGCGACGGCGGTCTCTCAGTGACAGTCTCTCGTTTCCGACCCGAACTACGCTGCTACGGCAGCATCCCCAGCGACAATCGAATTCTGACTGCCTGCGAGGGTCTTGCGGACCGCATGCGGACTTCCTCCACGACTCAAACATTTGGTCGAGTTGGCACAGATCCTGACACTGTATTGCCGAGAAAATGGACATCGGATGGTAATTATGACTCCTCCAATTTTTATGATTATAGCACTACTGATCCTGACTATATCTACAGATGGTCTTTGTACCATGCTCGTCAGCACGCGTGCTCCCAATCAGGAAGATACAAGCGTGTGGTATAAATTCTGGGACGCGGCGGTGGCGATTAATGCAATGTGCATCCGCAAGGGGCAGTCTGGCATTTGGGATGATCTCGGTAAGCCGTTGACGTTGTTCACTTCGGAGCTATGTGGGAGTTTGACTGACGCGATGAAGGTATCAAAGGACATCTCGAAATCCAAGTAATTGGCGGGAGTTTTGGTGAGAACGTTACTGTAGCTTGACGTGCTGGGGTAGGTGGGTGGAAAGCTGAGATTGCCCTGCTGTGTTTGGTACTTGGCCGTAGCATTCCCATATATGATTGCCTGCCCATGATCATGTTGTAATTGTATGCATACCTCGGCTCAGAAAACTACTAAGTACCTTGTAGCCTGTACTTCGCAAGTATTTTCCTTTTGTATTCTCCACTGACACAGGGACAAGCAAGTGTACACTCCTGGGACGTCAATCTTGAGATCAATCTTGCAAACATCGTTCAGCGCGTCCTTTTCCTCCCCATATTCTCATTTGAGTCCCTTCTCCTTCAACTCCCAGCTTTCACTTCTAGCACCGTAGGCTAGATAAGGACGTCCAATGCTGCAGTGAAACGATAGCTAGTACACGAAGGCGACAAATGAAGACACATGAAATAGTAGAGATGCATAAGAAGATATTACCAAGCTAATAAAGGACGGAACAAGTTGTTACAAACTTTGCCAACGAACGCAAATAAAAAGAAGAGAATCGGAGTAGGGGGCGGATATATTGGAAGGTATTCAGGTCCCACAACGCATTATTGCTATAAGTCACTCCTAACTAGATATACAGCAGCGTCTAGCAATCGAACTTCAACACTCAAGCCTTGCGCCGATTTGGAACTTGTGGAGCTGGCTTCCGGGTTGATTAGTGGAGCAGCAGCCAGCTTGTCGGCAATTGAAGAGCTTACTGAGGCCAAGTCTTTGTCATTTTTGGGCTCGCAGGCGCGCATTCTGGCCGCTGTTGGACTGGAGTACTTGAGCCGCGGGGAGTTGATGAGGTGGGAGCTCGGAAAAGTGTTGCTTAAGGGGCTGGAGCTATGGTGGAATCGAACAGCTTTGGGAATTGTCGAGAGTGCTGTGCGGACATTCCGGCGGGCTGTATGCTTGTCTGATTGATTATCGGGTAATAAGAGATAGCGACCGTGAGTCTTTCAGCTTGTCAACATTAGAATTGGTTGGCTTCGAGTTTGAATCCGCTGGTGATGAATGCTGTGATTGGCTTGGGTTTCATGGCAGTGGTTGCTTTGACGGGCTTGGAAAGCCCACTATTGTACATGGGCGACTAGACTGGGTTATAAAAGCGTTCCAGTGCAGCAGCTGCATTTGAGAGGAGGTGACATGGTAAGTATACAGGGTGAGTGGATGATATGGAAGCAGCGGTGAGGTGGTCTAATTTCTACCCTGCCAATGCTGTTATGTAGGGCGGTCACTTGACCTAGGTAAGACTCCAGTCACCATTTGAAGATCTAGTAGCCTATAACGACGCTATGAGCACATCTTGACCAAGAAACCGGACGGAGAGGTTGACTTACCACTCTGCTCTCTTCGATTATCACCACCGCCGTCTCCGTTACTCCCAGCGCCTGAGACGGATGCTGCTGTGATTCCTTGTTCATCGCCCCTCAGCTTCTCAAAGTACGCTTTAATATCCTCTGCGCCTACAGCTTGACCGCTCTCTGCAAATGGCTGCAGAAAGCTTTTGACTTTGTCTTTGAGATGGTTGTAGACCATTACACCCTCTATAGGCAACAATCAGAATCATCTCGTAGTCTGGTGTAGGGATGATGATGGTGAAAGGTCACTCACCGATAGCTCTCACACGATCCACGTTACTCAGCGCTGCCTCTCCCCTGTCAAGCAGGCTTCCCGTCCCTACACTTTGTCCACCAGCCTCGTCGCCACTTTCGGAGATGGGAGGCTCGTATGACTCCTCCTCTTCCATTAGCTGCGGGTTTTTTTTCAGTAGAGGGTAGCATTCCGCACAGCGGCAGAAGTATTCGCGGAAGTCTTCTTTGCAAAAGAGAGAGAAAGTGCCCGTGGGTGCTTCAGGGAGGTATTCATGATACAGAGGGGCGGCTGCTTTGGGCTTCTTTAAACTCGAGGCGGCCGGATGGTCAAACTCGGCATCGTCAGCTGTGCGCTTCTTGGAGCTGGCGGAGCTGTTTGTATGTGTTGCTTCAAGTGAGGAATCTTCTGCCAGGCCATTGGTCTCAAATTGTGCTATAGAATCCTCTATGGCTTCAGCTTGAGCGGCTTTATACTGGGAACGGCGTCTGTGTAGGTCAATAAACCAAGGCTACGAGTCCGTCATAAGCCGGGTGATTCTTACCTCTCAGCGTCCGCTTCCCATTCTGTTGATCCTTGGCCAGTATTATCCGACGATGAATGATACGTTGGTGGCAAGAAGCCTGCAGAGCCAGTGTACTTTTTGATCCAAGGATTCGCATTGACGCACTTGTAACAGATGAAAGTATCGAATCTGTCTTCATGGGGAAACCCTGGAGGCATATGCTGTCCAGCCTCGGCTTCCTCGCCCTCGTTCAGTACCTCGTTGGCTTCCTCCTTGATTTGATCTCTCGCCTTCTTGGCCCATTCTCGTCCTAGACCAACCACACACTCTGGATGCCACCAGTCTTCGCCGCATCCACCGTCGGATTCTCCAGCCAGACCTATACATTGAAACATGGTACCCTTCTCTTCTTCTGCATTGTAGACTTCCCCGCAGCCGCAAAAACGGTTTCGACAGTTCTGGTTGTACGTATTTCCCTCTGCTGGCGCCTGAGAGTGGACAGGCCCTTTCATGCCCGTTGCAGGATCGATGCGCAACGTACATGGCGACGTTTCAGGCAATCTCGTTGTTCCGCAATCACAGGTGAAGTTGCGCCGATTGAAGAGCTCGACCAAGGTATGCTCGCCATGGCACGCGATTGAGCAGGAGTAGCAGACTGCGGCTGGCGTGTATGGATCAGAAGGTGATTCGGGTGGCGGGTTGCATGTAAGGCAGGAGAAAAGGTTCTGGCGGAGAGGTCCTAGAGGCTGTGTGCAGTGATCGAAGGCATAGGGGAGAGCCTCGCGCGCGTCGGCTTCAAGTTGTAGCTGGCTGTCGATGAAGTCGGAGGCGGTTTGCGAGTGTTGTGAGCCTTTGGAGACGCTGCTGTTGCGCGCGTCTTCTGTATCGGGAATGCCCACGATGCCGTTAGGAGCATCAGGTCTTTCGGAAGCATCCATGGTTGTGAGGAAAGATTGAGGAGACTCGGGTCTGTTGTTGATCAAGGAAAAGTGGTTGCGAACAGGGTAGATAGAAAGCCCAATGATCGCACAGATACCGATCTGATCTAATTGTAGTGAATTGGAGAGTCTTGAAGCACCCAAGAAGGTATATCCAGAGGAGCTTCAATACAGCCATAAATGTCTCGTCTGTCTTGACAGTAAGCCTAGGAACCGCCAAGGAACCACTTTGCGGGGAAACTTCGGCAAAATTGAGAGTCGCGTTTCGACGCGCTCCGGCGCGACTACGAATGTCGCCTTTGCGATGGATCAAGCTCCTCTCATCACGAATTTCTACACGCAGTGTCAGTGTTGAACATCAGATGCTTGTATATAAAGTGTTGTATCAGGTTCAAGTCGTATAGCATCCGAGATGAGGTAATTGCTTTGTCTTGAGCAATCCAAATCTTTCATTGTAGGATTGTGGACTGACACACTTCAGCTCACCACTGCGGCCCAACATGTCAGCGGCGAATCGAGGTACCGTAGGCCGTACTGGTCGCAAGCGATCAAGAGAGCCGGATGATGACATTCCATCTTCATCTGCGGTTCCACCTTCAAGCCGTAGATATCCCCCATATACCTGCAACTTCAAAGGACTGACCCAAGATAGCACCTCCGTCTTCCCCACCCATGATGCCCCTCGACGACGATGATGATGAAGGACTGGATCCTGATCGCGACCTTATCGGAGACATTGACGACGCAGATGAGATGGCTGAGGATGAAGACGGAATTGATCTATTCGCAGACAACTTCGAGCGCGACTACAAAGCGCGTGAGAACGATGCATATGCTGGAGCAGATATAGATGATGAAGGAGACTACGAGGATCTGGACGTAGCGACTCGACGACAGCTCGAAGCGCGATTGAACAAGCGTGATAGAGAGCTTGCGAGGAGACGTCGCATGCCAGCAGCGTTCTTGCAAGACGAGGATGACGATGCAGAAATGGATCTCACTAAACAGCCAAGGCGACGAAGGCATCATTACGATGAAGAACAAGATGACGAAGAGATGGGTGAGGATATCATGGACGAAGAGCTTTCCCTCGAAACGTTACAAGATGTCAAAGCTTCAAGCTTGACTGACTGGGTAGCACTGCCTGCTGTATATCGAACAATATTTAGAGAGTTCAAGTCATTCCTCACGGAGTATACAGACGACAACGGCACCTCCGTCTACGGTACTAGGGTCCGAACGCTAGGAGAAGTCAATGCGGAGTCTCTGGAAGTCTCTTATGATCACCTTTCTGCCTCGAAGGCCATCTTGGCATACTTCCTCGCCAACGCTCCTGCGGAGGTGCTCAAGATCTTTGACCAGGTCGCTATGGATGTCACCCTGTTGCACTATCCCGACTATGAGCGCATTCATTCAGAGATTCATGTCCGTATATCTGATCTTCCGGTGCACTATACCCTTCGCCAGCTCCGCCAAACACATCTCAATTGCCTAGTACGTGTTTCCGGTGTTGTGACCCGAAGGACAGGCGTCTTTCCACAGCTTAAATACGTTCGCTTCGACTGCACGAAATGCGGTGTGACACTGGGTCCCTTCCAACAAGAGTCAAATGTCGAGGTCCGCATCTCCTATTGCCAGAACTGTCAATCAAGAGGTCCCTTCACTCTGAATTCGGAAAAGACCATCTATCGCAACTACCAGAAACTCACTCTTCAAGAGTCTCCAGGAACGGTACCTGCCGGTCGTTTACCTCGTCATCGGGAAGTCATCCTCTTGTGGGATCTGATCGATTCAGCAAAGCCTGGCGAAGAGATTGAAGTCACTGGCATTTATCGCAACAATTACGATGCTCAGCTTAACAACCGCAATGGTTTCCCTGTCTTTGCCACCATCCTCGAAGCAAACCACGTAGTTCAAGCACATGACCAAATGGCCGGTTTCAGTCTGACCGACGAAGACGAGCGTGAGATCCGAGCGTTGTCTCGCGATCCTCATATATGCGATAAAATCATCGCGTCCATCGCTCCCAGCATTTATGGTCATACCGACATCAAGACAGCAGTCGCTCTCTCCCTATTTGGTGGAGTTGGCAAAGAAGCCCAAGGCAAGCACAAAATACGTGGCGATATCAACATCCTCCTCCTCGGTGATCCCGGAACAGCCAAATCCCAAGTCCTGAAATACGTAGAGAAAACCGCCCATCGCGCCGTCTTCGCAACAGGTCAAGGTGCAAGCGCCGTCGGTCTCACCGCCAGCGTACGTCGCGATCCACTCACCAGCGAATGGACCCTCGAAGGAGGTGCGCTCGTACTTGCAGACCAAGGTACCTGCCTGATCGACGAATTCGACAAGATGAACGACCAGGACCGAACATCCATCCACGAAGCCATGGAACAGCAAACCATTTCCATCTCCAAAGCCGGCATCGTGACGACCCTCCAAGCACGCTGTGCCATTATCGCAGCCGCCAATCCAATCGGTGGCCGCTACAACAGCACCATCCCCTTCGCCCAAAATGTCGAACTCACCGAACCCATACTCTCCCGCTTCGACATCCTCTGCGTCGTCCGCGACACCGTTGATCCAGCAGAAGACGAGCGCTTAGCAAACTTCGTAGTCAACTCCCACGGCCGCGCTCATCCGTCCGCCAACTCCATCGACGCCAATGCAAACACAATGGAGCGCGAACACGACACCGAAATGCGCGAGCAGCAAATCAACGGCGGAGAACCGAAGCAGGAGGGTGAGATTCCGCAGGAGCTGTTGAGGAAGTATATCATGTATGCGAGGGATCATTGCCGGCCGAAGCTTTACCAGATCGATCAGGATAAAGTGGCGAGGTTATTTGCGGATATGAGGAGGGAATCGTTGGCTACTGGTGCTTATCCCATCACTGTACGTTCCCCAATACATACCTCAGATCAAGATGCTGACATAGCCATAGGTCCGTCATCTGGAAGCTATCATGCGTATCAGCGAGGCGTTCTGCAAGATGCGGCTTTCGGAGTACTGCACTTCGCAGGATGTAGATCGCGCTATTGCGGTGACGGTGGACTCGTTTGTGGGTGGGCAGAAGGTTAGCTGTAAGAAGGCGTTGGCGAGGGCTTTTGCTAAGTATGTTTCTCCCCCGATATATGGGCAGAGTGTCAGGTGCTGACTTTCGTAAGGTATACGCTTGCAAAACCGGGCTCGCAGAAGAGTAAGGGAGGCAGGAATGGGATGAGGGCTGGAGCGCCAGCGACCGCTGTCATGGCCTGAATGCTTGGTAGGTGTTGAATCGGTTGGATGGTGCATTATTTCGAAGGGAGCCTTCTTGCAGTAGACTTGCTATTTCTGGAGTTCGCGTGGCTTCAATGGCTGTTAAGACTTGTATGATACAGCAGAGACAAATTCGCGCTACATACCCATCATTTGCTGTTCTACTATCCTCCAATCAGCGCACGTTTCAGGTCCATCTTTGAGGCCGTCAGACGTAAACACCATCCACATACGCACACAATTCCTCCATCTCATAACCTCGATTTCACAAACGCCTTCACAGCCTCACTCTGCTCCCCACCACCTCCAAGCATCGCATTAACAGGCTTATCATGCCATTCCCCCTCCGCAATCACCGTCGTCACATGAGGATGCACACTCCCCAGAATCTCAGCAAGCGCCCTGATACAATCAACCAGCACCTCGTCTCCGCCCCCAACCACAAGCACCTCCCTCACCACTCCACCCAGCCCCTCAAACCATCCCTCACGCGCAGACAACGGCTCATTATACCCATCCCTCTCCTTCCCTCCCAGAAACGACTCGCTCCACTTATCGCCCACATGCGCCGATACCAAGTCTTTATTCGCATTGTATCTGTTACTCGGCCAATCGCTCCTGAAGCTCGCCCATGGCGCTAATGATATCGCTGCGCCTAGTGCGTTGTCCAATTCGAGTGGTGGGATCTCAGGGTGCGGATGTAGTAGATGACTCAATATGCCCACTGAGAGATTAGCGCCTGCTGAATCTCCTGCTATTATTATATCCTGCGGTTCGCGCTTCAGCGTCGTGGAAACGTGGCGAACGACTTCGACGCCTTCGTGCAGTTGGTGGGGGTAGGTGGCGTGCGGGGCGAGGGTGTATTCAGGGACCAGTATTGAGATTTTTCCGCCTGTGGACTGGACTATGGAGTGGAAGAAGGATAGATGGCCTGATTCGGCGGGGATGTTGAAGCCGCCGCCGTGGAACCATAGGATTACTTTTTTGGCTTTGGGGCTGCCGATCCAGAAGGCTTTTGTGCCGTCGGCGCATGTGATGCTTGAGGGCGTGAAGCCTTTTTGCTTTGCGAGGGCCAGGTATGCTTCTTCGACTGTGGGTGCTATGGCTTGTAGCTGGCGGACTGTGGTTTGCTCGAGGAAGGTGCGTAGCATGGCCAATTTTACATGATTGGTATATTTGGCGCTGCCTGAGGCGCCGCGGAAGGGGGCGACGAGGGAGGTCTGGAGGCCGGTCGATACTGTGGTTTGTTAGTCTTTGTGCGAGGAGAGTTCGTGGGTGACGAACTGGTTCGGAGGATTGCGAGGAGCAATGCTGTTTTCTCCCATAGTGAGAGCTGGGGTTTTGTGTAGACCATGGTGGGATATGGAGAGTGATTGGGACGGATGAGTGCAGTATGTCCACGAAGGTGCTGGGGTAGCACAGTGAATATAAATCAGAGATCTAGTACGTTCAGCTTAGACAAGGAAGAGAGGGAGAATAAATCGGGCCAGCGTGTATATATACGTTTGGCCGCGAAGAGAGTAGTCTCCTAGGAATTGAGAGGAGAAACAACTGTGAAGGATGCCAGACACTTCCCCCATTACCAAGCGGCTGCTAAGAGTAGGACCAACATTGCAGTGCACGTCCATTCCGCCCGCAGATGGAAGGCCGAGGTCGCTACGAGGCAACCCCGCGACAGTCGAAAACGTTCGTCTTCCTGAAATACCATCTGAAAGTCGAGACGAATTGCTGAGGTGGTGAATATCTGATGACATACAGTACTGAGAGCAATCTTCCTCCAATGTTGCGTGCCCACATTTCCAAACTCTTTTGTCGATGGTCCGCCGCCATAAAAACCTCGTGCAATCAGGGGTCCGTAGCCCTTCCCATAGGTTTTTGGCTATTATTGTCCCAACCTACCTCCATATCCTAATCTTTGAAATCATTCCATTTTACTAGACCTCGACCAAGCTCCCACAAAGCGAGGCGGAGCTGTAGTCCACGATCATGAGCAACATGCACAACCTGCCCCACAGGGAAGAATTCCTGCAATAGGTATTGCCGATACCAAAAACCCCTGGCATCCGTACGCAATCAAGAATTGGAAGAAATAATTATAGCCCGGCGGGGCGACGGACAGAATTCCCCGGACGCCCTAAACAATTACGAGTAGAGAATCCTCAGCTAAGGCTCGTTCGATTCGCCATGCAAGGTTTCGACCGTTGTTTGTTGGCAGCCTTGCCGCGATTACAGGACCTACCAACTCTTTTTACCCTTCATCCCATCTGGTCGTCCATCTATCAAAGATAACCGTAGACAGACCCTATCATCTCTAAGGTCCACAATTCGATATTGCTTGTAAGTTTCCGCTATGGATCCAGTATCAATCGTCTCAATCATAAATGCAAGCTTGGGTCTTGCACTCAAATGCAGCAAAGTTGCCACAGATCTTCATGCCTTTTTCAGCCAGCTCAAACAAGCTGAACTCTCGGTCCTCGAGGTTGTCAATGACTGCCAAATGATCGAAATCGTACTCAAACGGATA
>JAABUK010006919.1_pt1 | contig 16629 bp, 20 predicted proteins | sample 5559141 | NCBI WGS metagenome assembly JAABUK01 (sample SAMN10711869, study PRJNA513367) | rock metagenome | isolation source: Antarctica rocks | place: Antarctica: Victoria Land, Pudding Butte nord | collected 2016-01-03
CGGGTGCGCGCGACCACGCAGCCGTTCACTCGATTAACGTATACCCGCGCTATCGAGTTGCTCGAGACGGAACACGCGGCCCGGCCATTCGGTATCGAGCCTCATTGGGGTCACCCGCTCAGCTCGGAGCACGAGAAATGGCTAGCGAAGCAGCTCGACGGACCGGTCTTCGTCACGCGTCACCCGAAATCGCTCAAACCATTCTACATGCTCCCTTCGCCGGACAACTCGACCGTGGAATGCTTCGACCTCCTTCTTCCCGGACGGGGAGAGCTCGCCGGTGGATCTTTGCGTGAGCATAGACTACCTCAGCTCACACGGGCTATCTCGGAGGCCGGACTCGATCAGGAAGATTATCAATGGTACCTCGATCTCCGGAGGTATGGGTCGGTCCCCCATGGGGGCTGGGGAATGGGCTTTGATCGCTGGGTATGCTGGATCACCGGGATAGGGAACGTCAGGGATGTAGTTCCATTTCCAAGGTGGAGAGGGCATTGCAAGTATTGATCGTGGATGGATTACGCCTCACTATGCATGAGACCTGGGATGACCCAAAATGAACAAAAGTCTGAGAGCTATGCACAGTATATGACTCCAAAGCTGTCCCGACGTGAAGTACTGTTCTCATACCACTCTCTCTCGACATCACACCCGCTCCTGAGCCTCCTGTCTTCTCTTGGCCTCGTCTACTCAATCTGCTCCACTGTCTTCTCCCTGAGCCCGACGAACCGCTTTGCGCTGAGCCGCTTCCACCGCTTCCTCCGCCTCCTTCTGATTGTTGATCCACCGGAATGTCGTGGCAGGGTAATTCGTTTGTGACGCCGCGTCAGCATCGGCGAACCAGAATACGAGGCCCGGTGCGCTGCGTCACGTCAGTCTTGATTACTAGCTGCCCAGGTGCGACTCACGCTGGACGGACACGAGAGCATGGTAATCCAGTTTCCGGCTCGTCGAGGATGTTATGCAGCATCTCCGCCTTCTCCGTCCCAGACACCACAAACACCGCTCGATAGCAGTGAGTCAACACCGGTAGTCTACTCAGATCAGCCCCGGCCAGACTGCAGCTCAAGGCGCTCACGTCATGGTAATCCTCGCCTTTGGTCCTCTCGGTGCGTCCTCGATATAGCTCACCCACGCATCTCTCTCGCTCAAAATCTCATGGCCGGGGAACAACGAGCACGTCTCCCCATCCGGTCCCATACCGAGGAGCATGAGGTCGAAAACCGGATACCGAGCCGCATTTGACGCTGCGAAATGTCCGACCAGCTGTTTCTCATACTCGTCGGCCAGTTCTTCGAGGTCTGCGAGGAGGGATGGGTCGATAGTGTGAACATGTGAGGATGGGATGGGGACGGTGGAGAGGAAGGAGAGGTAGTTGGAATGGTAATTTGAATCTTCGGATGATAGTGGGACGGCGGCTTCGTCGCAAAAGAAGACCTCCCTGAACGTCGTAAGGAATCAGTGACGTTCGGGATACACCAGCTTGACAGCTGATGATGCAAAGCCAACTCACCATTTATCCCACTGAACATTCTCTTGCCCGACTAATCCCCTCAGATTCGCCGCTAGACTCCCTCGAGACAAGGCAATGGTGAATTTACCCCGCTTATCTACGGCATCGCGCTGTGCTTTCACAACAAAATTGGCTAGAGAATCTGCAGAACTCTTCAGCATTGAGTCAAGGTTGAGGAAAGGAAGTGGGACGCACCGACAAGGATGTCATTGCTCTTGAAGCTGTAGAAGACGGGTGGAGCGGGAGGTTGGGCTGGCATGATGATGTGGTGCGGATCCGGTAACGTGTGGAATGATGAGATTTGTGTTCGAGCTGGAACTAGAGCTGTTGAACTTGATGGCGCAGATGATCCCTTGTAGCCCCTCTTTCTTCACCCTCGGCTAGAATATCGATCGTGAGGCCGACGATTTCCCGCGAAGAGGCGAGGACAAAGGTGTATTCTAGCTCGTCGGCGAGGTCCGGTGACCAAGCGTTTGGGATGGAAAGGAGTCGGCGGGGAAGGAAGTAATGAAAGGAGGTCGAGTGACGAGGTTTTGGAGTGGTATATGCGAGGATTTGCCTGTGTAGTCTGGAGTGCTGCTGGGGGATTGACGAATGGAGGCTAGGTAGCGAAGGGCATGAGGGAGATGCGGTGTAACAAGCGGGTCCGAGGGAAAGGGAATGATGCTGTCGAGGCGGCACGAAGGAGGTGCTGGCGGGATGTATTTGATGCTATCTCTATCGTTGACGCGGAAGAGACGAGACAGGCAAGATTGGCCGCTTTACGATGCTCGGTGAGGAGAAGAGAAACTGGAGAAGCGGACGCTTGGGAAAAGGCACACAACTGGCGTAGTTGAAGGGGGTTGGATGAAGTACGACTCTCCTTCATCGCCCAAAAGGGTAATCCGTGGCTCCAGTTCCCCCGTGGGATTTTCATCCCTACTTTCTGACGACCTCAATTTCGCTACATACTCTTCAGGGTTCGGAGACCATGTCGGGTCAGATATTATGGGGAAGGTGCGCTTGTGATCCTTTCTGCTGTAGTGGCTCCTGTCTGATCGGCATTCCTCGCAGATTTGCGTTCTTCTCAGCTCTCAGTGAGTCAGTCGACTTGAGCAAGCAATGGTGATAGGTGGGATGTATGATCGTCCTGGATTCTTGGACGGCTATCTTGGACAGCTCTTTTGGACAGTTCCCTTGGAGCTGTCCACTCACCGCCGCCTTCCTGTCGTTAAAGCAGAGCTGACGGTGGTATGCCAGTCATCGGAGGTGGATACGGAATTATGCGATGTAAGTCCTGCTCCACTCGTTAAGACTACCTGTTGACGGGATTTACAGGGGCAACACCCAGCGAGCAGCAGTTTTACGATGTGTGTCACCGATACCTCAAGTTTCCTGACAGGGGACCGAGAGGAGCTGATGCGGCGAGAGCAGAAATTATCGCCCGAGCTGAAGCGGAAGGTCGACTCGGTGAAGGCGCAGAGAGAGCAGGGCGCAAGTATGAAGGCGACACTGGCTGTGAGTGTGGGCGTGTGTCGTATGTCTCGAGAGTCTTGACGATGGTCTGCTTCCGCTTGCTCTTCGATGCTTTCTCGAAACACCTTCAACGTCTCGATGCATCTCTCTCGGTACTCGCACCTCTCTTTTTCCCACTTCGCCCTCCTCCTTCGATCCTAAACATCATCGCTCGCGTATTCCTGTGACTCGATCCCTGCTGCTTACTCATCCGCGGCTGGCATACTCGCAGGATGCCGGAGCGCAAGATAAGATCGTATGGGGTGACCAGCTGGATCCGGCATCCCAAGCGAAAGGAGGACGGAAAGTGTGAGCAGGAGCGGCGCCACCTTTGATGTGCGATGAGCCAGGATGCCGTCTCGGCATGTATATAGATTACGCATCATAATGGCTGGCACGGGTGGCTTCGGTATGCTTCGGGAAATCCACCGGATGGCGTACAGAACTAATTCCGGGAGCCGCCGAGATTCCAAGGATCGGATTTGGTGCCTGAAATTCAAATGACGTGGAGAAGCCTTTGCTGACCATCAATCCTCTCTTTATTTGCGGACATTTCAATCATCCACTCTTTCCAACTCCAGCGGTCTCCATCAAAAATAACCGTAAGACTACCCCTGAGAGGACACACATCAATCCTTGCGGATCCACACACCCCATTCGGATCAGAGAACTGCGGGCCTAGCATGCTGTCTTCGACCTCAATACCATCCAGCACGCGATAGCAAACCGTCAACCAAGGTCTCGCCCGCCATGACTTTTGCTATTCGCCATCCCCGTCCAGTCCTCCTCCTTGCGATATTGGCCATCGTCGGCCTCTCCTTGACCCCATTTCGCCGGACCCACCTCGGCCCCTTCTTCCACATCCACTCATCGCAATCCAACCATGATATGTTGTCCTCATACATCTCCCCCAATATCATCGACGCGAAAATCAGCCTCCCTGCCATCATCGACCAGATCCTATCTTCGATCTCAGCCTCCGCTTCCAGCTTCGATGTTGTCAAAACTCGCCAGGAGCTCGGTATCGATGGGATCAACGATCTCAACATCCAAGAATATGCTGCCGACCTCCGATCCATTCACACCGAGTTCTTCACCACCGCCAAAACTGATGTGCTTCTCCCTCGAGTACTATCCCACCTCTCCCTCCTTCCGTCCATACGGTCTGGAACTCTGCCCAAAAACATCTATACAACCGATCTTGTACCGCCTTCAGAGTTCCCGGATCAGTTCCACTCTTGGGCGGAGATGAATCCGGAGTGGCAAGTCAAGTTTGTGAGCGACGACGCGATGGACGAGTGGCTGGAGTCAAGGTTCCCGAGTGGTGATGGTATAACGCGCGAGATGAAAGCGTTGAGGGGGGGCAGGGGGATCGTACGAGCCGACCTCTTCAGGTACATTCTCCATCCGTCTTTCGGTCCAGCTGATTCTGTCAGATACCTGGTACTACTGCTTCATGGCGGCGTATACACGGATACCGACACCGCTTGCATCCGGTCCATCCCAGAATGGGCGGAGCATCCCGACGAGCCCTCCGTTCATCCCCTCCTTACCTCGCTGCCTCACCTCGTCCGCCTAGCAGACCAGTCACCAATCGAGGAAGCATCTGGTGACGGCCCCAGCCTGCTCGTCTCGATAGAGCACGACTCCTCGATGACTGGCGATCCAAATTGGCGGGAAGTGAATATCGCCCGAGGATTGCAGGTTTCGCAATGGACGATCTTGGCGAAACAGGGGCATCCGATCTTGATGGATGTCATTGGAAGGGCGTTGAGGATTGCGAAGGCGATCAGGGAGGCGGAGGAAGAGGGGAGGGAAGTGGACGTTCCGGATGTGGTCAGTGCGCCTCTCAACCAGTTGGTCGTTTACTTATCCCCTGCGCAGCTGGAATGGACGGGTCCCGGCGCCTTGTGAGTGGAATGCCCCTGCTCATCTGCTGCTCCACCGGGCCTCCAGTGGGACTAGCGCTAACGTTCGAACAGTACCGACGCAGTCTTCCGATACCTCTTGGTGAAATACGGCGTTCATCCTTCCCAGCTCCACGGTCTCCAACGGCCAGTCCGGTATGGCGATGTAACGTGGGTTTCATCCACCTGGAGTGATAGCCGCTGATTGACGCCTATGATGCGCAGTGTTATGCCCATGCACAGCTTCCGCGCCGACGCGAGTGAGGGGTGGCAAGGGGAGTGGCGGGTGGTCTGGCACGGGTGCGTCCTTTCCACAAATCCTCCATCTTCGGCTCGCTGAAAGCGCTCTTGAAGATTCTTCGGTCGATGGAGGAAATACGACGGATAGTACACGCGAATAGATGGGTACGAGTTGTACATACCATACATGGATAGATTGAGACTCACGTTAGACTCTGCGGCGCACGCCGGCGGTGTGATGAACGTCCAGAGGATACGGCCCGGTCACGAGAAGCTCGGCCAAGCAGACTTTGAGGAACATCTCAGACAGCACTTTTCACCAGCAAACAATTATCCATGCCATTCGGAAGGCGACTTTACAAGGACAACTCCCGCAGAGGCAACTTTCCATTCCTCATCAGTCGGCTTCCGTGTACCGAAACTCCGTACCACGAAGCGTGCCGTATGTCTCGCGATCTCTACGACACTCAGACCAGTGCTGCTTGTCATTGTGGTGTCAAGTGTCAATCTTCTTAACCCCTCCGACCGGCTGCAAACCAAATCTCCTAACGGAAAGATCTGTCGTCCCCGGACAGAGAGACATGTTAACGAAAGCTCGGCTGATAATTTTCGCTTCTCGTAGTCGGTGGGTCTACCTCAAACCTTATTGTCTGTAGTATTGCCTGTACTAACAAGGAGGTAGCTGATGTGATGCATCCGTAAATGACGTGGATCCAGCTAGGACGGCGCCGTTTACCATTAGTCTTTCGAAGAGCGCCTCGATCGGCTCTGACCTGGTGGCTACATAGTATCGGTATTCATCTCAATCCTCATCATCCGTTTCACAAAGTCTCGGTACATATCGTCAGATCCTCTCATCGTCTGGTTAGAAGCACAATCTCTGAGGATGACCCATCGCAAGGCTGGCTAACACTTCACTGACTGGAAGTGGTGTTTTTGGAGCCGAGAGAAGGGGTGTACTTAGAGTGCCTTCTCGTAGAAGCCGAGGCCCATGAAATGTCTGGGCCGAAGGCGTAGAAGGCAGCTGTACCGAAGTCTTGCGCTGACGAGTAGGAGCGGCCTTTGAAGAAGCCGAAGGCGCAAGAGTCAAGGATACGGTTGGCGTGCGAGATGCGGTGGCTTGTGAGGCAAAGAACTAGTCGGACCCGGTATAGGCAGGGATCGCGGCCAGAGATGTCGGAGGTGAGGATGAGGATTTGTAGCCGCCCCGTTCCTGCTTCACAGTAAGGCGCGGCAGACCCCTGCTTTGACCGTGCCGTCTGCTCACTCGGGGACTTCTTGGTTTGAGCTCGGTCACTCCCTGAATATGCGCCGCGGACTACGTCCGTGAAGGGGGATTCACCTTGGGAGAGCTTGTAGCGGGCCTCTTGTTGGCGAAGTTGTTGCTTGCGGGCAATGACGGTGGCATCTGGTTCGGTTGGAGATCGATCTTCTGATTGGCAGTGTAGACAGGCAAGATATCGGGGAAAGACGAGAGGTCTTGGGAATCGAGCTCCTCGAAGTAAGTGGTCATACCAGGCCTTCCTGCTCCACTAACGACCTCGTCAAGGAAGCCTAGAGCTTTGAGAAAGGATTTCAGACAATCGCGATCGCACGATATCTTGAGTGTAACGCTCCAGGCTGAACAGATAGGGGATTTTTCCGCTGATCGGCTCCTTTCCTGAGGGAGAATCCTCGGACAGGTCCTTCAGTGGACGTCATGGTTGGGATCGAGGTCATGATCCCTGATCAGGTCTTGATTGCCCCGACAGCAAAATTTGGAACGTACTGTTGACGGACTTCGGCCCCGGCCGCTAGATTTCCCCTATAAAACTCGCCATCGACAGGTGACCTGGCGATATCAAAACAATCATAATGTTCTGCTCAGGAGCAATCGAAGTCTCTCCTAGAGGTCGAGTGGCGATCGCTACGACGTGCATGATTTCGTTCATCCCGGCGATGATTTACTCGGTGATTTCCCAAAGTGGCAATTCAAGAGGGGATGTCAGTTCGGCGACCGCCTCATTCTGCTATAGAGTGCAGCTCCATTCTTATTTCACAAATCCTTTATCTGCATCCGGGCTGCGATACCTTCACCATCGGCTGGAAATAGTTTCAGAAAGCCGTGAGCTGAAGGTCCCGCTCCATATATCAATTCGCACGGCAGTCGCCAGGGACCGATCTTCCGGGCCGGTGCGACGAACAGCGCGATGTCGTTCCCTTACCTCGCTCGTACAACGTAAGTCCCAATCCTATTTCGCTGTTCTCGTTGAGCATTTAAAACTGAAGGCAAGGCTCATATACTGTTCTTCTCTTCGCCCTAACATCCGACTCTTCCCCCCGTTATTCTCTCAACCTCCGCTCGACCGATAGGCTGAAATACAAATCCCCTCATGCAACGGATCTGTCATTCGCGAAAAATGAAACGTGAGGGATCTCAATCTCGGCTGCGGAAAATCCTTGCCATATTGACGCTCTTTCCTTCATAGTATCCGAGTGACTGGACCTTCCGCTGATGATGAGGATTGGCTAGTCGGCGAGACCCTGGATGGAGCGAAGAAGGGCGGATTTCCAAAGGTGAGTTCGGCGATGGCAGAGCTAGTCTAGCCCGGGTGAATGACTGAAATCGGGGCGCATTCAGGACTTCGTAACACCCGTAGAGGAGGATCCCTCTGGGCTAGAGACCCCGGTAGCCCCGTCCCAACCCGTACCTGAGTCTACCAAGGCAGTAGAAGCCGAGCACGCCGCTTTAACACCCGATGTAGCCTCACCTCCACCTCTTTCCGTTACAGCCCCAGCTCCACCCTCTCCGAAGCCAGAGCCCGTCAGCCTCGCACCGTCTACTACTGCCTCTCCCGCCCCGCCCCCCAATCCAGTACCTCCTGCTGGCGGAGATGGAGAGTCACCATCTAAGCAATCCATGAAGGACCGCCTCGCCTTCTTCGCTACTGCGCAGAACAAATCGTCACCTCCGCCTGTCAAGTCAAAACCCGCCGCGAGTGGGTTGACATGGAGTCAAAGACAAAAGTTAAGGCAGGAGCAGGAGGCGAAAGAGCGGGAAACAGGAGGACCGGCTGTCGAATCCGTCGCCCAACCGGTTGCGCCGGCTACTGCCACTGTTACCGCTCCTGCGACCCCGGGATCGTCACAGCCGGAGAAGAAGGAAGCCGCAGGTGCCGGACTTTCTGCTGCGGACGCCCAAAGCTCGATCTCAAAGGGTGGCTCTCTGCGAGAGCGGATGGCGGCTTTGCAGGGCGCTGGCGCCTTTGGAGCACCCGCCGAGAAACCTGCTCCGCCTGCACCCAGCGGGAAGACATGGAAGCGACCTGCAGCTCCCGATCCTGTACCTGGCGATAATGACGAAGATGGGGCGGAAGGTGCGGACGCGTTAGCAGCGGCTGGTGAGGAGCAAGCCGAAGGCGAGGAGGATACTGAGGAGGAACAGGAGAAAGCGAAAAGGGCGGCAATCGTCGCGAGGATGGCGAAGCTGGGTGGGCGGGGTCCAGTGGAGATGGCCGCTCCTCCGAAGCCGGCGACCAAGCCTGCACGAGCTCCCGAGGCGGTGGTCGACCCGCCCGCGGGGGACAAGCCCGAGGGCTTATCTGTCGGAAATGCTCAGCCCGCTGAAGCACCGACAACGGCTTCATCTCCACCCACTTCCATACCAATCCCCTCTATGCCGCGTCGAACAGCTCCCCCTAGACGTCGAGGACCAGCTTCGTCCGCTGGAGGGACCGCTGTTGCGCCAAATGATTCCGCGAATTCAGAGCAGCGCCTCGAGTCCGAACAAGGGGGAACACCGCCGCCGCCGCAAGTCATGGTTGCGGATGAGGAGAAGCCGCTGCCAAGGACCGAAGAACAGCTGGCTGCACAAACAAAGAATGAGGACCTGGGTCGAGGCAGCCGGGGAGCTGAAGGCGCTGCCGCTGCTGGCATCGCCATGATGTCTGCGAACGAGGTTGGTGCCAATGTCGAAGAGAATGAAAGGGAGGACCCATTGGTAGGTGCTGTTGGAGGAGCGGGCACCGATGCGAGGGGCATGGGTACTATCGCGAACAAAGATGGAGCTGGTGAGATTGTGGACAACAGGGAAGAGGAAGCCAACCAAGTTGAAGCAGGTGTTGAAGAGGGTGGCCCGGAAAACGACGAGATAATGAGGGAGGCCGAGGACGGTCACCTCAACATGGAGGAGCCCGATGACGATGATCCAGCTGCACGGCCGCAACCTGTGGCGATGGTGCCTCTTCACCCGCCAGCCGAAGAAGGGCGAGGTCGAAGTACGGCCGAGGAAGACCTCAGCCCTCCGCCACCGCCGCGAAGGATGATGGGTGTGCCGATGGACGAAGTTGAAATGAAGCATGAGCACGACGCAGCGGTTGCGCGAGAGGAAGCGGATGAGCCCAGTCTGGCTCCGCCGCCGAGACGTCCGATCTCAACAGAACGGCCGGTTGGTCCGAGGCCGCTGCCCTCACCCGGCAAAGGTCTCTCCCAGGCTGTCGCAGGAGAAGATCGCCCATTGCCTGCTCCACCGGTAGGCAAAGCGATGATCCCGCCTAGGAACAAGGAGGAGGAGGATCGGGAAGTGGAAGGCGAGGGGGACGAGGAGGAGCAGGCAAGGGAACAGGATGAAGCGGAAGAGGAAGAGGCACCGGCTCCACCCCCTCCAAGACGGCAACCATCAATGCCCCCACCTCTACAGGTGAGCATTCCAACTCCTGGAGCTCAGAGCATGTCTCCGACCGCTTCCTCAAGTGCGTCAACACATCCTTCCGATGCTGTTCCGCTTACCGCAGAAAAGTTCCTGCGCATGCCGCGCAAAGCCCTCCTCCTTCTGCCATATCGCAGACGTCGGCCGTACCCTCGCCTATCCCACGTGACGAGCCATCCACGCCGACAGGCGAAGACGAGGACAAAACCCGTCGTTCCGGTATCGCGGCCCGAATGGCCAAGCTTGGCGGGGTGAAATTCGGCATGCCACATTCACCACTCAAAAGGCAATCCACGAGCTCGGCCGATCCAAGAGCCACTCCCGACACAATCCAGTCACCAATCGATGCTCCACTATCGCCGATCGACACACAATCGATGCCGCGAGCGATGAATGAGCCGGAACAGACCAGACAGCCAGCGGTCGCTGCTGAGTCTGTGGAAGAGACGCCAGAGGTAGAGTCAGCGAGGAAGCAAGCCACCCTCGCCCGGCTTCGAGCGGGCGGTGCTCTAGGCTTCGGGATGTTCAATCATGGACCCGCCTCTCCATCGGGCGAAGCAGATCCGCGCGGTCTCGAGCAAGAGCTATCGGCGCCGCCTGCTTCGAATGAGCCTCCTCCAGTACCCAGCGGCCGCCCTGCTATTCCACCACCAGCCGTTCCTTTAGCAGAGGAAGAGGAAGAAGATAGACCGCCCCCACCTCCTCCCGGCCGGCCACCCGCACCAGGACAGCCGATGTTTTCGACGCCTACCGAAGAAGATGCACCGCCGCCCCCTCCTCGCCCAGTCAACCCTTCAGTCCAGGGCGCCACACAGATCCCTCCATCCCCAATACGGACTACATCCAGCGCTCGTCCGCCGATACCCTCGGCGGAAAAGCGCATGAGCCAACAACAAACTCGTGCAACTCCAACTGCAACATCCGAGATTCAATCGATGGGTCCTTCGGCATCGCTCACCAGTAGCGATTGGCGGATGGTCGATGAGCCAGCCGTGATGATGATGAATCAACCCGAATTCGCTTCATCGCCTTCACAAGCTCCTGGACGGCCTGCGCCGGTTCAGACCCGATGGCAGACTCCTCAGACTCCTCGTCGTTCGATCTCGGTAGCGTCACAGAATTCGCGAGTGTCCAGTGAACAGCAATATTCTTCTCCTTCCCGCCAGACCTCAAGGCAGGAAGGAGACCCGCGGCCGAGCTTCGGTCAAAATCGACCAGGGTACGCTGAGCTTCAGCAGGCATCTCAGGAGCATGGATCGAGGATGGCAAGGGCGGCGCGAGCGATGTTCGATCAGGGCAAGAAGGGAAACTACGGAGACGGAAGCCCGGTCGGCTTTGTCCTCACCACGATGGATAATGCGCACGTTGCTCGCCCTCAACAAGCCTGGGGTCTAGTCATCTACGAACAGGAGGGGCCATCAGTTCTCAAGCGCTACGACGAGGTGAGCGTTACAGTTCGAGCATTATCTTTGCTGACGGTTTGCGTAGCCCCGCCCAGGCGATATTGCTGCTTTCCACGATGCGAAGCTCAAGGGCAAGAAGGGTTTGTCATCGTATAACCAGCACGTGGGCTCGGTGGAGGAACCCGTTGTGGGTATCGTGGCGGAATTCGATACGAAGAACAAGCACAAGATGCGAGTGCTGCAGGTAGAGCGTGGCGTAAGTCTAGCCTTTAACGAGACATACACACGCGCTGATATTTTGGGACAGGCGCCAGAGGAGGTGAGCTATCGTTGTGATGACCTGAAGAGCGGAAAGATCTCGGTTAGTCTTCTTACGAAACCTCTGATTCAGCTTACGGAGTTACAGGTATACCGTGCGGGAATATGATTTGCATCGAGAGGAAATGTGGGAAGAAGCATAGCACGGGCATTCGTCCTGGTCGTTGTATCTATTAATGTTAAAAGGTACACGGCAGCCTGAAGGAGGAGAGGAAATTGATGTTTCGCGAGAAACTGCAGAGCCAGCAGCCTCATTTAGGCACTTTTACCGACTTTCTTGCTGCTGCCTTTCATCTTTGCGCTACGGAATTGTGTTTTTTGTTTCGAATCAGCTTGAAACGCTTCGAAAGCCTACTCTCACCCGCTCGTTCATCGATACTCTGCCTCCGTGTCCGCACGTTGTCCTTTCGTTGGTGCCCGACTGAACGATTGAACGTCATGACAGTCACGCCCCGCCGCTCCGTCCGAGGCGCCCTGAGAACCCCGTCTCCACATCCATCACCCGCCTTGATCCGCCCCGACACCACCTACGCCTGGACGGCTTGGCCCCTTCCATCCTCCCCCAACAGTCTACCCCACTACAACTCCTTCATCCGGATCATCTCCGGCTCAGGACTCAGACCGCAGAAGAGCAAAGCGAGAGCTGGGAAGAGCGATGAGGACAGCAGGTTCACGGTTGGAGATGGGGTGATGGTGTCTGTCGAGGGCGGGAGTGAGGGTGTGGGAGTGCTGATTCGATTGTGGGAGGAACGCGAGGAGACGGAGAGTGACGGGGAAGAGGAGGATGAGGAGGAGGAAGAGGAAGAGGAAGAGGAAGAGAGGGGCCCGAAGATGATGGCGGAGGTGCATTGGTGTTTCCGACGACAAGACCTACCCGGGGTCATGAAGAACCTTTCCGTCGAGGATGTTCGTCGCTCGGCTTCTTCTGATTGAAGCAAGACCTGATGCATCAAGCAGAACGAAGTGCTCCTCGCTGCCTCTCCCGTTCGACCCGTCACCACCCTAATCCCCGTCCACCTCCTCATCCGGACCGTCCCCATCTATTCTCGGGCATTCTTCCTTCAGCAAAACGCCCCGACCCAATCGAGCGTCAAGGGTTGGACGTATGTCCGGCAGGGGGTTTACTGGTGTTCCAGAGCCCTCGATAAGTATGCAAGGGGAGGGAGGGTGTGGAAGTTCGACGTGGATGGTTGGAGGGAGAGTGGGCGGAAAGGCAGGGGATGGGGGGTACCGATGGAGGGAGAGGATGAGAGTGAGGATGAGGATGGGCAGGGGAGCGAGTTTCAGGCGGGGAGTGAGGAGGGTGATGGGAGTGAGCGGGAAGGAACGGAATCACCGGATGAAGAGGACGAGAAAGACCGGGACGACGAGTCCGATGATGACGGGGTCGAGATCCGAACAAAGAAGGGCAAACGACAAGCAATAGGTAGTGCTCCTCGAAAGCCCAAACGAATCAAGCAGACCGCCGCACCTCGAAAGGCCAAGCGAGTCCCTCATCCGATATCATCATCCTCGCGCCTGCCGTTGTCCGTGCTCAGTCCGGTCGAGCTCCCGACCGATCCCTACCAGCGAGCTCTGAGACTGCTACACGTGGGTGCGACGCCTGAGAGCCTGCCTTGTCGAGAAGAGGAATTTGTGGACGTTTTGAGTAAGGTCGAAGAGGGCGTTGAGGGCGGTGGTGCGGGTTGTCTTTGTGAGATTGGTCATTCCTCAGAGGTGGAACAGCTGATGAGGGTAGATATCGCCGGAGTACCTGGAACAGGGAAGACAGCGACAGTCCATGCGGTGGTCAAAGAGCTCAAGCGCAAAGCCGAGGACGGGGTATGCGTACTCGCTTCCTGCAGCAGCGTCAAGCTGATACGTGGCAACTACAGGAACTTCCCCCGTTCTCATATGTCGAGATCAACGGTCTCAAGATCCCTTCTCCTCAGCACGCATATACCGTCCTCTGGGAGTCTATCTCTGGCGCCAAAGGCTGTAGTGCGAAGACAGCTTTGCGCGGCCTGGAATCGCATTTCGGGCGAAAAACTTTGGATGCGCGCGGTCCACGAGGACATACCTTGTCAGTCTAGCCACGATCTTCGGAGAGGAAGGTTGATTGGCGGTAGCGTGGTACTGATGGACGAGCTCGATCAACTCCTCACGACCAAGCAGGATGTCGTATACAACTTCTTCAATTGGCCGACCATGGCCGATTCGCAGCTGTTTGTGATTGCCGTTGCCAACCGGATGGACTTGCCTCAACACCTCGCAGCGAAGATCAAGTCACGTCTTGGTGCGCCGTACATTCCTCGGATATCTGTCCAAGCTGATCGATATTCAGGCCTTCAGACCCTACTGTTCCAGCCGTATGACAGGACAGCACTCATCGAGATCGTTCAATCGAGACTCATCCCGCATCCCAATAGCAAAGCCGAGCACAAAGTCCTTGTTCCCGATGCTATCGCCCTTGCTGCCACCAAGATGGCAGGTACCAATGGTGATGCCCGGCGCGTTCTCGACGCATGCCGGTAAGCTCTCTCTAATTCCTTAGGTGCTAGTCCTGATCGAGTGACCAGGCGAGCGGTGGAAGTTGCCATTGAGTCCAAAACAGCCGTGACACATCCTGTATCGGCTAAGGAGATGATGGCCGTGCTCAACCTCATGTCCTCCTCACCGGTCGCCATGTTCGTCAAGCAGTGCAGCACGCAGCAGAAGATGATGATGGCCGCTGTGGTCCGATGTGTACGTCGAGAAGGGATACCCGAGATCCCTTGGCGAGCGGTATGATTCTTCTCTTACCAAAAGCATGACATGACTTGTGGTCAGGTCCGGGCAGACCACGATGCGCTGACCCGCTCGTTATTGGAGAGGAACGACCTGTTATCAAACTCGGAACTCGCGCTCATCTTCTCGTCACTACTGGCGACGCATGCCGTGACATGGGCTTTTGACATCCACAAGGCTCTGGATGACAGGAAGGTCGCGCTGGGTATGGAGATTGGGGAAGTCGGGAGGGTCCTCATGAATGAAGGAGATGCTTGGCGGCGGGCGTTGGCCGGTGTATAGCGGTGATGCATCGCTCTCTATGTCAAAACGGGCAAAGGGGTGGTATACGCAGACGTGTCATATTCGAAAGGGAGAATCGCAACTCCTGATGCATCCTGGCTACCTCTTCGACCCCGATGTTCCGTGACAGCTGCGACTATTCGACGTGTTGAAGCGAGATCAAGGCGAGTGATTGAAGGTAATAGGACTTGGGTGTTTCCAGTCCACCAGCAAGTGAGAATGGTGGACGAGAAGTATTTGTCGTCGGGGTACTGTGCATCGCAAGCTTGAAACATGGGATATTCATGCGTAGACGATATCAGAGCTGGACCATGCGTCATCATGACCACACCTGTCTGAGTCAGCCAGAACATCAAATTACACGAGAGTAGCTAGAGTGCTGAACCCACCTTCAGCAAGCTATCCCAGCTGCCCGTGCACAGCGCGATCCCATCCCCGGAGACTCCCAAACAGCTAATCCGATTGTCATGTCCCGACAACACCCCGATCCGTTCCCCCTTGAGCGTATCCCAGACATTGCAATTGTAATCATCATACCCTGCGAACAGGACTCGTCCGGAGATTGAGAATGCGACGGAAGTGAGGCCGCAGAGGATGTTGTCGTGCGCGTAGGTGTTTAATTCTCGGTCTGCACGGAGGTCGAAGAGCTTGCAGGAGGCGTCGTCGGAGCCGGTCGCAAAGGCGTCTCCGTTGGGGAAGAATCTACTCATGTAAGCTCACGCTAGAAACACTGGGGAGAGCTGGACTCACTGGACCGCGTTAATATCTGATTCGTGGCCGGTGAAGGTTTGCACCGCTTTACCTGTGCGGATATCCCAGACTTTTGCGGTTGCGTCACATGCTCCAGATACGAATAGGTTGGGATTGGGTCCAAGGGATAAGCTGGAAGGTGTCAGCATGAAGCCGAGTCGAGTACTTTGACCCACCTCATGACGTCGCCCGTATGATCGTTAAACTCCATCGTCCTCACTCCCGCCTCGACGTCCCACAACATACACGTCATATCTCCCGAACTCGTCACGATTTGTTGATCATTGATGAATCGACAGCAACTGAGGTATCCCGAATGCGCGCTCAACTCCCTGGCCACCTTGACCTGCGTTCCCGCCTGTCCCCCCGGCCCAGCTCCTCGTAACGCGTATACCGAGCAGATATTGTCCAGACCGCCACAAGCGACGAAGTTCCCACTCGAGGCATAGGCGCAGGTCATGACCCAAGAAGAACGGAGGGGGATGGCGTGGACTTTGTTGGTGGTATATGCGTCCCAGACGATGAGTTTCCCATCTTGGGATGCGGAGACGAGATGTCGCTTGTCGGCTGCCCAATGGAGTGCGTAGATCTTTGCGAGATGACCTTTTAGTGTCCGTCGTGGCTTCATCGTCATTCGGGGAAGGGGAGGGGTGTCATTCGCCATCGCTCGCACTGTATGCATCAGCTCGGGTCGCCATCCGCGTTGGTCACTTTGTGAAACGACCAAGACTCACAGCTCGTATCTGCTGTTTGATCTTTCGCTGTCCTGATCTTAACCTTCAACCCATCCGCTTCTCTCCGCGCCGCCGAGATCTTCTCCTGGATCTCCATGATGATGCAGTCGGTGAGGAAGGGTCAATCGAAGGAGAGATGGGGCGAAGCTATTGAGGGGAACCCGCAATCCGGTCGTAAGATGGGACGAGCTAGAAAGTGAAACCGGTCAGAACCCCTGGGAAAGGCGTGGAGGGAGACTGTACTCTCACCAAGTGATTCTATACCTATTCGGCGAGCGAGTCAAGTGATTATTAATGGTTCCCTGAGGTGTTTGGCCGAAAGGACGGGAGTTTGGGGCAATTGATGGCGCGTGACTCGAAGGGTCCGAGCGGGAGATCAACACTGGAAGCGAAGAGCGGCTGATCGCTTTGGCCCAATGGCGGTATCTGCTGTCTCGATATGCTTTGATGCTAGTAAGCGGAAATAGAAAGAGTCGTGGGGAGACCGAGGGCAAGCCGAGGGGGCGTGGTTGATGTGTGTGTTGTTCGAGCCGTG
>JAABUK010006920.1_pt1 | contig 16625 bp, 24 predicted proteins | sample 5559141 | NCBI WGS metagenome assembly JAABUK01 (sample SAMN10711869, study PRJNA513367) | rock metagenome | isolation source: Antarctica rocks | place: Antarctica: Victoria Land, Pudding Butte nord | collected 2016-01-03
GACAGCATCTGGGCCGTAGTCATACAGTGTCTGCCAGCAGCCAATGTCTGGATGTGGCTCCTGGCATTTTGGAGTGTGTGCATATAGCTTCTCCAATGCTCTCAGCTGGTCACGCACATCCTCATCATCAACGGCCACTTCCACAGGACTCTTTCTGCCAGGGTTGAGGTAGGGTTCATAGTCCTCTGACAGTATGTTAGGGTCTGCACCACGACTCTGCAGCCACGTCAAAGGCTTAGTGTCAGAATTTGCTGATGCTGATGCAAACACGCAAATGCAGATTACAGCACACATGTTTTCTCGCTGCAGACAACATATCGAGGTGACTCGTTTGCTATTCAGCATGACAGACAGCCAGGTACCCAGAGCGTAGTTCATGCACACACACATACATGCAGACAGACACAAAAAACCACAGTTGACTCGATGAACGATGCCCACCAGGAGGTACTCGTATATTTGCAAGTATCCGTCGTATTGAGCAAGGTGAGCGGCTCTATGAAGTGCGGTAAGTCCGTTGTCGTCGCGCTGGTTGATCTCAGCCCCGTTGTTCAACAGGTGGTGAAGCATATCGAGCTGCTTGTAAGTTGTCGCAAAATGGATGGGCGCTCCAGCGCCATTATTTTGCGTCAAAAAATACGGGTCGACCGACATGACGTGAAACAAACGCTCAGGATCGCCCAGTCGGACTGAGCCGTAAAACTCCGTAGGCTGATGTTTCGGCACAGGTGGGTAGCGCCCGGTTCCAGTCATATCTCGAGGCATGTTGGAGCTTCTATGTGTGGTGTCGAGGTGCAGCAAGCTCAGCGACATGTTTGCAAAGCAGAGTGACATCGCCTTTTGCCATCGATCGATCGAATTCGAAAATGTAACGCATTCGTTACTCTACCGTAAGTATGACTACGACCGTAAGCCACGTTGACTGCGGTTGCCCCTTTTGCAGTCAACGAAGCTTCTTGCGCAGGAAGCTGCCAAGTCGAGCGAAAGCTCTCACATTGGAAAGCTTGGCATCTGTGAGGGCGTGATTATTTGTGTGCTCCGGTTGCACCAACAAAGGTGGGCGTGTTGTTGGCACAAGTCAGATCGATTCCTGAGATACCTTGCGGAGTTGCCGTTTTGCTAAAACTGGATGCAGAGACTCCGTCTGGGTGTCCTCTTGCCGCTCATCAAACAAGCACACGCATCGCCAGCTCTCAGCCCCTTGCCAGGATTGTGGCAACTGGGAGCTCCGACACTTTGTGCATTGCGTACCGCTCTGCCTGCTGCCTTACACGAACCTGCGCTGTGCACAAGCTTGATCAGCTTGCGCAGCTTCGCAGCAGCAGCGGAACCATGTAGGATTGAGGATCAGCAATCTGCTGCTGAGGCTCTGTTCAAAGTTGCACCTGATGACCAAATAAGCGAAGTTCACTCTCACGCGCCTGCTGTGTATCCCTTCTTTGCCAGAGCTTACTATGTCGGTGAGCACAAACGTGTCTTTGTCAAAGCTTTTGACCTCGTTCACGCTCATACACCTTTTGACAAGTGCTTGCTGCAGGCAATTCTATCAACCTGGTACAGTTGACAAAGCGTGCCAACAAACTAGGTTATCATACCTACGTAGGCAAAGGCATGGTTTTGGTATGTGCTGCTGCAGACACAAAGGGCAAGCTGTCAGAGAATGCCTGCGAAACGGTCAGTACTGCAAACTTTCACAATGCAATGACCGGAATCATTGCATATCAGCCCTCCACTACTCAAGCCGCAATGTTGGGCATAAATATGGTAGCAAAGTTATTGTGCATCTACTGCATTGTATACATACTGCAGGGCCTTCCACTAGAGACCTATGTAGCTGCCTACAAGTACGGGTCTGTTGTCATCTTCAATGGCCGGGAGCGAGAGAAAGAGGTGCTCAAGCTCTGTCAGGAATTCTGCACTGAGCCAACAAAGCAGAACTACACTGAAGGTGAGCAGGGCGTGGTGCTGTCCGCAGTTCATGTGAGCTTCATCATCATGCGCCGCTAGAATGCAGGTTGTGCAGAGCATGCAGTTGCAAATTTCATGATGGATCAGTGCGCATGTGTCCCTATTAATGACTGTGAAAAGCACTTATCATGTGAACCAGCCCTCAGATGCTACAGCTACACACACATTTGACGGCAAGCAAAGCTTCAGCCAGTAAGCAGTTGTCAATGAGGCATTGACTCGTTGCGTACCTATGTAGAGTTTCCCATCATCATACAGCCGGACCATCAAGAGCCAAATGATTTGACACCAGATTGCATCATACTTCGGCAGCTGGAGTTCAACAACATACGGACGCTGTCACATGTGCTTGGACAGTCAGTGGCCCTGGACAGATATGCTGAAGTGGCTGAGCGCATGCTGTCAAATTTCATGCATATGAACAGCACCATGAAGCGGAGGGGAGATTTCAAGGATGTGAAGAAACACAAGCTGTTGAGCTTGGTTGCAGAGAATAACATGATTCTGACAGACATCATAGCCAAGCTGGGTCTCCAAGAGCGATTTGACATTGCTTGGAAGAGCACCCAGCACAATGAGGTATATGAGCACCTGAGAGGAGAGCTTGAAATCGAAGAAAGGTTCAGCATTGTTCAGACCAAGGTAAGCGTAACCAAAAGGTTGTCCTTCTGACCTGCCCGTCTGACCTGAAGTGCACACATTGCCAAGCCATTGTAGGTGCTGTACCGTGCCGTGCTGTGCCGTGCTGTGCTGTGTTTGGCCGGGCCGTGCTGTGCTCTGCTGTGTATAACACTAACAGTTTGTGACATACACCGGCTGACAGATTGTGCACTGCTTGCAGCTGGAGCTGGTACAAGACAATCTGAAGTATTTTTTAGAAATCATGCAGAACAACAAATCTGTACTTCTGGAATGGTTGATCATTGGTCTGATTTCTGCTGAAATAGCATTGGGTGTGTTTGAGATTACCACTCGCGTTTAGCTTCAACCACCGCACTAACTTTTCTCACCTCGTTGGCACAAAAGCTAGCATGTGGTTGCAACTGCAAGGATGTAAGGGCTTTACAGGTGCAACACAACTCAGGTTATACATGTACTAAGTCCTATCCTGCAATTGCAATGGCCTGGGTTTGCATCATTAACGTCTGGGCATGGCATCCGTTCAATGCCAGCTTTGTCGTCCTGTGTGGATTAATTATGCTCCTGTGCTAGGTTGATATACGTTGCACTGATATATATTGCACTGATTTGCACAGCCTGATAGAATGCCATGATCAACTTGATTTGGCAAAGAGACATTGTGTCACAGTATGTAGTCAAGCAAGGTTGTTTCAGGCTGCGCGGCGCATCGCAATGCATTTTTGTGCTATCTACGATCAAATTTTGGTCCCCGCACAGCCAACAGTTATAATCGTCTTCACGTGCAGCTTCCTCTGACTAAGCATTTTCGATTCTGGATCCCTGGGAGGCTTGCATTTTAGTAAGCACTCAGGTAAGCGAATTTTGCTCCTTGCCTGAAGTCAAAGTCGCAACCGTTTGGCGCAAAGATTAAGCCAAGCATGTGCTTCCAGAGACTGTACATAAAAGCAATGCGCCTTTGCGGGAGTAGGACGAAGCTGTAGGACCACTGTCCCTGAAGAAAGCTGCTGCTGTCTTGCACGAGTGAGATTGAGCCGGCCCACCGCAGAACTGCTGTGCCGCCGCAAGAAACCGCCAATCTATATCCTCCTCCTCTTGCAAAGGTGATTTCTGCTATCGATCATGGGTCGCAGTCCCAGCGGGTATGCCTGGGAGGTCACACCGAATAGCGAGCGAGGGTCAGTCTTTAGAGTGTTTCTAGACCCTGCGTCAACAGCAACCTCAATGGCACGTACGTGCAGGCAAATTACACAAGATCCAATCCGTCCAGTATACCCTGACAGCAGAACTGATCAGGTGTGTGAGCTGCTGCTTGCTGCTGAAGACCCTGACTGGCTCTATACAAGCCTTTGCAGCACAGGATTGCAAGCAAGACTTGCGTATGAACTGCATTCAAGCATATAACATCCTGCTGCAGGGTCCGTACGCCAGGATGGATCAGCCTCCCAGCAATGTTTTGATCCCACAGCCAAGCGATTCGCCACGCAGGCAGCAGCAGCTGACCCCTCACCTTGAAAAGCCATCCACTGCTAGCTCCCTAGGATATTCGAGATATGGCAGAAACAGCATGGAGTTCAGCATGAGCCTAGCCCACACTGAAAGGCGTGGAACAGCTGAGTCTGGTAGTTGGAGAATTCGCGACATTGACTGGCGGTTCTGCTTCAGATCTCAGCACTATGGCACAGCTTTCTTCGCCGTGATGATCATCATTGCACTTGGCATTATACACTGGACTGCCAAACCCAGGATGCGGCCCTTCTTCCTATACGATGCCAGTATCAGCTACATAAGCGGTGGAGACACAGTCCCAGCAGTGGCAGCAGTGCTAGTCCCCTTTGCCCTGCTGTGCATCTCTCTGGTCTCCTTTGAGTTTGGCATCTACAGACTGGAGAACTGGCACATCACAAACGCTGTTGCAACCTCCATGCATTTCTTGCTGGATTGCATATGTGCTTTTGCAACTGTGGAATGCTTCACTGAGTCCACAAAGATGGCAGCTGGCAGACTGCGCCCTGACTTCTTCCAGCAATGCAATCCAGATGTGGACTGGACCAGTGGAGCTGTCATGTTGGGTGTGGAACACAATGCACACTGTCAGGCATCCTCAATCGATGGCAGGAAGAGCTTCTGCTCCGGTCACTCATCCACCAGTTCTGTCATTGCTGGCTACAACATCATCTATCTTATTTGGGCAGGTGAAAGCTTGCCTGTCACTGCAGCAGTGTCATGAAGTCTGCCTTGCATGCATCTCTTTACAAAGTGTTGTCAATACACAGCAAGACAAAGTGGTTGCTGCTCCTTGTACAGCAAACCAGCAGGGCCAAAGCGTGTCTTGGTCTCGGAATAGTATCATGCTGTGTAAACCTCATTGCATATTTGATACACGGCTATGCGTGGGCATTCCTTGTACTCTCTGATTTGCACTGCTAGAGGTCCTGTGTGACAGCAACCATATCACCTGTCCAGACCTTGCTGCTGATGCAGGTCAGCTTGAATGTGCCTGTAACAGTGTGCATGGTGCCTTGCAGGATACATTCGCGGCGGCGATGCAGCTTTCATGGGGCTGGACAAGAAGACAGGTTGGAGGGGAGGTCGCAGATATCTTCGTGAGCTGGGGCATGGCTTGTACCTCATGTGGATGCTGCTCAACTTCACCTTTGTCTGGGCTGTGGGCGTCAGCAGGTTCACCGACAACAAGCACAACATCTCAGACATTCTTGGGGGTTGGCTCCTGGGGTTTGCTTTTGCCCTGATCTATGCCACAAGGAGCACGTGCTTGCACAAGTATGTTGTCATGCACAATGTGCATGAGATTGATGCGCTGAGGAAGCCTGCTCAGATCAAGACAACAGCAGATGGGCGTGTGCTGGCACCTGAAGACCCTGCAAACCTCACTACCCTCACCTGATATGTTTCAGTCACACATTCTGCTCTGCCCTTGTTTAAACCTGATGTCATAATTCAGCAGGACCTGCACTCGGCTTTACAGCCATGCACTGTTATTTATGATGGAGCTGCTGCAAGTCAGTCCCTGAAGGCACCTCGTATTGTGCTCTGGATTTCTGTAGTCCTTGCTAAATATGGAAGATATGATGTTGTCTCCTTCCTTTTTTCCCATCGAGTATGCAGTATCATACTGCATTTACAGACTGCGTTGAAATGCACCTCATAGAACAAATGCTATATATCAGCATTCAGTTCTGTAAGAAGAAATACTCTGCAATTATCTCAAACCATTGCAACGTTGCATTGCAGTCCCATTCGGACTACAATAAGACACCAAAAAGCAATGATTACTGAAAAAGATTACACTCGAGTACAGTTAACTTGTTCAGCTTTGAACCATCACTCACTCAATACAACAATGCTTATCACATCACCAGCACATCTGATTCAGTTCTCCCCCAACAAGTCGAAAGGGTTCGAAGCTTCAGACTGCTGTACTTCTGGTTGGACAGCCAGCCCTGGTGGAGCACGCGCCTACACACATAGCAGAAGTCATGACCAGGCAGGCATACAGAGACTCATCTCAGAAACATCACCTGTACAGCATCTGATCCATGCTCCTGCAACATATGCAAAAATGCAAACAGTGCTATTACATGTTGAGCAAAAGCAGACCAAAGTTCTGCTGGCATTGCCCACCTGTGGGGCAGCGTTTGGCTGTGATGCATTTGCATTGCCCCAGGCTGCTGGAGTCCTATCTTGACGCTGCAGAATGTTGGGCGTGTGTGAGCCCCGGCCTGACCCACGGCCAGACCTGGAGCTACCTTGCCGTCCGGGCTGTTCCCACCCCTCCTCTGCGCCAGCCTTGTTGTCTGCAGACATCAAGTAAAAGGATTTTCATGTCTCTTGATCTAGAGCGAGACTACCGGGTGACAGCCCTGTCAACTGATGTCACAAGCCATTTGTGAGGTTCTAAATGAACATAAGATGTGCAATGCAGACAAACCCCACCAGTCCCAGCTTTCCTCCTCTTGCTGCAGTCCAGGGCAGCAAGATAGACTTGCAATGCAACATACAAATGTTTACAAGTATATACCGAGTGAAACCCCCTCTGGCCCCGTCACTGATATTGTGCCATGACCAGGAAGATGATTAAATTGAAGAGAGACAGAGATCAACAATGCAGTGGAGTACCTTGGTGAAGGCCAGGGGGTGGAGCTACTGAAGCCTGTGAGTTCCTGTCTTGCCCTTGATACTGGTTGCCCCTTCCTTGGCTTCGGCCTCCACCCCGGGATGACCCCTCGTACCTCCCTCCTCTGCCCCGCCCTGCATTGCATACTTGTCCCATGTCAACTCTGTCAAACGTTTCTTCACCATGGTGAAAACCATGCGCTGTGTACTCAGCCTCATGTGGCTGCTGCTTGCATCATTCTCATGATGCTGCCCTGCTGAGCAGTTTTTGTGCAGATAACCGGTGTAGGCATAACAAGACACTGCAGTTGCAGAAACAGCAAGGTCAGTTAAGCCAGTGCATGTGCCTGTGGAATGGCATGCAGTATATTGAGCAGAAAAGGAGGGGATTCACCTGGACCACGGCCAGCAAACTTGTCACCAGAGCCCCTGCCTCCTGAGTTGTCCTGGTCATAGCGGCCCCTGCCCCTACCCCTGCCTCTGCCCCGGCCCCTGCCTGCTTCCACAGAGCCACCAGCATCTTGGCCACCACTGCTGCGTGTGCTGCTCACCTCCACCCATCCTACACTCACACTAGCTCTTTTCAATCCCCAAGCGTCTATTTTTATTCAACGTCATCTCTATACTTGAAATCTAAACTCAGAAACGTCTGAGGACAGTGAAAACGCTTTACTACATTGTGGAGATGTTTTAGGACACTCCAGCTTACAGGCAATGAGTTGAGGCAAGTACAGCATGTGCTGCTGCTGCTGCTCAATGATGACCATGCCAACAAGAGCTCTCTCAGCATTGTCAGCATGACTGCAAAGCGCTGAATGTCTGCTGCTACACACCAGGTAGCAATCACAATCCAGTGGTTTGTGTAAGTTGTGATAGACCTTTGCAGACTGCTGGATTACTATCACAATGACCAGCACTCTGAACAAGATCATCCACAACATGTGACATATGCCTTTTGCATAGCAGCAATAGCTTGACGGCTGACATGCTTTGAGCATTGATATGCTTGGCGAGCTGGCAATACTTTCCCATTTGCAGACTTGAGATGTGTTACAGCATGCGTGCTTGAGATGTAACAACAAAATGCCCAATAGGCTGAACACATAACCCAAATGTCAGAGGGTCAAAATCTACCTGCATCTTGACCAGCACTGTCCTGCTCAGGCTGCTGTGCAGATGCGTCCCCTGAGGTTGTGGGAGCAGTAGGTGCGTTGTCACCAGCGGCTGCAGCAACAGACATGGGCCGGCGTGGTTGACCACGCTGCTGACGATGCTGCTGCTGATGCTGCTGCTGATGCTGCGGCCTGGGCTGAGCTCGATGATTGAGAGGGAGAGTAGCCCCTTTCTCTGATGGGGCCTGTGCACCCAGGGCTGAACCCTTTGCTTGAGCCTGTCTGTCTTCCTGTCCAGTCTGCTCTGTGGAAGGTGGTGCTTGTTTGCTGGGCTGAGCAGGGTCAGCTGCAGGGGCACCCTGTGATGGCTTCTCATCTCCCTGAGACTGTCCTTCTGAAGACTCAGGCTGTGCCTGAGCTTCAGACTGACTATCAGACGTAGGCTGAGCCTGAGCTGGGGCCTGAGAGGTGGGGGTTGGTTGGGTTTTGGGCTTACCCCATGCATTTGGCTGGCTGCTGGCTGGCGCCTGCCCTGTTGCTGTTGGCCCATTGTCAGACGCCTTCCCCCATGCTACTCGTTCTGGCTTAGCAGCAGCTGAGCGTTCCTTGCTGACCTCTTGTCCTGCTGTGGGTGCTGCTGCAGACACTCCTTGTGCTCCAGCTTGCTGCTGCGCTGCCTGCTTGGCCTGCTGTGGCTGTGCAACAGGCTCTGCTTTCGAAGGCTGCTCAGTTGGGGATGCTGATGGCTTGCCTTGCTCAGGCTGAGCTGAAGGCGACTGTGCAGGAGCTGAGGGCTGCCGGGAAGTGCTCTGAGCCTTGCCACCAGCAGCAGGGGCTTGTGCAGGCTTGCCCCAGGCTGGGGCCCTTGGTGCCTCTGCTTTAGTTGCTGTTGGTGAAGCAGCAGTGACAGTTCCTGCTGCTGCAGCAGCGGAAGAAGCAGCTGCCTTGGGTGGTGCAGCAGCAGAGCCATTGGCCTGAGGTGATTGCTGTGAGGAGGGCTGTGCTTGTTGCGAAGCTGATTTCTGCGGTGGAGATGCAGCAGCATCTGAGGCAGAAGGACCTGTGGGCTTGAGGATCTTGACTGGAGCTGCTTGAGTGGGCTGCTGACTAGCAGGAGCAGGTGCAGCGGCTGCTGCAGCAGCTTCACGTCTCTTCAGCGCCTCCTCTGCCTACACACAGCTTGATTCATTGCTTGCTGACAACGTTGCCTCAAGTGTAAGGAGTAGGCTGGTCATAAGATGTGATGCACATGATGCTGCCACAGTAGGGCCAGAGACAACAGCACTCTCCTGGAACTGCTGCTGTGTCATTATGTACTCGATATGACAGGCTATGCAGCACGGAAAGGACAGGGATTTTTGAGTGGACAGATGTGAACTGAACAGAGGGACGCCACAAAAAGCCAGCTCTCAATTCCATGCCCTACTGCAAGAGTAGAGCATAGGACTGAGGCCCAGGTGGTGGTCAACATGCTTTGTCACAACCTCAGGAACAAGTGACACCGTTAGGATTTAGTGAAATGACACCATTAGGGTTTAGGGAAAAGCTTAAGGATGTGGGTATACCTTGCGCTTGGCGTCACGCTCTTCCAGCTCCTTCAGTCTGGCCACTGTATCCACCGGTTTGGCACTCCCAAAGGGGTTTGACTGCACGCACAAAGAGTTTGGCTATATTTCCAAGAAACAAAGGTAAGGCTATTCATCTCCGTCCTCGTGGTCCATGCTCACATCTTGACACACATGCTGTGCAGGTGTCAAGCAAGCAGTTGCTGAAGGCAGGCGCTAGTAGAGACATGCAAGTTCTTGGGAGTCAGGAACACCAAATTTTTGAGAAAGACGTCCACTCCAGGGTACAGACCAAGACTCAGATCTGCCTGGAGCCACATTTCTACATGAGGTATAACAGGGCATGATGACTAGCAAGGGGCAAGCAGCTGCAAGGCTCCTACTGGACTGCATACAGTACCTGAGCCTAGCGCAAGACATTGTTTGATGAGTGAATAAATCAGTGAGACTCAGGCAATGAGGTATGAGACACAATAGACGCGCAAAGTCTGAAGCTGCCGGTAGAATGCAAGGTGTTGCAAGGTGTATATGTTAGCTTTGTAGCTGACCTTGGGCTTGGCAGCTTCAGAGGTGGCAGAGGTTGAGCTGGGGGCGCGCTGCAGGGTCAGGCTGCTGCGTTGCTCGCTGGTGGACCGGTCCAGCTGGCTTGACACATCAGACCCCCTGGGACCCCCTGATGCACCAGTATCAGTCCATACATCAGGCCTCAATTGCATGTCAATCTCACCACCATGTATGTGTTTCCGGTCATGAGGATGTGATGGGTAAAGCTCTCACAGGCCGTGACGTGATACTCTGCTCTGAAAACAATACGATGGCAAACATGCTCACAGCAGCTGGGCAGAGGTTCTTGATTATGATGTGATGGCATTAGCAATGCGCATTCCTCAAGGACAGAGGCAACAGGGGAGCTAGTGAAAAAGTATCACCTGAGAGTAATGATGGACGCAAGTGCAGCATGAACATGAAAAGACTCACCAGAGAGTGCCTCGCCAGGTGCCTGAGCAACAGGAGCTGAGGCTTCTCGGCCCCACCTGCCCTGCCCTTCATCCCGAGCACCACTGAAGCCACCTAAACTCACAATGCACCAGTGATCAACCATCAGTCTGTGTCTGTCATGACTGTGGTTTGTGAAGTACAATCAGAGTATCAATACAGCCTGTACTGTCTGTGCTATGCTGTCACTGATACATACTTTACGTGAACACAAATTGCCTTTTGTACGCACACAGGCAACATGAAGTATGACAGAGTGTGAAGGAGCTGAGTGCGGGGGACCCAGATCAAAGGGCAGCAAGTTACCGTAATCGCCACGTGGTCGGTCTCTGAAGCTGCCACCACGTCTGTCATCCTGCTCATAGTTGCTGCCAAAGCCGCGGCGGTCACCCCTATCGGCCTGACCCCTGTCTGGGAAACCACCCCTGTCATCACGAAAGCCACCGCCACCACGACCTCGGTCTGATGACTCATAATCACGTGAGTAACCGCCTCCCCTTGACCTAGGAGGGTGCAGCCTCATGCTCAAGAGACCACGCTGACACATGCGGTAAGACAAGGTGGCAATGACACAATGGCTGCCAAATGCCAAGCCATCGTGCTGCCTGATGCAGAATGCATCAAGCCAAAGTTACGTGGTGTTGTAGACTGGTCTGCAGAGCGTCTTGGCGCAGGACTATCCTCACTTACAATGAGAATGAAAAGCAAGGTGTGAGAGTAGAGCATGGTGAGCTTGCCTGTCAGCGCCTCTTTCCCCAGCGTTGTAGTCTGGCCTGTCAAAGCCGTAGCCCCCTTGCTCCCTGTCTCCATACCCACCTGCAATGCAAACACTTTGCCTAAGCCACTTCTACAGCGGAGCTTGCATTGGTAATTACTGATACCTGCTGTTTGCAATTACAATAGGCACTGCACATCACTGTGGTCATGAGGCAGAGCAGCCATTCTGTGAATGCATGCCAATCCATCAAAGCAAGCAGCTTGATGAGCATCGCAGACATAGTCACAGCATGTCATACGTCCAATTACACGCTGCTTAAACTATTCAAATGCCAAAGCATATGTCTGCTAACCTCGTGACCTCTCTGGCCTTGCTTCTGCAATGTCAATTCTCAGTGCTCGGCCCAAAACCGACTGCACAACACATCCAGCTTGTGCTTCTTGCAGTGCAGAGTAAAAGAGCAGCATGGATTTCTGGCTCATACAGAGAGCACTCACTGTGCCATTCATCTGCAGCGCAGTTTGCAGCCCGTCTTTGGAGCCAAACTCCACAAAAACACCTTTGAGCTTGCCAGTGTCGCGGTGTGTCAAAAAGTGTGTATCACGAATCTGCATGCACAATATGTATCAAATCGCACCCCGTCACATGTTCAGTGATAGCAAGTGAGCACAGCCCAGTCTATCTTGCCTGCAGATCCTTGAACAGGTCAGACAAGTCGCCTTCAGTCAGCTCGTACGGCACATTGCCAATGTAGACCTTGTACGGAGGCTGGTCTGGAACCTCTGGCAACGACTTGAAGGCCTCACGGGCAGGCTCTGCCGCAGGGGAAGCTCCTGGTCTGGTGGGCAAGGGCGACACTGGCACTGATAACAACAGCACAAACGACGGTCAAGACTTTCTATCAAAAACATGATAATGGCACCTTTGTGTACTAAAGACATCACTAAGGTACTATGCGACTTACAGTCGGCATCGAAATCTTCGTCTTCTGCCCAGTTTGTTATCTTGGGATTCGGCTTGAGGAACTGGTCCAAGGGAAGCGTGGTTCCCTTCTTAGAGGACATGCTGTCTTGTCCAGGAGACCGGCCAACGCTCAAAGGGTCTGGCAGTGCTCAATATCCAAGTCGAAACGCAGTTGATCGCCGTGGGAAAAAAGGTGTACTTAGCCGGCGCACGGGACCGGCGGCAGCTACAATGACTTGTCAAGCAAGATTTGAGATCCCCGCACGGCAAGACTTGTGACAAAGCTCTCCTGATGGACAAGCGCAGCTGGGGCAAGCTCGCTGCAGCAAGCTCAGTCAGGCCTAGGGTGCGGCAGAACCTAATCATATGATACGAGATTTACTTAGTCACATCGATACAGCTGCGATGCCCACTTCACAGTTGCGTCTCGGCATGACCAGCACTCACGAGGGCTACATGTCAACCCCATTGTCTTTATAACATGCAGTACGGCCCTCTTACTGCGTCCCGTGCATCTTTGCAGATTCTGTTGCAGCAACCATGACAACTTTTGCCGGCTGACACAGAAGTTGACGGTTGGACTGAGCCAGACTAGCTGCACCCAGCCAACTCTGTGAAAACTTTTGTTATTGAGTTACCTTTATGCAGTGCCAGATCACTCGAACGGCACTGCAACTTCAAGAGCACTTACAGTGATGCAGGCCTGCACTTGAGTGATGTAGGATACAGTTCATCAGAGCTTTGCTACATGAGTACATGCAGAGAATTGCGAGTGTGCAGTGTATTGTATGTAGTGCACGTGAGTCTCATGCACAATGTTTGATTGGTGTCCCAGTCATGTATGGTCCTGTGACATCCAGTTTGCCAAATCAGGTAGCTAGCTGTGGCAGCTGATCGATTTTAATAGAAAGATGTGGCTTCTAGATGGATGGCTTCTTGGTGGGAAAGGAGTGAGAGGGGCGCTGACTGGATGAGGGGCATTGTGTAAAGCTTGCAACTGAAATGGCATATGCTGCAGGCATTCTCAATTCAAAGGCGTCCGGTGCTGCCAAAGGGCAGAGGAAGGCTGTCAAAGAGCAGAGGGAGGCTGTCAAAACACACCTGGCTCAGACAACTCATCAAGCAGCCATCAGAAGGCATTTTTGCTGTTCCAGATAGGATGGCAATGGGCTACTTGGTGCTCATGCATGCCAAACATGGTGGCAGAGCCCCAGCAGGCGACCTCAGACTTGTCATTGCCAGGAAAGGGCTTTGCCAGCTGGTCATCATACACTGCAGGAAGCATGCCAGCAATGACTTTGTCCGCCTTGGTCCGATCAGGAACTCCTATGAAGACCTTCAGGATTGCGTCGACAGGTACCTGGAGGCAAACATACAGCGCCCTGTGATGCAATATACTGCGTGTACATTGAAAGAATCTCGAGCAAATCACATTCTGTGCTAGGTAGGACACATGTTGCATCAGCATTCAGGGTGCGTAACAAAGCACAGCTATGGAATCACAGCTGCCTACTTTATTGAGTCTGTGATAAGGTTGACTTACATCTTGTTGATCAGCATGTGTTTGATTATTGTAAGCACTGCTGTCTGGTGCCCATCATACGCCCACAGCCGGGCCAAAGATGATGCCAAAAGCACATCTAGCTCTTAGCCATGCCTTAGTTGCACACAGCAAGGGGACCGAGATTGAAAAGATGCAGGCAGTTATGAATTGTTACGGCTTTCAATACTATACCCATTCTGCAATGCTCACAACTCCATTGTGAGCGCAACATAATTAACACTGCAAATCAGCTGAGCCGGCAGCTCAGCCTTGGCTCAAGAATGTGATCTAGATCAACTGTGTTACCTCAACACGACTATTGTTGGAATGTGCCAAACAGAGGCTGTGCTTGAAACAAGGGTGGCGTGAGCCTAGGCCAATTTGTGTGCTGCAGCTTGTCTTTGTTGGGTCCCTACAAGGTGACTGGGGAAGAATGCTGTTAATTACATTTCTGAAAGGCCACATTGGTTCTTGTGTGGCGCCAAGCTATTGCAAGGTGATGTCTACTGTTCCTGAACTGTACAGAAACACTTTACACAGCTTGACTGCTGTGGATACTGTTGTAAGTAAGTAATGAAGCATGGTGGGTACCCACAAAGCCCAAGCCTTCAAGGTCAGCAAAGGCACCATTTACAGCTGGCAGAGCGCAGCATGGTGCGTGGGTCGGAGACACTCCCTCAAATCAGCTGCCAGCTTGCAAGGGAGCAAAGTTGAACACTGCAAGAAGGAAGCTATTCAGCGCAACAAGGATGACACCCGCTGTCAAAGTTTTGGTGCTGCCACTCCTTTGTTTGCTGGTGCCTTTGCTGAAGGTTGTCAAATTTGAGTGCTGTCACTCTTGAATTATAGAGGCTATAGGGCTAAAGGCTGACAAACAGTGTGTAAATATATGTTTGATAAACGGCTGCAAATTGTGAGGATTACGGAGTACTGCATCACCCTGCTCAAATTTCAGAAGTTCTGCAGACATCCAGCATATGTCAGGTTTGGTGCCCATCTTGATTATTTTGAGATCATGCCAGGACACTGACACGCGTACAGGGTACCCTCGTAACACAGAAGTTCTGATAGAGGCATAACTACGGAGACTCCCTCAGCTCTGCATGCGTTGTGCTTACGCTCGTGGCCAGCCGTTACAACTGTCAGCGTTGACCTGACAATCAGCAACCGTGTTATCAGGCTCGGCAGATCAGTGCATCCTTGGGGATGTGTATCAGGAAATCCAATCTATCAAGGTGACAGAGAAGTGCCTCAATAACATTGAGGTCATGCCTGGGCCTATGCCAGGCCACGAGCAGGATTGTCTACACTTTCTTTTGCTGTATTGCCAGTGCCTCCTTCAATCAGGTTCATAGTGCCGACGGCTTCCTCAACTGAGGTTTCATGAGACTCATTCCCATGCAACAGCTACCCTAACCCAGTTAGCCTGCAATATAGTTACATGATAGCCCCTCCAGACTCAAGATATCTGACCCGCTTTCAGATAACAGTACCATCAGCAGATTGCACAACCCATCACACAGCTCTTCAATGAAATATCTGACATCAGCCGCACCGGCTGTCTCTATGAACTTGCAATTGCTCAAAAACATGTTGGATCCTCAGAGTTCATTTGCACAATATACAAAAGCACGTGTAGTATACATTTACAGCAACCTGCAATCACATTATCATACATGGGACAGCTGAATCTTGCTCTCAGAATCGTGGGCATGAGACTCCCATGTTCTGCATTGCATGCGTCCCCCTGCCCTTCCTCACGTCTTGCTGCCACTGTCCAGCCTGTAGTGCTCCATCAATGCGATCTAGCAGCTCCACCATGAACAACTCCCATTCCTCGCTGTTCAAACCACTGAAGACAGCATTGGCAGCCCCAGGAGCACCCCCAGCCACTGGTGGAGGGTATGCCTGCATGCACCTCATCATCATCATTGTTGCCTCAGAAGGAAGCTGAAGGCAAGTGTGTCAGAGATGTCCATGACGTCCAGTTTTCCCTTACATGACTGCAATGTTGACGGGCAGATGCAACAATTGCCATTAAGCAGCTATCTACAGGAAGAGACTGATGCCTCACCCGGCCAGTCTTCTTGAGGCGGTGAGCACGAGGCGCCTTGCGCCCAGGCTGCCGCTTGCCCTTGGTGAAGCCTTTGGTCACAAAGTGGGAGGGGTCCACAGAAGCAGCCATGAGCTGAGCACCAGGCCCCATGGCCATGGCCTCTGACTCAGCATAGCTATGGTGCAGGCCAGCGCCCCACTGCACACCCCTGCGCTTGCTGGCCACCACAGCTGGGGAGACTGACGCCACAGCTGGGGAGGCTGTTCTGCTGAACGACCGCTCTGCCATGAGCGAGGGTGAGCTGTGGTCAGATTCAAAGGAGCTAGACAGGTGCAAGCCTGGGTGCAGCCTGCCAGCAGGGGTGCCAGAAGGAGCAGGCACAGACATAGCTGAAGACAATGGCACACCATAGCGTGGCGAGCCAGACGCTGAATGCTCTTCATCCAGGTCAAACAGCAGGTCTTCAGCCTTGTGGACCGTATCTGAGGTGGATCTCATGGGACTGCTCTCCATGCTGGCGCTGTCTTGGCTGTTGAAGCTGTGCTGGTGCAGTCTCGCGCTGTCTAGACTGACAGCTCCTGACAGCCCAGATGAGCTGCGCCCGCCGTCACTCACAAACTTGATGGCCTGCATGGACGTGGCCATGTCCTCATCAGAGTCCTGTGACTCATCCTCGTCATCATCGCTGACTAAGATAGCGCTGTCAACTTCCTCCCGGACTGCTGTACACATCTTTTCCAGGTCAGATGGGTCTTCATCAAGGCCTACTAGAGGGCGGCTGATGATGGTGCCAATCTCTGACAGGTTGAGGCCGGCAGCTGCGCAGCGCTTGAGCAGGGCAGTGGCCACCTGCAGGGTGCGTAAGGACTCCACGCGCAGGGAGGGCAGCTCGCGCTGAAGGAGAGCCACGTCAGCCTCTGCATCCAGG
>JAABUK010006922.1_pt1 | contig 16624 bp, 16 predicted proteins | sample 5559141 | NCBI WGS metagenome assembly JAABUK01 (sample SAMN10711869, study PRJNA513367) | rock metagenome | isolation source: Antarctica rocks | place: Antarctica: Victoria Land, Pudding Butte nord | collected 2016-01-03
TTCTTTATCAATCAGCGGACCCACATGATTTTTTTCTTCCAGTGGATTACCGATCCTAAGCTGTTTGTAGGCCTTAATAAGCTTTCCTTTGAAAGTATCATATACTTTTTCGTGTATAATAAGGCGCCTTGTGCTGGTGCAACGTTGTCCTGCGGTACCTACTGCTCCAAATACACATCCCGGTAATGCAATATCCAGGTCCGCATGTTCTGATATAATAATGGCATTATTACCACCAAGTTCTAATAGACTTCTGCCCAGCCTGGCACCAACCGCAGCACCTACTGCCTTGCCCATGGGTGTTGAACCGGTAGCAGATATAAGTGATATTCTACTATCATTACTCATCCATTCTCCTGCTTGCTTATTACCGGTAACAAGGCAACTGACTCCTTCCGGAACGCCATTCTTTTTAAATACATCCGCAGCCAGGTGCTGACAAGCTATTGCACATAAGGGCGTTTTTTCTGAAGGCTTCCATACGCAGACATTACCACAAACCCATGCCAGCATCGCATTCCAGCTCCATACGGCGACCGGAAAATTAAAAGCAGATATAATCCCTACGATCCCGAGAGGATGGTATTGCTCATACATCCTGTGGCCGGGCCGTTCACTGTGCATCGTTAGTCCATGTAACTGGCGGGAAAGTCCTACTGCAAAATCACAGATATCTATCATTTCCTGTACTTCACCATAACCTTCCTGCAAGCTCTTTCCCATTTCATAAGATACCAGTTTGCCGAGCGGCTCTTTATTTATTCTTAAAGCTTCCCCAACCTGCCGAACGATACCACCTCTTTTAGGTGCGGGCCATTGCCGCCATTCTTTGAATGCGAGCGCTGCCTTGCTGACTACTATATTATAAGAGTCTGCATCGGCAATAGATACTGACGCTATTAGTTTACCATCTACCGGAGAGAATGATGCTATTTTTTCATCGCCGGAAGGTATCCATTCTGAACCTGTTGATACGCCTTTGTTGAAAGCTGAAATATTTAAATGAGATAGAAAATCCATAGTGGATGAATGATTTGAGTGGATGGAAAGTTATGAATAAATGGCGAGCTATCGGCTATCAGCCTCCAGCTATAAGCTTATGTAAAATTGAATTTTAAAGCAACTTTTCTTTGTATGAAGAAACTTTAGTTAACCATAAACGTATTCCAATGCAGAAAATTATTTGGATTAATGATTGCTTAATAACAGTAGGATAACTAAGGTGTTTTATAAGTGCATATAAATATTGCATTAAGCATATCTAATGTGTATAGGGACGTTTTCAGCAACGAATCTATAATGTTCTAAGATAATCTTCATGCAATTAATATCAATTATCAATCTTTTCATGATAATTTTATTATAGATAGCAATGGCAACTATTAAAAGGAAGTTTACAAAGCAATTATTCTAAATAAATTAAAAGCACATTTGTTACAACAATAATGCTAAATTATGAAAGAAAATAAGCTATGAATGCCTTTTCAAGTGCTACAAGTCTATCCTGAAACAGAATTTTTCTTAGAAGTTGATATAGACCGATTTATCTTACAATCTTTGCTCTATTTTTATACTTATGGCAGACAAATCATTTTATAATCTTGATTACATTATTGAGATCAATGAAAAAAGAGTGGAACAAAACACTGCAGCGTATCATAAGGTATTGGATAGGCTTACAAACATTATCTTAATTTACTCAGCGCTGACTATTTTTTTAGTACCTATAATCCAAGATACTTTTCTTATACTAAATAATAACTGGTTTTTGTATATTAGTTTTGCTTTCTTTACTGGTCTGATTAGCACTTCAATATATTATACAGTTAGACTAATGATTCCTGAGGAGATTGCTTACTTAGAGGCACCTAAGAGATATTATACAGAATACTTTCAAAACTATCAAGAAACAATTAAGGAGGATGATCCAGAACAGAAAAAAGCAAAGATTGGAACTCTTCTGAAGGCATCATACATTGAAGAACTTGAGCTTGCCGCCAGCAATAACATGATTGTTTTTAGAAACAAATCTTCTTATTACTATCGGGCTTTAATGTTCGGGCTTCTTGCAGTAATTCCTTATATTATTTGCCTTGCGTTTCATATCTCCAAGAAAGATAACAAAATACAAAAGGTGGAAATTGTTAATTCTAAAAAAATATTGGTAATTTGCATAAAATAGATTCTATGGCCGAAATTAAACCCCAAGGTAGTTCTACATCAAGTACAACTACTACAACCCAGACTACAACCAGATTACCTGGAGTAGATAGCACTCAGGTTATTCCTTCAAGACCTAATATGGTAAAAGAGAATTCACCAAATATAACAATCAAAAAGAAGTAAATATGTAATCTCTATAATTTGTAAGGTTGGAACGCAGGTTACTCTCATTGGTATTTGTATGTTTGAATTGTAATTCCTTCTTCAATACTGCTCACTATCATTGGGAAAGTCCTTACCTTTCACATCCCTGATATAATGTTGAACTGCTTCCGTTATCTGTTGATTAAGATTTAAATACTGCCGTAGAAAACGAGGTTTGAATTCTGTATTTATGCCTAACATATCGTGCATTACCAGTACCTGCCCGTCACAATATTTTCCTGCCCCGATACCTATGGTAGGGATCTGTAAACTTTCTGAAACTTCTTTGGCCAGTAATGCAGGAATTTTTTCTAACACTATGGCAAAACAGCCTGCTTCCTGTAAAAGTAGCGCGTCTTTTTTAAGTTTTTCTGCTTCTTCAATCTCTTTGGCGCGCACTGTGTACGTTCCGAATTTGTAAATTGATTGTGGCGTTAATCCCAAATGACCCATTACCGGAACACCAGACGAAAGAATACGTTTTACCGATTCCATAATTTCTTCACCACCCTCAAGCTTTATAGAATGAGCCCCGGTTTCTTTCATAATGCGGATAGTGGATACAAGCGCCTCTTTAGAATTTCCCTGGTAGGAACCAAAAGGAAGATCAACCGTTACAAGGCTGCGGTTAACCCCCCTTACTACTGAAGATGCGTGATAAATCATCTGTTCCAATGTTATCGGTAAGGTAGTTTCATGGCCCGCCATAACATTACTGGCTGAATCACCTACGAGCACGATATCAATACCTGCTTCATCAAATATTTTAGCAAAGGAAAAATCATACGCAGTGATCATGGAGATCTTCTCTCCATTCAACTTCATTTTCTGCAAGGTATGAGTAGTTACCTTTTTGATCTCCTTATGTACTGACATTGTGAGTTCAAGGTTTAAAGTTTAAGGTTTAAAGTTTTTAGAAGTTCGTATACATAAATTTTTTCCAAGGTTAATTATTTAGTTTACCTCACACCTGGTAGCTGACAATCCTCTTCAAACCTCCATTTCGCGCATCTTTATCTCCTTATATAAATGCTGGATCAATCCATCAGCCAACCCGATTTTCGGGACAAATATTTCATCGGCCTCTGCCCAGCGCATTACATTCACAAAAATGAGTAAAGCCGGCACAATTACATCTGCCCTGTCTTCACGTAAGCTATATAACTTCATACGCTGTGATAATGAAACATTGCTCAACTCTTTGTGGTAATCTTTCAGTAATTCCAATGTCAAAGGCTTTCCATCTTTTTTCCTGGACATAGAAAAAACCTTGTTGATATTACCGCCGGTTCCAATAGCTACCAATTTTTTTAAAGATCTGGTTTTGTCACGTATAAAATCTCTTACTTTATACCACTGCGATTCTGAAACCTGGTTTTTTAACAGGCGGATGGTGCCTATATCAAATGATTCTTTAAATACCATTTGATTATCGTTGAACAGGGTAAGTTCAGTGCTGCCACCACCCACGTCAATATATAAATAAGAATGCTCTTTGTCTAAATTTTCTGCGATATGATTTTCATAAATAACAGCCGCTTCTTCCTCACCGCTGATCACTTCCACGAGAATACCTGTATCCGTTTGAATCCTCTTCAGGATATCTGCTGCATTTATTGCATCACGCATTGCTGAAGTGGCGCAGGCTTTGTAGTTTGTAACATTATAAACCTTCAACAGATGTTTATAAGCCTGCATGGTTTGTATGATCATTTCTTCTTTGGCCGGCATTATCTTTTTGTGTTCAAATACATCGAAGCCTAAACGAAGCGGAATACGTATCAGGTTTAATTTATTAAATTCAGGAGCTGAAACACTTGTTCTTACTACGTCTGAAATCAAAAGTCTTGCTGCGTTACTCCCGATGTCAATTGCTGCCAGTCTCAAAATGATAGGTTTTAGTATTATTTATTAATTGAAAATTTTGCTATCAGCAATCAGCTTTCAGCTATCAGGAGGAAACATACAGGCAGCACTCTGCTGATAGCTGAAAGCTGATTGCTGACAATCATTTATGTAGTTACTAAAATTTCGCTTACAGGAATATCCTTTTGTTCCTGTACCTGTTTTTTATCCTGCTGGCTGATTGATAAAAGATAATTATATGTTTCTATCTGGGATCTGACTTTGGTATCTTCCGCACTTTTTACATATTCATTATTCAGATCATTATTTAAGATCCGTGCTTTAACATTATCATTTAACTGGATATTTAAGATATTCTTCAGCACATTTTTTATGTCCTCATCAAAAACCGGACAGGTTGCTTCCACCCTGTGATCAAGGTTGCGAACCATCCAATCTGCCGAAGATATATAAACTTTTTCTTTGCCATCATTATGAAATACAAACACCCTGGCATGTTCAAGGTATTCATCAATAATGCTTATGGCTTTGATTTGTTTTTTAAATTTCTCATTTTCAGTAAACATGCAGAATATACCACGGATGATCATTTTAATCTCCACACCTTCTTTAGCGGCTTCATATAATTTTTCAATAAGCTCTTCATCAGAAAGAGAATTCATTTTAAGAATGATGGAGGCCGGCTTATTACTCTTGGCGCTTTTTATTTCCCGGCTGATCATTTTTATTAATTCCCTTCTCAGACTTGTAGGGCATGGAATAAGGGTGCTGCATTCTTTTAAAAGATGAAGCCTGTCTTTAGGTTTTTCCAGGTAATTAAACATCCTGTTTAAATCGGCCATAATATGGGGGTTGGCAGTTAGCAGGCAATGATCACTATACAACGTGGCAGTTTTTTCATTCAGATTGCCGGTGCTTACAAATCCATAATGCACTGTCTGATTATTAACCCGTTTTTTAATAAGGCAGATCTTTGAATGCACTTTCATATCTGGTAATCCGATTATTACTTTCACACCCTCATCTTCAAGCCGCTCTTTCCATTCAAGATTGGCTTCTTCTTCAAACCTGGCTCTTAGCTCAAGCATCACCGTTACATGCTTGCCATTTCGAACAGCATTTATTAAGGCATTAACTATTTTAGAATTTTTTGCCAACCGGTAGCAGGTGATTTTAATAGCAGTTACATTGGGGTCTATAGCAGCTTCACGCAACATATCAATTACCGGATTAAAAGAATGATATGGAAAGTGAAGCATGATATCTTTTTCCAGCACAGTGTCGGTTACCCTTTTTGAATTAGCCAGGAGCGGGTGCTGAAAAGGTTTTTTACGTTGTGCTCTTTTAGGAAAAACACTGTCGGGAAAATCAATAAAATGACGGTAATTATGAATACGGCCACCAGGAATGAGATTGTCTTTTCTGGTTAAGTTCATTCGGCGCATCAGGTATTCAAGTAAACCCGGGTCTATTTCTTTATCATAAACAAACCTGACAGGTTTGCCTTTGCGGCGGTTTTTTAACCCTTTTTCAATCTTTTGTATAATTGAGGTAGCAACATCCGTATCTATATCAAGTTCTGCATCTTTTGTTACTTTAAAAATCCATGAATCATACTTGTCGTAACCGAAATAGGAGAATATTGAAGGCAGGTTATAACGGATTACATCTTCCAGTAAAATAATGGCACGTTCACCGGGAGCAGATGGTAGCAAAACAAATCGGCCAAGCGTTTTTCCCGGAACTTCAATAACAGCATATTTCTGAACGTAAGCTGAATCCTGTCTGGAAAGTACCACTCCCAGGAATATAGATTTATCCCTGAGGTAAGGAAACTGCGGAATACTTTCTATCATCAGCGGTATGGTATTGGAACGCACTTCTTCTTCAAAATAGCGGATTACAAATACTCTTTGCTCCCTGTTTAACTGCTTTTCATTAAGTATAAAAATCTTTTCTTTTTGAAGCTCTGCTGAAATATTATCCCAAATGCGGTTAAATTCACTTTGCTGTCGCAATACTACGGATTGAATTTCTTCCAGGATCTTATCGGGTGACTGCTCCAAATGCATGTGCGACTTATTACCTAATTCCATCATTCGCTTTAAAGTAGCCACTCTTACCCGGAAGAATTCATCCAGGTTGTTGGAAAATATTCCCAGAAACCTGATCCGCTCACGTAATGGAACACTTTGGTCAGCGGCTTCCTGCAACACCCTGGCATTGAACGACAGCCAGCTGATATCCCTGACAATTGTTTTTCTTTTAGTATCGATCATGTAGAACTTTTCTTTAAATTGATCAGTAAATTAACTAATAAATCAAATAAATCTATATTATCAACCATAAGATAATATTGTTGTTACTATTAGTGAACAACTAAATAATATGGTTATAAGTGAATTAATAGAAAAACTGGAAGATTTAGTATGGGAGGCAAAAAATTATGAAATCATTTTTTCAGATGACGCAGGGAAGGTTATTATAACCGGGCGGATTGAGGGGATATATGAAAGAGAAGATTTTACGGTTTTAAAAATGCAATCCGGACAGGAGATACGTTTAGATAAGCTGATCCGGGTCGGGGGAATAGACGTTAAAAATTTTTGTTAGTTCACACATTTCCTGCTAATTTTCCATATCTGTAATTTGTTTTTGGATATTACATTGTTTTGCCGACCTTTGCCGTCCAAAATTTTGATGAATCATGGCTAGAGTATGTCAGGTTACAGGTAAAAGACCCACTTCAGGAAACAGCATTTCGCATTCCAACATAAAAACCAAACGTAGGTTTTTACCGAATCTAAAAACAAAAAGATTTTTTTTAGCGGAAGAAGATACCTGGATAACAATAAAGTTATCTACAGAAGCTATACGGACCATTAATAAAAATGGTTTATATGCAGTAGTAAAAGAAATGAGATCCCAGGGACAAAAAATCTAAATTAATTTTCCTTACTGGTAAATTTGAAAAATAAAATCGTATAAAATGGCAAAGAAAGGAAGCAGGGTACAGGTTATTATGGAATGCACCGAACATAAAAATAGTGGATTACCAGGTACCAGCCGTTATATCACAAATAAAAACAAGAAGAATACTCCAGAACGTCTTGAGTTAAAAAAGTTTAATCCTATTTTAAAGAAGGTAACCGTTCATAAAGAAATCAAGTAATCATTTTCTTTAATGGGGTTAAAGACAAAATTTATAACTGACAATTTACAATAATGGCAAAGAGTGCTAAAACAGCGATAAAAACAAAAGATCAAAAGGCCGCCGCCGAAGCTAAGAACTGGACGAAAGTTATTAAAGCAATTCGTAGTCCAAAAACCGGCGCTTACACTTTTAAAGAAGCTATTGTGCATAAAGATAAGGTAAAGGATTTTTTAGCAGAGAAATGAAAATAAGATATTTTATTAAGAAGCTGTTCTGTACCCGGAACAGCTTTTTGTGTTTAAAAGCTATCAGCTATCAGCATGTTGCTCAATCATAATTTTTCTTTACTATACACAATCGAACAATAAAGTCTTTACTTTGCTGATAGCTGATAGCCAGGCCTCAGGTATCATTCACTAAGAGATTTACCATGGGATTATTCGATAAATTATTCGGCAAAAAAGAAAAAGAAAGTCTTGAACAAGGTTTACAGAAAACCAAAGATAGTTTTCTTTCAAAGATTACCAAAGCCATTGCAGGTAAAAGTACCGTTGATGAAGAAGTTTTGGATGAACTGGAAAATGCCTTGGTGGGTGCAGATGTTGGCCTTGATACGACTATTGCAATTATTGAAAAAATAGAGAAAAGAGTTGCCAGGGATAAATATGTAAGTACAGGTGAATTAAACACCATATTGCAGCAGGAAATAGAAGAGCTGCTTGTAGATGCATCTGATAAAAACAGTTATAATTTCACATCTCCGCTTCCTTCAAAGCCTTATGTGATTATGGTAGTTGGTGTAAACGGTGTGGGGAAAACAACTACTATTGGTAAACTTGCTTATAATTTTAAAAAGGCTGGTAAAACTGTTTTGCTCGGTGCCGCCGACACGTTCCGCGCAGCGGCTGTTGACCAGCTAACAATATGGAGTGAACGGGCAGGTGTGCCAATAGTTAAACAAGCAATGGGTTCAGATCCCGGCGCTGTAGCATTCGATACGGTTCAAAGCGGCATTGCAAGAGGCACTGAAATTGTTATTATAGATACTGCAGGACGGCTTCATAACAAAGTCCATTTAATGGAAGAACTGAGTAAGATGAAAAGGGTTGTTAGCAAACTGCTTCCTGATGCTCCTCATGAAATTTTGCTGGTGCTGGACGGCTCAACAGGCCAGAATGCATTGGAACAGGCCCGCCAATTTACTGCTGTAACTGAAGTAACCGGCCTCGCCATTACTAAACTTGATGGAACAGCCAAAGGCGGAGTAGTACTGGCAATTGCCAATCAATTTAAAATTCCAGTGAAATTTATAGGGACAGGTGAAAAAATAGAAGACCTGCTTATTTTTAATAAACATGAGTTTGTTAAAAGTCTTTTTAATCTTGAACTTTGATTTATGTCATTAAATGATGAGTATGATTATACCTTACTCAACTAAAATAAGCCTTTACTTCTTCTATCAGCGGTTCAGAGAATATCATTTAATTAATGCAATGGTTATGAGAACAAAAACCCTAAAAAAAGATAAAGTCAATATCATTACACTGGGCTGTAGTAAAAATATGGTTGACAGCGAGGTAATTGGCGGTCAGCTTTTTGCTAATGACATACAAGTTGTTCATGAAAGTACAAAAAGAGACCACAATATTGTTATCATCAATACCTGTGGCTTTATAGATAAAGCAAAGGAAGAATCCGTGAACACTATTCTTGACCAGGTGGAGATGAAAAGAAGTGGTAAGATAGATAAGGTATATGTAACAGGTTGTTTGAGCGAACGGTATAAAAACAACCTGGAGCAGGAGATACCTGAAGTAGATGCTTACTTTGGAACCTTTGAATTACCCCAGATCCTCAAGAAGTTTGAAGTTAATTACCAGGCTGAGTTAGTAGGAGAACGTATTTTAAGCACCCCTTCTCATTATGCCTACCTGAAAATTTCAGAAGGTTGTAACCGTACCTGCTCTTTTTGCGCCATTCCATTGATGCGCGGTCCCCATGTAAGTAAGCCCATTGAACAACTGGTAACAGAAGCCACATTGTTAGTTAGCAAGGGGGTAAAAGAAATTATGGTGATTGCCCAGGAACTTACCTATTACGGCCTTGACATCTATAAAAGAAGAGAGCTTCCCAGGTTGTTGCATGCACTTGCGGATATAAAAGGACTGGAATGGATCAGGTTACATTATGCCTATCCTTCAAAGTTCCCTTTAGAAATACTGGATGTTGTTAGGGAAAGGGCTAATATCTGCAAATACCTTGACATGCCCTTGCAGCACGCAAGTGACAGGATGCTCCACGCAATGCGAAGGCAAATAACAAACTCGGAAATGAGCGACCTGATTTATAATATTCGTGAAAAGGTTCCGGGAATATGCCTGCGTACTACACTGATAGCCGGCTTTCCAGGAGAAACACAGGATGATATTGAAGAAATGAAGATCTTTTTACAAGAACACCGTTTCGACAGGGTGGGTATATTTTCTTACAGCCACGAAGAAGGTACAAGCGGATTTGCTTTAACCGATGATGTGCCTGCTGAAGAAAAAGAAAGACGTGCACAGGAGATCATGGAAGTGCAGCAGCAGATCAGTTATGAAAAGAACCAGGAAAAGATTGGTAAAATCTTTAAGGTTCTTATTGATAAGAAGGAATCCGGCCACTACATAGGCAGAACAGAATTTGATAGTGTTGAAGTAGATAATGAAGTGGTCATTGCTTCCCCTGAAAAATTACTTATTGGAAATTTTGTCAACGTTCAGATTACCGGTGCTTTCGATTATGATCTCGAAGGAGAGGTTGTTTGAAACTCAAGGGCTGACTTCCGAAGTCTTTGATGAAATCTTTTTAAAACCCAAATGCAGACTTCGAAAGTCAGCCCTTGCTTGAAAAGTGGCTCTTATTCAATTACCAGCTTAGATTGCTGCCTTTCCAATGTTTGTTTGTTAACCACACTTATTATGTATAATCCAGGTTTTAAGTTTGAATTTAAAGGGAAGTTTATAAGATTCGTTCTTGAAAATGCTGAATGTTGTATCACCTGGCCCGTAATATTTAGAATACTTACCTGGTAATCAGATCTTGCTTCAGAAGGTAAATATATTTGTACATTACTTTTTGTTACTGTAGGGTATACTTTCATGGTAGTGGAAACATAATCAGGCTGAATAATTTTTACAACCGAATATTTAAAACTGCCATCTGCTTCATATTGTTTGATTCTGAAAAATAATTTGTCCTTTTCATCTTTAGCTGGCGTATAATTTACCTGGTAATAATTTGCAGAAGCAGGTTTTGAAGTAATGGTTTTAATTGATGCATAGTTTTTACCATCAGAACTTTTTTCTATTTCGTACCTGTTACCAATATTATCATTGGGCGCATTCCAGCTCAACTGTAAGCTTCCGGATGCTAACTTAATAACTGTAAAATTGCTGATGTCTTCAGGCAAAATACTTGTTGTACAATAGTAATAGGTCAGTTTAAAATAAATGGAATCTTCTGTAATAGAAGTAAACAAATTATTAGAACCTGAAGAGTAAAGATCGGTTTGGGTTTCATACTTAAAGGGAACTTTCCCATTTCCTAAAAATCCGGCAAGGTTACTTGTAAGATTATAATTAATAGGATAATTCTGATAAGCGTATATAGGACCTCCTTCTACGTAATCAGAACCAGAACCTGTGTTTCCATCAGATGGACCCAGAATGTTAACTGCAAGTGTTTTATTTTTATTATTTTCAAATGGTGTAATCAGCACAGGCGAATTTATTATATCTGCCCTTATTATTTTAACTCTGGATAATGAGACAACATTATCCTGGTTTTCTAACTTGTACATGTTTTTTACACTAATGATTGTTTGAATATCTACCTTAATAAGAGTGCCTTTTGAAGGGTTAAACTGGGGGAAATTCAAATAAAACTTACTTGTATCGAATTGAGGGAAATTCAGATCGTAGATCGTGTTACCTCCTCCCCGGAAAGTAGTATCATAAGAAATAGATGAAGCAGCCGCACCATTTGCACATTGGCTATATGTGTAGCTTTCAATATTAAAGATGAAAAGTAGCAAGAATAATAACACTCTTGCAGGGTTATATAATTTCATAGAAGAAATTTAACGGATTCTGTTACAAACGAATTTTAAAAGAAATTAATGACAAAAAACCCGTTGCATTCCGGGCAACTAAGTATTCAATTAACTTTTTTGTAAGTGTTTATCTATATATCATTAATTCTTTATCCTGTAAATATCCTTAGATGAAATGCTTGAATCTTTATAGTCAGTGGGCAGGAACATTTATACTAAACTTAAAATAGTATTAGTTTTGATGAATAGATAATGTAGGTTATAAACACGTTAGGTTACTTTTGAAGCAACAATTAAGGTGTTTAAGTATTAGAAATGCAATCTTAGTTAACTTAGTTATTCTAAAATTGTTAATATCCGGTAAAATAAAAATTTATGAATAATACTTCTGCAACAATTCAGGATATAAATAGGGTAATGGAATCTGCAGGTAAGGCTTTTGCCGTTTACAGAAAATGCGATGCTGAACAGAAAGCCTTGTTTTTAGAAGCGATTGCAACAGAAATAGAAGCATTGGGCGATGCGTTGGTTCTTAAAGCATCCGAAGAAACAAACCTTCCTGTTCCGAGGTTGATGGGAGAAAAGGCAAGAACCACTATGCAATTAAGGATGTTTGCAGTTATGTTAAGGGAAGGAAGCTGGATAGAGGCTTCCATCGATACAGCAATACCTGAAAGAACTCCTTTGCCAAAACCCGATCTACGAAAGATGTTGACCCCTTTAGGACCAGTAATTGTATTCGGGGCAAGTAATTTTCCATTTGCATATTCAACGGCAGGTGGAGACACTGCATCAGCGCTTGCAGCTGGTTGTCCTGTGATAGTGAAGGCTCATGAAGCTCACGGTGATACCTCATTGATGGTTTACCAGGCTATGAGGAAGGCAATAGCTCAATGCAATATGCCTGAAGCTGTTGTTCAGCATGTATATGGGGGCAACGAAGTTGGTAAGGCGCTGATTCAGCATCCTGTAACAGCTGCGGTTGGCTTTACCGGTTCTACAACAGGTGGATTAGCTCTTGTATCTTATGCACAAAACAGAAAAGTTCCTATTCCTGTTTTTTCTGAGATGGGCAGTATCAACCCGGTAATATTTCTTCCGGATACGCTTGAAAAAAATAAGGCGGCCCTGGCAGCTTCCTTTGCCGGTTCGGTAACCCTGAGTATGGGACAATTCTGTACCAACCCTGGATTAATGATTGGCGTTGAATCTGACGACCTGAATAAATTTTTGTTACTGCTTAATGAAGAAATCCTGAAAGTTAAACCAGCAAGAATGTTACACGCCGGGATCCACAAAGCATATAAAGAGAAAATGCAGCATGCCCTGGATCAACCAGGTGTGCAGCATACCAATACAACCCTGGTAACAGGAGAGCTGGAAGCTTTACCTAATATCGCGCAGGTGACAGGTAAAGTTTTCCTGGAAAACCCGGTTTTGCATGAAGAAGTGTTTGGGCCTTATTCAATTATGGTAATATGCGCTGATATGGAAGAATTAAAAATGGCCTGGAAAGCTGTCAGTGGTCAGTTAACTACAACTTTGGCAGGTACTGATAAGGATTTTCAGGAGCATACGGAACTGGTAGATATTGCGGTGCAAATTGCCGGACGTGTTCTTTTCAACGGAGTGCCAACAGGGGTTGAGGTTTGTGCGAGTATGGTGCATGGCGGACCCTTTCCTGCAACTACAGATAGTCGTTTTACTGCAGTAGGCATCAATGGCGTTAAACGCTGGGTAAGACCGGTTTGCTTTCAGAATGCACCTGATTATCTATTACCGGAAGAATTAAAAAATTCTAATGAGAGAAAGATTTTAAGATTGGTGAATAATGAATGGACCAGGGAACCAATGCCGGTTAAATAATTTACAACAAGTGTTATGTTAATCTTAATTTGGCGTTTTGCTTCAACCTAAAGCTTTCCTAATAATACATATCAGGCATTGATCTCATAATTGCTGAAAGCTGATAGCAAAACGTATAAAAGAAAACTATAATTTCAATCATTAAATATCTTAACGAAAACGTATGAAAAAATTTTTTTCTCTAACAGTAGGCTTTGCTTTATCAGGTTGTTTGGTTCTATCATCCTGTAGTAATAATGAAAGCAAAACCTCAGAAGATAAAAAAGATTCATTAACAACCACAACACCTCAAACTTCTATGAATTCACAAAGTCCACAACCGTATGGAAGAGTTGCTAACAATGATGTGTTACAATATACACTCACAAATTCCAAAGGAATGGTTGTAAAGATTATCAACTACGGCGGTATTATTACTGATGTTATGACACCCGATAGAAATGGTAATTCAGGTAATGTAGTTTTAGGATATGACTCATTATCCGGTTACCTGCAAAAAGTAAATCCTTATTTTGGCGCCCTGGTGGGCAGGTATGCCAATCGCCTCGCCAATGCTAAATTTACATTAGACGGAAAAACATATACACTTGCCGCAAACAACAATGGCAATGCATTACATGGAGGTTTGAAAGGATTTGATAAAGTTATATGGAATGCAAAACAATCCGGAAATATAGTAACACTTACATACAATAGTAAAGATGGCGAAGAAGGTTATCCCGGCAATCTGAATGCAAAGGTTGAATATACCTTAACTGATGACAATGAATTAAAAATAGATTATACTGCAACAAGTGACAAACCAACTCCGGTAAACCTTACCAATCATACATACTGGAATTTATCCGCAGGCAAATCTGCAACTATTGAAGACCATGTGCTGACACTGAATGCTGACAAATACACTATTGTGAACGATAATTTAATTCCAACCGGAAAGCATCCTGCTGTTAAGGGTACTCCAATGGACTTTACCACTCCAAAAAGAATAGGTAAAGAACTGGGTTCTGTCAAAGGTGGTTATGATCATAACTATGTACTTAATAAATCTGGCAATGAAGAAAGTCTTGCTGCAACTGTATATGATTCGGCCAGCGGACGTTACATGGAAGTGCGCACTACTCAGCCCGGGATTCAGTTTTATACAGGTAATTTCCTTGATGGTAAACTTACCGGAACAAGAAATGGCGCTATCTATGGTAAACATGCCGCCCTGTGCCTGGAAACACAGCATTTTCCTGATTCACCCAATCAGCCTTCATTTCCAAACACTATCTTAAAACCCGGAGAAACGTATCATCAAACAACGATCTATAAGTTTTCTGTGAAATAATTATTAATGGTTAATTGTTAATTGTTAACGGGTAATTTCTATTATTTTAATTTTTTTTGAACGTTAATCAGTTTTATTTATGAAAAGATATGTGTTGATTCAATTGATAATTTTACTGTTTGTTGTTGCGGATGTTCGGGCGCAGCAACACAAGTTGATTAAAGTATGGCAGACAGATACTTTATTAAAAGTGCCTGAATCTGTTTATTTCGACGGCAGAAATAAGGTATTATACATTTCGAATATTGATGGTGCCCCCGATGGTAAAGATGGAAAGGGCTCTATAGGCAAAGTTGGTTTAGATGGAAAAATCATCAAGGTAGATTGGGTAACAGGGCTGAATGCTCCTAAAGGTATGGGCGTATACCAGGACAAATTATATGTTGCCGACCTTGATGCTGTAGGTGTTATTGATTTAAAAGCCGGTAAATTATTAAAACGGATTCCTGTTAATGGGGCTATCTTCTTAAACGATATTACCGTTGATAAGAAAGGCATCGTGTATGTTTCAGATACCAGGAATAAAAAAGTATTCCGTATTGCAAATGAAACAGCCACTGTATTTTTAGATAACCTGCAAGCTCCGAATGGGTTATTAATAAACAATGATGATTTATATGTGCTTGATAATGGTTCCATGCTGAAAGTAGAGAAAGATAAAAGTCTTACTAGAATAGCTGATGGAATGAATGCTCAGACAGATGGCATTGAAAATGTAAAGGGAAAAGATTTTATTGTTAGCTGCTGGCCGGGAGTGATTTATTATATAAATGCTGATGGAACCAAAGAAGAATTACTTGACACTACAGCACAAAAAAGTAATACTGCCGATATAGGTTATGACGCTAAAACACGTATGTTGTACGTACCAACCTTCTTTAAGAATTCAGTTGTTGCTTATAAGCTGCAATAGATAAGAGTTATGATGTATGATAAGGCCGTCTCTTTAGTATTATTTTCATAACCCCGAAAGGGATGCCATGATTATAGCAAATGATAGATTATAAACGCTAACCCTGAAAGGGTGACAGTATTGATAACCTGTGTGACTCTATGCCACCTTTTCAGGGTTTTGTTTCGAGTATAATAAATAAAACTATAATCATATCACCCCTATCGGGGTTAAGCAATTCAATATTTTTTAATACTTACCAGATAAACTTATTTGCTTAAAACATGGATTGTACTTCCACATCAATACCTTATCAGCAGATAGGATCCTTTTCAAAAATTATTGTTGATTATCTTAATGGTGCACCGGTACTACAATCCTTTTTCAAACATCCGCCAACACTGGAAGGTATTAAACACTCCATTGAATCCAGAAAAGCGTTTTCCACTAACCGTAAGTTACTGGTAGAGGTACTTGAAAAACAATATAAAGAACTTGACATCAGTGGTAGCGTTTATCAGAATATTAAATTGTTGTCAGAGGAAAACAGTTTCACTATTGTTACCGCACATCAGCCCAATATTTTTACCGGGTATCTTTATTTTATTTATAAAATTCTGCATACTATAAAACTTACCGCTTACCTGGGTAAAGAAATGCCCCATTATAAATTTGTTCCTGTTTATTATATGGGCAGTGAAGACGCAGACCTTGATGAATTGGGAAACATACACCTTAACGGAGAAAAAATAATCTGGGATACAAAGCAAAAAGGTGCTGTTGGAAGAATGAAAACCGTAGGCCTTGAAAAAATTATTGACAGGATATCTGGAGAATTTTCTGTACTTCCTGGCGGTTCAGCGTTAATTGGTCTTTTAAAAGAATGTTATCTGAAAAGTCCGGACATGCAGACCGCAACATTCCGGCTGGTTCATGCCCTGTTTGCTGAGTATGGTTTAATTGTGTTGATTCCTGACAATGCACAACTTAAAAGAAGCATGAGACAGGTTTTTGAAGATGATTTATTAATCCAGGCGCCTTCATCTATTGTTG
>JAABUK010006907.1_pt1 | contig 16621 bp, 1 predicted proteins | sample 5559141 | NCBI WGS metagenome assembly JAABUK01 (sample SAMN10711869, study PRJNA513367) | rock metagenome | isolation source: Antarctica rocks | place: Antarctica: Victoria Land, Pudding Butte nord | collected 2016-01-03
ATTCTATAATAGATTAGTAATTAAATCTTTCTGATTTATAAATTAAATAATAATGATCTCAATTCTTCTATTAAGATCAAGATATAATTGATCGCTATTATCAGTAAAGATAATATAAGAACATTTTATAGATAAATCTACAAAAGAATTATTATTAAATAAGAATTCTTTAGATCTTATCTCTAATCTCTATCTATATTATTATATTACTTTAACAAATCCGTTCTGAATTGAACAATTAAGAAGCTCGCTCTCTAATTTATATCTGTTAGTAATCTCCAATAATTCTTTGAATAGTAATATCTAAGCACTAAATAATTGAACTAAAACTTTTAATAATAAATCTCTTAATTCTAATATTAATGAAGAACGCAGTAAAATATAATAAGTAATATAAATTATAAAATTCTGTAAGTCATTAAATCTTTGAACGTATATTACACTCTTTAATATTTCGAAGAATATATCTATTTAAGTGTTATTATTAATCTTTAAGCCCGACTTATTATTAAATCTTATTATTAAGTCTTTAATAATGAAGTTTAAAGATAATAATAAAGTTGTAAAACTCTAAATACAGTGAGCTCTTTAATACGCGTTTGAATAATCTTTCGACTTAATCTTAATTAATCAACTCAATTTAATTAATCTTAAATTAGATAGAAATACTCACTAAATTTAAATATATTAATAAGTGAAGAAAAAGAAATTAATAGAAATTATCTCAGTAATAATAAGTGAAGTGATAATAACTTAAATTTGAAATCTGACTTCTTTAAAAATTTAAGTTATAATTTATAGAGAATATTTTAAGTAAGATCGCGATCTAATTTACTTAAAATAATAAGTTATAAAGAATAAAAATCTTATCTAAAATTATGCGCCGCGTTTATATAAAGCTTCTTTAATAAGTTGAGTTGTTTAAGAATATAACTTTAAATAAGTGATAAATTTTATTTAAAGCTAAATATTAATTAGAGATTAATAATATATAAGTAAAATAATTAAAAGATAAAAAGCACTTTAAAAAGAAAGTTAAATAATATGTGAAATTATTAAAAGAGAAGTGCTTATAATTAGACTTGCGTGTAATAATTCTCTTAATCTCTTAAGCTGAATTATTCTATTATATTCAAATCAGTATTAATTTAGATGATCAATTAAAGATCTCAGAAATATATTTATTCTCAAGTCAACTTATAATTCGAAATGTAATGCGGTCTATTTAGATTGAGAAACGCGCTTTAACTCGAATATTAATATAATAATTATAAGTGATTTATCTTGAAATACAAATTAAGAAGTCTAATATTTATGCGAGTGTTTAAATATTAAATTCTTACGCGCAATAAAAGTAAATAGAGATAAGAATTCTATTTAGAGATATATTATCGATCAATTCTAATATCTTTAAATAGATTTGAGTAAGAGCATAGCTATTAAGATTTAAAAGATGATGAATTATATTTAAATAGAGTGAAGTTAAAGAAAACTCTGATAAAGACTTACAGTAATTCTAATATATAAATTAATCATTAAATTTAGATATAAAAATGAAAGATTAATCGAATTATTAATATTATTATAATAAAGAGAGTGATTAGATAATTCTTAACAATTCTTTTAAGATTATATTATTCTTTTAATAGAAATTATAATTCGCAGTAGTTTTAATTATTTATAAATTATAAGATGATAATCATCTTAATTATAAAATAATAATGATATAGTTAATCATAATTATATCTCTTTAATTATGATTAACGCTAGTAACTGATTTCTATTAAAGTTTCTTTTAAAATAATAGTAGTATTTTCAGTTTTATAAAATAAAGTAAATGATTAGAGATCTTAAGATTAAAACAATTTTAATTTATTCTCAAACTTTAAATATATAAGAAGTTCTTATTACTTAATTAAATGAGAACATTAAAATATATTATTATTAATAAGCTATTTTTAATAAGCAGAATTAATAATGCGGGATAAACTAAATATAAAATTAAGATATCGAAATATACACTTATTAAATATCATAAAAGATGTTAATGCATTTAAATAGTTGAATAATAATTATGAAAGTTAGAATTTGTTTAGAAGTGTGTAATAACTTACTGATCGAATATATTAATTCTGAAAATGAATGGCGCTTAAACGTACTACTTATATCTCATTATTAAGATTGAAATAATACTTTAATGAGTAGATAAATATGAGAATTTATAATGAAGTCTTAAAGATGATTTTGAATTGAATAGTCTTTAATATAGATCTTGATAATAGTAGTAAATACTTAAATAAAAACTTTAAGAACTGAAGTAAGAAAAGATTTTATGTAAATAATAATTAAATATAAGTAAGTTGATCTTAAATTATAGAATAGTTTCGTTAGAAAGTGCGTTATCTTGCGTTATCAGGCGAAAGAGAAGTTAATTAATATTTCAATATCTGAATATAGTTTCTTCGCGATAACGCAACTGAAGATAAAGATATTAATAAGAGTTTTAAGAAGAGTTCTCTTTTCTTCTTAATAATCTCTTATTCTAAAATCAATTTATTTAAAGTTAAAATTTAATGATTAATAGAGCACTACATCTCTATAATATTTAATACGCTCTTAATGATTCTTGAAAATTTATTAGAAGAAATTAGATTTATAATAAATTATACTTATAATCGCAGTAGATCTTTAAGATAAAAAGTCTTTAATTAATAAAACAATATAAATAAGAGAAGTTAATAAAATAGATTTGTAATTTCGAGAAAAGAATTGACTTTAAGAATTAGATGCGTTAAGTCTTAAGAGAATGTTTTGAGAGCAGAAAATCATTAGTTAAATAATTGATTAATAGCATTCAGCATTAAAATGCGAATACTCTTAATAGACTTCAATTATTTAATGTGTGATTAATAATTAATTTAAAACTGATATGAATAAAAGAAATCTAATTATTTAATTAAAATATAATATTATGATGATTAGAAAGTAATATTAACACAATATAATTTCTGCTCAGTACTTCAAATATTAATACACTCTATTTTCTTATCCTCTCTTTTCATTTATAATAGATTAATGCTAATTATTTCTATAAATTAAAGTGAAGAAATTTAATTAAGCGCGAATAAATAATGAAAGTAATTATAACTCGAAAGAATTATAGAATATAAAGCAGATCTGAATTATCTATAATATTATAAAAAGTGTAAAGACAATTTCAATTAAATCTGATTTATAATTAAAATCATCGAGTTTTTTAATTTAATAATTAAATTATAGAGATTAAGTTCAGATAACTTAATAAAGATATAATCTTTCTTTTGAAAAGAATTTCGGATGAATTAAAGCTCTTAAGATAGTTAAATGTCTCATTATTTAATTAATAACGCGCATGAATGAATTAATAAGATTTCTATTATTTCTATTTACTATTTAACAAAATCATAATTAAGAGAACGGACTTAATAGAATTAGCGAGGAAAGAAGATCTTATTAAGATTACACTTTTAGTCAGACTTAATAAATAGATTAGTTTAAGAACTATTTAATGAGATTCTTTCCGCAAGATAATCTAATATAAAAGAGACGTGAATAATCGATTTTATAATAAGAGTGTTCATTACTTTCATTATAATGCTTGTCAAGATATTATCAAATTTCTTAATATTGAAAATATCTATTTAATTAAGATATGAGCTATTCCCGATTAATTTTAAAGTGCGCGTAAAAGCTTAACTTTAATTTAATATTATAAAGAGATATAAAGAGTATAAAATAAATAAGAGCTTTAATATCAATAAAATATCACTATCTTTATCATTTCTTTACTTATTTAATAAAGCGGAACTAAGTTTTACCGCTTAACTTCTGATGTTAAAATCTCTTATAGATCGATTCGAATTAAAGATATTATTAAATAAGAAGTTTGACTAAGATAATATATTTATTAAGTTATAACGCAGATGTTTTAAGAGAAATTTATAAAGAATAGAAATCTTTAATAAAATAAAAAAATAAAAGTTTTTTTGATTTTGATTTTCAGTATAAATATAAATTATAAAAGTGTGATCTATTAATTCTTTAATCTCTCGAAATTTGAGATTAAAGATATTAGAAAAGTTATTATAAAGATAAATCTTTTCGTTCAGTTATTTCTCTCAAAGATTATTACTGAGTGATTTCTTATTAATAAAGATTGATATTATACTCGACTCTAAGAAGATTAATTTGATAATTCAGAGATGACTTATTTCTGAATATTTAAACATTTAAATAAGTATAGATCTATAATTAAATCGAAATTTAAAATATAAACTATTCTCTTTTAATTGAATAAAGATCTCAAGAACTGACTTATAATAACTAAGTATTTATAATAACATTACTTTTTAATTCTTCAATATCGACTCTTTTTATTATATTAAAGCAGAATTTAATAAGTATTGAATTATTCACTTATTAAACATACTTATTAATAAGTAGATTTTATTAACGAACTTAACAATTTAATTAGACTTATAAGTCTGATTAAATATTTAACTCAAAAAATATATAATTGAGTTTTGAATAATTATAATAACTTTTAATGATATCTGTTCGATTTATATAAAACGTGCTAAGATATTAATAAGATCGTTTTAAATAAGCTCATTTAAAATATATATTATTAAGAAGTAAATAATATCTCTTATATTTATAAATAGAAAATATAAGCTGAATTTAAATTATTATAAGATAGATTAGTTTTACTCTATTAATAATCATTATCGCAATAATAATTTAACTTAATATGAGAGAAATTATTGATTCAGATAATTGATTTTTGCGGCTATCTAATAAGATAATATCGCGAAGCTATTATCTATCGAATTATAATTAAACATCTTTAAATTAGAATCTATATTAAAACGCGATAATATTATTCCGCACATTATAATTAAATATAAATAAATCTTCAGATTCTATATTTAAATAGATTAATAATAAATGAAATTAAGAAATTGTTTTATCTCATCAATAAATTATCATTTCTTTATACACGAGAATGAATTCTCTATAGATAATCGATGTTACAGCTACAGATTAGTAGCCAACAGACTCGACTCTAACTGCCGAAGTCTGATAGTTAGTTAAGACAGTAGATCTCGCAGGTGAACATCTTCTAGAACTATAGAGATCTAACTCAGAAAGATATATCTAATCAGAATAATTAGAGATGAATGTTAAGATAAGTGCTTGAGAGTGCTTAAGAAGAGCACTTAAAAGTAAGTGCTTAAGAGTGCTTGAGAAGAGCACTTAAGAGTATTATATACAACTTATTAATAATGACTATATAAATAATCGTTTATTCTATAGTTTCATAATCTTATTCTTCTTTTGTAATTAACTTATATTATTAATCGCAATCTACTCTTAATTCTTCTATATAAGAATAGTGATTTCTATTTATAATTCTCTAATATCTGAATCTTATTATAGTTAGTCTTAATAGTTCTTAATACTTTAACTATTTATTATCGAATATCAGTCACTCTATTATAATAAATCTTACTAAAGTAAAATATATTATACTCTGAACGAGAATAATCTTAAGAAGAGATCGCTGATATAAATCATATCTTCTTAAAGATTAACACTTCTAACACGTTTTATAAGAATAGAAAGAAACTTAGAATCTTCTTAATTCAGATTAATATATATATTTAATTTAATATTTAGAAGCTGAAAATAACTGAAGTTAAGATGATATTCGCAGTTATATATATTCGGGATGAAGTCTTTAATTAATTTAAATCACATCTAATAGATTACTTAAAAAAGACGATTAAAGATAAGAAAGTAGAAATAAAAAGAATCTTTATTAATTATTCTTACTTTAAGAAGTGTATTAGACGGATATATAAAGAAGTAGATAAAGAACGAACCGCTAAATAAGAAGTTTAGAAACTCTGATAAATAGACTCAGTAATAGAGTATGCGTTTAAGTTTTAATAGATTATATTAAGAATTAAATAAGATAGCGCAATACTTATAATAAAATATTATTTAGAACTGAAGAATTTAATTAAGAATAAACTGACTTAAATTAAGAGATTAAATAAATTAGAAAGCTTAATTAATATATTTATTAAAATAGATAATTATCTATATAAAAGATAGATGGAAAAAGAGTAAGAACGCTCTCAGATCTTTATTCCTAATAAATATCGAAAAGATAAACATCAACTGAAATAAGTTTATTACTCTTAAGAAATGAATTTGAACATCATAAATTATAAAAGATTCGGAAAGAAAATTAATTGGAGCAAACTCTCTCCGACTTAATAAGAAGAGAGGATGAAAAAGAATCTATATCTCTATTATGAAAAGTCTGAATATTAAGCTAATAATTGTTTAAATAAGTAATAATTACATGTTATCTCGGGCAGATGAAAAGAATAAATGATAGAGAAATCGGATGATATATAAGATATTAGCTGCGCTGATATTGTAATATTAGTGCTAGAAATGATTATTAAATCATTCGAGTAAATTCGCGATTAAAAATTCACAGAATTATCTCACACTTATATGTTCTGAACTGCTTATTATAATAATTAATACGTCATTTATAGATTAGATAAGAACGGCTTGAAATGATATTTTAAGAAATTTAAATAGAAGAAAGTTTAATAATTATTAAATATCATCTTTAAAATATCTTAGAAATAGATATTAAATAATCTTAAATATAATGAGAATTACATGGAAATGATTATTAAGTTCTGAAAATTAATATTATATATAAATACAAACTGTGAATTGAAGTTTTAATATCAATATAAAGTATATACGCTCGAGAAAATATTATAAAGAATTAAGTTAAAATTATAATTAAGAATATATTATATAAAGAACTATTTAAATTAGAATTAAAAATAAATTTATTATTATCAGAATAGTAATCTTTAAGAAGTGATTAACTTATATAAGATTAACATTCCCGCTTATTTTAAAGAGATATAAAGCGTAAGTATAATATAGATTCACAAATCTAAGAAATCAGAAGTGATAAGAGTGATCTGTAATAAAGAATATCGCACCTCTTATAAATTATACGCACACTTTTCATGCGATAAATTAGAATATCATTTCGCGAAAGAAGAATATACTCATTTCAAAAACTTTAAATTAAAAGAGTTAAAAAATAAAAAGACTCTTTAAATTTAAGATATAATAAAGAATCTACTTTCAGATCTCAGAAAATAATAGTAATTAATGTCAGCTATACATGATATCTAATTATATAGATTCGAGCAGAATAATATCAGACTAAAATTATGATTAATTTCGAAGTGTTACAGTAGGTAATAGGCGCTATAACTGAAATAGCTGGAGAGTCAGAAATAGCTTGATTGAGCTAAATATGATTGTGTAATAGTTAAGTTGTTGATATTAATCTAAGTGGGGGCGGAGAATAGAAATAAGAAAAAGCGCGATCGCGTTAAGTCTTTACTTAAGCTTTAAGACTGAATGCGGCTGTATCTTAATGTAAAAGTAAGTCTTGATATAAGATATCAGTATTATCAGAGCACTTCCAAAGCCCTAGCACCTCATTAGGTCTAGCGCTACCGCAGCTCACACAGACAGCGCAGAAACAGGATCATAACAGTTATTTATCACGAAAAAGATTCACGGCTCGTGAACAGTCTTCTCAAGAGTAATCTGTTTCTGCTATCTTCTATAAATATCATCTGATTATCTATTTTAATCTAGCGCGCCAGCCGCCCTTAAGACTTAATGTATAGTGTAGATCTGTCAGCTTATCTGCGCTCTCGTAATTAAGAGCACTTCAGAGCGTCTTCATACGCCTTCACAGCCTACTAGATCTGAGCTAACGCCTCTTAATCTTCTTAAGTATCATCTTCTTCTTCAAAATCATATCATCACATCTTATATATTATTATCTTATTATTAATAAGCTTACTCACTATTTTATTCATCTTTTAATGCTTCATTTCCTTCTTATTAATATAATTTATTGTGAGAGAAATATTTTAATAATAAAGATTCTAATTAAGATTAATTATAGAGTTAAGATATATCTTATTAATAATAAAATAAATCTTTTAAATCACAGATAAATCTACTCGCAGTATGTTTCTTTTGCTAATCATCTTAAGTATCTTAAAGATCTTAATATATTAAGAGAATAACGCGAATTTTCGGGTAGAAAATAAAGAGTAGATCTTCGGAAATAAGCGCAGTTATATTCATTCTAATTTAAATAAACAATTCTTTATAATCTTACTAATTATTAGATTAACTACAATCTATAAATCTTTAATAATTATATCTCTTATTATCTCTCTCTTCTAAATAAGCTATTTAGACATCTCAGATATTAATAAAATTAATTGCGTGCTCGGGCTGAACTCATAAATAATCTGAAATGATATCTGATTAATGATGAATAAGTAGCTATTGTTAAAGTAGAATTTCACAATAAGCAGAAATTCTCTCCAATTAATCTGAGTGATATTAATATAGAATCGAAGTGCTATCTTAAGCTCTTAATTTACTCACTCTAATTAACTATCTGTAAAAGAATGATATGCTGTTATGTAAATCAGTTATGTTTCAGTAAGCTTAAATATCTTTTTTCATAATTCAGCTGTAAATTAAGTATCTCAATTAGTAATGAGCGTATTAAACAATTTATAATCTCTTTTACAGATAATATTATCTTAAAAGCACTTAATTTATTTTACAACTAATTAAGTCTTTTTTTCTATCTTAAAAATAATTCTTTTAAACAGTCTATTCATCATAATAAGAATCATATCATAATTATTTTCAGAAGATAGATTAATAATGAAATTTATGATAAGTAAGTAGAATGATTTTAAGAGTATAGATAGTAGTTATAAGAGCGGAGTAGAGTCTATTTAATAAGACTTATTCATTTTATAATAACTGTAATAATATATATATTGAAGACTATCTCTATTCATTTTTGATTATTATACATTTATAAGAGTCTCTTATAATCTTATATAATTATTATAAAGCTAATTATTATACGCAATCTATAATATAATTATTCGGAAGCTTTTAGAGATAATAATACGAAGTTGCTCTTCTTTATTAATTCGAATTAAATTCACATTATCTTCTTAATAAAGTAAGATGTAAGGACGATTAGTTAAATACTATATTCTTGATAAGAGTAGAGATAGTTATTAAAACTGATTAAATAGCTCAGCAAATTTCTTCTTTATCTTCTAACGCAGGCGAGTAAGCTCTATATTTTTTAGGCTGAGTAATATAATCTCTATAAAGATAAGATTCTCATTCTGCGATTCTTGATTATTGTGAAGTTTAATAGAGAGTCTTAATAAAATGTCAAACACTATTATATCGCGTCTCTTCTTGTAAATAATAGTTATATTATCTCAATACTAACTCAGAAAAACAGTTCATTCTTACTATCGAGTATTTATCTTTAGAAATAATATAATGCGTAATAATCTAATCACTATAATAATAGAATTTGCTCAATAATTAGTATAGATAATAATTCTTATTTACTTAATATAGATTTGTAGATATTTAATACTTCAGATCAATTCTATTAATTCAAGATCTATTAGTTAATAATTGCGCTCTACTAATATCAAACATTTAGATAGAAAGATAATTAGTTATAGAAGAGTTCTTAATGACTTCAGAGAATTTATAGAATTATCATTATTAAGTTAATAGATTGCCACTCTAAAATCTAACTTCTTTAAAATATTAAGAAAGATATATAATATCTTTTTTAAATTAAAATAGCGCAGAATTTCAGCTGTTTCTATAAAGATGTCTTTGAGATCTTTAAATACAGTTATATAATCATTCTTTTATAGCTTTATTAAGATCTTAAAATCTCGATTCTTTCTCTTCTATATCTTCTTTAATAAAGATCTCTTATCTTAATAAGAAGCTCGAAAAACAGCTGTTTTAAGTTATTATAAACTCTTAATGCGTTAAGCAAAGAAAGATATCTATTATCGATGTCATTTAATAAAGTCTATAAATCTCTTAAGATTATAATCATCTCACGAAATATCTTAACACTTTATAATCTTAAGCTTCTTCTTGTTTATTAAGTAATTAAGTCTTTTAATAAGCTTACTTAAAGAGATTAGCTTCTGAAAGTTTAGATAGATCTTTAAGATCTTAAAGATGTATCTAGAATTAGTAAGTTGTCGAAAAATAGTATTTAAGTTATAGAGATGCTGTTCAAATTTCTCTTTTATAAATATATTAACGTTATTAATATAGACATTTATAATTCATTATAATAGATTATGTAATAGACGTTTAAAAGTTCTCTAATTATGAGCGAATGAATTCTTAAATCTTATAAGTAATATTCGAAAGATCTTCAGCTCTTAATAAGAGACTGTTACTATTCTATATTGATTCTCAGAATGAATGAAATATTAATAGAAGTTATTAATAAAATTCACTGAGAATATTCAATCAATATATGCAAGGGCGGCAAGAATGTTCTTCTGCAGAGATAATAAATATGCGTTAGATTCTGCAATACTGTTAAGAAATTGTAAATCTATTATAGATTAAGCTTTTTTAACTGCGCCTTCGAAAGTGTATTTATACATAATGAAGACAGATAATAAATATAGGAAGTGCTTAATTAATATCATGCGTCTTAGACGAATATTCTCGTCAAACATCTCATCAATAATCTGTTTCGTTCTTGAAGTATTTCGATATAATACCCGCGGCTTTAAAGCGCGTTCTAATTTTTTAGGCACTCGAATTCATAATCAGTTCTCTTTTAACTGATGAGTTATTTCTGAAGTATTATTAAAGAGTACAGAAAAATGCTTAACAAGCTATTAAAGATTCTTTTATTAATTAAGCGATAATAGCTCGTTAATATAAATATCTTAATATGTGAAGGCGGATATATTAGAAGCGATAATATTCTCTAACAAATTATTTCGATATTGAGAATAATATATCTCTTATAATTAATTGAGATTTATATGCTATTCATTTTTATTCACACTTTATTCATTCTTCTTTCTCAGAAATCCATTCAGTACTGTTATAGCTTAAATAGTATAGACAAACTCTTCTTTATTAACAGATGCGATAGTGCTCAGAATGACGTCTTAATAAACTGTCTGCGGTATAGAGCTCTAATTAAAATAGATTAGAGCGATCTGTAAAGTTAATACTATTTCATTAAATATCTTAGACATTTAAAATAGAAATAACAGATCTGTTTTGTCTGAGTGTCTAAGATAAACTGATATTTAATTAATTGAGTTTGCAGATATTTTCACTTTCTTAATAGCGCGGAGAATAAGATTAACACTTAATTAACGTGTTATTTAAATATATATTATAATTATTAGCTTATCGATTTTGCTGTTCTTATGAAATATAGTAAGTTAACGTGAGATATTAAGTATTATATTTTAGATTCTGATATAATCAGTACTGATAAGCAGCTCAGTATTAAGATTATTAAATATTAAGACTGAGATTTATAGTTTAAGCAGCTTGCTCTAAGTGCTTTGAAGATAAAATACAAAAGTAGTCAGTTTACTAACTCTCTATTATTTATCAATATCTTAAATAGTTAATGATTTAATAATCTTAGATATATAAGAAAGCTGAGTAAGCAACTTTCAATTAACAGCTAAACGGTCGAAATTAGAGTTAATAACTATTATAAATGACTCTGAATTAATAGCTTAATATACATTAACGCGGGTTTCAGTGCAATTAAATATATTCTCTAAATATTTCTCTTTTAACTGCGCTGTGAGATCAATAATAGTTAAGAATTGTATAGAAGAAGTAGTCTCAGCAATATAAGCATTAAAAGCTCTTAAATAATTGTGAAGCTGATTATCTAATGAAAATGACTCTTTATACTTCTAATAAGTAATATCAAAGTTAGTTATAATCTCTTTCTTCTTTATAGAGCTTGATTTATCATTATTTAATTTATTAAGAGTATTCTGAAGAGCTAAATACTCTTATTACATGCGGTAATAATTCTTATCAGACTTCTCTTTTAAAGAAACTTTCTTATTAATTATAAAGACTTTCTTCTTCTCCTTCTTTAATAAACAATTAATTATTTAATAATTAATCTTCAGATCTTAAGCAGTATATTTCTTATAAGAATAAGAAGAATCAATATTAAAATACTTTTCTGCGGATGTAAAAAATTTAAAAGAAGACCTGCTTAATATCGCAGATATTAGCTTAATATATAATATCTTTTTATAAGTTAGTTTTGAGATCTTTATTAAACGGAATTAAGAATACTTATATATTAATCGATTTAATTTAGTTCTCTATTTATAGAAACATTATTAAATATTCTATATCTTTTATAAATAATCTCGAAAGTTCTGTAAACTCTTTTAACTTTTCTTAGTAAGCGTATTCTATAGCTCTGACGTAATCTGAAAGCTTTTATAAACTCTCTGAATCAGATTCTTCTTCATCTTTATATCTGCGATTCACAGCTTATTAATCTTCTTATTAATGTATTCTATTGAAGATCATTCTTAATTCTATTGAAAACACTTCTAACTTATATTAGAGTGAAATTCTATATTAATATTCATAAAATCGCGTTTAATAACTCTTCTTTATTAAGTAAATGACAAAGCTAGATACTTCTTTTCGATAATTAATAGAGTAGTATATTATATATAAGCTATTTTATTATTAAGATAACGAGAAAGTAATAATATAAGCTTCTACTCTTAATCTTTATAGATTAACATGACGTCAGTAATACGTTAATGAAATATTTAAGTTGATTTAATATCTTAACAAGAGATTAATTTAAATAAATAGATTTTCGATGATTTCAGTGTTGAAGCTCTATTTCTTAATCTATTCGCTGATGAGAATCGACTTAATAATGAGAAATTCTATCTTATATTAAGATCAGTTATAATAGCTTTTATAACTTCCGCATAACTCTTTATATTTCGATTCAATATTATTATGAGTTTCATTATAATTAATAATATTATTTAATCTATAATAGATATAGTCTGAGTCTTCTTAAGAGTCTCTATTATTATTTCTTAAATCTCTAAAAAGATATTCTCTTTAATATATTTTTCTATAATAAGATCTCTCTCTCTTCTTATTTAAGCTCTGTAGAACTTATACTTGCGATATCTAATTAATAATTAATAGAGACAAACCGAATTAACTCATTTTATGAATTTACTCAACTTATATTAGTCTGACAAGACTGATTAAACTTAAAAGACGATTATGATATTTCTTCTCTTATCTCCAATCTGTTTAGACAGTTTGATAATCATTAGTGATTATAGAGAAGATAGAAAGGAAATAGAGTGTTGAGTACTTAGGATATAAGATAGAATGAGTGTCGAGTACTCAGAGAATAAGATTTGAGAGTCGAATACTTAAAGAATGAGATGAAATAAGGGTTGAGAATTAAATATTTAAAGAATGAGATAAGCTATTAATGATTATAAGCTGTAGTTTATTAAAAGCAGAGAATCTACAGAATAAAAGGCTAGCTCGCGACTGCGTAATGTCTTGAGGAGTTCCTGCAGAAACTAGTATAACTTGTAGATTATTGACAGGATTCTGCGGAGATTAGTGCGCCTTGCAGAGTTGACAGGATTCTGCGGAGATTAGTGCGCCTTGCAGAAAGTTAACAGGGTTGAATTTGGCTCGAAAAATGAGCTGAATTCGAAAATGGGGTCTACTTAAGGCAGTATGTTTTGTAGACTGTTAATAGAATTGAATTTGCAGGAAAACCGATATAAAATTCGAGGCAGTAAAAAAGTCGATAAACGCAGTAAAGCGATCACTGACGTGTCCACTAAATATTACAGTGAATAACAGGCGCTATGACTGAGATAGCTGAAGAGTTAGAAATAACTTAATTAGGCTAAATATAGCTGTGTGATGATTGAGTTATTGATATTAATCTAAGTGAGGGCGGAGAATAGAAATAAGAAAAGGCGCGATCGCGTTAAGTCTTTGCTTAAGCTCTAAGACCGAATGCGGCTGTATCTTGGCGCAAAAATAAGTCTTGATATAAGATATCAGCACTGTCAGAGCACTTCCAAAGCTTTAGCACCTCATTGGACCTAGCGCTACCGCAGCTTATACAGACAGCGCAGAAACAGAATTATAATATGAAGTCACTAAGAATTATATCTCTTTAATATATATAATTTAATCCCGCCTATTTACACAAGAAAAAGACAAACTCTATTAATTAATATTAATAGATGAGAGTTCTATTAAATAAAATTAAGAATGAGTGAAAGTAAAAACTTATTTATTAAAACTTAATATTCAGTAATATATGAAATAAGTAGTATTGAATGTCATGAAAATTAAATATAATATTATTCTGAGCATTTCATAACTGAAAGCTTATGATTTAGTAATTAATTAGAAATAACGAATTATCAGCTTTCTTAATTATATCTATAAATTAAACACGATTATGATATTATTTATAAAAGTAGTATAAATAAAACTTAATAACAGATATCTAATAAAGATAATAGAAAGTTATCTTAAATATCTATCTAAATATAATAAATTTAAACATTTGTTTATTAAGAATAAAAGCGCATTAATATTATCTGAGCACTAATTCTGAAATTATAAGATTTCTTTAGAATCTAATAAGAAATCTATCTATAAATCTATTTATTCTCTTTCTAAAAAAGAACTTAAGATTTTACGAAAGTATCTTAATAAGAATTAGAAGAAAGAATTTATTTAATTTTTAACTTTATCTATAAAATATTCAGTTCTATTCATTTTAAAATCTAATAATGAAATACATCTATATATTGACTATTAATAACTAAATAACATTATAATAAAAAATCGGTACACATTACTATTGATCTTAAAGCTATATAATCGCATTTATAAAGCAAAGTAATTTATTACACTCGATTTATGAGAAGCGTATAACTTAATAAGAATGAAGAAGAGAGAGAAATGGAAAATTGTATTCTAAACTTATTATAATTATTATGAGTATTTAATCATGTTTTTTAGATTAATAAACGCTTTTATCTTCTTTTAATCTCTAATAAATGATGTTTTAAGAGAATATCTAGATCAGTTCTGTATTATTTACTTAAATGACATTCTTATATACTCGGAAAATAAGAAATAATATATTAAATATATTTAGAAGATATTTCGCGCTCTTTAGACGAAAAATCTACTAGTAAAGATTAAGAAGTGCGAGTTTTATAAGTAAAATATTAAGTTTCTTAGATTTATTTTAATAGTTATGAAGATTTAAATAAATAAATCTAAGATAATAATTATACTTAAATGATTATAATTTATATTAATAAAGGAATTATAATCATTTCTTGAATTTGCTAACTTCTATTAAAGATTTATTACGGGTTATTTAAAGATGACCGCTCTATTAATATAAATAACTCGGAAGAAAGTATTCTTTATCTAAAGAATAGAAGTAAAGTCTTTATTTTAGAAGCTGAAACAAAAATTTATAATAGCTTCTATTCTTATAATATTTGATTTCGAGAGATAAATCGTGCTTAAGATGAATATATCAGACTATATTATTAATATGTGTATAAGTTAATCAGATAATGAAGAATAATTAAGACTTATTATCTTCTATTTTAGAAAGATGATTTCAGCGGAACTTAATTATGAGATTCATAATAAGGAACTTCTAATTATAATTACCGCGTTTAATAAATAATGAGTATATTTAAAAGAATCAAAATATTCTGTAAAAGTATATACAGATTATAAAAATCTGTTATACTTGATTATTATTAAGATGTTAAATAGACGTCAGATATAATAATCTGAGCTATTATTAATCTATAACTTTAAAATTTTCTATTAAAAAGAAAATAATAATATTAAAGCTGACGTCTTAAGTTATTAAGTAGATTATGTCTGAGATATTAAATCCGCTTTATAATCAGTTTTACGCGAGAATAAGAACGGATTTATAATATATAATTATATTGTGATCGCTTTAACATTTCAGATCTCTGATTAAGATTAGAAAGACCGAATTATTAGATTATATTTAAATAATTATTTATCCCGCGAAATTCGAAAGAATTCTAAAAAATACTCAGTTTTTTAAAAATAAAATAGCGGGCTGATCTTATATAAAGAACTGATATATATTATAAATTAAGTAAAGGAAATGATTATTTAATAATATTATGAGGAGACGCCTTATAAATATTAAGGAATAGAGAAGATTCTGAAACACATTTTTAGATTCTATTATTTTTCAGAGATAAATAAAGCGGTTCAATAGTGAATTATTAATTATAATACTTATTAGAAAATCAAGCATTTCTAATATAAACTGTATGAAGAGATATAGTCTTCAAAATAATCTAAAGAAATATGGAAATTCATTATACTAAACTTTATTATTAAGCTATTATTATCTAAGAACTTAATAATTAATATTAAATATAATAGTATTTTGATCATTACTAATAAATTAATAAAATATGTCTACTTTATTAATTATATAAAAGTATTAAACGCCGAAGATTTAATCTACACA
>JAABUK010006923.1_pt1 | contig 16621 bp, 13 predicted proteins | sample 5559141 | NCBI WGS metagenome assembly JAABUK01 (sample SAMN10711869, study PRJNA513367) | rock metagenome | isolation source: Antarctica rocks | place: Antarctica: Victoria Land, Pudding Butte nord | collected 2016-01-03
TATCCCCACACATCGGCCAAGAGCTCCGCACGCGTGCACACCTGACCGACCCGCTGCATGAGATGGGCGAGCAGCAGGCATTCCCGTAGCGGGAGCGAAATGCTGCGGTCATGGGTTATCAAAGTGTTCCGGCGCAGATCCAGGCTGAGGTTGCCGACCCGCAGGACCGCAGATGGCACCGCTTCCTCCGGCAGCGGGGGGGGCCGCAGGCGGGCGTGGACCCGCGCGACCAGCTCCGCCACGGCGAACGGCTTGGCCAGGAAGTCGAGAGCTCCCATGTTGAGTACTCGTACCCGCGTTTCGATCTCCGGTACGGCAGACAGCACGAGCACCCGTTGGTCCGGTCGTTGCCGCAACAGCGCGGCGAGCAGATCGGCACCGTTGAGGCCCGGCAGCAAGAGGTCGAGGATGACGAGGTCGTACGGCTCGCTCAGAGCGCGAGCCAGCCCGTCCGGGCCGGTTCCGGCCACCTCGACGTCGAAATCCTGCGCCCGCAAAACGCGCTCGACAAAACGGCTGATCCGCTCTTCGTCCTCGATGACCAGTAGCCGTGCCACAACGCCACCCAACGGTTGACCGGCGGGCGGCGGCGGGCCCCGCACCCGGGCCCGGCCGGTCTGCTGCGCTTGCTGTATATCCCTTAGCGGCCCGGGCCGCAATCCCCCAGCCACCTGTGCGGCCGACGTACGGTCAAGGAGGCGCCTTAGCGGGTCAGCCGGCTGAGCCGCCTCGAGCGGAGCTGCGATGCACCGTAAAGCCCTCCGAATGGCCGGGGAGCGCGGCGAATGCCTGCAACCGGGCCAGCACCGTACCGGTCGCCAGCGGCATTGACAGCCACGCCGCGCCCGCCCCTCCCCTGCTGGCCCCGGCCGGCAGTCCCTCGTCGTCCAGCACCAACACCCAGCGGCGCTCGTACGTCATGCTGATCAAGCTGTCGCCGATGCTGCCCCGGCTGACCGACCGCACCCGAACCTCGTCGTACGACGTCTCAGTTGCCTGCAGCCGGGCCGGTTCGCCTGCGCCGGCAAGGGAAAGCTCGCCCATCCTAAAAAAGCCGCTGAGACCGCCGGCGGCCGTCTGTTGTTGCCTGCACATGATCTGCTCCTCGCCTCGGCCCTACGGGGCACGCTCCCGTCACCGTGGCCCCGCAGTCTGTGCGCACGCTGTGTTGCGGGTGAGAACTTGATGTCACCGGGCGGGTGCCAGCAGGCAGTGTTGCTGGCCTCGACGCCCCCGCCCGCCTACTGTCACGTCAGGGCCGGCCGGCCGGTCGGCCGGTCGCCGTGGTGGAGACGGCAGGGCTGATGAGCGACCAGGGCGGTGTCCCCCTTGCCGATCTCAGCTCGCTGCTGTGGCCCCTGCTGATGTCCCAGGCCGCCTGGCTGGCCGCACTCGGCATTCTCGCCGCGGCTGCCGCGCTCCAGCTTCGCCGGCAGCGTCGTGGGCTGAGCGGGCCTGGAGAACACTCCAAGCCGGCTGAGCCCGCGGCCCGGCGGTTCCTGCGGATCGCGCTCGGGCTGCTGTGGATCGTCGACGGTGCCCTGCAGGCCCAGGCGCTGATGCCCGCCGGCTTCATTCTGCGGGTCGTCGCGCCCGCGGCGCAGGGCAGCCCCGCGTGGCTGAGCACGTTGGCGCAGCCGCTCATGCGGTCGTGGAGCCGGCATCCCGTCACGGCCGACGCCGCTTCCGTCTGGGTGCAGATCGGCCTCGGGTTGCTGATCCTGCTCGCCGTACGCGGCGCCGTCGCGCGGTTGGCGTTGTGGGCCTCGATCGCCTGGGCACTGGTGATCTGGGTGACCGGGGAGTTCGTCGGCGGCCTCCTGGCGCCGGGGGCATCCTGGCTGAGCGGCGCGCCGGGCGCGGTGCTGGTCTACCTGCTGGCCGCCCTCCTGCTGGCCGCGCCCTGGGCCTGGTGGGACACCGGCCGGGCAGCCCGCCTGGCCCGGCGATCGGCCGGCGCCTGGCTGCTCCTGGGCGCCGGCCTGCAGGCACTGCCGTGGGAGCGGCAGTGGTCGGCCGCGTCCCTGACCGGGCCCTTCGACGACGGAGCCGGCCAGGCCCAGCCGGCCGTCTTCCGGGCGCCGATCCGGCTGGTGGGTTCGTGGGCCGGCGCACACCCCGTCGCGGCCAACGGACTGCTGATCGCCGCACTGACCGCCGCCGGGCTGGGCTTGCTGGCCGGCCGCCGCCTCGCTGTAGCGGGCGCGGCTGCACTGTGCCTACTCACCTGGTGGCTGGCGCAGGACTTCGGTGTGCTGGGCAGTCTGGGGACCGACCCGAACTCCGGCCTGCCGCTGGCGCTGCTCGTGCTGGTCGGCTGGCCCTCACGTGCCGCACCGCCACCTGCCCCGGCCCGGCCATCCTCGTCGGCGCGCGGGCCTGCGGTGCGCGAGCCCCTGCGGGTCGCCGGCAGCGCCTTCGGAGTCGGCTTCGGAGTCGGCGCGCTGGGCCTGTCGCTGGTGCTCGCCGGTTCCCTGCTCAGCCCGGCCGACGCCGCCTCGGTCGTCGCGGACAGCGGCGGTGGCATCCAGGCCCTCTCCGGCCAACCGGCGCCGGCGTTCACCCTGCCGGACCAGACCGGCCGGACCGTGTCCATGGCCGCCCTGGGCGGGGGGTTGGTCGTGGTCACCTTCCTCGACCCGGTCTGCAGCGACGAATGCCCGCTGATCGCCAACCAGCTGGCCGAGGCCGACCGCTTGCTCGGACCGCAGATGCGGCGCGTACAGATCGTCGCGATCGACGTCAACCCGGTTTTTCACGCAGTGGCTGACGTGGCGGCCTTCACCAGCTCCCACGGGCTGTCCGACCTCCCCAACTGGCACTTCGTCGCCGGCCCGGCGGCCACCCTGCAGTCGCTGGTCGCCGCGTACGGAGGCGGGATCGACGTGCCCGCGGTCGGGATGGTCGGCCATCCGCAGGGCATCTACTTCGTCGTACGCGGGCGCCTGGCGGCTTATCTGGGCGACGGCGCCAACGCCGAGCTGACCGGCGGCTACAGCGCCACCGTAGGCGAGGAGATCCGGAAGCTGCTGCGGTGAGCAAACCCCGAGCCGCCCTGGCCGTTGCCGCCACCCTGCTCGCGGGCGCCTGTGCCCAGTCGCCGTCGTCCTCTCGTGGGCCGGAGGCCGGCCAGCCGGCCCGCTCGCCCTACCTGGTGATGGTCGACGCCCGATCCGGCTGGGCCGTGGTGCCGAGCCGGTCGGGTTGGGCGCTCCTACACACCGGCGACGGCTGGGCGTCCGCTACAAACGCCACGCCACCGGCCGTGCCGACCGGTGGCGGCCTGCTGCTCGCGCGCGTCGGTGCCGTTGCCGGCTTGGCCGTCGGCGTGCTGCCCGTCGACCGGCTGACCGTGTCCCCGGTGCTTTACGGCGGGGTCGGCTCGGCGTGGACGACCGCCGAGCTGCCCGGTGGCCTGGTGTCGGCCCGCGGCGCGCTGGCGGCCGCCGGCAACGCTGCCCTGCTGACCCGGGCAGGGGGCACGCTGGTCCGCCGTGCGCCGGGTCGCTGGATCACGCTGACCGACGCTTCCCGCCTGGCTCCCGGGTCGGGCTTGCGACTGGACGCGGTCACCTGGGCCAACGCGCGGCGGGGATGGCTCACCGGCCATGCGCCAGCGGGTGCGCCGGTCGCGTTCTCGACCGACGACGGCGGTCGTACGTGGGACGTGATCGCGCGCGCGGGGCACCGGTCCGCGGCGGCGCTCGCCCCCTGCGACATGGGCACGCGGTGGCTGCTGCCGGTGTCCGCCCTCGGCGGTTCGGTGCGGCTGATGGCCAGCGCCGACTCGGGGGGCACCTGGACGACCGGCGCGCCCATCCCCGCCGCGGCCAAGCCGGCGTGGGGCTGCGACGCCCAGCGCGTGTGGCTGGTCGGCGGCTCGGCCAGCGGCGAGCGCCTCTATTCGTCGGCCGACGCGGGCGCGTCGTGGCAGGCCAGGGCTCCTGCTCCGGCCGGCCTCACCGACCTGGCCCCGACCGGCGGTGGCGCGGGCTGGGCGATGGGCCTGGCCGGCGATCGACCGGTGTTGTGGCAGGTCAGCGGGGACGGCGCCGTCTTTCGCCGGACCGCACTACCACGCGTCGACGGCGTGCAGCCCGGCTGACGCTGATGGCCCCTCGTTCAACGGCCCCGGGACGACGGGCTTGGGACCGGTCACGAATGAGGTGGTGAGCGCCGTCGCCACGGCGGCGACGGCGATCCACGCCCACCAGATCCGGCCCAGCCGCACCTGCCAGTGATTGGTCGCGTCGTACTTGCCGAGGCGGGCCCGATTCCACAGGCCCACGCCGATGAACAACGTCAGCAGCAAGTGGAAGATATTCGCTCCGGCCAGAGTGATGACTGACGAGGCGTAAGCGCCGGTGTAGGTCCGGAAGGGGAAGGTGAAGAACTGGATGCCCTGGATCACCAGGTCGATCACCAACAGCAGCAAGGCGATCGCCGTGCCCGTCTGCAGTCGACGCCGGTCGCCCTTGCGGATCCCGATCTCGGCCCAGCGATAGGCGACGGCGCTGAGGACGAGGCCCAGAGCGATGACCCAACCCACCCAGATGGGCGAGGTCGACGTCTTGGCGGGGATCCAGTTGCCGCGGGTATTGAGGCCGCGGAGGTAGAAATAGGTGAACAGCATCGCGGCCACGAACGAGGCGTCGGCCAGGATGATCAGGAGTACGCCGACCCGCCAGCGGCGGCCCACTACGTTGACATCCTCGGGGTGGTGTCCCCCGGCGGTCGGCGCTGCCGTGCTGGTCATTGTCATGCGACGGGCCTGGTCGCACCGGCCGACGCGCCCGGACCCACCGGTCCGCCGACGCGCTCGGGCTCAGCGCCCGGCTGCACGGCCGGATGGGTGTGGGCCGGCTGGTCGACCTCGCCGTAGCCGTACGGGTCAGCCGTGACGACCGGCAGCACCAGGAAGTTTTCCAGCGGGATGGGGTTGGGCACCTGCCATTCCAGCGTTTTCGCTCCCCACGGGTTCGCCGGCGCCACCGGCCCGTGCCGCCAGGAGCTGACTACCGCGTACAGCAGGACCAGCATGCCAATCCCGATGAGGTAGGCGCCCAAGGTCGACACCTCGTTGCCCCTGGTGAACAACGACGAATAGTTCACCACCCGCCGCGGCTGGCCCGCCATGCCGACGGCGAACATCCCGAGGAAGGTGATGTTGAAGCCGATCTGGACGAACCAGAAGGCAACGAAGCCGACGCGCTCGTTCAGCATCCTGCCGGTCATCTTGGGGAACCAGTACGTCAGCGCGCCCAGCGCACCGGTCAGCGCCCCGCCCATCAACGTGTAGTGGAAATGCGCCGTGACGAACATGCTGCCGTGCAGGGCGTAGTCGGCCGGGACGTCGGAGAGATAAATGCCGGTGATCCCGCCGATGATGAAGTTCCAGAGCATGGCGTAGGTGAACATCAGTGGCAACCTGGCCCAGATCTGCCCGCGCCACAGTGTTCCGATGAATACCAGGATCAGCGCGCCGGTCGGCACGGAGATGATCTCGGTGGTCAGCATGAAGGGGCCGTTGAGGGCCGGCGCCCAGCCTGACACGTACATGTGGTGCGCCCACACCATCAGTCCGAGCACGCAGACGCCGACGATGCCGACGACGGCGGCGGTGAAGCTGAACAACGGCTTGCGCGCGAAGACCGGCGTCAGCTCCATCAAGGCGGCCAGGGCCGGGATGAGGATGACGTAGACCTCGGGATGCCCCATCAGCCAGAACAGGTTCTGGTAGAGCCAGGGGCTGCCGCCGAGTTGGGCGTTGTAGAACACGGCGCCGGTGGCCCGATCCAGCCACAGCAGGAGTTGGGCGGTCATGAACATCGGGAACGCCGGGATGGCGAGCGCCACGCTGGCGACGGTGCCGAAGACGAAGATGGGCGTGCGGTTCCACGTCATGCCCCGCGCCCGCATCGTCAGACACGTCGTGGTGATGTTGGCCCCGGCGACCGCGCTGGAGATGGCGAAAACGATGATGAAGATGAGATAGGCGTCCATGCCGGGCGGGCCCTGGTCGGCCAGTGGGGCATAACCGCTCCAGCCGGTCGGAATGCCGCCGAGGAACGCCGACGAGAGCACGACCGGGACCGCCGACGCGATCAACCAGAAGCTGAGTGCATTGAGGCGCGGGAAGGCCATGTCCCGGGCGCCGATCATGATCGGCACGATGAAGTTCCCGAACGGGCCGGTGACCATGATGATCGTCGCGACGATCATGATCAAGCCGTGCAGCCCAACGAGCGCGTTATAGGTCTGCGGGCCCAGGAACTGCGAGTCGGGGCGCAGGAGATTGGTGCGGATGAGCATGGCCATGCTGCCGCCGACCGCGAGCATCACCATCGTGATGATCAGGTACTGGATCCCGACCACCTTGTGGTCGGTGGTGTAGCGGAAATAGCGCCCGACGCCCTGATCCTTGCCCGCCAGGTATAGCTCGTCGCCGTGGGTCTGGTCACGGCCCAGCAGCCAGTTGATTGGCCCGTTGAATGCGCCGATCCCGGCCATGAAGCCGATGACCCAGCACACCATGGTGATGGTGGTGACCCGATCGGATCCGTTGTCGCTCTCCTGCAACAGCAGGTGCGTGATCAGCCAGCCCAGACCCCCGAGCAGCAGGCCGCCGGCGACGGCGGTGAGCAGATTGAGCCGGCGCATGAAGCCACCACCGGGCGAATGATCGACGGGTGGGGCGTCGATCGCGGTCGACCCGCCATCGCTTGCCAACTGGTGCACCGCCATCAGGCATGCCCGCCCTTCGCCTGCAGCCAGGCGGTGAAGTCCTTCTGGGTGACGACGTGGGCGCTGGTCTCCATCTGGGCGTGCAGCAGCCCGCACAGCTCGGCACATCGCACGTCGAATCGCCCGAGTCGGTCCGGCGTCACATTCGTTTTGGTCGTCTCCCCCGGGTTGGCATCAACCTTGATCCCCATCTGCACGATCCAGAAGGAATGGATGACATCGGTGCTGGTCACCCGGAATACCGTCGGCCGGTCGACGGGAAGGTACAGCTGGTCGCTGGTCACCCCACCGTTCTGCGGGTATTTGAACGTCCAGGTCCATTGCTGACCTGTGACGTCGACGACCACCGGGCGGCCCGTCGCGGCCGACGCGCTCAACGACTGCGACTCCGCCAGCCCCCAGGTGAGGACGAACACGCAGAGCAGGCTGGAGACGAGTATCCAGGCCACGGTGGCCGGCCGGTTACCCCGCAACGGCGGGCCGTCCTGCGTCGGCGGCTGGGGACCCTTGGAGCGCCAGCCGATCAGGCTGTAGGCCGCGATCGCCCACACCAGGCCGGCAATCGGGCTGGCGGCTATTGAGAAGACCGTCATGGTGCTTTCCACCGCGCGCATTGTCGGCGAGGCGGGAGGACCCATCAGGCGAGCCGGCACCCACAGGGAGAACAGGACCAGCAAGGCGGTCAGGCCCAGCCAGAGCCAGGCGATATGGCGGGTGGACGGTCGCTCCCACCAGGTACGCAGGCGAAGGCCCATCGGCACCGGCGTCCAGACCACCGCTGACGTGTCCTCGGTGGCCGTTCCCGCGACGCTGATTCGCTCTTCTGGACGCTCGGGCTCGATAGTCATCCGACCGTGACCGTCCCAGACATATAGCCCCGGGTAGACATGGGGCCGCCGAATTTGGCGTAATAGCCGTCGCCGCACGGGTATTCGCAGTTCCAGACGTAGTGACCGCGGCCCCCGGTGACAAAGGAGAACGTCACAACGTGCGGCTTGGCGTACGCCGAATGCGGCGCCGGGGGTGCGTCATCCGCAGTCGCCGGCAAGGGGACGCTGACGAAGAGCGGGTCCTGGTTGGTGGGCAGCGCGTGCAGGGTGAAGGTGTGACCGACGTTGTCGGGATTAATGTGGTCGACGGTCTTGCCGTCCACCACCACCGTGCCGCCCACCGTGCCATGCACGTGGGCGAAGTAGGGATTGGTAACGGTGCCACCGGAGTCGTACTGCTTGATAGTGACGGTAACCAGCGCATGCGCCGGCACGTGCAGGTTCGAAGTCGGGCCATAGGTCACCCAGTCGGGATGAGCCCCGCCGCTTTTGCCGTGCGGCCCAGCGAGGCTGTCGGGATAGGACGAAAGATTGAGGAACGCATGTGGCAGCTCACCGCGCGGAGTCTGCGCCGTGCCGCGGACGACCGCGTTCGTAGCGGGGCCTTGGGTGCCGGCCTGGGACAGCACCGTCCCGGCGATCCCGACGACGAGCGCCCCGCCGATGACCACTCCTGTGCCGATCACAAGCCGCCCGATGGACATGCCGCTCCCGAGAACTGAGGTGTGTCAAGCACGCTCGGCAGTCGGCGGAGCGTTGTCAAGGGTGCTTCACGTTTATGACACATTCGTCATCTGACGAGCGCCTCTGCGCAGCAGCCGCGGCGGTAGCCTCCGCCCGTGCGTACCGTTACCTTTCTGAGCGCCTGGCAGTTTGATTGGCTGGCACCGGGTCTCTTGGCGTGCGCCGCCACCTACCTGTGGGCCGCTGCTGCCGTAAGCCGGCAACGACCCGACCGGCCTTGGCCGCTGCGATCGACGGTCTGCTTCATGGCCGGCCTGGGCCTTGCCTGGCTGGTGCTCCTCGGACCCATCGGCGCTTACGACGACACCTTTTTCTGGGCCCATATGACGCAGCATGTCGTGCTGATGATGCTGATCGCACCGTTGCTGATCCTGGGCTCACCAGTCCTATTGCTGCTGCGGCACGCGCCGCCGGGGACCCGGCACCGGCGCCTAGTGCCGGTGCTGCGCAGTCGGCTAGCGCATGCCCTGTGCAGTCCATGGGGCACCTGGCTGGTATTCGCCGGCGTTGTCGTCGGCACTCACTTCACGCCGTTCTATAACATCGCGCTGCGTCACCAGTGGGTCCATCGGTACGTCGAGCATCCGTTGTATCTGGGTGCGGCGCTGCTGTATTACTTCCCGCTGCTTGACCGGCTCGCCCCGCGGCGCCTGCCGCCGGCCAGCCGCATCCTGTCGCTTTTCCTCATGATGGTGCCGGAAGCAATGACCGGCTTTTTCATCTACTCGCAGGGGTACGTGCTCTACCCGCATTACCTGGCCGTGTCCCGCCCCTTCGGCCCGGGCCCACTTGCCGACCAGCAGCTCGGCGGGGCCCTGATGTGGGCCGGCAGCATGGTCATCGACGCCCTCTGGATAGCCCTAGCCACCCGCGACTGGCTGCAAGCTGAGGAGCGCAAGGGCCGAAGGGTGGACGTGGAGATCGCCCGAGAGGCCGCGGCGGCGCGGACGGGACTAGAGGTTTCGTGAGCAGGGTGCGGCTATACCTCCCGCTTTTGGTCGGCGTCCCAGGCTGCCTGGCCGCCGGCTGGTTCGAGCTCGGTCGCGCCCTGGCCGGCCGGACCGTGGCCTGGGTGTATGCGGTCGAGTGGCCCCTGTTCGCGGTGATGGGCGTCTACATCTGGTGGCGGATGAGGGACGCGGCCGACCCTTCAACGCAGCGGCCCCGGTCTCCGGCTCGGGCTCCGGCTGCTCAGGCCGCCGATCCCGCACTGGCGGCCTGGCAGGCGTATCTGGCGGAACTTCACGCCGCGGACCCGCCGGGCGGCCCGGCTCTAGCGCCGCGCGCAACGTACGGCCCGCGGCGATGAGCCGGCTACTGCCCCGCGGCCGAGGGCTGAGCTCGGTCGTGCTGGGGCTGCTCGCGGCCGCCACAACCGCCTGTTCGATGGAAGCCTCGGCCCGGCCGATCAGCGCAACCGGGCCTGGGCCGGCTCTCCGGTCGACCGCCTCCACCGTGATGCCCGGGGTGACCCGGTATCCGGCGGCGGGGCGCCGGGCAGTGCCCGCTGTGGGCGGCACCACCTTGGATCGAGGGCACCTGGGGCTGGCCAGCCTGCGCGGCTCCATCGTGGTGGTCAACGCCTGGGCGTCATGGTGCGATCCCTGCCGCCGCGAGGTGCCGGCGCTGGCCAGGCTGGGAACCGAAAACCACACCGTACGGCTGGTCGGCCTCGACGAGCACGACACCAACTCCGCGGCGCGTGGCTTCGCCCACTCCGTGGGAATGACTTACCCAAGTCTGGTGGACCGGGACGGCACCCTGCTCAGCCGGCTGACGCTGCTGCCGCCAACGGCCATCCCCAGCACACTGATCGTGGACCGCCACGGTCGGATGGCCGCCAGGATCATCGGCCCGGTGACCTCCACTGCCCTGCGCGGCATCATTGCCGACCTCGACGCCGAAGGCTGACGCCGTGCGCCCATTCCTTGCATTCGCGTCACCGCCCAAGGGGGACTTATGACCGGATTAGTAGCGGCGTACCCGGCCGCACGGCGACGGACGCCGTGGAGCACGGGGGTCATCGCCGACTACGTGGCACTCACCAAGCCGCGCATTGTCGAGCTGCTGCTGGTGACCACCGTGCCGGCCATGATGCTGGCGGCGCGCGGTCTGCCGCGGCTCGAGCTGCTTGCAGCCACGCTCGTCGGCGGTGCGCTGGCCGCCGGCAGCGCCAATGCGCTGAACTGCTATCTGGACCGCGACATTGACGCAGTCATGCGGCGGACGTCGCAGCGTCCGTTGACTCGCGCGGCGATTCCGCCGGCGCATGCGTTGCTGTTCGGCCTGGTGCTTGGCGTTGTCGCGGTGGCAGGGCTGTGGTTCACAACCAATTCCTTGGCTGCCCTGCTGGCGCTGACTGCTATCGCGTTCTACGTCCTCGTCTATACCGGCCTGCTCAAGCGCAGGACCTCGAGCAACATCGTCTGGGGCGGGGCGGCGGGCTGTATGCCGGTCCTGATCGGGTGGGCAGCGGTGACCGGCTCCCTCGGCTGGCCGCCGGTGGTGCTGTTCGCGATCGTCTTCTTCTGGACTCCCCCGCATTTCTGGGCGTTGGCAATGCAGTTCCGCAGCGACTACGCCGCGGCCGGCGTACCCATGCTGCCGGTGGTCGCCTCCTCGCAGGTGGTGGCCGGCCGCATCATCGGCTATTCATGGGCGATGGTCGCCACCTCGCTGCTGCTCTGGCCGGTTGCCGGCACCGGACCGGTGTACGCCGCCGCGGCAGTAATTCTCGGCGTGCTATTCCTCAAAGAGAGCTACGGGCTGCGGCAGCGGGTGCGTGCCGGTGCGGCGCCGCGTCCCGGCCGCCTATTTCACTGGTCCATCAGCTATTTGAGCCTGCTGTTTCTCGCCGTGGGGATCGACGCAATCGTCCAATCCCACCTCTAATAGTCCGCCATCGTCGCCCGCGCGCCCCGCTCGTGCAAGGAATGCAGAGCCGACGTGTACGCCGAGACGAAGCGCGGCTCGGCGACCAGGTTGCCGAAAACCGAGCGATTGGCGATGAACGCGGTCGGGTCGGCGCGCTGCTGTCCCGCCGGCCATGAGCGATTCCTTCAGCCGGTCGACCACCTCTGGCGGTCCCCCGGGAGCACTCCGACCGCGCAGACGCCCCAGGAGAGCGCCAGTCCGGCGTTCATCAGCCTGTCCAGGTACATGGCCTGATGCGCCCGATGAGGGCCGCCCGCGCCGAAGTGCACGATTCCGACGCTCACCGCGCTCCGGTCAAAGGTCGGCACCGGCAGCTCGTCAGCCAGACCCGGCAGCGCTGCTGCGTTGACCCTGCGCATGGGGCGGGTCCTTACTTACGAGTGGCTGGCGTGTGCGCCGTCCAAGCACACGGGCAGACCGAGCTTCTGCTCGTTCCGCGGCGCCGAGAACCGCCTCTTGGCTGCGCCGCACGTCACGAGGGCCCCGCGCCCGGATTCTCTCCGTGTCGCGGGGCCCGTGCGTAGCTACCTCACCAATCGGCGAACACCTGCGGGGGTCAGGCGCCGAACTGCAGGACGATCGGGCACATGGAGATCCCGGGCAGGGAGCGGAGTCCGCCCAGATCCTGGTTCGGCGGGCCGGTGCCGGCGCTGACCAACTGGCCATGCCGGAACGCATAAGCCACCGCACCGTCGCTGCGCAGCCGATGCCGCAGGCCGGACGCGATCGCCTGCGGGCTCCAGGCTGCGGGGTGGATGTCCCAGATCGGGCTGTAACCGGGGTCGTCCGGCGCGGCCGTGGGCACGTTTAGCGGGTCGCCTTGACCGAGTAGCGCCGACTCGAGCCCCTGCCGCTGCGGGTTGTTCTTGCCGAGCGGCCCGTTGACGATGGGCACAATCTCCTCGCGGGAAGAGTTCGGCGCCTCGTCGTTGTGGTAACCGGGCGCGTACCGCAGGTTCGGCGCATAGGTTGAGCCTTCGATCGCGGCAATCAGCGGGACGGATGCCTCCTGATGCAGGTATTGAACGCGTACCCCGTTGACGAAGCCATTAAGGGTGTCCATCGTGACCCGCTTGCGAGCCCAGTCGATGCTCACGATGGCATCGTGGCGGCCGCTGCTGTTGGCCACCTGGGCGGCATTGAGCACGATCGCACCGTCGGTGGTGATCAGCGGGCTGTATTTCGCGTCACCGAAGGCGCCGGGCGCATACTGGGCCGGCGGGAATCCCGTCGGGCCGGGCACGACGACTCGCTTCGGGGCGAAGTCCACCGTGCCCGGGAAGTCCACCACCCCGTTGACCAGATGAGCCTGCTGCACCGCCCGAGTCCCCAGCACATGGCGCAACGGCTCGGAGAAGTTCACCCCGCGGCGCTCCGCATCCGCTTTGTTGGACGACTCGGTGATGACGTACCAGACCGAGCGGCCGGATGAGGTGCCGTGGTGCAGGGGGAGGGTGACCGTCCCGGCGGTGGTGTTCACCGCCACCGCGCTGGTGATGAATAGCTTGTGTTCCTGGGCAGAGGCCGGCAGGGCCGGACTCACCAGCGTGATCGCCGCGGCGGCCCCGATGGCGCCGGCGACAATGCGTCTTGTGGCAACGATCATCCACTACTCCTGTTTGTCAACGCTCGGGCGGAAACCCGTTGCGTAGGGACGCACAGCCAGGGATGGGAGGAGGGCAATTCCCGGCTGGTGTGCGCAAGGGTCGTCGGCCGACATCTCTCACCGTCGGTGCGCGGACGCCGCTGAACGCTTACAGAGTTGTAACGTCCGCCGGCCTGTCCGCTAAGTACGCAGCTGCACAAGTTGCCCCCTATCAGCCGCCGCCAAAGCGGTCTACGGTCGTGGCATTGCGGTGCACCCGGGCACAACCTGTGCCGGGTGGCGACTTGGAGGCTTCTTATGCGTGTTCGTCTGCCGTTTGCCGCGGTGACCGCTGTCGCGGTCGCGACGGTGCTGGCGTCCAACCCGGCGAGTGCGGCGAGCCGCGGGTTGGCCAATCCGATTTCCGGCCGGATTCCGGCAAGTGCCTTCTCGGTCGGATTGAAGACCGTCGCGTCGGGGTTCGTCTCGCCCAACTATGCGACGGCGGCGCCGGGCGTGCAGCAGCGCATATTCGTGGTGGACCAGGTGGGCAAGATCTACAACGTCGACATCTCCCGCGCGCACCACGGCCAGAAGTCGGTGTTCGCTGACCTGTCACGGCGCCTGGTGCGCCTCGGTGATGTCCTGCCCGGCACCCGGTACGACGAGCGGGGCCTGCTCGGTCTGGCCTTCTCTCCTGACTATCAGCTCAACGGGCTTGTCTACACGTATCAGACGGAGCCGTACTCGCGCCGCGCAGACTTCAGCACCGAGCCGGGCAACAGCCGCAACTGCCGCGCCTACAGCCCGCAGGGAACGCCTCCGTTCCGGCCCCGCCCGTGCCAGAACGTCGTCACCGAATGGCGGGTCCACAACCCGCACGACGCCAACACCACCATCGACCCGGCATCGCGGCGAGAATTGTTGCGGATCGACAAGCCGGACTTCAACCACAACGGCGGGACGCTCGCCTTCGGCCCGGACGGCGACCTGTACCTGTCCCTAGGTGACGGCGGCTTCGGTGACGACCAGTCCCCCGGGCACGTCCCCGGCGGCAACGCCCAGAGCCTGAACTCTGGCAACGTCCTGGGCAAGATCCTGCGGATCGACCCCCGCCGACACAACTCCGCGAACGGCCGGTACGGAATCCCCAGGGACAACCCGTTCGTGGGCCGGGCCGGCGCCGATGAGATCTGGGCCTATGGCCTGCGCAACCCGTACCGGATCTCCTTCGATGCAGTTTCCGGCCGGCTGTACGCCGCGGACACCGGACAGAACAATATCGAGGAGGTCGACCTGATCCGGCCGGGCGGCAATTACGGCTGGCACATCAAGGAAGGCACCTTCGACTTCCACCCGGGCTCGCCCGCTTCCGCCGATGACAGTTGGGTCACCCCGTCGACGCCGACGCCAGGCCTGATCGACCCGATCGCCGAATATGACCACGCCGGGCCGCACGGCACCATCAACGGCGAGTCGATCATCGGCGGTTTTGTCTACCGCGGCTCAGCCGTCCCTCAGCTGTCCGGCCGCTACGTCTTCGGCGACTACTCCCGGGAAGCCGACACGTTCGGCGCAGCCGCCCGGCTCTGGTATGTCAACGGCTCACGCGATCCCCGCCACGCCGTCACCAACATCACCGTGGCACGGCACAGCGCCTTTCCCCTGCTGCTGCTGGGCTTCGGCCGCGACACCGCTGGTGAGCTGTACGTCCTGGGAAACACCAGCGGCACGGTCACCGGCCACAGCGGGGTACTGCAGCTCATCACCGCACGGTAGAAATAGGGAGTGGCTGAGACTTCACGCACCCTGACGCTGGACGAGGCCCGTCAGCGGGCCGGGCTGCTCACGGTCGCCGGCTACGACGTCCACCTCGACGTCACCGGCGGTCCGGAAAGCTTCCGGTCGCTCACTAAGGTCCGCTTCTCCAGCAACCGGCCGGGTGCCACCACCTTCGCGGAATTGCGCGCCACCCGGCTGATCCGGGCCACCCTCAACGGTCGGCCGCTGGCCGCCGAATCACTGGCGGGCAACCGATTGACCCTGCCGGACCTGATCGCCGACAACGAGCTGATCGTCGAGGCCGATCTGCCCTACAGCAACAGCGGCGAGGGCATGCATCGATACGTCGACCCGCTGGACGGCGAGACCTACGTCGGGGCCTACCTCGGCATCGATAACGCGCAGCGGGTGTTTGCCTGCTTCGACCAGCCGGACCTCAAGGCGCCCTTCGTGACGACGGTGACCGCGCCGGTCGGGTGGACCGTCGTGGGCAACGGACGGCGCCAATCCGCCGTCAATGGCAGGTGGACCTTCGCCTCGACGCCGCCGCTGTCGACGTATCTGTTCGTGGTTGTCGCCGGGCCGCTGCACAGTGTCGAGATCGAGCACCGAGGGACGCCGTTCCGGCTGCATTGTCGACGCTCGCTGGCGCCGCATCTGGACCGCGAGGCCGGTGAGCTCCTCGCCGTGACGACGGCGTGTTTCGACCGCTACCGCGAATTGTTCGACGAGCCGTACGCCTTCGATTCCTACGACTCCGCATTCGTGCCGGAGCTCCACTGGGGCGCCATGGAGTCGCCCGGTTGCGTGACCTTCCGCGACTCGTTCGTTTTCACCTCCGCCGTCACGCGCGCTCAGCGGCAGGAGCGCGGAATGGTGATCGCGCACGAGATGGCCCACATGTGGTTCGGCGACCTGGTCACGATGCGATGGTGGGACGACCTGTGGCTCAGCGAGTCCTTTGCCGAATACATGGGATATCAGGTGCTGTCGGAGGCGACTGACTTCGGCGAGGGCTGGACCGCCTTTGCCATGTCGGAGAAGACCTGGGGCTATGACGCCGACCAGCGACCCTCCACCCACCCGGTCGCCGCGCATGCCGCCGACGTCGCAGACACCGAGTCGGCGATGGCAAACTTTGACGGGATTTCCTACGCCAAAGGCGCTTCGGCAATCCGGCAGCTCGTCACCTGGCTCGGCCAAGAGACGTTCCTGGCGGGCGTCAACGACTTTCTGACCCTGCACCGTTACGGCGTGGCCACGCTGGAGGACCTGCTCGAGGCGCTGAGCCGCGCCTCGGGCGAGGACGTGCGGGGCTGGTCGGCTGGCTGGCTGCGGACTACCGGGGTGGACGTCCTGCGGGTCGTACGCGACGGCGGCCTTGCTGTCGAACACCCCGGGCGGCGCGTCCACCAGGTGTCGGTCGCGCTCTACGACCGCGGGCACGCCAACGCGGATCGCGCGGTCCTGCGCCGCCGCACGCAGGCCACCCTGGCGCAGGACACGACGAGCACGCCGGTCGAGCTGACAGCCGGCGAGCCTGCCCCCGAGCTGGTCCTGATCAACGACGACGACACCACCTATGCCAAGGTGCGCTTCGACGCGACGTCGTGGTCAGTCATCGCCGACGGCCTGAGCACACTTGCCACCGGGCTGAGCCGGGCGGTCGTCTGGACCGCGGCCCGCGACGCCGTCCGCGATGCCGAGCTGCCGGTCGGCGACTACCTCGCCCTGGTCGAGGCTCACCTGCCGGCGGAGAACGATGTCGCGATCGCCCAAGCGGTGCTGCGCTTCGCGCGCGAGCAGGTGGTCGACCGTTACCTCGATCCGACTGGTCGGCCGGCCGCGCTGGCCGGCCTGGCGACAGCGTGCCGTTCGCTGCTTGACCGGGCCCACGCTGCCGGTGACGACGGGCTGCGGCTGGCGGCGGTACGCGCGCTGATCAGCGTCTCCGCGCGGCCGGACGAAGTTGCGGTCCTGCGAGCAGCCCTGACGGCCAGGC
>JAABUK010006926.1_pt1 | contig 16620 bp, 19 predicted proteins | sample 5559141 | NCBI WGS metagenome assembly JAABUK01 (sample SAMN10711869, study PRJNA513367) | rock metagenome | isolation source: Antarctica rocks | place: Antarctica: Victoria Land, Pudding Butte nord | collected 2016-01-03
CTGCCCTAAACCAGCCTCAATCTTCGCCAAGTTTCTTTGAGTGATGATCAAAGCCCGTGCTATCGCCGTAAGTCCCGCTGCCAGAGCAATCACCAACACGGCGGCGTAAAGTAGGGTTAGGTAGAGAAGCCAGTGATACGCATCCATGGCGATCTACCCGAGCCGTCCAGCCACTTGTCCAAGCTTTTCATCGATCGAGGAAGCTGTTTTCACGATTGCACCGGCCCCGGAAAGGATCTGGCGCGCCACCTCATTCGTTTCTTGCAGCAACCATATCGACACTGTGTTTGCGGCGATTGTTTTGCCAACAGTCCAGATACTTACTGCGTTCTTATCTATGCTGCGCGCGGTGACAATGATCAGAATAAGCAGACACGCGACAATGAGAATGACCGCGACACCCGCAATCAAGCTGTACGTCCAGAGCGTTGTAGAATCCACACACCCTCCTGGCTGGCTCTTATTACACTCCCGTTGAACCTCTCGGCGCAACCTGCAGGCTAATTTTTACTTACTCTCCAGCTACCAGCGGATCAGCATAACAATCCAAATGTATTTCATCCAGGTACGTCGTGATTCTGTCCTAATGCCGCGGCACTGAGTTCGGCCAATTCATCCATCTCCTCTAGGTAGGCATAAGAACGCGCCGCCTCTTCCTCATCCACTTTGCTGATTGCGAAGCCAACGTGAATGAGCACAAAATCTCCCAGGCCGGCTTCCGGGAGGTATTCGAGACATGCCTCCCGGGTTATCCCTCCAAACTCCACCCGTGCCATGCGCAGGCCGTTTGCCTGATGCAAATCAATCACCTTGCCCGGAATCGCTAAACACATCGGAACTCTTCCTTTACAGCAGATAGCGCTGCTGAGTGATAAACTACCTCAGAATAACTTTACACAACTCTGGCTGTTGGATTTGCGGGAGGCATTATGAAAAATGACGTTACGGGTGCTACGGCCAGTTTGACCGGAGCGGCCATACTTGCGGCATGTGCCTGTGGGACTAGTTCAGGAATTGCCCGGGTGACAGGCAGCTTTGGATACAACAGCAGCATCGGAATCATCCATCCGGCTTTCGTCGCTCTTGCGGGGGTACTGATTGTAGCTGGCTTGTGGATTTTAAACCGCCGTGCGGCTCTCTTTGCACTCGGAGGCATGCTACTCCTGCAAGCCGGAGAGTTTTTGGCACCACCCATGTCTCTCAGCCGCGGGCTATTCGCCAACTCCGCTCAGGTTGCGGGCCTACTTGCGTCCCTCTTCGCCGCTGCTTTTTTGGTCTTTGCGTTCTTTCGTGCGTTTCCCACCGCACACCCAGGTTCCTCATTAATGGCAATGAGTGGGGCTGCCATGGCCACCGGTTGTAATTGTTGCCTAATTACAATGGGGATGACGAGTTTGGCCCACTCGATGATGCCTTCAGAACTTTGGCTGACCCGCACTTTAACCGTTTACATAGGGGCGGCTGTCCTCATGTCGGTAGGATTGGCGCGCATCGGTGGCCCGATCCCGGCCGCGACAGTGGTCCTCGGTGTGGCTTTCAACTATTTCTGGCTTGAGCTGCCGTACAGCTCATTGCCTCAAGTACTCATTCACGGAGTGAATGCAAACTTCGTTATTAAGTACCCCCTGATGCTTGTTGGTGGACTGATTACGATGTACGGATTTGCGCTTGCCTTTCGCACTCACGAAAGCCGGTCACCATCGCAAGCACCCCTTCCACAAGCAGCCTTCGGCGATTAACTCACCGGGTTGTGTTAGTGCTCGCGAAGTATTTGCCCTGGAACTATCGCGCGAGCCGGTACCAGCGGGCTAGGCGATACGGTGAAACTCCGGCCCAGTAAAGGATCTGTAGCGTGATCCAGAGTGCCCATACTCTTACATATTGCGGGCCGCTGAATCGTCGCGCTGACGTAAAGATCTTGCAGGGAAGGTGAACAAATTTGCCATGACTCTTCATGCGCCGGATCAGGTCGAGATCTTCAAACAGTGGGTATGCCCTGCAACCACCGATTGCATCGTAAACGTTGCGGCGGATAAAAATCCCCGCGTCCCCGTAGCTCAGGCCAAGGCGGCGAAGATACGGGTAGATCCAGGTCATTTGCCGGGCGGAGTAGTGTTCACCTTCGAAAATAAGCGAGAAATTTCCACCCACGGTCGCCGTGTCGCGCAAAGAGGCACAGATCGATTCCAACGCGCCGTTTTCCGGTCTGGTATCTGCATGAACGAGCCACAGCACGTTCCCGTTTGCTTCCAGGGCCGCGGTCCGAATCTGGCAACCACGTCCGCGCTCGCAGGGCACGACGCGCACGCCGAGGCCAGTCGCAATTTCAACCGTCAGGTCTTCGCTTCCTCCGTCGGCAACGAGGATTTCCTTCTCGCCGCATAAAGCTTGAAGGGCTCGCAAGGTGCTGCCGATCCGTATCTCTTCATTCAGCGTTGGCACGATGATGCTTACCATGGAGTTGTCGACAGGGATATGGATCGTCCTCTTCTCATCTTATTCGCCAAAGCCCCGGTTGCCGGCCGAGTGAAAACAAGGCTATGCCCGCCGCTGACGCCAGACCAGGCGGCCGGTCTCCACTCTGCTTTGGTTCAAGAGACAATCGAGATGCTTTCAACCTTTTCCGATGTCGCAGACGTGGAACTTTCCTCGAACTCTTCAAACGAATCCTGGCCCAGCGTGACTGTACCCCGATCTGTTCAGCCCGCAGGCGATCTCGGTGCACGGCTCTTTCATGCGTTGGCAGGTGCTTTGGCACTTGGACGCGAAGTGGCGATGGTTGTGGGAAGCGATTCTCCGGGGCTGCCTTCGAGTCACATTGGCGCGCTTCTCGAATCCGCAGCGGATGTAACCCTTGGCCCAACACTCGATGGCGGATTTTTTGCAATTGCGTGCCGCCGGGTGCACGCCAGCATGTTCGAAGGCGTTCGCTGGTCCACTGCGTTTACGCTTGACGATGCGGTGCGAAGCGCTGCTCAGTGCGGTTTGACCGTCGCAATCGGGCCTGCGTGGTTCGATGTTGATGTAGAGCACGACCTGGAGCGCATGTTGCAAATGTCAAACCTGCCCCGCCACACCGCGAGATGGTCGAAGGAGTATCAAGAGCTCCGATCAGCGGTTGTACGATGAAACGCGTTTCTCCGTGGATTGCCGCGCCATTGGTGATCGGCGCGTTTATATTGCTGGTCTGGCAGGAACGCCGTCGTCCTCTTCGCAAACGAGTAGAACCTGTTTTGCCCCATCACGCGCGGAATTTAGTTATGGCCGGACTGGGCGCATTAACGACGGTTGCGATCGAGGCACCGCTGATTCAGCCACTCGCAAGGTTTGTGGAAGAGCAAAACTGGGGCATAATCGGCGTGTTTCGCATGCATGGCATTGTTGCGGCGGTATCCGCTCTGGTGTTGATGGACTATACCTTCTACGTGTGGCATGTATTGCTGCATCGCGCCCCTGTTCTGTGGCGATTTCACGCAGTCCATCATGTCGATCTGGATCTCGATACATCTACAGCACTGCGCTTCCACTTCGGCGAACTCCTGCTCTCCGTACCGTGGCGAGCCGCGCAGGTGCTGATCATCGGATTGAGCCCGCTGACGTTCTCGTTATGGCAAGTCTGGTTCGCGCTGTGCGTCATGTTCCACCATTCGAATGTCCGGCTTCCCATTCGCTGGGAACAGTGGATTAATCGCCTAGTGGTTACTCCCCGGATGCATGGCGTTCATCACTCCAACATTGCCGCAGAGACGAATAGCAACTGGTCGAGCGGGTTGACGGTGTGGGATTGGCTGCATGGAACGCTTCGCCTCAACATCCCGCAAGAGACAATCGAGATTGGAGTTCCTGCGTTTCAAGAACCTCGTGCTGTCGTTCTGCCCGCTATTCTGGCAATGCCGTTCCACAAGCAGCCGGATTATTAGCGGTTTTTGGATCGGGCGAGAGAGTAAAAACATAGCTTCGCGCCGGGTTGAACGATGCGCGGCGGTGCGGCTGCAACGAACAATCCCGCTTTAGTGACTGTAAGGAATCCAGAAATTCTTACACTCAAAAAGGGAGATCTAACTGTGAGAACAAACGTCGTTCGAGGTGTCGTAGTTCTGGGATGCGCCGCGTCCTGTGCTGGCGCATTCGGCCAGGATCTCGACCACTCCCAATGGACTGCCATTCTCCGGCAGTATGTAACGCCACAATCGCGGGTAGACTACGCCCGCCTGAAGGCAGATAGCACGGGCAGATTGGATGCCTATTTGGGGCAAATCGCAAAGGCATGGCCGGCAACGCTGGATGAGAACGCCAGAAAGGCGGCGTTGATCGACGCGTATAACGCCCTCACTATCCGCTGGATTATTGCGAACTTTCCGGTGAAAAGCATCTGGCGCACGAAAGATCCATTCCGTGTGGCAAGACATCAGGTGAACGGCCATACTGAATCGCTCGACAGCATCGAAACTCGCCTTCGAGATATGCACGACCCGCGAATTCACGGAGCTTTGGTGTGCGCGGCCCGAAGTTGTCCGCCCTTGCGGCGCGAGGCTTACACACCGGCGGATGTGGACGGGCAATTAGACGATAACTTTCGAGTCTGGCTGGCTGATTCCGGAAAAAACGAGTTCCTCCCCGAGAAGCGCCTTGCAAAGGTAAGCAAAATCTTCGAATGGTACGCTGCGGACTTCGGGGTCGTAGGAGGGGTTCCGGGTGTGCTGAAGAAGTTCGCTCCGCCTGAGGCATTCGCATCGACCAACAAATTGGAATATTTTAAATACAACTGGGGGCTGAACGATAGCGGCTCCGTGGGCGCTTCGTATTCCGGTCTTGAGTTTTACATTGATTACGCGAGGAACGGATACCTGCGCTCGGATATCGGCGGCTGGTTCTTTGGGCTGGGCAGAAAATACGGCGTCGACCCATTGATTTTCGGTGCGATCTACGTCGGCGCGATTCCCTTCTTCTCCCTGTGCATCGCCTGGCTCGTTAGAAACTTACGTAGCCGGCGACCGCTGATTGCGCCACTGATGTCTTCAGGCTTCTTCTTCGTCTCCGCTTACTTATATCTGCTGATCGCCGGCAAAAACATTCCGGTCTGGGTGTATGTTTTTGTCGTTGTGCTGCTGACGTTGGGCGCATGGTCGACGGTACGTAAAGTGCGGACGCGCATCGTCAGCGAAGGCCATTCCGCATGAAAACTGATTTCGACATGGTGGTGATCGGAGGCGGCGCCGCAGGATTGACCGCCGCCGGTATGTCCGCGGTCTTGGGCGCAAAAACGTTGCTTGTTTCGGATTCGCTGCTGGGTGGAGATTGTACATGGCACGGATGCGTTCCCAGCAAGAGTCTGCTGAAGGCCGCCAAGGTTGCCCATGAGATGCGTTCCGCGTCCAAATACGGCTTGGTTGCATCGGACTCTGTCCATGACTGGGGTCAGATCATGGGCCGCATCCATTCCATACGCGATCACATTTACCAGGTGGCCGATGCCCCGCCCAACATGGAAAAATTGGGCGTTGAGGTGATCGCGGCGCACGCCAAATTTCTTGACGGCAATTCCGTAGAACTTACTGACTCACGGACGCAAGCCCGGCGGGTGGTCAGCTCGCGATTCTTCGTCGTCGCGACCGGAAGCAGACCTAAGATCCCGAAGATCGACGGCATTGATCGTGTGCAGGTGCTCACGAGCGAGAATCTCTTCGAGTTGAAGGAGCAACCGCAGCATTTACTGATATTGGGAGCCGGTCCGATTGGAATCGAGATGGCGCAGGCGTTCCGACGTTTGGGCTCGGCGGTAACTGTTACGGACCATGGCACGCGCATTCTCGGGCACGATGACGCTGAACTCGCTACACTGCTCGAGCAGTCGCTTCGAAGCGAGGGCATCGGCTTTAGACTCGGCGCCGAGGTGGAAAAACTCGAGCCTGGTGTGGCGATTCTCAAAGGTGGCGAACGCATTCCCTTCGACACAATTCTTGCGGCCACGGGAAAACAACCAAATACGGAGTCTCTTCACCTTGCGGCTGCGGGCGTTGAGGCAAACGAGCAGGGAATCATCGTGGACAATCGCTGTCGAACAACGCGGAAAAACATCTTCGCTTGTGGCGATGTGACGGGCAAATACCTTTTTACACATATGGCGGAACACACCGCGAAAGTTGCGGTGATGAACGCCATTCTGCGCGTTCCCTCGCGGGTAGATAACAGCCGCGTCCCGTGGTGCACCTTCACCGACCCGGAACTAGCGCATGTAGGATTCGGGGAAGAAGAACTACAGAAGCGCGGCGAGAACTTCCGCCTATATCGGTTCCCATTTGCAAAGTTGGATCGGGCCATTACCGAGTCAGAGTCCGCCGGCCTGGTCAAGGTTTGGGCCAGCAAGCGAGGTAAAATTCTGGGCGCCTCCGTTCTTGGGACGAACGCTGGTGAAATGATTGCCGAGTATGCGCTGGCAATGAAAGTCAATGCAGGGTTAGGCAAGATCTCCGCAACAATCCACCCGTATCCAACTTACGCGCTCGGTAATCGCAAGGCTGCGGACATCTTTGCGAGTAAGGTGCTGACATCTTCGCGTGTCACCTGGATCCAGCGTCTATTCAGGCTTCGAGGTACGTCGACCGGAGTGCTGCATCTGGACTGATCTATTTTGCTTCTCCATCAAACGGAGCAAACTTTTTGCAAAGAGTGGCGGCGGCTCTGAGCAATAAAGCGCCGTGTTCTTCGAAACGGCAGACTTGTCAGCAATCAGATAACGCTTTTGAGTAGCGTCTTGCGGAGCAACAGTATCGTCGGGATGCATTTCGATTGTCACGGGCAGACGTTCGCAGCCAAAGCCTTCAGACGATATCGCGTAACCCACGGCCAAAGTATCGAATGGATTGAATCCATCCGCGGCAAGATTTTTCTTCCAGAAAGCCAGCCAGTCCTCGGCTGCGTCGATAATCCATCCGAGGGACATATTCGAAGCGCGAAGGAGCTTCAGGTCTGCGTCTCGAATCCAGACTTTTGATGAGATTTCCCAAGGCGCAAGAACCAAAGGCACGCCTGCACCTAATAACACCTGAAAACCTTCCGCATCCAATTCAAAATTGAAATCTCGGAACGGCTTGACTGAAGGCGCGGTCGAGAATCTCTGGTTCGGACGCCGCCCGGCTACCGCAATGATTCTGACGATTTGCTTTCCAAGCTCGGGATGATTTTTCAGGACCGTAGCGACATTCGTTGCGGGACCAAGCATCAGGATCGTGAGTTTCTCTTTTCCAAGCGCCGCAGCCATCGCTCGCGACGCTGCTGTTTCAATCCCAAGTTCACTGGCCGATGCCGCGCCGCTGAACACAGGAAAGGCCGCCGGACCAAAATCTTTCACCAAATGTTGCGCAATTCCAAAGCCCTCGCTCAACGGAGCGTTCCCAAAAACCGCACTCACGCCGCGGATATCGAGAGCGGTCGAATGAAACGCCTGCACAAGTGCGAAACCGTCATCCACCTCGTGTCCGCCGCGAGCTACAGACGGATCTGTGTCGATCCATACTGGCGTTGCCGCGAAGGCCACCGTCGCGCAAATTAAGAACAACAATAGCGTTCTCACGCGCACTGCTCCCCCTCGACCAATGTCTTTGATAACTGCAAAAGTTCCGTCTTTCGCTCCAACCCGAAGACCACAGGGAGCTGTGCAACACCGATCAGCCGTCGCATAATCTCCACTCCCGCAAATCTCTGAACGAGCAAGCGATCCAGCGCCGCACGTGCAGAGTAACGATCCAGAGTCTTGTCGATCTGCATTTGAGAGTGCCCGCTGATGTGCAAGTGAGCGCTCATGATCGCCAAGTCCCACTCCGGTGGTCCGAAAAAGCAGAACTCCGGGTCGATTACATAGACCAGGCCTCGCGCTTGGAGCCAGCTCCCAGGGAAATAGTCGCCGTGGAGTAAGCACTCGCCCGCAGCTTGGTCCATATAGCGCTGGCCGAGCACGGCCACCTCAGCGCAGTAGTGAGTATCTCTCAGGAGTTCGCTGGCAAGTCTTGCAAGGCCCGGTGTAATCGCATCCAGGTCTAGCCCGTTGCCCGGCCGCAGCGGTAAGTCAAAGATGTGCTCATGGTTCAGGGAGCGCATCTCCAGGTTTGTTAAATCAGATCTCAGCCCAGGCGCGCGGGTCGACGTGTGCAGCGCAAGCAGGAAGTCCACCAGTTCTGATCGCTCCGAATCGGTTAACCCAGTGCTGCTGGCGACGTAGAGAAAGGTGAAGTCCCGAGCGTTCTCCAAATTCTCCAGCATCAGCAGGCGCTCGCCGGGATCGAAGTTGAGAAGTGCGGGCAGATATCTCTTGACGCCGGGCAAATTCTCGACGTTGCGGTAGAACCTCGCTTCGATAAGAGCTCGGTCCCACGGTGCGGCAAAGCTCGGGTATTTCTCCACCCACGGCCTCGATTGCTTAAGAATGAACGAACGCCGCGAAGTTATGACACGCACTACGCAATTCATATTGCCGTCACCGGCCCGCTCAACACTTTCAACTGCTTCGTCCGGCTGCAACCAGTGATTCGAAGCCATCAGTGCGGCAATGCGCGAAACACTTGGAGTGAGAAAAAAATCCCCCGGATATCGGCTTAGAACGTTATCAGCATGGCTCACTCGCGAATCCTAATCACGGGAGAGGCGTTGGATGAGGCGCTCTTCCAGGTCCGCATCCCCGTCGTTCTGGCGGCTCCAGTGACGTGCGCCTAATGCTAACTGTTCCAGTTGACGAGCAAAACGGGAGCACATACCGCACATCGCAAGATGGATATGTACCTCTACTCGCTTCCACCACTTCTGGGTCCCAAGAAGATCAGACAACAGAAGATTAGCAACCGCTTTGCAGGTGATCATAGTTTATCCCAAACCCTTTAATTCCAGACATTCCCGTAGCCGGGCACGGGCTCGATGGATTAGTACCCCAAAGTTAGTGATGCTCACTGCCAGAATCTTACAGATCTCCACAGTTTCAAGTCCCTCGATCTCCCTCAGAACGAATGCCCCGCGTTGATTTGCGGGAAGGCCGTCCATGCAGACATCAATGAGCGCTCCCAGTTCCTTTGACAGCAGCAACCGCTCAACGTCAGCAGGCGGCCGTACCCAATGCCCGCGTACATCGAAGCGGGATTCGAAGACATCGTCGATCGGATCGCATCGCGCTTCGATGGCTGCAACCCTTCTCCGTTCCATAGTCTTTCGATGCAGTATGCCGAATAGCCATGTCCTAAGCTTTGACCGGCCCTCAAAGCTGTCAAGCCTTTGGATAAAGGTAGAGAAGACATCCTGAACGAGATCCTCCGCATCCGAATCCGAAAATCCGAGTCCCTTGGCTGCGCGGAACAGCGCTCTGGCATGCGCACGCACCGCTTCCGCCAAGGCGCCAGGATCGCGCCTCTTCAGACGGTTGAGGAGCGCAGAGTTGATTCCCGCCGCAGGCGTCATGGTGGAGAGTGGTTGCAAAACTCAAGTTTAAGCGCAGCGCCGCCTGCGTTATGCAAGCTGATTTCCCCAAACGATTCGCTCTACCAGAGCCACTGGATGAAACAGCATTCTAACTTCTAATCAAGCGGACTGTGCCCCGGCGCATTCAGAAACTATGGCTGAAACAACAGTCAATGGAAATTGCGCTAAACATCTTCTAAGACGGCGGAAACTATAGGTGTAGGAAGATGAGATGGCGTGGCTACCAACTTTAGAACTCCTGGTAGGCAGAAGTTAGTGACCTAAGTGATCTCGCTGTAATTGTAGAAAAGCATTGGTCGGGGCGAGAGGATTCGAACCTCCGGCCTCCTGGTCCCGAACCAGGCGCGCTACCAGACTGCGCTACGCCCCGAATAATCCTAGTGTAAACGTTGCAAAGCGCTTCCACAAGTTTGGCCCCACGGTGATTTAACGCCTCAGTTCGAACGCGCAAACTGCCGAAGTGCGTCAGGTCCTATATGGTGCGCTACAGCGTGGGCACAAAGCTTTCTTTGAAATAGCTGGTGAACATCGGTGAGCATACTTGCCTTTCACTTTTCGCCAATCGAATCCAGAATCTTGAGGGAGGTATTCACAGACCTATATGACTCTCGGGCGCAACGTCACTGCACCAACGGCAGCGATAGCGCCGCAGCACGTACAAAAGACTCGCCGTTAAATATCGTCTTCGAAATCCGCTGCCCAGGGCAGGCCAGCAAAAGACCCAGTCTTCGGTACCCATCCAAAAATGAATATTCACCCTCTGCGCTCAACAACTTAGCCAATCGCCGAGCCTCCACCGCGCATTTCGTCTGCTAGATCTGAAATCGGGAATCAGCAAATCTTATGGCCACCTCCGCACAGATCCTCACCAACCGGCAGAATGCGCAAAAATCCACCGGACCCCGCACCCCTCAAGGCAAGCGGGCCTCCTCTCTCAACTCCACTCGTCACGGCCTCACCAGTCAGCTCGTGCTCCTCCCTGGCGAAGACGCCTTTTTCTATAACGCGTTCAGCGCCAAGATCCTCATGGAACTTGCCCCGCAAGGCACGCTTGAGCAAATGCTCGCGCAGTCCATCTGCGATATGCAATGGCGAATCGAACGCGCCCGCAAAAATGAGGCCAATATCCTCGCCCTCCCGCACTTCGAAGAACTCCCCGCCGCCCTCGACGCAATCGAAGATCCTGCCAGGCGTAACGCCATGATCGAAGCTTACGCCTGCACCAAATACGAAAAGTCGCTCCGTAACCTGAACATTCAGGAAAGCCGTCTCCAGCGCGGACTCGCGAAGGCAAGCGAGAACTTCAAAAGCCTGCAACAGCAGCGTCACACCGCGGAACACAACAAGCTCACCGCCGCCATCAACACTCGCAAGTATCACCAGGCATTGGAGCTTCCCTTCCAGCCAACCGATTTTGGCTTTGTTTTTACAACCGGTCAGATCGACCGCGAAATCGAACTCCGTCATATCCAGTCCGACCCCGAAAACACCTACGGCGTTCCAACCGTACGCACAAAGACCGAGCGCGTAGCCAAATTCGCCCGTCCTTGAGAACAAACCATGGACGCCTCTCGCTCACTGTAACCGCAATCCGGCCTCGAGGTTCTTCGAAACTACATCTCTCACCTAGGTCATGGACAACCTGTAGTCTTTCATCGCCGAAAGCCGGTATGACTCTCAACTTGAGCAGAGTGGCTGCTCATATTACGGATTCGCCAATGGCGGAAATCGGATGGATTGACGCCCGACCGCGAACCAGCTATTCTGATTAAGGACTAATTTGGTCTAAGGTCATGCTTAAGCTCACGAAAAAAGCCGACTACGCGTTGATCGCATTGCGGCATATCGCGGTGAGCCCCAAAGGCGCGTCAAGCGCAAAGGAGATCGCTGATTCTTACAACATCCCCCCTGCTCTTTTGGCCAAGGTTTTGCAAACCCTCACAAAAGCGGCTCTGCTTCAGTCAGTCGCCGGTACAAACGGTGGGTATAAACTGTCCCGCGTACCGGCATCGATAACGGCTCTTGAAGTAATTCGCGCCATTGATGGGCCAGTCGTGCTGACTAGCTGCTTCACCTCTGTCGAACCTTGCGGCCAATCGAATAAATGTACTGTGCGGGAGCCGCTCCGGCGCGTCCACGATGCAATTCTGGACTTGCTCGGAAAAATGACAATCAAAGAACTCGCTTCCGATGCGAAAAATTCCTGTGAGACCGAACCTGAATTGGTTCTCCATCATCTAAATAGTGACCGAGCCGGATACTCGCTTCCGGTGCTGTAAGGACTTACCTGAAAATGAAAACACCTGTTTACCTCGATAATCACGCCACAACACCAATGGACCCTCGCGTCCTGGAAGCAATGCTTCCGTATTTCACTGAGCACTTTGGTAACGCCGCCAGCCGTAACCACTCCTTCGGATGGGAAGCAGAGCAAGCAGTTGAGAAAGCGCGCAAGCAGATTGCGGATTTGATTGGAGCAAACCCGAAAGAAATCATCTTTACCAGTGGTGCCACCGAATCAAACAACCTCGCCATCAAAGGTGCGGCGGAAATGTATGCGGAAAAAGGCAATCACATCATTACTGCGGCCACTGAACATAAAGCCGTTCTCGATACCTGCAAGAAGCTGGAAAAGCAGGGCTGCCAAGTAACGTATCTCGCCTTGCGTGAAGACGGCCTGATCGATCTTGATAAGTTGCGCGCGGCGATTACTGATAAAACCATTCTGGTTTCTATCATGTACGCCAATAACGAAATTGGTGTAGTACAGCCGGTCGCCGAAATTGGCAAGATTTGCAAAGAAAAAGGCGTCCTGTACCACTCGGATGGCGTGCAAGCTGTCGGTAAGATTCCGGTTGACGTCGTCAAAGACAATATCGATCTTTTGTCTATCACTGCGCACAAAATGTATGGTCCAAAAGGCGTGGGTGCCCTGTATGTCCGCCGTAAAAACCCTCGTGTCCAAATTACGTCTCAGATGGATGGTGGCGGGCACGAACGGGGTATGCGTTCCGGCACAATGAACGTTCCCGCAATCGCGGGTTTCGGCAAAGCGGCGGAATTGTGCCGTTTGGAAATGGCGGACGAATCGAGGCGTTTGCGGTTTCTCCGCGACAAGCTTCGGGCAAAGCTGGAGCGCGAATTGGATGAAGTCTTCATCAACGGCGATATGGAACACCGCTTGCCTCATAATCTGAACATGAGCTTCGCCTATGTTGAAGGGGAATCGCTGCTTATGGGGATCAACGATATTGCGGTGTCCAGCGGTTCTGCGTGCACTTCGGCTACTCTGGAACCAAGCTACGTCCTGAAAGCTTTAGGCGTCGGTGACGATTTGGCCCATACTTCCATTCGCTTCGGTCTGGGACGTTTTACAACGGAAGAAGAAGTGGATTATGCAGCAACCCGTATGATCGATACCGTCCGCAAGCTGCGGGAGCTTTCACCCCTTTACGAGATGGCAAAAGAGGGGATCGACATGACTAAGGTGGAGTGGGCGGCCCACTAGTACAATACGAAAAACAGGAGAAACGACATGGCATATTCCGAAAAAGTTCTGGATCACTATAACAACCCGCGCAACGTGGGTTCGATGGATAAGAGCAACCCAAATGTTGGCACCGGCATGGTCGGCGCGCCGGAGTGCGGCGATGTAATGAAGCTTCAATTGATGGTGGACGACGCAACCGGCATCATCGCGGATGCAAAGTTCAAGACGTTCGGCTGCGGCAGTGCAATTGCCAGTTCCTCGTTAGCCACCGAATGGCTGAAGGGCAAGACTGTAGATGAAGCACTGAAGATCAAGAACACTGAAATCGTGAATGAGCTTAGTCTTCCGCCCGTCAAAATTCATTGCTCGGTACTCGCCGAAGATGCCATCAAAGCTGCCATTTCCGATTACAAGAAGAAGCAGGATGCTCGCCAGGGTACCCCAAAAGCTGCACTGGAAATGCAAACCGTTGAAGCTGTTGCCTGATTTGTGATGACAGAAACCGAAGTTCCCACCGAATCCCCGGCATTATCGGCGGACATCCACCTCACACCCAGAGCTATCTCGAAGATCCGTCAGACCTTTCAGAAGCAGGGCGTGGTGGGTTTTTTGCGTCTGGGTATTCTGGGGGGTGGGTGCTCCGGTCTTAGCTATCAGTTTAAGTTTGAAATTAAGGCACGTCCGAACGACAGAGTTTTTGAATATGAAGACGGCGTCAAAGTTGTTGTTGATCCGAAGAGTTTCCTCTACCTTTCTGGTCTCACTCTCGATTACAAAGAATCGTTGATGCAGTCCGGCTTTGAATTTAATAATCCAAACGCCACAAAGGGTTGTGGTTGTGGTTCGTCTTTTGCCGGATAGACGCTACTTCGAACTTTTTGATCTTCCGGCTAAGCTCACTCTGGACCTTTCCGATTTAGAGCAGCGCTACTTCCGGCTAAGCCGCCAATGGCATCCTGATTTGTTCGCGCGTAAGTCCGATGCTGAGCGTCAGGACGCTCTCGATCAGACTGCGTTGATCAACGATGCGTATCGCACCTTGCGGCATCCGCTGAAAAGGGCGGAGTATGTGATCGGCTCCTCAGAAGGTTCCTCTCAACAAGTACCCCCGGAGTTGTTGGAAGAAGTATTTGAACTCAATATGTCGCTCGAAGAGTTACGATCGGGCGACGAAGATGTTCGTCCGCAGCTGGAGCAGCAACAACAGAAATTTTCGGCTATGCTTCGGGAGCAGGATCGGGAAATGGAAGATCTGTTTGCCGCCTGCGATTCCGGTTCTGCGGGCACCTCTGAACTTCGTGCTCTGCTGAACCGGCGCAAATACATTCAGAATCTTATCAACGAAGTAGAAAAGGTGCTGAATGCTCGAAATTGATTTTGGACAATCCGATCCCGTAGTCGGTATCGACCTCGGAACAACGAACAGTCTGGTCGCGGTAATGAATTCCGGTGCACCCCGTGTGATTGCCGGGGCTGATGGCTCCGTGCTGGTGCCTAGTATTGTTTCAGTGCTGCCCGATGGCGTGACGGTCGTCGGTGAAGCGGCGCGTCCCCTGCTGATTGAACATCCGGATCGCGGCGTATATTCGGCGAAAAGGCTCATGGGTAAGGGTTCCGCTGACGTTGAAGGTGAACTCGCTCTCTTCCCCTTTCAGATTGCGCCAGGCAGTGAGAACGTCATCCGGATTTCTCTTGGTGACAAGACATTTACGCCTCCCGAAATTGGCGCATTGGTGCTTCGCGAACTGAAGGAACGCGCTGAAGCTGATTTGGGCACTGCTGTCTCAAAGGCGGTCATCACCGTTCCCGCTTACTTCAACGACGCCCAGCGCCAGGCCACAAAAGATGCGGGCCGCATTGCCGGTCTTGAGGTTTTGCGCCTGGTCAATGAGCCAACCGCCGCTGCTCTGGCCTACGGGCTCGATAAGCGCAAAGAAGGAACTGTAGCTGTCTATGATATGGGCGGCGGCACTTTCGACATTTCTATTCTGAAGCTGCACGATGGAATCTTCGAAGTGCTTGCCACTAACGGCGATACTCACCTGGGCGGCGATGATATCGATAACCTGCTCTTAAGAATCGCGCTCGAAGACATTCAATCGGAATGGAAGCAGGATCTTTCCCGCGATGGTTCCGCGGTTCAGACGCTTCGCCATGAAGTGATCCGCGCCAAAGAAGCACTTTCATTCTCACCCGCTTCCACGCTTCAGTTCACGTGGCACAATCGAACCTACTCTCGTGAAATCACGCGCGAACTTTTTGACCGGCTGATTACTCCCATCGTTGACCGTACCCTGGGTCCCTGCCGCTCTTGCCTGCGCGATGCTTCGCTTACACCGGAACAGATCGATGAAGTTGTGTTGGTGGGCGGTTCTACGCGTATCCCTCTGGTTCGAAGTGCTGTCGAAGTTTTGTTTCGGTCCAAGGCGCATACAGACCTGAATCCTGACGAAGTCGTCGCGCTCGGTGCCGCCGTGCAGGCCGGCATTCTTTCCGGCACGGTAGAGAATCAGTTGCTCCTTGATGTCACTCCGCTCTCGCTGGGTATCGAAACCATTGGTGGCGTAGTATCGAAACTTATCACCCGGAATTCCACCATCCCCGCCAGCGCGACGGAAAGCTTTACCACCTCCGTGGACGGCCAAACTAACGTACTCATACACGTGTTGCAGGGCGAGCGTGAACTGGTGAAAGATTGCCGCCCCCTGGCGCGTTTCGAACTAAAAGGCATTGACCCGGTTCCCGCCGGTTTTGCCAGGATTGAAGTTCGTTTCCTGATTGACGCTAACGGAATCCTCAGTGTCACCGCGCGCGACGCCCGCACCGGCAAAGAAACTTCGGTCGAGGTCAAACCAACTTACGGCCTCACCGATGAAGAAGTGGAAGCAATGATCGAGTCTTCTTTTCAGAATGCTCAAGCCGATCTGGATGCCCGCCAGGTAGCCGAAGCCCGCGTGGACGCGGACACAATCCTTGCCGCAATCGATAAAGCCAAGCGGAGCGACGCCTACACCGAACTGCCCGAAACGGAACGGGGAGCGATCTCGCTTGCACTCAACCAGCTCTTGTTGGTCTATCATTCGGATGATCATCGTATGATCCGCACCAAAATTGACGAATTAAATCATGTCACAACCCCTCTTGCCGAGAATATGATGAATACGGCTGTCCGGGGCGCGCTGAAAGGCACCCGGATCGAATAGCCGAAAATTATCTAACTCCAAGGAGAGTACCGAAGATGTCATCAAATCGTGGCGTGGCTTACATGGGGCCAGGCAAAGTTGAAATTCATTCCATCGATTACCCGAAACTCGCGATTGGTAACCGCAAATGCGAGCACGGCGTAATTTTAAAGATAATTTCCACCAACATTTGCGGCAGTGACCAGCATATGGTTCGCGGACGTACCACCGCGCCTACCGGGCTTGTGCTTGGCCATGAAATCACCGGAGAAGTCATCGAAGCCGGCCGGGATGTGGAATACATCAAAACCGGCGATATCGTTTCAGTTCCTTTTAACATTGCTTGCGGACGTTGCCGTAACTGCAAAGTGGGCCAGACCGGAATCTGCCTGAATGTAAACCCTTCGCGTCCCGGTGCTGCTTACGGATATGTCGATATGGGCGGCTGGGTGGGCGGCCAAGCTGATTACGTCATGGTGCCTTATG
>JAABUK010006928.1_pt1 | contig 16614 bp, 14 predicted proteins | sample 5559141 | NCBI WGS metagenome assembly JAABUK01 (sample SAMN10711869, study PRJNA513367) | rock metagenome | isolation source: Antarctica rocks | place: Antarctica: Victoria Land, Pudding Butte nord | collected 2016-01-03
TTCATTTAAATGAGGCAAAATTGATTTAAATTTATTGTGTAATTCTTCATCGCTAAACATAACAAGTAGTTTAGTCAAATGTACTACTTATTTCTTAACAGATACTTAGTATGTATTATTATACATCGGAGCAGATTTAACCAATGTAAAAAAAGAACCTACTTCTGCATTTCCAGCACCCACATTCTGTTGCCAGGAATCCTAATCTTTTCAGTAGTCTGGTAAGTCTCGTTACCGATCACCGATCTTGCTTTGGAAAAGCCTTTTGCACGTTCATCATATTTAGAAAAGTCTATTTCTTTCTCATTTTCATTCGTATTCATAATGCACATAACTGTCTGATTCTTGTCGTAACGAAAATAAACGTACAAACCGTCATCTGGTACATATTGGGTTGTATTTCCTGTTTTTAATGCAGAAGAGCTTTTGCGGAAATTGGCAAGCGTTTTTGTAAGATTCAGAACTTCCTGCTGGTCAGTTTGCAATCCTTCTCCGGTAAAAGCATTTATTTTATCACCTTTCCATCCACCGGGAAAATCCAGGCGTACATAACCGTCAGGGTTAGAGATGCCTTTCATTAATACTTCAGTTCCATAATACATTTGCGGAATTCCGCGGCAGGTTAATAACCATTCTATTCCCATTTTCAGCTTATCGGCATTTTCATCTACCTGTGAGAAAAACCGGGTCATATCATGATTATCAAGGAAAATAACATTATTCAATGGATTTTTATAAAGAATATCATTGCTTAAAGTCTGGTATAAATTATTTACACCATTTCTGTCTTTTAATGCAGGCTGAATACCATGAAACAAAGTTTGAAAATCTGTAACACCGATCAGGTTACTTTTAAAAGACGTATTAATATTGTTTTGGGTAAAATAAGCTTCATTGACTGTTCCGTCTACCCACACTTCACCGAATTCCGTTATTTTCGGATATTCATCTGATAAAGCTTTATTGCATCGGTTCATAAAATCAAGGTCGCAATAAATGTAGGTGTCTATTCTCCAGCCATCTACGCCAAATTCTTCCACACTGTATATTGCATGCTGAATAAGAAAATTGGCAACATAAGGATTAGATTGGTTCAAATCGGGCATCTCGTTGGTAAACCAACCGTCAACCTGCTGCTTTCTGTCTCTTTTAGCAAAATAAGGATCAAAAAGTGTCTGGTCTTTATAATTAGGTTTTGTAAATGTCGGCCATTGGTGCAGCCAGTCTTTCATAGGCGGATCTGTAACCGTAAAATGATAAAGACCGACATGATTGTACACTGCATCCTGTATCAGCTTCATTCCGCGTTTGTGCAAAGAGTCACTTAATGATTTGTACGCAGCTTCGCCGCCAAGTCTTGGTTCTATTTTATAATGATTGGTAAACGCGTAGCCGTGTTCAGTACGGGTCGGCATATCATTTTCGAGCACGGGAGTCATCCAAAGAGTTGTAACCCCAAGATTTTGTAAATAATCAAGATGATTCATAACACCTTTGAGGTCGCCGCCATGTCTGAGAAAAATTGAATCCCGGTTTAATGACTGGTCTTTCATTCCCGCAACGCGGTCATTACTTTCATCTCCATTGCTGAAGCGGTCAGGCATTAATAAATAAATAAAATCAGAAGATGTAACTCCCTGCGCAAACTTTGTTCCGTTACCTTCTCTCCTTTTTTTCAGTTCGTAATTGATAATTAAAGGTTTTCCATCTGTTTTAATAGTTATTTTAAAATTTCCCGGTTTAACCTTTGAATTGATATTAAGATCAGCAAAAAGATAATTATTACTTTCTGCCTTATGTACTTTTTCTACTGTGACTTCGGGGTAATTGATCGTAATGTTTCCGCTGCCATTTCCTATATTTTGAGAATGTATCATTAGCTGGAGCTTTGGATTTTTCATCCCGGCCCACCAATGGGTTGGATATACTTCCGCATTTTGCGCAAATAACATTGCATCTATGCAGAAAGTAATTAACAATAAAACACCTTTTTTCATAAATTTCATTCTTCTGCTTCTTTTACAAATACATTCAGCAAACCTGCTATTATCATAGATACGCCGCCGACAACAAGTGCATAAATGCTTTGATCATTAAATAATATTCTTACAAAAAACCCGAGAATGGCAGCAGCTAAAATCTGGGGAATGACAATAAAAAAATTAAAAACGCCCATGTAAAAGCCCATCTTTTTGGCTGGTAAAGCGCCGGCAAGAATTGCATAAGGCATAGTCAGTGTAGAAGACCAGGCAAGCCCGATACCAACCATTGGAAGCAAAAGCATTGATTTATTTGTTATAAATAACATCGAAACAAGACCAATACCACCAATAATGAGGCAAATCATGTGCGTGTATTTTCTTCCTATTTTTAAAGCAAGCATGGGAAGAAGAAAAGCTGTAATTGCCGAAACTCCATTATACACCATAAACATGACACCTACCCAATCTCCGGCATCCTGGTAAGCTTTGGAAGTAGTGTCAGCAGAATGAAATGTGTTCTGGGCAACTGCAGGGCTTGTGTAAATCCACATAGAAAAAAATGCCAGCCAGGTAAAGAACTGAACCATTGCCAGTTGCAGCATTGTAGGCGGCATTGTTACAAATCCATTAGTGATTTCTGTAAAGCCTTTCATTATCCCTTTGCTCTGCATTTTTTCTACATTCCATGAGTCAATATCGTCAGGAGGAAGTTCTTTGGTGGAAAAGACAGTCCAGGAAACGGCGCTGAAAAATACAAGGCCGCCAATGTAAAATGAATATTTAACTGAGTCAGGAATTATTCCTTCCGGAGCAGTATTATTTACATGTAAAACATTGGTAAAAAAATATGGAAGCAAAGAAGCGATGACGGCGCCGACGCCAATAAAAAAAGTCTGCATCGCATAACCGGTTGTGCGTTGACGGCTGTTTAATTTATCTCCTACAAAAGCTCTGAACGGCTCCATTGAAATGTTGATAGAAGCATCAAGCACCCAAAGCATGATAGCTGCCATCCAGAGAGCGGTGGCATTTGGCATCATAAATAAAGCAAGTGACGCCAGTATAGATCCTAAGAAAAAGAAAGGCCTTCGCCTGCCCCAGTAGGGATGCCAGGTGCGGTCGCTGAGGTAACCTATTATGGGTTGCACCAGCAAGCCGGTCAGCGGAGCCGCAATCCATAATATCGGGATTTCATCTACTTTGGCTCCCAGCGTTTGAAAAATACGGCTCACATTAGCATTTTGCAAAGCGAAGCCAAACTGGATGCCGAGAAACCCGAAACTCATATTAAAAATTTGTAAAAGAGTAAGATTTGGCTTACTCTTCCGGGCAGGAGCAGCGACAGGATCAATGGTTACAAGTGCCATGGCAATCGTTGGAGTGATTGATATAATGATTACATAATTTATAAAAGCAGCAAAAACACCCTGAAAAAGGATGTTTTCAATTAATGCGATAAACTAAAAAACAAATGTTCAATTCTGAACTTTCAATTCTCAACTTTCAATTTTCAATAAAAGCAATCCCCTATTCAGACGACAGCATTGAGCATTGAATATTGAGCATTGAGCATTAAACATTGCTTACTTGAATATTACCGTTTATTTACCAATTGTAAAACCATCCGGTACTACAGCATTCTTCTTCACAACTACAATCTCATCTTTTACGGTATATAATTCATGCTCTGTATTGGCAATTTTATTTCCGCCAATGATGCGCACATCATTTCCAACGCGACAATTTTTGTCTATTATAGCATGTTCTATATGGCATCTTTCACCAATACCTACCGCCGGAATACCTTTTTCTTCATTTATCAGCAGTTGCTCAAGGGTTTCATAATAGTCATTACCCATCAGGTAACTGTCTAAAATTTCTGATTTCTCTCCTACCCGCGATCTTATGCCGACGACACTTCCTTTTACCCTTGCAGCGTGAATGATCGAGCCTTCGGCAACGATAGATTTTTCTATGATACTGTTGGTAAATTTTGCCGGAGGAAGCATGCGGGCACGGGTGAAAATAGTGTTTGTATTATCAAAAAGGTTGAAGGGCGGAAGCGCATCTGTGAGGGCAAGGTTGGCTTCATAAAAAGAATAAATATTACCGATATCAGTCCAGTAACCTTCGTATTGAAAGCTGGCAACTTTGGATTTACCAATAGATTCGGGAAGTATTTGTTTGCCAAAATCGGTGGCATCTTTCATGGTGTTCTGCAAAAGTTCAAAAAGAAGCTTACGGTTAAAAACATAGATACCCATCGAACCAAGATATAGGCGGCCTTCCTCTTTCATTTCCTCGCTGGTTTCGCTTACCCAGTCAGGCAGCAGCTCCGGCTTTGGCTTTTCTATAAAAGAAGTAATCATGTTCTTTTTGTCTGTTTTCAAAATACCGAATTCACTCGCTTCCCGCTTTGAAACAGGTATCGTTGCAATGGAGATATCGGCGCCGGTTGCTTTATGATTATCTATCATTTCACAAAAATCCATCTGGTACAACTGATCACCGCTCAATATAAGGACATATTCAAAGTCAAAAGTCTGCAGATGACGCAGCGACTGGCGTACTGCATCTGCTGTGCCCTGAAACCAGCCGGGATTATCAGGCGTTTGCTCGGCGGCAAGAATGTCTACAAACCCACTGCTGAAAGCGCTGAAATGATACGTGTTTTTAATGTGCCTGTTAAGTGAAGCAGAATTGTACTGCGTCAGCACAAACATGCGGCTTATGCTGCTGTTTATACAATTACTGATCGGTATATCTACCAGTCGGTATTTTCCGGCAATAGGTACGGCAGGTTTGCTGCGGCTGGCAGTAAGAGGATGCAATCTTGTACCTGCGCCGCCGCCAAGTATCACGGCTACTACAGACTTTGAGTGGTTAAGCATATTAGAATCGTTAGTTTAAGAGTTAGTAAATTATTGGTTTAAGGCATGTTTTTTATAAACTTTCATATAGATCTATATATTTCTGCGCACTGTTGTCCCAGCTATTATCAATCTGCATCATCCGCTTTCGTAAAAGGTTAAGCGTATCAGGCTCATCAAACACGGCAACTGCGCGTGTGACAGAGTGTATAATGTCACCAACCGAGGCATGAATAAATCGGATGCCGTATCCGCCTTCGTCTCCCATATCTATCACCGTATCACGAAGGCCGCCGGTGCTTCTTACCATTGGCATTGTTCCATATCGCATTGCATACATCTGGTTCAGTCCGCATGGTTCTACCCTGCTTGGCATCAGCAAAAAATCTGCGCCGGCATACATCTGGTGACTTAGCTTCTCATTGTAGCCGATAAGCGCATTATAATTTCCCGGAAACTCACCTGTCAGGTTATTTAATCTCCATTCAATCTCCGGCTCGCCGCTGCCGATTATAAGAAAACATACTTTTTTTTGCGTGCTGTATATAGATGCAAGAATACTGTCAGGTAAAATATCTGCAGCCTTTTCTCCTACCAGGCGCCCTATAAAAACAATTAACGGCAGTGTTACATCGAGATTAAATTGATCACATAATTCTTTTTTATTAGCTTCTTTACCTCCGGTAACTTTTGCTAAGGAATATTGATCAGTAATATAAGTATCGGTTTCGGGATTCCAAACTTCTGTATCAATCCCGTTTAAAATGCCCACGCATTTACCCTTTTCATATTCGAAAAGATTTTCAAGACCATTTGCAGAATATCGTAATTCTTCTAAATAACTCGGGCTGACGGTCGTTACTTTGTCAGAACATTTTATGCCGCTTGCCAAAGAATTAATATTATTCTTCCAGTCGAGCATACCATGTTTCCAGCTATCATAATAAGGCAGGTAATAGCTTTTATCCCAGCCTATCCATCCCTGGTACTGGGCATTGTGAATAGTTAGTACCGTTTTTACTGCCCCTGAAGAATAATTAAAATCATAGCAATACTTCATCATAAAAGGCACAAGCCCCGCCTGGTGATCGTGGCAATGAACAATGTCAGGCTTGTAAGCCCAATGATTTAACCAATCTGTCACAGCAATCTGGAAAGCAACAAATCTTTCAGTATCATCATCATAACCATAAATCCTTTCCCTGTCGAGCAAGCCATAGATATCTACAAGATAGAGATCAAAACCCAAAATATTGTTCCGTTCTTTTATAATAGTATAATCAAAATACCGCTGGCCTAAATAATGGTGACCTTTAAAATCTACATCCCACTCATTCTCGTTCAGAAATTTAGTGCGGTACATTGGCATCACCACTCTTGCCGTATGCCCCATCTGGTTTTGATATTTAGGCAATGCACCCACTACATCTCCAAGTCCGCCTGCCTTGGCAACAGGGTAACACTCTGCGCTGATATGTAAGATTTCCATTTGGTATTAATATGCGGTCAAAGTAAGCAACATTTTGTGATTAGCAAATTATTAAATGAAAATTTTACAGATAAAAAAAATCTGCTACTTTCATCGTCTAAAAAACTTACCATATGGCAGGCGCAACAATGAATATTCCTTCTTCCCAAAGAATTCAGTCGCAGGGAATACCAACCAATTACGGAGCATTAGGTACTCTTGTAACCGTCTTTTTTTTCTGGGGATTTATTGCAGCAGGCAACAGCGTTTTCATCCCTTTTTGCAAGCATTATTTTAATCTTGACCAGTTTCAGAGCCAGTTGATAGATTTTGCTTTTTACGGAGCTTATTATCTTGGTGCCCTGGGCTTTTTTGCTTATGGCTCTTTCGTTGGTAAAGACCTGGTGGGCAAATGGGGTTACAAACGAAGTATTGTTTATGGATTATTATTTTCTGCTTTAGGCGCTGTTGCAATGATTTTGGCTGTCAATGCTAACACGTTTACAGGTATTCTTGCAGGTTTGTTTGTAGTCGCGCTTGGTTTTTCACTGCAGCAAACAGCCGCCTACCCTTTTGCAATTTCTTTGGGAGATCCTGCTACGGGTACCGGCCGTGTTAACCTCGGTGGCGGAATTAACTCATTTGGCACTATGATAGGTCCTATCGTTGTTGCTCTTGCTTTGTTTGGCTCCACTGCTGCACTGACTGAAAAACAGATTGCTGCTTTAACGCTTGATAAAGTAATTGTGTTATACGCTTGTGTAGGAGTCTTATTTCTTTTTGCGGCTGCATTATTTTTTTTTTCCAAAAAAGTTCCCTCAGGCATTTTGATTGAAAAAACTGAAAAAGCTAATAACGCTTTGTATACTCTTTTAATACTTACCGGCATACTAATCATTATGTTTGCCCCGGTATTCAACAGTTATCGAACAGACCTTACCAATGCTACAGCAGAAGTAAGGCATAATATGGAAACCTACAGAATGAAATGGCTTTTAGGCGCTTTTGCAGCGGTAGTCATAAGCTTGTTCTTTTCAAATATGCGGGCTCGCAAAAGTTCTGAAGGATGGGGCGCGATGCAGTATCCGCAGCTTGTTTTGGGTATGCTTGCGCTTTTTTTATATGTAGGTGCAGAGGTAACTATTGTAAGTAATATGAGTGAACTGCTAAGGCAGCCGCGTTTCGGAAGTTTTCAATCATCACAGGTTGCTCCCTATATTTCCATGTATTGGGGAAGTTTAATGATAGGCCGCTGGGCCGGTTCTATTTCTGTATTTACCAATAAAAGATCAACAAAGCAACTTTTACTTACAGTAGTGCCGCTGGTTGCTTTTGGCATAGTGATAGGTGTAAATACGATTGCTAAAAATGATATGCGCCCTTTGTATTATTATTTTGTTTGTGTGCTTGTACAGATTGCGGCATTTTATCTTAGTGCTGATAAGCCTGCCAGAACACTTTTGATCTTTGGATTGCTTGGGGCTGTCGCAATGGTAACAGGCGTTTTATCAACCGGCACAATTGCTATCTATGCTTTTTTAAGCGGCGGATTGTTTTGCTCTATTATGTGGCCTTGCATTTTCACACTTTCAGTTACAGGTTTGGGGAAATATACAAGCCAGGGTTCAGCTTTTCTCATTATGATGATACTGGGGGGAGGAATTATACCGCCGTTGCAGGGCAAGCTTGCTGACTATCTTCAGTCTAAAAGTGATGTTCCCGGTATTGGTATTCACCAGTCATACTGGATACCGGTTATATGTTTTGCCTACGTTGCTTTGTTTGCATTTGCTGTAAAAGGCATATTGAGAAAACAGGGTATAGACTATGAAACTCCGGCACAAGAAGAGGCCGCACTTCCTGTCTCACCCGAAGTTGCCTGATTTTTTTATCAATTCTTTTAAATCGTTTAAATTTTTTAGAACAGTTTCATTATGGTAATACCAACGACACACCAGTTTGCAATAGGGATAGATATTGGCGGCACAAATACCATTTTTGGTATAGTAGACTCACGGGGAGAAATAAAATACCGGGGAGCAATATCAACTAATAAATATGATAATGTCACGGACTATATTGATGCATTATATGAATCAGTGAGGCCGGCGCTTGACCTGATAAACGGAGACGAGCATATAAGGGGAATAGGAATAGGAGCGCCGAATGGCAATTATTATAATGGCACTATTGAGTATGCTCCAAATTTAAAATGGAGAGGTATCATTCCTTTTGCTGATCTTATAACCGCAAAGTTTGGTTTGCCGGCCGCTCTCACTAATGATGCTAATGCTGCTGCAGTTGGCGAAATGATGTATGGCGCAGCAAGAGGCATGAAAGATTTTATTATGATTACTTTGGGCACTGGTGTTGGCAGTGGAATAGTAACCAACGGCCAGGTTGTATATGGCCACGACGGATTTGCAGGAGAACTTGGCCATACTATTATTATCCCAAATGGCAGGTTGCATAAGGGAACGAATATGCGCGGTACGCTTGAAACGTATGCATCTGCTACAGGAGTAAGACTGACAGCTATTGAAATGTTGTCTCGCTACCCTGATGAAAACAGCCTTTTGCATAATTACGAAGAAGCAGAAATAGATAGCCGCGTAGTGTACGAATGTGCCATGCAGGGAGATAAAATAGCTAATGAAGTTTACAAGTTCACAGGTGAAATACTTGGTAAAGCTTTGGCGAATTTTATTATGTTTTCTTCACCGGAGGCAATCATATTATTTGGAGGATTGTGCAAAGCAGGAGAACTGCTGACCATTCCTACCCTCGAACATATGGAAGCCAATATACTGCCTATATATAAAAATAAGGTAAAACTGATTTTTAGCGAATTAAAAGAAGCTGATGCAGCTATCTTAGGCGCAAGCGCGCTGGTGTGGGAATCGAAAAAACCTTCCTCAATAGCTTGAGAATTTAAATTGATTTTACATGTAATCTGAGCTGGGGAAATTTGATTAGAATACACAAAAGGAGGTTTTTGAAAGTTTTTTGAACATTGTTTTTGATCGGGACAAAATATCAGTTTTTGTACTGTTGCAATTTTTAAGGAATGACAGGAAGGTATGGTTTCTAACTATTGAGGCTTACTTATGAGTCTTTTAATGTTTATTCTTCAAGCTATTGTATTATTTTCATTTATATAAACATTAATAAAAAAGTTTTACAAAGGAAATATCCGGCTTTTCAATAACCGGAAAAATTGATAATATGGCAGTAACTGGTATAGTGATTCTTAAAAGGTGCCGGCTGCTATTGCAACGGCTTTTCGATTAACTATTAAAGAAAAGAATTAATTGAAAAAAATCCTGATGTGTCATTTACAATCCTAACACATCTTTCATAGTAAAGATTCCTTTTTTGCCTTGTAAAAATTCGGCTGCTTTTACTGCTCCGCCTGCAAAACCCGTGCGGTTATGTGCTGTGTGAATGATCTCAATATCATCAATATCTGAAATGTATTTTATTTTGTGCGTGCCTGCAGCAGGATCAACCCGTTCACTGATTATCTCAAGTTCTTCTTCTTTATCTGAAAGATGATTTACCCAGCTTTTTTTTCTATGACTAATTTCAAATATCTGTTCAGCTAACGTAATCGCCGTTCCGCTCGGTGCATCTTTTTTTTGCGTATGATGAATTTCTTCAATTTTTACCTTATATGTTTCATATTGTTTCATCAGGTTTGCAAGATATTTGTTCAGCTCAAAAAATAAATTCACTCCAATACTAAAGTTGCTTGCGTATACAAGCCCACCATTTTTAGCCAGACAAATGTTTTTAATTTCATCCCATTTATCAAGCCAGCCGGTTGAACCGCAAACGACAGGTACGCTCGCCTTGAAACATTTTTTGAGATTATCTGCTGCACTCTCAGGCCCGGTAAACTCGATGGCTGCATCTGCTTTTTGCAGGTTTATATCAGTCAGGTCTTCTGTGTTTCGGGCTGAAATTCTTAACACGATTTCATGTCCGTTTTGCAAAGCAATTTCTTCTATCGCCTTTCCCATTTTGCCATATCCTATTAAAGCAATTTTCATGAAAATATTTACAGGTTTATTGAAAGTATTATTTAATTAAAGAAACAAAAAAGGAGTAAAAAAGGATTATTTTAAAATGCGGCTGGTAAAGTTTTAGATGCAGATTTAAAACCTAAAACCAGGCTGAGGCCTGCATTTCCATTTGTTTGCAGAACAGGATGTACCTGCAATGACAGGTCTTCGCTTACATCAAAATCTTTAAGATGACCGAATACGGTAGCGTCTGCAATATTTAAACCCCAGGCAATAATGAAATATAAAGCAGAATAATCACGGTTGCGCCGGAATGAATTTCGGTATAACTGTAACGACTCTGCGGAAAGCGGCTCAAGGCTGGGGTGAATTAAAGCAGTATCTGCAGTAGTATTTCGATTTACTCTAATATCAAAAGCCTGTTTTGTTCTTTTATACCAGGTATTGTTATAGACGTAAAAACCTGCAACAGTTCCCAGCGCTCCGTATACAATAGGTATTTTCCAGTATTCCCGGTTGTACGCCTGTCCCCAGCCCGGTAAAATCAGCGAACGCAGAGTAGCTTTTCGGGGGTCATGTTTTGATACTGTTTTAATTGTATCACCTCTTACAACGTGTATACCGGTGTCTTTAGTAAAAGCCGGATTTTTAATGCTCGTAGTTGAGTCTGTGGGAACTATTAACGGTTTACGGGTTTGTGCTAAAACACAGCTATTAATTATAAGAAATGAAAATACGATATGTATTATATCTTTCATGATAACTTTTAGCGGGCAGGCACATTCATCTGCTCCAAAATCTTATTCAATTCCTGCAGTGAATAATAATCTATGCTTATGCTGCCAAAGCCGTTTTTATTATGCGCCAGCTTTACTTTCGTGGCAAAATGAGAAGCTAAGTTATCTTCAATACGTTTGTATGCAGGCGGAAGCGGGGACTTTACGGAAGATTTAACAGCCTTGTCCTGGTTTCGGTACAGTTGCCTTACCAGCTCTTCGGTTTGGCGTACACTTAATCCTTTTTCTTTTATTTCATTGTAAATAAAAAGCTGGCTGTCAATAGTGTCTACATTTACCAAAGCACGCGCATGTCCCATGCTCAGGCTGCCGTTTCTGACGGATAATTGTATGTCCGGCGGCAGTTTCAGCAAACGTATATAGTTCGTAACGGTACTTCTTTCTTTACCCATTCTCTCGGCTACCTGCTCCTGCGTATATTCAAGCTCTTCCATCATGCGCTTGTAGCTGAGGCCGACTTCTATAGCGTTCAGGTCTTCGCGCTGCAGGTTTTCGAGGAGTGCAAGCTCAAGCAATTGCTGGTCATTTGCCTGTCGTATATAAGCTGGAATATCTTTTAACGCTGCAATTTTGGCTGCCCGGTATCTTCTTTCGCCTGTTATTAACTGGTATTTTCCATCCGTTAATTGTGAAACAGTTACCGGCTGAATGATGTCATGCAGCTTAATAGACGCTGCCAGCTCATTGAGTGACTGCTCATCAAAATCGCGTCGGGGTTGTTTGGGATTGATAGTTATGCGGTCGAGCGGAATGCGGTTTATACCTGTAACTGTTTCAACCACCGGTGCCCGTAATGTGCCTTCAGTAGTCTTGAGATCTGAGTCTATATTTTGCAGCAGGCTTCTTATGCCTTTTCCTAACGCATCTTTTCTGTTTGGCTGGTTCATTTTTTTTATTCCGGTTTCTGTGCTGTAAAAGTTAAAGGGTTTAGGGTTTAAGGTGAAAGGTTTAGGGTTTAAGTTGGAAAGTTTAGGTTAAAAGGTGATGTTTTTTAAAAAGCTCAATAATGATTTTCAGTACAAGAGTGCGACGCAACTGAAGATTGACAAAGATATAAAGCTGGTTACAAAAAAATATTCGCTAAAATCCTTCAAATGATGATAAGCCGTTTTCACCCTACACCTTCTACCTTAAGCCTTTCACCTTAAACCTTCTTCCATAAGCCTTTCACCTTAAACCTTCTTCCTCACCGCCTCCGCACCTGTCATTCTTTCTTTTTGCTTAATTTTTGTAAGATCGTTTTTTTGTAAGATTTCCTTTGCAAGGTTGAGGTAGTTAACGGCGCCTTTGCTGTCGGAGTCATACAGTATAACAGGTTTGCCAAAACTGGGCGCTTCGCTTAACCGTGTATTTCTATGAATAATTGTGCTGAATACCATCTCATCAAAATGCCTTCTTACCTCGCTTACCACCTGGTTGCACAGGCGCAGGCGGCCGTCGTACATGGTCATTAAAATGCCTTCGATCTGTAATTGCGGATTTAAACGGTTTTGAACAATTTTTATGGTATTGAGCAGTTTTCCTAAACCTTCAAGTGCGAAAAACTCGCACTGCACAGGCACAATCACACTGTCTGATGCCACCAAAGCATTTACCGTAATCAATCCGAGAGAAGGTGAGCAGTCAATTACAATAAAATCGTATTCGTCTTTCACAGCCGCAAGCAGACGTTTCAACACATTTTCACGGTTAGGGTAATTGATCATTTCTATCTCGGCGCCTACAAGGTCAATATGCGAAGGAATAACATCGAGATAAGGCATATCGCTCTTTAGAATAACATCGGCAGGAGAGATGTTATTAACCATGCAATCGTACAAGCTGCTGTTTACATGATGCAAATCGAAACCTACACCTGTAGTGCTGTTTGCCTGCGGGTCAGCGTCTACCAACAACGTTTTATGCTCCAGCACGGCAAAGCTTGCGGCAAGATTAATGGCCGAAGTTGTTTTACCCACACCTCCCTTCTGATTTGCTACACCTATTATTCTGCCCATGTCTGTTTTTTCGATTTCAGTATTTTTCTTACAATTCTGTTTATAATTCTATTTCTTTTCCGATTTCCGGCAATAGTAAGGTTTTTCCCGCAGCCCTGAAAGCTGCGATGGCTTTTTCGGTATCAATTTTTATATAATCAAATGTATTATAATGCACGCCCACAACCACATGACACTTTACAAAATCAGCAGCCACGATAGCATCATTGACATCCATAGTGAAATTATCGCCAATAGACAATACACAAAAATTTAGCTCTGCCCATCTTGGAATTAACTGCATATCCAGCGTTAAAGCGGTATCGCCCGCGTAGTAAAAATTTTCTTCATCGGTCATAAATAAAAAACCCATGGGGTTGCCGCCATAAGAGCCGTCAGGCAAACCTCCGCTGTGATGGGCAACCACACACTTAACGGTTCCAAATCCAAATTTCCATTTGCCTCCGGTATTCATAGGATGCGTATTTTCAACGCCTTGCTTTTTGAGCCATTCCACAACTTCAAATCCGCCAACTACCATGGCACCAGTGCGTTTGGCAATACTGACACAATCAGCAATATGATCGCTATGGCCGTGCGAAATAAAAATGTAATCAGCTGCAATGCTATTAATATCAATGTTTTTTGCCAGTTTATTAGAAGTAATGAAAGGATCGAAAAGTATGTTTTTTTCTTTTATATTAACCGAGAAACAGGATTGGCCGTAATAAGTCAGAAGCATAAATGTGTTTTGTTAGTTGTTGTAAATCAATGGTCAAAAGTTAATAGTCAATAGATTATAGACCATGGTTTGCCGGTTGAACATTGATCTGTTGAATATTGAACATTAATTCCTGCGATTTGAATTTAAATTCATTCATTATTAAGCATTTTCACCGTTAACGTTCTCTGCTGCTGTCGCTTCATCTAATCCGATTCAACAATTTTTTTTATTTCTATCAAAATCGGGTTCCAGCCTTCGCCATTATTATAAACGTCTTTATACCTTTTTTCACCTTCTGCTGCGTCTTCAAACCCGTCCTGTAAAACTGTCAAAACGGTTACTCCTTCCTCTTCTTCTAACCTGTATGTTACATTCAAATAATTTTTAGGAATATCGGGGTAAGAAGCGTTTGGATCAATAACTGTATACGTAAGAAGCCTGCCAGGTTCGATGTCTTTAATCACACCTTTTACAGGTATTATTTCTTTTCCTTCATGATTCATTTTCCACAGCAACTGGCTGCCCGGTTGCCAATCAGATACTGTTTCGCACCCGAACATGTACTTTTTTGTTTGTTCCGGATTTACCAAAGCGTCCCAGACTTTTGCAGAGGGTGCATTGATGGTAACAATGTTTTTGACGACTAATTTTTCCATTTGCTCTTGTGATATTATTTGGTTACTGTCTTATTGTTTAAGTAAAGTTATTTGCATTTGTTGTTCTTGTTAGTTGCCAGGTATTAAATAATTTAATACCTGGCAATAGTTGTTTTTTATTCAGTTCAAAGTTCAAAAGTCACAAGCATTTTCTTATACAAATGTTGCTTTTTGAAGATGCCTTAACGAAATGTCAATATATTTTGGATTAGAGAACATGCTACGCTTTCGGTCGCTCCATTCTTCTAATTTTTGAGAAACCATTTGTTTTTCATAACTTTTTTGTTTCATCACTATATAGTCAATAGAAGACAATAGCTCAAGTGCAAAGTCGGAGTAAAATCCCTGCAAAAATTTCATTGTTTTTTTTGCAATATCCAAAAGTTCCTGATTACCTTCAATATGACTGTTAACCGTATCATAAGCATCGGCAACTAATGTTAATGGTTCAAAAGGCTTTTTATCCATATCGCTATATCCCATTACATAGCTTCCATTTATCGCATTTAGAACAAATCTTACTTTTCCTGAGTAAGGCCCGTAAAAGTTAGGTTCATATACTAATTTGAAATATTTTTTTGCTCCGAATTTTTGCAAAAAGTAACAGACCTTTTCACTCGAAAACTCCGATACGTACTCACCATGTCGAACCAAGTCGTATAGTACATAAAGTAATAAAGCCCGTGCATCCGTTAGTTTAGCTCTCTCTTTCTTTAAATGCTCCTTAATTTGCGCTGTCGGCTCGTACACGAATACTTCAATATTAAGATGGCTAAGCTTTCTTTCAATTATATTTTTTACTCTTTCCCATTTCAATCCCCCGTTTCCTGCACCAAGAGGCGGAATTGCGATACTTTTAATTTGTTTTGTTTCAATTACTCTAATCAAGTTATCTAAACCATCTTCGATATATTTATATTCGGAAGGTTTTCTCCAATCTGTTTTTGTTGGAAAATTAATTATCATCTTTTCTCCTGAACTTACATTACTATCTCGGCTGATAAACATTTTGCCAACAGCTATTTCCCCCTTTTGACTAGCTTGTTTATAAGCTTTAAAGTTATTGGGATAGGCTTTTTTGAATTGTAACGCAATGCCTTTTCCCATAACACCTACCGTGTTTACAGTATTAACTAAGGCCTGAGCGTTACTGTCTAATATGTTTCCGGTTATGTATTTTATCATGTTTACGTCATTAATAATACGCACCAGGTATTATCCTTATTTTTTCTTCTTCAATACCCATACCTGTTAATTTCTTTTTAGCTGGGTCGTTGTAACAACCAAAACCTGTTATAAAGTCTGGAGGCAGGTCACTTGAAACTAAAAATTCTGCTTGTTTTTTGCGTTTGATGTTCAAATTTTCTTCTCCTCCCCAATATGAAGCTTTAACTGCCTTCCAATCTATCAAAGCGGGTAATTCATTTATGCTGCTTTTGTTATAAAATGTAGTATAATTATCAGTTGCATGCCCATCTGAAAAATAGTAATTAATATCAAATTCGATGATACGAATTATAGAACACACTAAATAAACTATATTTTCTGGCGGAGTTGCCTGCTCAACGAAATTTCCTCCATGTTGCATTACGTATAACATGGGCATTTTAATGCCAAAATAGAAAGGGATAAAATCTCCCAAAACAATGGAAGGGGCACCAAAATTAGAAAAATCTCCATTATCTACACTTACTTGTTTGCTAGTTCTTGTATTTATTAAACTTACATCTCCTATTGTAATGAAATCGGGATTGCTACTTATGGAATTTTTATGAGTAATGCCATGTTGCAGAATATAAGGTACATTGTCAATGTGGGTCATACGATACACTTTTATTTGCGCCAAATCCATTTAAGGGTCTTTTTTCCATTAAGAATCAAATATACCTTTTTCTGTATGAGCCACTTTACGTTCATCACGATGCCACACAAAATTCGGCATCTCCCCCGCAAATATCTTTTAAAACAATCAATGCAATGAGTCTAAGTTTTCAACAATAATAATAACAAGTGTTATTAACTGAGGTTACGCAGCTTTATTAACAGGATGATTTCTATTAATATCTAAACTGTTGAGTTTATTCCAGGCACTTACTGTTGCATTTTTCAGCAGCAA
>JAABUK010006929.1_pt1 | contig 16607 bp, 14 predicted proteins | sample 5559141 | NCBI WGS metagenome assembly JAABUK01 (sample SAMN10711869, study PRJNA513367) | rock metagenome | isolation source: Antarctica rocks | place: Antarctica: Victoria Land, Pudding Butte nord | collected 2016-01-03
GTCACCGTGGCAGTCGTTGAGCAAGGTGATGGCACCGCTGGTGGGGTTCGCCGCGAAGGTGCCTTCGAAAGAGGACCCCGATCCGTATGCGTAACCGGACCCGTAGATCTGCGTGCCGTCGGTCCGCCGACGGCGCCGGCTGCGATCGGTCCGGACCGCATGCCGTTACCGACTCCAGGATGGCGGGGTTGCGGTGCCCGGTCTGCCGCATGATCGCGTGCGCATCCGCGCCCTGCCGGAACGCTTCGGTGACGAACCCGGCCCGCAGCGAATGCCCACCCAACTTCGCGACCTGCTCTGGGGTGTATCCGGCGTCGGTGGCTCGGCGGGCCAGCACCACGTTCACCGCCTGCCCCGACATCCCCGCCGCGCCGATCCGGCCGGTCTTGTGGACCAGCGGGAACAACGCCCGACCCGGAACCGCCGGATCCGGCAGGTCGACCCGGCAGACGTGCCCGTCCACTCCCCCATCCCCGGCCTGCCGGCGGAGCTCGGTCATCACCGACCGCCGCTGCCCCACCGGATCCACCAGGTCGGCGGCGTCCAACAGCAGCCGCCACCGGGTGTACGCGCAGGGCGGGCACGTCCCGGAGTCCCGCCCGTACGGCACGGCCTTCACCGTGCCGCGGGCCTCCTGATCGGTCTTGGACGTCCGCCACCGCAGATGCAAACCGTCCACCCGATGCACCGCCACATCCCCCACCGTCAACCCGACCAGTTCCGAGCGGCGGGCGGCGGTGGCGAACCCGACCAGCAGCAGCGCCGCGTCCCGCCGGGCGATCACCCCACCCGGCCAGGCCCGAAACGGCGCCATCGCAACGAGCAGCCTGCGGATGTCTTCCAGCAGCAGCGGGGCCCGCCGGTTCGGTGGCGTCGCGCGGAGCCGGCGGATCCCCGACAGCGCCCGGCGGACCACCTCCGACCGACCCGGCGCAGCCAGGCCCGCCGCCGTGTGGAACTGGTTGATCGACGACACCCACCGGGTCAACGTGGCCGGACTGTACCGCCACTCCCCCACCGCGGTCTGCTCCGCGGCAGCCGCGGTCAGGTACGCCGCGACCACCATCGGATCCGCCGGCAACACCGCATACCCCGCCCCGCTCGCCCACCCCTGGAACCGGGCCCAGTCCGACCGGTACGCCGCCTTCGTGTTCACCGACGTCGACGCCTCCACCGCCGCCCACACCCGCTCCAGAGCCTCCACGGGCAAGTCGAGAGCCTCGACGGGCGAACGGAGGCCAGCACCGGTCCCGCTATCAGGCGCCGGCAGCGCCGTGAGATCAGCGGCAGAGGAGACCTCGAGATCGGTCAGCGCAGCCACCGGGGACTCCCCCACCCGCCCCACCTCCTCGTGCCTGTCAACCCGATCGATGCAGCTCAGCACCGTGCACCGACGGGCGCAACGACCCGCTAAAAGATCTTGAACGGAAAACGGCCGGAGCGCCCAGCCAGTTACATACTACCGGAGGTAGGTCACGATAATGGAACCTTATGCTAGCCTAAACAAAGTGAACGCTCCCCGCTTGTTTGGGCAGATCCGGTGCAACAAAACCAATATAGGGTGCTGATTGGCCACTTTTTAGGGACTGAGGAACATGTATCGTTTCGGAACGTATGGCGCTCCGGCGAAAATGTGCAAATATTCAGCGGGAGATTGCCTAGCGATGAAATGAAAACGGTTAGCGGATACTCTGCCTGCACGATTATGGGGCCAAACGACAGTGCACAGGCCCTTGTGGATAAGTCCCATCGCGACAACACGCAAATAAAAGTGATCAGGGCATCGCGTCATCGCGTCTGCTTGTCGAGGCACCGCGACTCACCAGTGCTGGCGTTGGCTCCGACTAACGCAAAGATGTGCTTCATGGTGCCCGTGAACTCTCCATGCACCGCCATCATGAACCCATTTTGTCCTATGGTGCGCGGACGACCGCTCGAACATCACCCGACTAGGTCACGCTGGACAGTTCGCAGTTGTCGATCCAGATGACGCCAACCATCGACTGATGGTGTCAGAGTGAGTTCCAGTCCGCGTTGGGCATCAGCGATTCGATATACAGGCGCAATGCCGAGGAGACCAGCTTTGACCGGTCGACCGCATGTGTACTGGCGAGTTCATCCAGTACGGACAACTGCTCGTCGGTCACTCGGATCGTCGTTTGGAACGTCCTCTCTCCGGCCTTGTTCTTGCGCTGGGGAACCGCAAACAGATCCCCCGGCCTTTTGGGTGCAGCTGCGCGGGCGGCGAAATATGAGCCGAGCTCGGTATGCACCTCGTTCACTGCTTCGAGGACGAGCGCTGTGACAGTTGTGTCATTTTGCTTCGCGAAGGCTGTCGCGTTCTTGTGAAGCGTCCGCGGTAAATATATCGATCGAGGCAACAGATAACTTTTCCCGGGGTCTGAGGCTGCCTGGCCACTATGAGGGATTTGCCGCTGCGTGGAGGTCTCCCCCAGCTTTGCTGCGGTCGCGGGCCCCATTGGATTAGCTGGCGCGGAGATTGACAGGTTGGCATGACCTTGTGGCTTGGTTGCTCCCTGCGGGTCAGTTGCCCGTACCGACCTCCTATTACTTCCTAGGATACCTCCCAGGCTCGGCAACCGCTGTTCCTTGGCAGGTTGACTCATGCCAGGACCTTCTTGTCCTCAGCGACGTCACCCTCTAGTGAGGCGATTCTGAGGAGCAACTCCTCGGACAGGAGGGTGTAGTCGCCTGCGAGCGCCGGCGCCGAGCCAGCTGATGATGGAGACCTTCCTTCCTGCAGCGCCTTGTAAAACGGCTCAGCGCCTGTGCTCTCGCTATACTCGTACGCCAACATGCCCGCGCTACGGGCGGAAAAAGCACTGACACTGTTGCGGATGACGTGGGTGAACAGCGGCGCGACTCCCCCAAGCATCGAGTTGATCTTCGCTTCAGTCTCTCGGCGGAGTTTCTTCGCGCTGGGCAGAATGTCACAGAGCACCACGCCAAGTAGTTCGATGGACTCGTTCCACTCCCGCGCCTCGACCAGGCGGTTAGCGATTTGAGCCATGCCTTTCAGGCTCGCATTGTCAGCCTTGGTCGGGATGACAAGCCATCGCGCTGCGCAGAGCGCCAGTAGCTGAAGGCTGGGCTCCCCCGGGGGGCAATCAATGACGACCAAGTCGTAGGGCAGTTCTCCGTCCGCGTCGAGATTGCGTTCCATCAGATCAGCCAGCCCGCCGGCCAATAGGTTGCTGACAGTGCGGCCTCGAAGGTTGCGGGCAACCAGCATCCCCGCCAGATCGTTCAGCTTTTCGCCGCCTGCGATGACGTCGATACCGGGCCGCACTGCCTTGAGTGTTGGCTCAAGTGGGGTCTCGCCGAGCACCAGCGATCGCATGAGGGCCGCTCCCCCATCCGTCTCGTATCCGAGATCCTCGCCGGCGTTCCCCTGTGGATCCAGATCGATCAACAGCACCCGATAGCCCGCTAGCGCTGACAGACCCGCGAAGGTGGTAGCCAAACTGGTCTTGAAGACGCCGCCCTTGCCGTTGGCGAAAGCTATGACGCGATGAAGCATCGCCCTGTTGATCGTTGCTGTTGTCACGATCCGCATTGTGCCTGCATCGCCTGCCCAGTTGGTGGATGTGGAGCTTGCTGCGCCGCGTGTCGTCCCGCTTGCTGTATCGCTCGGTCGTTGCGGTGCGTGCACGCCTTGGCTGCACCATGCCGGTCGCTTGCTGTGTGTGCGTTCAAGGATTGGCACTTGGGTCTCTGCAGCCCCTGTCAGTTGGCTGGCGACATGCCTTCTTGGTGGCGATCTTGCATGTGCGAATGGGTGGGTGCGACTTCGCCGGTGGGCGTGCTCGCCGTGGCACTCCCGCACCTGTTACGTGAGTCGCTTGTCCTGGCTGCTCGCAACCGTGGTGGCTAGCCTGCCTGCTCGCCGTCTGTAGGTCGTCTGTAGTGCTATCTGTGCGCATTTTTGGCCGCTGTCCGTAGTACTTGTTCACGCGCTAGCCTGGCTGCCGGTTGTAGCGGTTGCCGTAGTGCTACTGGTTTGATCTGGCTTTATGATCCGGCTGGCGCTCGGGTGTCAACCAAATGGAGTGGCTGACTGACCACCTTTTCAGCCCCCGTTGCCGACATCTGACCCTGCAGGGAAGCCCAGGGGAGTGAGTTCACATCGGAGGTAGGGGAGGACATACGGCCACAGGAAGGACATCTGGGCCAGGGGGGCGTCCCCGGTAGCGGCCTTGAGACCGGCCGCCCCCAACAAGACGCGACCGAACCTGCCTCCCCTGACGAAGACGCACCTGCAACACAGTGGTCCCATGCTTTTAGCACAGTCAGGAACCGCCGCTAGACGAGATCGGAGAAGTTCAGGCGACTGGTGACACGGAGGCGCACGCAGCCGGCACCGGCGGACGATGGCACCTGCGGTCCAAGATCGAGCCGAGGGCGCTTGATCGCCATTGAGTGTTGATCGAGTTGGGGACGACCTTCCCGGCGCAGCGGCCCTGCTGATCTGCGAGTTGCCCCGCCGACGGACCGCCCGTCAAGTCGCACTACAAGCGCCCGCCGGCGGAGATCCCACACCAGCTGATCATCGTTCTCGACTACCCGGCGCTGCGCTGAACTCAACCCCCCGGATCCGCCCCTGCAGGGCGACGCTCCACACCGTTCATTCACTCGAGTACGACCAACGACGCGCCCCATCTGGGGTCGCCTCGGCGCACCGCGCATTAATCGAAGGCACCGTCGATGAAGAACGAAGCGAGAGCATTCCGGCGCCAGGTGGGGATCGCGCGTAGACCTCGCCCGGGTTGCGGGGGAGACCGGTTCAGCGCCCCGAAGCGAGGCGCTTGCATCCTGTGGTCACTGGAACCTTCAGCCGCCAAACAGACCGCCACCAGCCGCATACGAGCTGTTCATGCCACGTCGCACCCGGCGGCACACAGGCGCCACCGAACATCCACGGGATGCTTCACGCTACCCTGCGCCCAACAAACCGGCACCGACTCGATGGCCCGGCCATCGTCAGGGGGTAGCGCGTCGCGGTGTCGACGCCGATACCCCTGCGCATGTCCGTAGAGGAAGCTGAACCGGACCCGGCCGTCCCACCGAGACAGTGGGGAACTCCTGTGCCGCCCCACAGCCCACCCGCCGTCGAGCGTCGGACGGCGCGGTCACTGTATGGGGGAGAAGATTTGCCGAACGGGCCAGGCGCGCCGACCCGCTGTCGTCACCCGGCCGGCCATCACCGAAGCCGCCCACCTGCCCGGCAGTGGGGGATCGAGGGATGGTGATGCGTCTACACGGTCGCCGGTCCCGCTCCGACGACCATCCAGGTCAAGTACGCGCGATGGATGCGAAGCACCGCGCCAGGTAGAGGGGACCGGGCACGCAGACGCGGACGACGACCAACGCGCCCGGCTGAAGCCGCTACGGACCGGGCAAGGCTCGGACCTGCGTGAACACCGAAGGAACCCGAGCCTAGGCGTGCTCCCGCCAAGATCGCCGAGTTCGCTAGTAGTCACTTCCTATCCACAATATTCTAGGCAGATAATAAAACATTATTTGCCAAGTACCGTAGAGTCGTTGGCAAGCTGATCCGGCGCCACGAGCCGGAACGCCACATGACGGGAGCACCGACTTGACCACCACGCACCCGCAGCGGTCATCGACTGCCTCCCGGCGGCCCCCAGTGTGGGCCGGCCCTCACATGGCTGCGGCGTGGATACCCCGGTGACCGCCGCACCGGCCGTCGCCGAGCTGCCGGTGGGGGAGAGCGACGAGGCCGCGCTCGAGCTGGTCAGCTTGTCTGCGGCGGCGCTGTCCGCGGTCGCGGCGGCCGTGGAGGCGTCGGTGGCGGACAACACCCGCATGGCCTACACCTCCGACTGGACCCGCTTCCAATCGTGGTGCGCAGCCGAGGGCCAGCTGTCGCTGCCGGCCGATCCGCTGGTGGTCGCCGCCTACCTGGTGGCCGCGAGCTCCGTCCTCAAGGCCGACGGCACCTTCGCCTACGCCCCGGCAACGGTGACCCGCTGGTGCTCCTCGATCAACAACCGGCACACCGCCGCCGGCTTCGGCGCCCCTGGCCGATCGGAGGTGGTCCGCCGCACCCTGGCCGGCATCCGCAAGACCCGGGCCACCCCACCGCGGCGGGTCCGTCCGCTGCGCCTGGTCGACGTGCACACCATCGTCACCGCGCTACGGGACAACGCCGACAGCCCCCAAGCCCCGTTCGCGACGAAGACGTTCGAGCGCCGCAACTCCGCCGTGCTGCTGCTGTTGCTGTTCGGGGCATTGCGCAGCGATGAGCTGACCCGCCTGCAGATCGGCGACGTCACCCAGGAGACGCAGAGCCTGCACCTTGCGATCCGCCGCTCCAAAACCGACCAGCAGGCCACCGGGCAGGTCCGAGGCCTACCCTGGCGTGCCAATCACCGGATCTGCCCGCTGTGCGCCCACACGCGGTGGCGAGAAGTGATCGACGCCGCCGACACCGACGGCCACCCCGGGGTCCTGCGCCTGCTGCGCGGCAGCGCTCCGTTCACCGGGCACGTCTGCCAACCCCACCTACCGCCTGCCGCCGATCCGCAGCGACCGTTAATCCGGGCCCTGACGCCGGCCGGGCGGGTCACCGACCAGGTGCTCACCGGAACGGGGATGTACCGGATGATCCGCACCACCGCCGCCGCGGCCGGGTTCCCCGACCACATCGTGGCCCAGCTCGGCGCGCACTCCCCGCGGGCCGGGATGGTCACCGGAGCCCTTGAGGCCGGCGCGCACCCGCTGGAGATCATCCGGCACACCGGCCACAGTTCGGTCACCGCGATGGACCCGTACTACCGCGACACACCCCTGGTCGGCAGCGCGATCACCCGCCTGGATCTCCCCGCTACGCCGTGACCGGACATCCGCGGCACCAATACCGCCTGCAACGCAGGCGATGTGAACACCCACCCGTCGACAACTGGGGCAGCCCCATCGTGGCCGCGTCCGCGGCCGTTCGCGGGTGCTGACGCGGTGGGGGAGCGGCGCACAGATCCGCGGAGAGGTCCGGATCCGGTGACCGCGCTATCTCCTGCGACCCGCGCCGGGTATGCCTCCGACTGGACGCTGTTCACCGACTGGTGCACCGCCGCCGATCAGCAACCGCTCCCGGCCAGCGCCGCCACGGTCCTGCTGTTCCTCGCGGAGAACCCCGCCGCAGTACGGACTTCGGCGCGGCGGGTCACGGCCATCGCGCACCTGCATCGCCGCTATGGTTACCCGAGCCCCACCGAGCAACCCGAAGTCAAACAGTGGCTGCGGATGGCCGCGGGTCTGTCCGCCGAACCCGCTCCCGCGGTGCCGACGGAGAAGATCGAGGCGCTGCTGCGGCAGATCCCCATCACGGGGTGGCCGGCCGGGCTGTTTGGCCGCCGCGACCGGATGCTGCTGATCACCCGTTACACCGCGCAACTCACCCGCCCGCAACTGGCCGGATTCACCACCGAGCACCTGTCTGTCGATCCCGAAAAGCTCACCCTCACCCTGGACACCGACGCAGTCACCTTGCCGGCGACCGCCGAGCCGGCGACATGCCCCGGCTGCGCCTGGATCCTGTGGCGCCGGATGCTGCACCTGCTGGCCCACCACGCCGGCACCCGCCGCCTCACCGACACCCTGCGTCGCGCCGTACCCCTGGCCGAGGCCGGCGGACACCGCTGCGCCAAACCTAAGGACCGCACCTTCAGCAACCCGATGCCGATCTTCTTGCCGCTGGACCGCTGGGGCGCCCCGGCCGTGACCCCCACCTCGATCAGCGCCCGGACCATCAGCACCCTGACCGCCGCGCACCTGACCGGCCAGGCAGCCACCCATCCCGATCCGCACCCACCTGCCGATGACACCACTCTCCAGCAGCCGTCACCCGTGCCGCCGGTGCCGGCGGATCCGCAGGCTACAGCCGAGCGGTACCTCCAGGGCCTGGAACAGCGCCGACGCGATGTCGCCGACCTCGCCGACGTCCGCGACATCCTCGACGACGTCGACCACGCCGCCGCCGACCTGGACGCCCGCATCAAGGACCTGGCGCAGCGGTATGGGCTGTGAACCAACCATCCGGGCCACGGAGTGAACTTCGTGAGGGCGGCTTCACTCCCTCGACCGAGGCTGTTCAATTTATCGGCATGTTCAACTATGCTGAACATGCCAATAAATTGAACGGAGGGCTCTGATGACTGTTTCAGACGACTTCTCCGACGCTCTGTCAGCGATCGGCATCAAGGCTGTCTGGGCGCCCGGCCAGGTCCATTCGTCAGGCGTTGAGCCCGTGGAGGTGACGTTGACCCGCGGTGCAGACCGACAGCGGTACTCGGTCCTGCTGGGCCGGCCCGCTCGACTCGATGACATCACCCGCCATCCCCCCACAGCGCACCCCGTGATGCTGTTTACAGACTTCATGCCGCGACGAACGGCGCTTGCGTTGCGCAACGCAGGTGTGCAGTACCTGGACGGGGAAGGCAACGCCTGGGTCGAGTTCGGCCACGTGCTGATCGATATCCGCGGCCGCGCACGACCGAAAACCACGAAGTATGAAACGCCATCACCACGGATCCTGGCCAGCAACATGTTCAGCCCGGCGCGAGCGCAGGTGGTATTTGCCCTGCTTGCGTGGCCCCAGCTGTGGGCTGCCCCGCGCCGCGAGCTCGCCGAAGCCGCCGGCGTCTCGGTCGGCCTTGTACATGACGCCCTGACGAGACTGCTGGACGCGGGACTAGACCAATCCGCACGACGCGCCGACCTTCTGAACCGGTGGACCACAGCATTCCCAGACGGGCTCGCCAAGCGGCTCACCCTCGCCTCCTACCGGGGCGACATCGATTCGCTGTCAAGGATCACCAGCGGTCACGACATGCTTGTCTCGGGTGAGGTGGCCGCAACCCAGCTACTGCGCCCTGCGTCCGCGGTGCTTTACATGCAAAATCTTGACCCAGCCTTGGCCCTGGCGCACCGCTGGCGCACCGACGGCTTCGCGAACATCGTCGTCCGGCGGAAGTTCTGGCACGATCCGCGTGGACCATCGCCAAGCCGCGAGGTGAGCGAGGCTCCCTGGCCACTTGTGTACGCGGACATGGCGACCAGTGATGACCCACGAACACGGGATGCAGCGACCGAGTGGATGGACCGGTTCTCCGATGCCGGGTAAACGATGATCGACGTCTCCGAAGAAGCACTTCGGCGAGTTGTCGAAGCTGCTTTGGTGGCAGCGCCACAACTGAGGGCGCGGAATATCATGCTCGTCGGAGCCCTGTGCCGGGACGTCCTGCACAGGCGCCTGGGCCACACCTTCACCACGACAGCAACTCAGGATCTCGATCTGGGGCTGGCTTTGTCGTCCTGGGAGTCCTACTTATCCCTGGCTGCCGCGTTCCTGCGGTCGGAGACACCGGTGTCCGCTTCCGCATCGCCGGTGTCGACGTCGACCTTCTTCCGTTCGGGGACGTGGATGACCCTCGCGGCACCGTCGAGCCGCCTACCCGGCACGAGCCGATGAGCGTCTGGGCCTTCAGGGAAATCTTCGCCGGGTCGCAACCCTGGGCCATCTCTCCGAACCTGACGATCAGCATCCCGACGATCCCGGGATACACCGCCGCAAAACTTGGAGCCTGGCTTGATCGGTCGGCTTACGGACAGGTCAAGGACGCCTCGGACATCGCCCTTACGCTGTTCTGGTACGCCGAGTCCGCTCAGCTTGAAACCCGACTGTACGAAACCGCCAACGGCAATGCGGTCCTTCTGCAAGAGGGCATGAACGTACCGGTCGCGGCCGCGCGCCTACTGGGAGCTGACATCGCCTACCTCATCGGCCCGGACCGCCTGTCAGAACTACTTACGCGCTGGCCCGGCAGTCACGATCTGCTCATCAAAGAATTGGTGGTCCGGGCCGACAAGACGACCGCAAATGTGGGCGACAGGATCGAGCGCGTCGCTGCTTTGACGCGAGGTCTACGCGATAATCGTTAGTCAATATCAGAACCGTCGACCTGGCCACCGAGCAACCGACTGACACGCTCGCTCACGGCGTCCTGTGTCATTCGTGGTGGCCCGAGGGGCCCGTTTTCAGGTCGCGGATGGGCCTGCCACCGCTGTCGATGGTCCATGTTGCCGGATAATAGTGACGTGTCGACGGATGTGGGCTCTGCGCCGGCGGGTGCTGCTGGGCTGGAGTCGGAGCTTAAGCAGTTGCGGGTGTTGGTTGCTGATCTTCGGGTGGAGAATCAGCGGCTGTTGACGTTGCTGCAGCTCAGCTCGGTCCAGGCGCAACCACCGGGTCCGGCGCAGACCGGCATTTTTGATGGACAGCCTGGCGGTGTCGACGTACGGTCGTCCGCGGCCGCGAAGGTGGCATTTTTCCGCGCGTTGTTCGCGGCGCGGACTGATGTTTACGCGGTGCGGTGGGCCAACGACCGAATCGGGAAATCGGGCTGGATGCCGGTGATCCGTGGTCGCTGGCGCAAAGGTCAGGCGCCGCAGCTGCGGCAGTACCTGCCGTTGACCGACGAGGTGATTACCGCCCATCTGTCCGGTGAGATCGACGTCGGTTTGTATCCGCTGCTCGATGGGGACGCAACGTGCTGGCTGGCAGCAGATTTCGACGGACCTGCGGCGGTGTTGGATGCGTTGGCGTACCTGAAGGCGGCCCGCGCAGTGAGGGCGCCCGCGGTGTTGGAGATGTCCCGTTCCGGGTTGGGCGCTCACGTGTGGTTGTTCTTCACCGCCGCGGTTCCAGCGGCGCTGGCCCGGCAGGTCGGCGCCGGATTGTTGCGGGAGGCGATCGCGCTGCGGGGACGAATGGAGTTGTCCAGTTACGACCGGTTGTTCCCCTCCCAGGATGTGCTGCCCGCAGGGGGTGTGGGCAATCTGATCGCCGCTCCGCTGCAGGGCCGCTGCAGGCGCCGCGGCGCGACCGTATTCCTGGATATGGCGACCTTGGAACCGCACCAAGATCAGTGGGCGTACCTGTCCAGCGTGGTCCGGATGACCCCGCGGGATTTGACGCGGCTGGCCCGCCAGTTCGGCGACGTCAGGGTCGGCGCGGCGGTGGACAAGGTCCGGCCCGCCACATCGACGACCATCCGGATACCGACGCCCGACGCGGTGCACGCGCACCTGCACAACACCATTACCGTCACTGCCCGGGATCTGCCGCCGGACCTGATGGCCACCCTCAAGCATGCTGCGTCGATGCCGAACCCGGTCTTCTACGAGCGGCAGCGGCGCCGCGCCTCCACCTGGGACACCCCACGGTTCATCCGCAGCTACGACCAGAGCACCAATGGCGACTTGGTGCTGCCACGCGGCCTGGCGGAACGGCTGCAGGCTCTGGTCTCACAGGCCGGGAGCCGACTGGATGTGACCGACGAGCGAACCGTCGGAGTGCCGTGCCCATTCACGTTCCAGGCGGTGCTGGAGCCCGACCAGCAGCGGGCCCTTGACCAGGTCATTGCCCACGACACCGGGATCCTGGTCGCCCCGCCGGGAGCGGGCAAGACTGTCATCGCCTGCGCCGTGATCGCACACCACAACGTGCCCACCCTGGTGCTGGTCGACCGGAAGGCGCTGGCCGACCAGTGGCGAACACGGATCAGCCAACTCATGGACGTCAAAGCCGGGCAGCGCGGGGCCGGCCGAACGAAAACAACCGGAATCCTGGACATCATGACGCTGCAATCGCTATCGAGAGTGGAGAAAATCGCCGAACTGACCGCCCCCTACGGGTTGGTCGTGGTCGACGAATGCCACCACGTCCCCGCTGTGGCCTTCCAACGAGCAGTCCAGCAGATCCCGGCGCGTCGCTGGCTCGGGTTGACCGCCACCCCCTATCGCCGGGACCAGCTCGACGACCTGATCGCCCTACAACTGGGCCCCGTCCGACACACCATCACCACAGCCGCGTTCGGCACCCTGCCTAGCGCGACGGCACGGGCCGGGGTCCCCGAACCCGTCCTTCACGTTCACCCCACCCAGTTCAGCTACCAGGGACAGGCGAACCCATCGGACCCCGGTGGGATGGCCGCCATCTACCGCAGCCTGGTCGCCGACCAGGACCGCACCCAACAGATCCTCACCGACGTCCTCGAGGCTCTCGAGCGGGGCCGACACTGCGTGGTGCTGACCCAATGGACCGCCCACGTCCAGCGCATTGCCGACGCGCTCCGTGCCGAAAACGTGCACCCGGCGGTCCTGGTCGGCGGAATCGGCGCCCGCGCCCGCAAACAAGTCCTCGATCAACTTGTTGGGACCCCGGGCGGTCCACCGCTCCTGCTCGTGGGAACGGGCCCCTACATCGGGGAAGGCTTCGACTGCCCGGTTCTGGACACCCTGTTCCTGGCCGCGCCGATCGCCTCCAAAGGCCGGCTGGTGCAGTACGTCGGACGAGTCCTACGCCCCTACCCAGGCAAGACCACCGCAGAGGTCCACGACTACCACGACGAAAACATCGGCGTCCTCGCCTCATCACTGACCAAACGCGCCCCCGGGTACACCAGCCTCGGTTTCCCCGACCCCCGCCAACTCATCCGCTGACACTGCTCACCAGACTCAGTGGGAGGGCCTCGGCCACGGTGATCCTCGGAGGTGCGCAGGGCAGTCCCATCCCGCTTCGGAGCGGTAGCGCCTGTTGACCTTCATCCTGGGTGCCCACCACGGGGGCTGAGGCCGCGACCGATGACATCCATCCAAACTGATGTCCCTAGGGTGGGCCACATTTCGGTCCATTGCAGTTTTTGATGGCTTCTTAACCTGCCGCAGGGTGAACGGGGGCGGCCGGTCGGCTGGGCCACCAACTTCGGTTCGCGAGCCAGTCATACAATGGTTGATGCGAGGTCTGGCCGCGGTGCGTGATGCTATGCACGGTGCTCCCAGCGTGGCTCACGGATGCGGGCGACGCCACTCTGTGGGCTGCCGGCTCATTGAAGCGCTGGCCGTGGGAATCCGTCTGAGTGCGAAAGCCGCGGCTGAAGAGCTTGACCAGAGGCCCGCGCAGGGTGAACCCGCTTCCGCGTTCCATCGCCCTAAACCGGGAAGGTGGTTCAGCTGGCGACGCAGGCACGGACCAGTTAGATCAATTCAGTACGTCGTTGCCGCATCGGCACCGGAGTTGGTGAGGGCTGCAGCATAATCCCACCGTCTACGACGCTGACTCGCGCGGTCGGATAGACCGCGAGGACCGCTGGGAGTTGTCGCATGAGCGCTTCGACGAAATGCTTCAGCTTCGAGTAATCCGAGCCGAACTGCTGAGCCAACTGCGACCAGGTGACAACCTGTGGTTTGCGCAGATAAGACATGCGGTGGCATAGCCAGGTGTACAGGTCAATACGCATTGCTGATCCACCGAGAGCTGACAGTGCCCGAGTGTCAACAGGTACGGGCGAGTTGACGATGTCCTGGAAGAATTTGTCGGACAGGGTGACAGTGGAGCCCCAGAGGGGATTTTCGCCCGGTGTGTCACCGGCGTTGAACCATAAACGGTAGCTGTCGGCGACGGAGAAGTTTGCGCCAGCGAGGGTCCAACGGTCACCCTGGTTGCGCACGTCTTCGACGTGCATGGTGGCGCCGAAGAGTCTTCGCATCTGCTCACTGACTCGGGTGATAGAGCCGTTGCGGCCGCCGGTAGAAGTCATACCGAGCTTGGACATAAAGTGCCGCAGTGAGTCTCCGACTGGAATCTCAGGGGATCTGGTCCTTACCGCCTCGCTTGTGAGCCAGCCAAGGAGGTATCGGGGGACCACTCCGTACGGGTAGCCGCGGGTGCGGTTACCGTCGGCGTCGCGGAGGACAGCCGGTGTGATTGTCAGCGTCAGGGAGCCGTTCCGTCGCTCCCAGTCGGATCGCTCGCCCGGGTTCCTATAAGGAAGGCTCAGCTGCGCCCAGATGCGGGCCGTGTAACCAATTGCACCGGCTTCGACAGCGTCCTGCTGTTCGATCGCGACGCTCGCGTTGAGCAGATCGCGCTGCTTGTCAGTCAGCGACGGGAAGGAGTCTCCATCACCGAGTGTCAACTGCTCGGCGACGGCCCTGCGCGCTACGTTAGCCACGACGGTTCCTATCTGAAGTAGGTGCGGTCCATGCCCCCGGGAGTTCACAGCTCTGCGGGGGCCTTCAGAATCACGGTCGCATCTACTCACGGCCTTGTCCTGCAGACACGCCGAAGGAACATATCTGCAGGTGGAGGGGTATATTCGGGGAGGTCACGCTCGGTGTCATCAGCTGCATAGGAATGCCGCAGGTCAAGTCACGCATAATCAGCGGCTCGCCCTAAGTGTTCATCGATGATTCCGGAGCGCAGGTGCCAGTCAGCCCCGCCGAACGTTCGTTCGCGGGACGCAACCTCGGGAGATGTCGATCGGACAGATAGCGGAACGATCGGAGCAGTGAGCGCAGCATGCGCATAATCGGCGGCCATCAGCTCGCAGATGAGCGCCAAACCCCTCAATGACGCTGTCCAGTACCCGCATAATCGGCGGCCAGTGTCTAGGGGCGACGCGCTTCGGGACCCTGCCCTGTACGCATACGCGGCGACTGGGTCGGCCCTTGTCGTCCGCCACACTCTTGCCACAGACGGAAGTCGAAGTAGGACTCGACGTACTAACGCAGTTCAGCCCGCGCATAATCGCCGACTGGACCGCTACCGACCCGGCCAGCGGTGGCCCGCGCATAATCGGCGTCTGACTCGGCTCGGCGGTTGCGGGATCCAGAGCGGGATCCGCTTGGACCGGGTGCGACGAGGTAGGGGGCCGGGCACTGTCCACATCGGCTGATGGTGTTTCGTGGCTGCTCGGCCGCTCGCTCGCTAAAGGAATTATCTACAGGAGGGTTTAACTACAGGGGGAGCAAGAATTAGGCGCCTGACCTGCACATACGGCGAGGGTGAGGCAGCGATTATGCGTGACCTCGAGCGCCGATCATGCGTGAACAGACGCTCTCCGATAGATCGGCCGCGACCGAAACGCGCCGATTATGCGCTCCCCAGGCTGCAGTCGCTTCTGATCGAGGTCGCCGATTATGCGCACCAGCGTAAGCTAGGTCCTTAGGCCGCCGATCATGCGTGCACACGCATAGGTCTGGGCTACTACAGCCGTCGCGCCGCCGATCATGCGTGAGCAGCCGTACATCTATCCACAGGCGGAGCAGGTCTCCAGATGACCGCTCGTCAGCAGCGCCCTGCGTGTCAACCGGGGCGAGACTTCGCGCTGGCCTCATCTCGCTAGAGAGGTAGTTGCAGGCATTCCCGCAACGTGTCATCGGGTTGTGGCGCGTTGAACCCTTGACAGGTGAGCGTTGCGGTTATCGCGCCGCCGACCCGGGTGTGGATCGGTGGAGTGTTCCCGCTTTTGTGGACTCGAGATTAAGCCGCGAGTTCGTTAATATCTCTGAATCCTAACTCATATTCCACGGGTGTCAAATATCCTAACGAGGAATGGCGACGATGCGTGTTATAGTAGGTTTCGATCCACAGGAACGTTTCCCGCCGCAGACGTTTCAACGTGGGCCACGGTTTCGTGTGAATCAGCTCCTTCTTGAATGTTGCGAAGAATGATTCGGCGACCGCGTTGTCGTAACAAGTCCCGGTGCGGCCCATCGACCTTCTGATGTTGTTGTCCCGACAGAATTCCGCGAAGGTCCCGGACGTGTATTGCGTGCCCCGGTCGGAATGGAAGATGACGCCGGCGGCGGGCTGACGTCGTCGCAACGCCATCGACAGCGCCTCGGTGACCAGAGAAGTCCGCATGTGCGTGTCCAACGCCCAGCCGACCAACGCGCGGGAGTGCAGGTCGATCACCGTCGCCAGGTACGCCCAACCGTCCCACGTCTTGATGTACGTGATGTCGCCGCACCAGCGGGTGTTCGCCTCGGTGACGGTGAACTTCCGGCCGACCAGATCCGGCGCCGGGGCCGGGTTATCACCGGCGACGGTGGTGACCTTCCACTGCTTGGGGTGCCGTCCCTGCAGATCAGCGGCCCGCATCAGGCGGTGCACCCGCTTCGCCGAGACGCGGTGACCGACTGAGGTCAGATGCGCCCACATCCGCCGCACCCCGGGATTACCGAGCAACGCCCGGTGCGCCGCCTTGATCTCGACGGTCAACGCCGCATCGGCCGTCGCCCGCGCGGACGGCGCCCGGCCCCGCCAGGCGTAGTACCCGGCCGTCGACACACCCAGCTGCGCGCACATGAACACCACGTCGTACTCGCCCGAATCAGCCCAGCCCGCGATACCAGCAAAGATTACTGCTGGCCTTTCGCGAACCAGGTCGAAACTTTTTTTGCGAACTCGAGCTGCAATTCCAGTTTCGCGTTCTCCGTGCGGAGCCGAGCAAGCTCGGTCCGCTCCGACTCGGTCAGCGGTTTCTCCGCGGCCGGTTCCCCCTGGGATTGAATCTTGCTCACCCATTTCCGTATCGACGTGTCGCAGATACCCAGCTTCTTCGCGACCTCACCGATCGTATGGCCGCCATCGAGGATCAACGAAACCGCGTCCCGCTTGTACTCATCGGTGAAGCTCCTTCGAGTCGAACCCATCCGTCAGTCTCCTGTGCTCAGGAACTGCGACAATCTCGTTGGGTGTCCACCGAAGCGGGAACGGTCCA
>JAABUK010006930.1_pt1 | contig 16606 bp, 12 predicted proteins | sample 5559141 | NCBI WGS metagenome assembly JAABUK01 (sample SAMN10711869, study PRJNA513367) | rock metagenome | isolation source: Antarctica rocks | place: Antarctica: Victoria Land, Pudding Butte nord | collected 2016-01-03
ATAAAACGACGGTCGGAAAGCCCAAGAGCCAAAAGGCAACAACAAGATAGGCGGAAAAAAAGTCTCTTTAAAAAAGCGTACGAATATAGTATTGAGTGCGACGCAGAGATCTTTCTCGGCATTAAAATCAAGAGAAACGGTCAGATCTTTCTTTTTAATTCGGAAAAGTCACGAGAATGGCTGCCACCAGACGAGCAAATGGTAGGTCACTTACCTTTAAACCTTGCAAAGGCTGACGTAAATCAGGATAGGTATTATCCAGTCCCTATTCAATTCACCTTACAAGATTTTCAATGTCCTAAAGAAGATCAGAAACATCTGGGGGAGCTGAATTCGCCTGTTCTTACGCTGAGTATAACTCAGTCAAGTATTAAATCATTAAGCTACATTTCTTCCTTTCCAGAAGCGGCGATGGTTCGGTCTCCCTGATTCCAGATCCCGATTCTCTGAGCCATATGAGAAAACAATATGGTGGTGTTTTCCACCAGCAAGGTCCAAATGCTGCGTCATCATTTACGGGCGCCAGGTTTGGTACCATCATATCGCTTTTGATGGGGTTGGTGTGATCCCTTTGAATGCCTTCTCCTCAAACGTTTAGCCGAGAATCTGTAGTCTGACGCGAGCTCATCCGTTGAAGTCTCAGACTCTGGAGGGTCAACAGTTGTATATGAATCTTTATTCAGCGAGGTTTGAGACTCTTGGCTCAACGCTTCGATTGTGTCGATTTCGTCCAGTGAAGTGCTAGTTGTAAAGCTTGCATCAACAGTTAGCGTTCTAATTTGACTATCGCTTGCTCTCTCGTTCGCCCGCTTAATCGCTTCGTCCCTCTGCTCCTTCGTCCAGTCTCTCGCGTTCCTGTACGCAATCGCTCCTTTTCGGAATGTTTCCCGATCGCTAGTCATAGAATAGATATCCCTTAAGCTGAGTCATGCATGCGAAAAAACCTGGGAAAACCACCTCAAGCTCGACCTAAATTTTTAAAAAACACGTAAATTTACTGCTTCAAACTGCCTGTACCTCATGTCAATTGGCACCTGTAGTCATTGACGCGTTCAGATTCCAAAAGAACGCGGTGCGATGGCCATGGGATCCAATTGGCCGAGTCTAGGCGTTGAACCTCACAATTTGAAAGAGCACGTCACTTTTCTCCACGAGGCATATACTCAACTGCATGCGGTCAAGGGCTCTTACACTGCTATACCAGCGACCACTATAGACCCTCTCATTGATTCTACCCTGTACCTCTTGTCCAAGGTCACCCGGTACCTCGATGAACAACCGGACACGCGACTCACCACCCAGATCCAAGGTCTCCTCAAGGAACAGCGTGACGCCCAGCTCAAGGACCATGAAGCCATTAAAGCTGCCATCAAAGCAGCTACCGCCCCTCTCAAAGCCGCACCACTATCCACTGGCACTCGTGTGGCCTCGTGGGCCCAAGTCGCGGCTGCCGCAGGTCCACCTCCTGGTCACGTGACACCACCCTACACGGTACTCTCGTCTGGCAGCTCGTCCACACTGACAGCCTACAAGGGGCGGGAAGTGATTGTGAAACTCCTGGATCATGCTGTGGCTCAGCGTCTTCGTCAACTGTCCCTGTCACAGCTCAAAAACAAGGTCAATAACATCCTTCGTGAAACACCCAAGGTTAAGGACATCAAGATTACTGCAGCCCATCAACTCAAGAGTGGCGATATCACTGTCATCACGGACTCACTGAACAATGCAACCGAACTGCAGACTCACACAGACTGGGCTCGAGGACTAGGACCGAGGGCAGAGGTACTTCGGAAAACGTATGGCGCGATAGTGCACGGCATACCCGTGAACACAATCAATATGAAGGATCAACAAGGAACCATCCAAAGAATTCTGGCGGACAATTTCTCCGTCGTCCCTCACGCAAAAATCACATACGTCGGCTGGCTCACGAAGGAATCAATTAAGAAACGGAACTCTTCCATAGTGATCGAATTCACACAACCCGAGATGGCTAATGCGATTATATACGCTGGCTTCCTGTGGGAAGGCTTAATCCACACCTGTCAACTCTACGACCGCTCTTGCAGAATCAAGCAATGCCTCAGATGCTATGACTACGGCCACATCGGTACTCAATGTAGTGCTCCCCAAACATGCGGCCACTGCGCAGGTGGACATAAATCGCGAGACTGTCCTGTGAAGAGCAGCCCGGGATTCAAGCCTAAATGCGCCCTCTGCGGAGGAAACCATACAGCATGGAATGCTGCCTGCCCAGCAAGACAGAAAGAGATGCAAAGGGTTGAGAAGGCAAAGCAACTACGAAACCACTACTGGACAACACCGCCTGGGAGGACGGCATCGGCGACGGACTCCCACAACAAAACCGGACCTACACCGCCTACATCAAGCTCGGATGACACAACCGGACCGGTGACGCATAACCAGCCGGCTAGCTCCAGCAACCAACCAATCTGGAAGCCACGGCTTCTCAGGAGCTCGAGACGTCAACAACAAAGGAATCCAATACCCCCTTCAACGGGCGCACGTATCACTCACCCAGAACCAACCACTCACTCTGAACCAACGGTGCAATCACAGCAAACAGCGGACCACATACCTGCTGTCTCGACAGTAGTATTGAGAGAGCCCTCTGCAGCCCAAGGTGCTGCAACGTCACCCCAGAACTCACCAGCACCTTTGCCGGAGTATTTTCTCGAGGTTGACGATTGGCTGCAAAATCTCGATTTAAACTGGGAAGACACAATCGCAGTGGGTCCAACACCAGGACTATCAACAATACCAGACAACCAGCATCATGCAGGAGGCCTATCACCCAGAGAACTGGCGCGCCTGGAGAGAACAACAATGACGTTTGACAATCTACCCCCACCGCGGAGGGGATGCTATTGTGAGGAGCATGGACATCTTTACGAGAATTGGCCCATTCGAGATGCAGAACTGATCATTGGTACCTGTATGAGAGAGTGCCCATACTGCAATTTCCGACAAGAGTCATCAGCAGAATTGCGCGAACACATCAAAGGTAGACATGGGAAACGAAATCTCATGGTCAGAAAGGGGAAACTGGGAGAAAAGGGCATTGTACCCGGCTGGAACGCACTACCAACGACACAGACACAGTATACTCAGGGCACTACTGCACACACCGGGATATGAGTTACGATAAGCGCACCCTGAAGATATTACAGTACAATACCCGAAAATCAAGGGAGATCATGGCCGAAGCGTTTCACCGCCGTGAAATACTCGATTACGACATCCTAGCAATTCAAGAGCCATACCGGAACCCTTTCCAGCATACCACCCATCACCCAGCCAAAGACCGATTCCACCTTCTCTACTTTGATAGCGAAGGTACCAGGTCATGCATCTTCGTCAACACAAGAATTGATCCGGCCACCTGGAGCGTACGATATGTGAACGAGGATATATGCGTCCTTAATCTCGAGACAAATCAAGGTCATCTCTCCCTTTACAATGTGTACAATGACCCGGAGAACGACGACAGGACCCGTACCCTACGAAAACTGGCACAGGAATTGAACACTGAACAACCTGAGAACCATTTGGTCCTTCTCGGCGACTTTAATCTACACCATCTGCAATGGTCAGGTGCCTGGACACGAAGAACATGCAGTGAGGCTCGCACGCTCCTGGAAATTACAGAATCGTCTCATCTGTGGCAACTCACCCCCGTGGGCTTGAAGACCCATCGATGGTTCACCAGTGATACAACAATAGACCTTACCTTTGCGACACACACGATGAGAGAACAGTTACTTCAGTGTAAGGTTGCTCATGAATTGGACTGTGACTCTGACCACCTCCCGGTCAGCACTTGGTTCAACTGGAATTGGAAACAAGCAACAGTCCGACGAACGCGGCGGTGGGCGGCAATGAACGTCGACAAGCTAAGATCCATCGTCCAGACAGAGATGCACTTGGCTGATCCTCTAAGCTGGGATTCTCCGCAAGCCCTAGACGACCAGACCACACTCCTCATCGATATTCTGACAAAGGCAGTTGATGGATCTACGCCCTGGAACAACCCCTCCCAACAAGCATTACCTGGTTTCGACAAGGAGTGCAAAGAGGCGTGTACAGAGACACAACGGTTGCGAAGAAGATGGCAGTTTACGAGGTCAGAGGAAGACTGGCAAGCTTACAAGACGGCGCGCAATGCAAAAGGAAGACTGATCAAGAAAACCTTGCAACAGACCCACCGATCGAAGATCACGGAAGCAGCATCGACACCTCAGGGTATATGGAAAATTGCTAAATGGGCGGTTAAACGACAGTCACTTCCACCCGCATCGGTTACTCCAGCGCTCAGTAGGGAAGATGGGTCCCTAGAAACAGATGCCGAAGGTAAAACGAACCTCCTACGTACATCCTTCTTTCCGCCGCCAGTTCAGGCCGACCTAAGCGATACACAAGGATATCAATATCCAGAACCATGCCCCTTACCCCCGATTACAGAGTCTGAAATCGAAAGAGCCATCTGCGGAGCGGCACCGAACAAGGCACCAGGAACCGATGGCATCACCAATAATATACTGCAGAAAGTGCTCGACCTGATCCTTCCAACGCTTCACCGATTGTTCAATGCAAGCTGGAACATAGGATATTTCCCCCAACATTTCCGGCAATCAATCACGGTGGTGCTGAGGAAACCAGGAAAGGATGACTACTCTCAACCGAAGGCCTACCGACCCATCGCACTGCTTAATACCGTTGGCAAAACCCTGGAGGCAGTCATTGGCACCCGATTGATGTATCTGGTAGAGAAGTTCAACCTTTTGCCTATTAATCATATCGGAGGACGGAAGATGGCATCAACCGAGCACGCTATTCATTCCCTTCTTACCCAAATTCACCAAGCATGGGATCGAAAACAAGTGGCAAGCCTGCTGCTTTTGAACGTATCGGGGGCCTTTGACAACGTGTCTCACCCTAGGTGATTACATAATCTGCGCAAAAGAAGGATCGATCCCACTACGGTGAATTGGATCGCATCCTTCCTGAACGACCTTACAACCACGCTTGTTCTGCCAGAGTTCACCGGACGAGTGACAGGTGTCTTCGCCGGTATACCGCAGGGGTCTCCACTGTCACCGATCCTCCGTAAGTAAGGGTGCAGTAGGTGGCATGGCCAGGCCAGAATCGAGAGCGACAGCGGGCTGTTCGCTATTCCAATGTGTGAGAGCATAGATGAACGAATGGTGGCGCGGGTCAAATGGGGAGGAGGAGATCCTTATATAGAATTCCTGCATAGCTTCCATAGAGGCTGGGACAGTGTATGAAGACTAAACTAAACTAACTAAACTAAACTGAGTCATGCATGCCATTCCCGGGAATTTTGCATGTTGGTCCTGGGAACCACAACCTTCATTCCTAGGATCAAAGTTAGCCCTTTGGCAGGTTGAAAGAAGCATGAGCATTATATAGTATGTATTTTACGGCTTGGCGTAGGGTATTATCCCTTCGTAGTACTACGAAAGTGTTTTATCTAGGCGACTTTTGATGGGGTTAGAAGGGTTTAAAAACCTGTCAGCTGCGGAAGGGTAAGGGATAAGCTTTACATTCCACTTTTCGTAAATTATTGAAATACTACGTATAAGTACGACAAATTCGTTAAGAATGTAACTGAAAAATCTTAGATATTATGAGAAAAAAAGAGGTTTTATTAAAAGGAAGCGAGATCACTTAGGTTTAAAGCAAATATAAACAAATGAAATCGCTAGAGTAAACATGCAGCATTTACTACGTAAACAAGTAATGAAATTGTAATGAAGCGGTAACATGCTCTAGCATAGCGGTATAGTCATTAGGTTGGTAAGAGATAAGCGTATCACAATATGGTACATTGTGCTGTTGCTACCAAATATTAAAGTTGAGTATGAAGCGCCTATCTACGGGGTGAGACCCAATCTTACTACGTATAAAATCCTTAGTGCTATGAACTGATTCAGGACTGATCAGTCGGTTCTTTCGGTTCATGACGTGACCTGACCCCCTATCACCTGTGGCCTCATCACTGTGCTAAAAAATACTGCTACTACATAGTACGTAGTATTATCTAGTACTAGTTTCTGGTCTTATAGGAGACCTTTGGGCTGGTTCGAGTTCCTACGCGTGATCGCCTCCGAGCCTTCTGGTTTGTATGAGCCCACGTGCTCACAGGACTCCCACTTCATCTTCATGTACATGTACACGTATGAAGGCTTAACCGTGAATCACGACTACTACGTATTTCAAAGCCAGTTTCACGCTAAAGCAGACTAAAGGGAAGCATGAGAAAAGGTTGCGAAATGTCTCTACGTAGTACTAATATGTACGTAGACTAATATGTACGTAGATGTAGTCGTAGTCGTTAATGACAGTAATCGTATTTTTTGTCTGTACGTCAAAGGCCACGTTTTGGCCAGCCACCAATTCCGCAGAGGGTCATTAAGTGATTCTGGACTGTTGTATAAATTCTTCCTTCTAAACGGAGACACTTTTGTTCGCAGGCGCTGATGCATTCATCAAATGCATATGACTACATGTAAGAGCTTGTCAGACAGAGGAAGGGGTTGGAAGTTGATGCCACGCGCTCATGAGGTGCGCGGTCACATCAGGCACCAGGCGCCTGATTGCGCCCGATTGACAGACATGGTAGATAGCCAGTTGGCTCCTGGTGCTATTCCGGGCATGAGAACTATGCGCGCGCTTTGTCCTCGAAGTGGCAGAAACGAAGTTGGGAACAGCATTGGATCTTTAAATAACAACGAGCAAGTTCAGACCCCTATACTTACTATGTAGGATGCTGATGGAGCGACTCGAATCCGTTGTAGCAGCGCTTCTGATCCGATAGTTGTTATGATCAGAGAAATGCAATACCTTACAGCAGCTTGATTGGATATAAAGAGCGCTCCATTTCCGAGTACATTCTCAAGACCTTGTGTCAAGGTTATACATGGCCTGTTTTGATTGGATACCTCACTCCAATTCCCCCACTCATTTTATATACTTCTACAGAGCCTTCGTAGAAGATAGATTCCGAACAACGTTGTCAATTTGTTTGCTGTAGAAACCCCCTGCGTTCGCCGTGACACCTAGGCCTCGCGTTCGAGTTTCAGCACTCAGATACCGAAGCTACTTCATCTACCGCAGCCTTATCCCAAAGGACTCAACATTCCGCGCCATCATTCTCATCTTACTGCGTCAAGGCCACTACCCACAACGCCAATATTCTGCCTCTTCTAGGTCGTTGGGTCTCCATCTTTCGAGAACTGATACTTCTTCCGCTATCAGACAGACGGTCACAGGTCGACATGAGTAAGTTGTGGAAGCAGATACGTCAAACAGGTCTTACGAACGTATCGAGGCCCCCAATAAGTAATGGATCTCTTCCGCTGCCTGGTCGACAAGACCAAGGTGATGCGCGTACCCTTACTCAATCGCCTAATAACAGCAGCTTCCGTGAGCCTCTTTCCACACTATCTGCCGGCCGCCCTGGGAAGCCCCCTTCATTTTCCAACTCCACGGCACCAACTCATCCGTCTGCTGGGCTTTCTGGATCCCCGTGTTCACAGCTTGTGATCGAGCATAAAAATAGAGATGGAAGGGCCAGTGACAACGTTTACGAGCTGCACCAGAGTCTCTCCGGACTGCTTAATTGTGAATCTTCTGTTTGCCGCGTCATTGCAAGTGCTGTGTGGGAGCAATGCGGCAACCAGGTCCCTGCTTTCACCATGAGTTCTAAGTTTCGCGATGCAAGGGTATATATCCGCACTGTGCTACAACAGAAAGTGAACGATGAGCAGACGACAGACCTAATGGATACGGCTAAGTTTCCTGGCGCGGAGCTGAGACGAGCAGGCCGACCTGCATGGTCAGGCTGGACTGGTGACGGTTCCGATACCATCCTTGTGTACCTGAGCAAGTGTCAGACAGCCTGCGCCTCAGCCTGCGCCTCAGGCTGTCCATCGGCCTATTTGGGCCAATCTCCGGCCAATCTTGGCCCCATTTCCTTCATATTAAGGCCCATTCTCAGGGGCATTCTAGATACTTGCTAGACAGTCAATTTAACCCATTTTGATTGTACTCAATTCGATTCTACACAGACAAAAAGAGCTATTTCAGCCATTTGTCTGACAGCAAGACACCGGAGTTTCAGCCTAATGGGACTCAGATAGGGCGGGTCTCTATCTATGCGGGATTTGGTAAGTTAATAGCTGTGAACTTCGTCCCAGTGGAACTCCATGTCAGAACGATGGATAACACTGTGCCTAGCCTCAAATACGAACGAAAAGCACGAGCTTCGAGGAGAGATCGCGAGAGAGGCCGCAGAACCCCACGATCGTGACGGTGTCGTCTCAGCCACCAAGAAGTGGCTCACGAGGTGCAATAAGCACCATGGACGATGTCATGGCACCGATCTCAAACCACTTCCCAAAAGATTGGTGAGCATTGAAGGCACGAAAACCAAACTCGTGGAGACGAAACAGGGCGAGCAAGGGGTATACACTGCACTATCATATTCATGGGGTGATTCTAGTGGGGCACATTACCACGGCGGAACCAGATCCGGTCCGCTGAAATTACTGGCCAAGAATCATGCGAATCTCCTCCAAAATATCGACGCATCGAGGCTGAGTAAGGCTCATCAACATGGAATACAGGTCGCGAGGGAGTTGGGCTACCGATATATCTGGATTGATGCGTTGTGCATCCTCCAAGATAACCAAGATGATTGGAAGGAGCAATCTAAGTCTACTGCTGAGGTATACGGCAATGCTGATCTGACAATCGTAGCTGGGAGGAGCGATGATAGTCGACATGGATTCCTTAAGCCCCTGCATGATCCGGGTGTTTACGTTCAGGTACCATACTTATCTGCCGATAGACCAGACCTGAAGACTTGCTGCATCGGCCGGCCGCGAAATCATCGCGTAGGCCCCACGACCGGCCGGGGTTGGTGTTATCAGGAAGTTTTGATGTCTCGGCGCATGATCATCTACGGTGAACAACAGCTCAGCTTCAGGTGTCGCGAACGACACGACTTTGAAGATGGCCATTTCGAGTTTGTCGGTGCATCAGACGACTGGTATGATTTAGCCTTCCAAAACCTTGGTGACACCAGTGACAAGACTTAGGCTCAGTATTTCACGGTCAAGAGCCCGCGAACGCCCTTACATGAAGCTCTGAAGCCAGACGTGCTCAAACGACAGCTTCTGGACCCATGGCATCGGATTATATCAGAGTACTCCTCTCTGAACTTCTTTGAACCCACCGACAATCACGCAGCATTATCAGGACTTGCACGTCAGTTCCAGAAGGCCTTCGAAAGGAGGTTAGGCCTAGACACAGGAAGGTATATGGCTGGCCTGTGGGAGACGGACATGCCTGGCGCACTCCTGTGGAGAAGTAGTCGAATCATAGATCCAGATATGCCCGCGCTACAGTATCCGATGCAAAATGGGGTCGCCGTCTACAGGGCGCCTTCGTGGTCGTGGATGGCTCTTGTTGGTCCCATCTGCCACAACATTGGCTCTGGACGTGGCTACACGGGAATGCAACCTCAATGGCGAACGCCAGTTTTGAAGCCAGAGAATTCTGATGGAAAGACGTGGAGTCCTGATCCTAATGGATGGGGCCCCTCGATGATCTACAGGGATGATTTCCCATCCAGATTCACTTTAAACGTGAAAGCTTGGATCCGTCAAGTGCGGGTTTCGCAGTTCTAGCCCGCTGATTTCCCTGATCTGGCAGAATGGTTCCCTGGATACGAACAATGTAAGCGATGTATGCACAAGCACGCTATACTTCTCGGACCAGAGGAGAGAAAACCTTTGGTGAAGAAAATGTAGAACCAGAAGTTAGATCAAGAAGGCTTCTGTGCAATCGTGGCGACAGGTCTACTCGATCTGGAGTATGCGAAAGGATGCGTTCCATCAACCATGTGGGCAATGTCTGTCACCTCGAATGAAGGTCTGCTCCTGGAACGAACAGTAGACCACAGAGACGGTTCAGCGGTATTCAAAAGATTGGGCGTCTTTATCGTCGAGAACGAGTTTGAATTTTTCCCGGGAAGAGCCGTTCCAAGGGGACGTAACACATTGCGCGGAGACCTCCTGCCCCTGACCACCATTGTCCTGGCTTAACGAATTCATCGAACCGCTTGCGATTGCCCAAACCTATCCTCTTCCCAGCCTATCTGTCAGCCGTATTTCGGCTCATCTTGGGGCACGTTCGTTCATTTGCCACTAACTGTCCGTTTGCCTCGGCTATCGACGGTGATATCTACGAGGATAGCTCGCTGTTGGCTATAAATACGCTCCTTTGCTTCATAGAACTGAATACAACCAACTGTTTTCCTCACCGTCTTGGCATCCCAAGTTGATACTATCCTTTTCTCTGCCTTTCTCTTTCTTTCCTAGATGATATACAGACTTGTTTTGCCTATCCTTGCCAAGAGGCCTGGCGAAGCGCTGGCTCTATTTTTTGTGGATCACAACAAGCAGTCAAGTCAGGTTCAACGACTCCCGAAATGAGAACGACGAACAGATGTTTGTGTCACTGCGGGGAAAGGGCGCCGGGTACAAAGACAATTTCAAATCAGTTTATTGGGATCGGCCAACCACAGAAGTAAACAAGAAAGAGGAGCTTCTCCATTAAAAGTTGGGGTTGTTTAGTGAGTTAGCACAAGACACTTGCTGCTTATGATAGATTGCTGAATACAATTGAAAATTGAAACAGAATCACTAGACAACAGATTCAAACGTGGAGCAGAAATGTTCTACCACGCCTGGATACTTACCAAGGGGAAACTTTCACCGTAGCAAGGGGCTATAGTAGCTCACTAACCTTATTGTGGTGGACAAAGCAGGATGACTCTGATGATTACAGATTTGATCAAACAAGAAACCGAATACGCAGCACCCTTTTACGACACCGCCTTATTTCGAGCCTCCTCAACTTGCGCTTCCAGGTCCTCGGACTCCTTCAATCGTCCTTGTTTTCTATACATACCTGCCAGTTGCTCCATACTTGTAAGCGAGTGATGGTGCTCCATGCCTAGTACTCTTATACGGATCGCCAATACTTGCAACAATAGCTCCTCAGCCTTCGCCAACTGCCCGTCAAGATAGATTGATGCAAGATTACCCATGCTGGTCAAGGTATGATGATGTTCTGGGCCGAGGACCTTTTTGCGCAATTCTATCACCTGCAGACCCAGCTCCTCTGCCTCAGTCCGTCGGTCTTGGCTGTGGTATGTCAATGATAGATGCGACATACTCGTTAGAGTTGAGAAATGCTCTGGTCCTAATAGGGCTTTCCGAGCCGCAACCACTTGTGACTGGATCGCTTCGGCCTCATCCCATCGGCCCTGGTTGTGGTAGCTAACCCCAAGGTTACTCATACCGCTCAACGTATGTGGATGATCTTTCCCCAGAACCCTGATGCGGATATTCATTACCTGAACTAGTAACTCTTCGGCTTCTTGATACCGTCCCTGATTGTTGTACGTATGTGCTAGATTGCCTATACTTAGCAGAGTGTCGGGATGCTCAACGCCGAGCACCTTCTTGCGCGCGATGATTGTCTGCTTGCCAAGCTCTTCGGCCTGCTTCCACCAACCTTGGCAGTTGTACAAATATACTAGATTACTCATACCAACGAGAGTGTCAGGGTGTTCAACGCCGAGAACGCGCTTGCGAGATTGCATTGCTCGTAGCTCGAGGTCTTCTGCTTCTTTCCACTGGGACAGATCGCTATACGTCATAGCTAAGTGACTCATGGTAGACAGTGTCTCTGGATCATCTTCGCCGAGGATTCTTCTCTGAGCTTCCATCGCCCTCAATCCAAGTGCTTTGGCCTCTGGGAACCGACTCTGTGCGTGGTAAACCAAAGCCAATTTTCCTATACTTTTTAGCGTATCTGAGTGCTCCGCGCCAAGCACCTTTGTTCGAAACTCCATCACCTCCCGAAAGAAAGCCTCTGCCTCGTAAAATCGACCGTCGCTATAATAGCACAATGCGATCTTCCATTCTAAGTCGATCCTGCTGTGATCATCCTTTGCAATGAGGTTGGACTCCAAGACATGACGTGCATGGGGAAGATATGTCCTCCACATCGCCCTGTTTCTGTGTTCATGGTCTGGAAACACCTCTTCCAATTGCGCAACGGCCTTGCGAGTCCACTCAGCAAGCACTCCTTTATTTCGAAGCCAGTTTCGGATCGTGAGGTGCACAAGCCTATGCAGATCAATTGCCAAGTCTTCCGCACGCCTGGTGATGAACGAGTAGGCGCTCAATGTCCCAATAGCATCAATCTCCTGCTTTCGCGATGACCCTGGCGGAAGGAGAAGCTGTGGAACATCCTTGTGATCAATGCAAGCCATAAAAGACATGTAGTCTGCTGCGAGAGGATCACGTTGTTGGATTTGCTGGAAAGAGATCAGCCAGGTCGTGGCCACTGGGTTCTTCAAGTCGGAATATCTCGCATCATCCTCAAAGTGCTCGGTGAGGAGGGCGATAATGTCTTGCTCTTGGCAATCTACGAGCGTCAGGTAGTCCGCCAAAGTGACCCCATTCTCGTTGATATATGCGGCTGCCTGAGCGATAGCAAGTGGGAGATGGGTAAGCCAAGTAAGTATTGCTTTCGCATCCGCAGGGCTGGTGTCGACAAGACTCTTGTCGATTAAACTATTCCGCAACATACGAATTGCGGTATCTTCGGTCATTTTGGGGACCTCCATCACACTCTCTTGCGCGAGTTTGACTCCAACCTTCCTGTCTCGCGTTGTGAAGATGACTCGTCCGGTTTTGCTCCGCGGAATGTAATCAATCAAACGATTTAATTGCTGAGTTTCGGATACTGTCTTATCGGTCCACATCTGGATGTCGTCGGCATTATCAAAGACCAGGATCCATTGGCCTGCGGTGTCCTCATTCAGGAAGTCTTGGACCAGCTTTTTAATGTCCACATCTTTGCGCCCCGTGTCTCTGATTCCCAACTGCCAAGCGACAGTATGGTATCCTTGGCCCAGACTTTCCATGCTAGTAGCCTGTATCCAAATGGCAGAGTAATTCTTGTCCCTCTCCCTGACTCGATAAAGGAGTTCCAGCACAAGCTGCGTCTTTCCTACACCTCCGAGTCCACAGACCGCAATTTTTGTAAATTGATTGTTGGCGAAGAGCTTATTTCCATGTTTGGCAAGCTCAGATTCGCGATCGGTGAAACGAGTGTTTCTTTCAAAAGGCACAATCCATTGATTGACTGGGTGCTGAAGGTCCAATTTATTGGAGGGAGGGGGGGCCTTTAACTGCTTCTCAATCTCCGACTGAAGGCGCTGAAGCGCGTGTTGTCTTCCTTCCCCATACATTGCCGGCATATGAAGATCGAAAATACCAAGTAGTGAATAAACGCTATCTTCCTCACGTGTGGTTTGTCTTTGTCCCATCCAAGACAGCTTCGCCTCAGTACTGAAGAAAGAAAGTGGAGTGCCTCGGAGAGCAGCGATGGGGATTCCCGTGATTTCGGATAGCTGATTTTCCAACGACTTTGTAGAACCAAGGGGTTTCCCTTCCCGGGAGAAGAATTCGACTGAAGGAGAAGCCAGAAGCTCTTGCAGCGTCCACCCTCGAGTAAACCACCGACTTTTTCGTAGTTGTGAGTCTCTGTGGTCTAAATCGTTATTTTCAAAATGTATTGAAACATCGGTTAGAAGCGCGTAGCATTTACTAGAGCGCTGATACCAACAGAACATAGAATTGATTGCTTCGCTTAGTTCAGCGCTGCTAGTTCTGTCAATGCAGCAGGTGTCAACCCAGAAATATTGCAGTCTGTCTTTCTTTGCCTGTTCTCCACAGAAGTAAAGTTTATCGAAGTTCAGACCGTTTTCGTTTATTTTCGTAGTTGATGTAGAATCGATAACGTCTTGGAAGGTGACCTCAAACTCGCCCCGCCAGGTGTGGGACAGAACTGCGTAGCTGGGGACGTCGTGTTTGGGAAACTGTATCAAACTAAAGGTTCCGTCACTGTTCATTCGCAAGAGGCGCATTTCTGGTTTGGGACGACTTCTGAAAGGGCATTGAAGGCAATGAAAAGGGAACTTCCAAATCGATGCGCGACATCAGGCTGAGCCTGAGCTATGACGGTCAGCAACATTAATATGAGGCGAGTTCTCTGCTTGTTTTTCGTTGCGCTCCCGTGTCACCTTCGCCGTGGCTAGCGTTGCACTTCCAGCCATTTCGTTGATTGGCTGCCATCGGGTCAAATGAACGGTTTCAGTTGGATGTGGGGCTCGCTTGAGCTAGAAGTGGGGGCAAAGTCTGAAATGCAATGCTGGCCGCAGCGAGTTTGCATCAGCTCAGACCGGGCTGGCTGCAGCAACAATGTTTGAGCCCTATTAGACTGGTTAACGTAATCAACCACTCAACGCACGCCACCACTCAACGCACGCGTACTAAATCCTGTACCAAAACACTTGCCACAACTTCAACAATGAACAACTCCACCAAATCAAGCCGTATTAAGGCCGCTCTTGATGCTCTGGATAGCCAAGAAACTCTTAATTACGCTGGCGCGGCCAGAGATTATGGGGTTCACTCTACAACGCTTATGCGGCGATACTGCGGCAGATCAGTATCGAAGGCCGATGCCACGTCTAAATGGAAACAAAACCTCAACAACGTCCAAGAAGACACCCTTCTACGATATATCGACCAGCTCACAAATCGCTATATGCCTCTGACCACGCAGATCATCAAGAACCTCGCAGAGGAGATCATCAAGGGCTCCACAAGGCCTGACTAGGTTACGCGGTTTTTAAAACGCTATTCTACGTTTATAAAAAGCGTATATTTACGCCTACTTGATCATGCGCGCTGTTCTGCTAAGTCCTCTGCCTCGTTTACTTCTACAAGCTTGTATTAGTGCCCTCTTGCAGTTTTTAAGCACTGTACTAATATTCATTAATAGCTTGCCCACGCCCGCAACAAATACAACCTACAGGCTTGTGATATTTACAATTAGGACGAAAAAAGCTTTCTTATTGATCACGTGAGCTCTGCGAAGTGAATACTTACACAGCACGCGTATAAGCAGGGCCGTATACGCTATATCAAGCAAGATGGCAATCGCGAGTTTATATCCCTCTTGGCCTGCGTGTGCGCAGACGGAACCCCTCTTTCTCCAGCCCTAATATATCATGGCACCTCTTAAGATCTTCAGGATACATAGATAGAGGACCTATAAGAGGAGGAACAAGCCTATTTCACGTCCTCTATTAATAGATAAAGGAAAACAGGCCACGATGACTGAAAAGAAAGCTGAGTAGCAAAGGAAAAGAGAGGGAAATGGTCGTATTAGGGCAGCAGCTCATGCAGAACGCCAAAATCGCCAAAAACGGCGTATTTTTACCATTTCTAATGTTGAGGATATCAATAGTTCAGCACCACTAAAATGACGAAAAAAGGCGCCTTCTATGAAAATGAACAACTCCACCAAAACATCAAGTCTCAGCTAAAGACGTCTATCTCAAACATCGCAAGGCCCTTCTGACCCTTCCTATCTACAGCAGTTGTTGACATCTGCTGATTTGCGCCTACAATCGCCATCAAGGGCCGACGTAGTACAAAACCGTACTCACCGCGACCGAACCGTCAAAATATCACAAAGATTTCGAATATAGGTCTCAAAATTAGCCAAATAATTGTAAATAGTAATGTTTCATAGTAATAGTAATTGCAAATTAATAGCTCTTGTTTTAATGGAGTTCTGCGCTGTGTAAAATAAAAGATAATTAATTGCTAGATTACGAGTAATTACGCACTCTTAAGTATAGATCCTTGTGCTAAGATCTTATATCAAGATCTTATGCTAAGCAGTATCACGTGCTAGCTCAAGAATGAAGCTCGCTTAACTTTAATATTATATTCTTCCCTATTTAGATTTGAGTATTATTATAAATAGACAGATTACGATACTTTATAACAGTATACTGTAAGTAATATATTATTAAATAATTTGAGAGTGAGAATAATAAGAGAGAATAGTAAAGAGATTACTAGTATCTAATAAAATCTTAATTTAGTTAAGCTTAAGTTCCTTATATAATCTATTCTTTTTATTAAGTTACACTCTCTTTTAAATATATTCTTATAATTATTAAGATAAGTCTTCTTATTCTATATTTTTAAATAAGAGAATATATAATAAATTATAAACAAGAGAATTAATATAAGAGTGATTACTAATATCTATAATTTAATTTTATATTATAAACACTCGAAAATTAATCTTATTTATACTCTTTCATAATTAAATAATATCTCGCGTTAATAAGTATTCTAATTAATCTTTAAAGAATAAGTTAGTAATAATAATAAGATTATTTCTACTTACTTTCATTTATAACTTATTTATAATTTCAGATAACTATTATTAATAAGAAGTTAGTAAGTAAAATTAATTAACGAGATAAAAAATAATAATAATTATAACTCTTCATAACTTCTTTATATTAATAATAAATAGTTTAAAAACTTTAGTGATAATTAAAGTTTATAATAATATAATTAAAATTAATATTAAGAGATATATTAGCTCGGAA
>JAABUK010006932.1_pt1 | contig 16604 bp, 31 predicted proteins | sample 5559141 | NCBI WGS metagenome assembly JAABUK01 (sample SAMN10711869, study PRJNA513367) | rock metagenome | isolation source: Antarctica rocks | place: Antarctica: Victoria Land, Pudding Butte nord | collected 2016-01-03
CACCTGTTTGGAAACAGGGCCTACAATTACTGAGTTGCAAATGTGCATATGCTCCTATCTGAAACGCAACTCTTCCAGTGTATCTGCAGATGCACCAGGAACCATCATGTCTCAGAAGTTTGCAATGACGACAGGCCTGATGGACAAATACAGCCGCCCTAGAGTCAACGCTTTGCAGCAGTTCATGCTGCACGGCTCTCCGCTTGTCTTCGTGCAGATCAAGTGGCGCTTGTATGACACTGCTGTTACAACTGGTGCTGGCATTTATGTGCCAAGCATGTGTAACCTGGTGCACAATATATACAGTGTCTTGTTTGCTATCTCAGCAAAAATGATGTTTGAGGTGGTGGATATCATTTTGGGACCAGATCAGGTGGCACTGCTGAGATCACAGGGCTATACACTCAATGGGTAAGATGACATGTGCAACTGATTTTATACATCTGCTTGCACTGCTCATGCTGGTATACACTCATGTTTTGCCTTGCAGTCTTGCACTGCCACTCCCGGAGTGATCACCAGACATTTCCAGGCATGAGTGCGGCCTCAGCAGGATTTCCCAGAGGCACAAAGCGTGCATCAGCATGATGTTTGCACAATGCCATGAATGACAAAAAGCAGCTGATGACAGCTGCTGAAGACTATGTCCATCTACTGTGTGTCATGCCAGGCACTATTTCAATTCCACTAAGTCAAGTTGCCATCAGAGCTTTCCGTCAAAGGTATGTGCAAGGTGTCATTACAAGACAAATGGGACTATACGTTGAGACAGCCCCATCTTGGTGTAAAGAGGATGCAGCACTGGCTTGTCACAACATGCTGTGTCCATTTAAACGACTTGTCAATTTTCCCTGAAGATTGCTTTTGCGCTTTTAATTGATAAGGGCGGGACTGATTCCTGACTGAGATGTTACGTAACAAAAACATGTGGAGGGCAGAATGACACGACATTACCAATGGAACGGAGCAAGCGACCTTTCAACCCAATTATTTGCTGAACGAGGCTGTCAGCAACGTTGCAGAGCTGGAACTGTTCTATGTTACATATGAGTTCCTTCAATTTACATCAGCAGCAGCACATACACATCAATGTAGCTGGACTAATTATAATGTTGGTGATTGTGTTTGAAACGTAAACTCCTGTAGTGTATCCTGCTATTAGCCAGCCTCTGAAGCATTGCAGTGAGCACTGCTTACAAAGAGTTCTTGCTCGTAATTTGTCTTTATGAGCACTGATGCACTGAAGGATGAAGTGAGGCAGCATGCATCTCTTCATTACCATGACGTATATTGTAATGTACAAACATATTCACAGCCATGGCTTCCAGCCTTGCCAGGACCTGCCAAGAATGTTTGGATCAGTTGCTTGATCCAGTAGACACCGCACTTGCTCATCCACACTGAGCTTGCAACCAGACATGACCGTGGTTCTGTAATTGTGATTGGCATCTCCCTTGACAATGGCTTGCAGCGCAGGCCAGTGAGCTGCATTGCTGTGCTTGGCCGTCAGCTCTTGCAGCATGATGTCAGCTGGATGTTCACCAGCAAGCTTGCGACGTGCATTGTCCACCTGCATAGCATAGCTCCAAGCTTCATTCACACTGCACCACAGGTACCAGGCAAGAATGATCAGCTGAAATGCCTGTACATTATGCTTATCATGATTACTGCACCACTGCCTTACGAGTGGCTGTATGTGTCTGGAAATGAGTCTTCCACCCAGCAAAACGGTCCAAAGCAGTTTCACGAGCTTTTCCCTTACAGAGCTGCAGACAATGTGGACTTGGGTGATAAAGGGAACGATCACAGAGGGGACACATTTTTGTGATCGCCCATGGTACATCTGATGTACATGGTGCATGGTGCATAGTACGTGGTGCGTCTGATTCAGTCAGCAGATATACCTTGAGATTGACATGCATATCTGCTGGATTGGCTGTCTCAGCTACTGAGATTGGGTCCTTGGCGCTGGCTGGCACACTGCGCTTGGTATTCACCACTCTTGCTTCTCGCTGCCAATCTAGCAGTGGCTCCCGCATGAAGACGCCCATGATGCCCTGCATGTCAGGTGCACATGCTGCTCCTTGCATGACACAAGCGGCAGGCTTTTGCATAAGGTACTTGAGCCCTTTTAATCCCGAAACGTCTATTTTAATCCAGGCACGTCATCTCCACATTGGAAGTCTGAATGGAGAAACTTGGGACTCAAAATGTGTTTTCACATTGTGGAGAACTTTATGGTCCAAAGAAGCTGTACACCAATGTCAGCCTCCACAATTGACTGATCAGCTTCAAGAGCACTGATATTGACTCGCATTGACCGTGCATTGTAATGATGGGCCGTATGGCAACAGGGGCAGATGGCAACAGGGCCATATGGCAACAGGGCCATAGGGCAACAGGGCCATACGGCAACAGGGGCAGATGGCAAGCAGTGCACGGGGGGCCAAGTGGGGGAGTGCACCTCCAGGATGTCTTTGCCAGAGCGCAGTGCTGTCATGACCAGGGTGCAGGGGGGTTGCAGCAGGGCCAGGGCGTCATGGGGCTGCAGGGCCCCACTCATCTGGCGGGTCAGGCGGAAGGGCATCAGCTCAGGAATAGGCAACACCTGCACTGCCGTGCCAAAGGAGTACCTGCACCATCACCAGCTAGACATTGTCTCGCAAGAGATTCCTCATTTTTTGTACATTGCTTGTTCACCTTCCTTTTGTTCATTTGTTTGTTTGTTCCTTTTGCTTTTCATGAGTATAAAGTCATGTTTCACACCCCCAGCATCCTTTTGCTTTCATGAGTATATAGTCATGTTCCACACACCAAGTATAACAGGGGAAGGGCTCATACCAGCAGTTGTCAGTCAAGACAATTAACAGCGCATGAGGGTGATAGGCAGAGGTGTGAAGGGGCTTGCCCAAAGTCGATAGGCACCAGGGCCCCAGAGGTGAGGTCCAGAAGGAAGTTGTCAGTGTGGCGGTCCCCAACACCGGCCACATAGCCTGCCATGCTCACTGCTGCCAGGCTGGCACTGTAGGTCCCCCTCATGCTCAGGAACAGCTCTGGTCCTCCTGCTACCCTCAGCAGTGCTTCTCTGCAGAGGACCAAAAAGCTTCCCAAGATGTTGTGACTTCGTAGTCTGTACTCTTGCCAGCATACAATCCCACAATGCAGGTCACAGCAGCAGCATTCAGCGATGTCATGTTAGCCGGGCCCTTCCAACTGCCAGAGATGCATTTAGGTAGCATTCACACAGCGTTTGAGCCGCAAAGTTAGGCCGCCAAATGCAAAGTTTGTCTGTCTGCTGCTGCTGCTGTCATTGATTGTACTTGTTATGCCCGCCATGCAGAGATTTGTCTCTGTCTTGGTTCGTCTGAACAGACAAGCAGCATGACTGCAGTGGTATTGGGGCTCCCTATACATTGGGAAGTGACAAGTCTGATACAAGCCTCCTGAGCTCAGGCAGCTATCCCTTGCTGTGCAAGGATAAAACAGCAACTCTGTTTCATCAATCCAGTTCTGTTTTGTTGCACCAACACCACATGAGGGGGGTTGCAAGGGCAGGGAGGGTGTACCTGAGGCTGTCCCATCGGATCAGGCTTTGGACTGACTGCAGATTGGCAACCGTCTCCCGCCTGCCTGCCGCCCTGAACATCTTCTCATACCTCGACCCTGCACAGCCGACATTGACATGGTGTCTGTACTACATCATCACAACAACTGAGGGGGGGGGCGATATCCTCTGGGTTGTACAGGTCTGAACAGGTCTGAACACCAAGCAGCAGCTGCCTGGTGTCACCTTCTCAGAAGCCTCTCACTGGCCTTGCCGAGCATTGCTGGTAAGGCAGACAGGGGCTCAGCATAAGCTGCATTTGCACATGCCTCAACGCAAAGAGGCAAGACAATCGCAGTGGCAAATGTCATACATGACGTGTAAGAAAGCATAGCAGTGCAAGCAGACCTGCTCTTTCCAGGTTGCCACCCTTGGCCATGATAAAGCGGCTGTACTTCTCATCAGCCGCAGCAATTGCCTCCCCTGGGATCAGGGCGGGATCGGTGAGAAGGGCTTTCAGGGGGGTTGTGCCTGCCACAAAGGCCACCATGCCCAGAGACGGTGTTATTGGCACCACATCATACGTACGCACCTGCAGACAAGTTTGACCATCATGCTGTGATATGCTCACTGTAATTCTTGGGAGCAATCCATATGCCTGCGTGCTGCCTGTATTGACTGCACCAGCAGGGCGCTGTCAGGGATTTGGAGAGATGCAAAGTACAGAGCAAATGGCTGAGAAGGTGTTCAGCTAGATGTGGGTGAGTTGAAGGGCAGGTGGGTAGTGACCTGGAGGCTGTGCACAGCAGCCCCTGGCTGGCGGTGCATGAGGCCATTCATGACATCAAAGAGCTGCTCGATGCGCTGGTCAATGCGCACCTCCTCCCCTCCCTTCACAATCCACTCATGCTTCCTGCACCATATCATATACCTTATGGCTAGGTCATATCTTGGATGCAAGCAGGGAGTTCTACCACGCAAGCATATCACTGATAAAAGTTGCATGCAGAATGTCAGGAATGAGCTGCTTGATGTTGATGCTAACTCCACTGGAGGTCATAGCAGCAGATGTGTTGTCCTTGCCGGCCGCACAAGCTTGACCCCTGCCAGGACATACTCAACCAACATTTGGCTCCATAACTATCAGCCTGACAATCGTCTTTATACGACTCACAGGAGTACTCAGGATGTGATCCAAACTGCAACAGTGAAGACGTCCAGTGCACAAAGACAGTGCATGACACGGGACATCGGAACTGATTTCCTGATGGGCAGGTCTTCACTGGCAAATGGCTGAAAGATGGCCTCACATCAACTGCAGACACAACCATAAGGCAATAAGGCTTCAGCGCTGGCGCACTTAACGGCATGAGGCCAGTGTGCAATGCAGCTGTGCAAGGCTTACCTGAAGTCGTCACCATAGATGGTGAGTTTCTTTGGGCGCTGCTTGGAGCTGAAGACATCCACCATCTTGCCAAAACTGACCACATGCACCGGCGCTGCTCCCAAGCTGCTGCTGTTGACATTGGGCATGTGTGGAAGCACCAGCTGCTCACCTTGCACACCGCCTGTGCACACAGCTTTGCATTAGACCACGATGTGCTCATTGCATCCCCTGGGGCTTGTCGCATTGCCCTTTGCTTGCTGATTGTAACCCCTGGGATGCTGTGCACTAATCTTCCTATGCTCATTGCATCCCCTGGGATTGCTTGCATTGGTCTTCCTATGCTCATTGCGTCCCCTAGGTTTGACTGCATTCGTCTTCCTGTGCTCAATGCGTCTCTTGGGGCTGTACAACGCACAACTGCAGGAGAGACATCTTGGCTGGACACAGGATTCTAGACATGGAGCACAACATAAGCCAGATTAAGCCACCTCAGACAGAGATTCAGAGGACGTGTAGGGTAACATGAATCTTGCACTGCTTGCTATGAATGCAGAGGATGCAACAACCTGTTTGCTGACCAAAGGCTTCAAACCAATGGGACAGGCGCGCCAGGTCCCTCTTGCCTGTCACTTGATCAGTCTCCTGCTTGATGGCTTGGCCCAGCCTCGCACACTTGCCTTCAAAGTCCCTGAGCATTGCCAAGCACTGAGACCAAAGCACCGTTTCACTGTTTGTCCTGCCACCCTACTCACAAAGCATATGCACCGCATCTCATACTGGAAAGAACCACCTGTGCACTTTTGTGCCTTGCCAAGATCCATGACAACTCAAAAACACCTTGTTCCAGTTCAAGATGTAAGATGAGATGGAGATCGCTCCAAGTCACATTATGTTGAAGCAGTCATATACCTTGATGGCATGGATGCGATTTTGTCCCCAGTAGGTCCAAAAGTCTCCTTGAACTTGCTGTCCCACTTGGCGGCAAAAGCAGAGTTGACAGTTGCAGGAGGACTCTTGCCGCCAGAGGCCCTGCCAGAAGCCCTGCCCCCTCGCACATGGTTGGTGATCATGTCTGGATAAACTGCATCTTTGTACAGAGCCCTGGCTCCTGCCTACAATCAGCAACAGCCCCCTCGCGCATGGTTATTGATCATGAGCCTGGATTGTGGCAGCACATGCAGTCCTACCAGCAGCAGAAGAGCACTTGTGACTGACAAGCTTGACATGCAGGTGAAAGATGCATGATGCAAAGATCCAGACCTTGATTGACCTGGGTTGTCATACACACTCTCTTGTTGACAGTAGCAAAGGTGAGCTGCATCATGTTTGACAAGACTGGATCAAATGACATAGTCACATGATGTTGATGACATGATGGATGTGCATGCCATTGCAAAGCCTGAACTGTAGATAGCTGCAGACGCTGTGCATGGCACATAGGTAGTAGGGTAAGGCTGGGACATGGCAAAGTGTGAGCATACCTTATCACCAGCAGCAGCAAGGCCTGACAGCCTACCTACCCACCCCTCCCATCTCTGGGCGGGGTAAGTGGTGTCATTCAGGGCCGCACCCCACTGCTCCATGAGAGGGCTGCTCAGCAAGGGCTGCAGGCTGTCTGCCCTTGCCTGCCCTTCAGGGCCGTAGTGCTGCCTACTGAGGTTGAAGGGGAAGTACATCTGCTGGGGGTACTGCTTCGCCAGTGCCTGCATGCTATATACCTGTTTTGCTGACTGTGCATCACAGCGCAACCCTTGGTGTGGATACAGTTGAGAGGAATGAGGAAGTGAAGCACACAAGGGCAGCATGCAAACATCCTGCAGCTGTTACAAAGCAACCCTGGCTATTGCATGCACTGGTTGTGCAAGCATGCGTGAGAAAAGACTACGCCTTTCGGCGTCAAACAAGCATGTGTGATATCACCTGTGTGAGGCACCTACTGCTGCAGTACATCTAGTATGCCATCATGATAGGTCTTGCTTCCTCAAATGACGCAGGAGTGTTAGTGGACAAGCAGCAGCAGCAGAGCAGTGGTACAGCCTGTACCTAGGCGTCAAACACCTTGCACCCTTGCAGCATAGCAACAGATCTGGCTGACCAAGCGCACTGTTTCATCTAGTACTACTGTCAAGTCAGAAGCATTATGCTGAGTCTGTCTGGGGATAAAAGTCTGTCCTTTATTACACTTTGCAGCGATAAAAGTCTGCCCTTTATTACACTTTGCAGCATGCAGGCTGACCTTCAAGAGAGGTAGCATGGCCTCCCCCTGGGGTGCATCCAGCAGGGACAGCATCTGGGCTACCCAGGGCAGCAGTAAAGGCAGGGGCACCTTATGCCACGCCTCACGAAAGCAGCGGCCAGCCGCCTCACTGCTCCCAATCACTGACAGCAGCCTTGGCACATACAGTTGAGCTTCCTGCCCTGCATGGCCCATTTTCACGCCATTCAGGACACCACACTCACACTAATCAGCAGGCTTCAGACTCCATCACAGGGTAGTATATATGAATGGTGATTTTGGTGTGGAACCAGACAACAAGAAGTGTGCAGTGCAGCATGTTGTGTGCATCCAGAGACGCTGAAACACTGCCAACAGGTGTCACAGGCTGGGTTGCTCCAGCTGGTGAATGAGGTTCCTGACCTTAGAGATTGGAATGGCATCAGTATCTGTCAGACAGCTCAGCAGTTGATTCATTTCTAGAAGCAGCAGCATATATGAGAAGTGATCATGTGGTGTAGAGGTGAGAGAAATTGTACCTGAAGGCCCGCCAAGCTGCATGGCATGCATCATGTGGCGCACCAGCATGGCCTCCAGCCCACCGTCACTCTTCTTCACTGCCTCTGCTGCTGCCTGGGTTAGCTGGGAGGCTATTGAGCTGCTTGCATCATCTTCACTCTGCATGCCAGCCAGAACAAAACCTTCAGTCCACGCTGGTCTCTGAATTTCAGTGTAAGATTTCAACATCAGGTGATGTGGGATCGTCTTCATGGCTGTCTTGCTGCCACTTATGTTCTTTTCATCAGCAAACGACAGGCAGGAAAGCATGCATGCAAACAGCCCAACAATGCCATGCATCATTTTGCAGCCTGACACTGTGCCTGTAGCATCAAGCACAACATTGCATGCGATGTGGTTGGTGTCGTGCACTCTGTTTTCGGGCTGTGCAATGCCAACCTGAAGAAGATCATTACACAAGAAGGCCAGTTTCAAGGAGGCTTCAGCCACGGCTTCAGCCACGGCTTCAGCACAGCTTGTGCCTGCCTGCTTGCCATCTTCCTCAGGTGTGACACCTGCTGCCTGCTGGTACAGGTGCAGGGCAGCGCACAGCTGGCCAGCCCTGCATGTCCACCACAAAGACCTTGCATCACATGCATCTGGGCACAACCAACATGAGGAGAACACACTCCACATGCATTTCTGTTTGTTAGCATGACGAACAACAGACAGGTTGAGGCTGAGGACAGCAGGCAAACAAAAAAGCTGCTCAAATATGCATTGGCAGCAAAATTGTATGCACACAGCATGCTGCAGGTCTCTGCGCTACACTCACAGCTGTTGGTACAGCAGCACTTGCTAGTGAGACTGCTGACCTGTCCTTTGAGTGTGCATCTCCTGCTAAGTACTGATGCGCCTCTGCTTGCAACAACAACAGCTGGCAATGCTGAGTGGCATCGAGGCCTGATGTCTTGGCTGGCGCAACAGAGGTGACTGGATGCAATTTCTTCAGTTGATTGACTTCCTGACTCAGCTCCTTGTAAAGCCAAGGAGTGCCTGGGTTGGCATCCACCTACAGTATGCAATAGTCATCAGCAGCAATGTGCTTGGCAAAGGGAAGGAGGAGATGGATTGAGTGCCAATAAAGGGCGTCATGCATTCTTTGACCATCCTGGTGCACGCTTTACTGAAACGGTCAGGGGGAGTCGGGGAGGGGGGGGGGTCCAAGGGGGGTTGGGGAGGGGCTTTACTGAAATGGTCTTCTGGTCAAGTCATGTCTCAGTGTCATGTACTATGATTTGATGTAGCGTAAAGTAGTACGAAGTAGTATGATGTGATGTAATGCAGTTTGATGTTAGTGTATATACAATAACATATCTAGCGCAGCATTGCAGGCAGGCTTTGGCAGCAGGAGGGGCACCTGAGCAATGCGCAAGCGCAGGTGGGCCTGTAAGGAGGGCAGGTGAGTGGGGCCCACAGCTGCCCTGTGCTGAGTCAGCAGGTCCTGGGCTGTGTCCAGAAAGCCCTGGCGGGCTAGGCAGGCCGCACCTCCCAGCATCACCTCACCTTGTAGACCATTCAGAATCTGCACAACATGTTGCACATCAGCTATGCATCATTGTCATGCCAACCCCACGGTTCTTCCAATTGCAACAAGCATCTGAAAAATACATGCTGGCTGTTGAGGGCTGTCAGCAACTGGCCTTGGCTATAATCAGTCTCCAAGATCTGAGTAATCAGTCTCCGAACTTGAGGTGGGAAAGTGCCGCAGCTTGGTATTGCCACAGGAGCTCTGCATGAGTGGAAGTGTGTTGAGTTTTAATTGCCAAGCTTATGACTGCATGTGCAATGGATCGGTGTGCACATACTTGGTAGACTGTCTGGCCCTGGTGCTGCTGATCCCGGGGCCATTCCTGCATGAGGGCATCCAGCAGCAGCCCCCGCACATGGATGACTGTCAGGCAGGCGTCGGCAGTGGGCTGCTGCACTGATGGCCACCGCTGGCTCCACCTGGCCACCACTGCTTCTACCTGCTCAATGCCTGCTGCACCTGGTGGCAGGCTTTGGAGCAATGTCACTACTTCCTGCAAGATCATGCACAGAGCTCAATGAGCCCGGCTCATACAGGTGGACATACAGAGTTGAGCAACATTCCATTTGACGCAAATCTTTCTAGCTTGAGCAGCGAACATTGAGCTGAATGCATCTGTCATGACTCACCTTAGGGATTCTGGCATTTGTGATAACTCAAAACTGCATGTGAACTGCTACCAGAAGACCCTGATGCATGTGGCACACCTATGCTGCAAGGTATACATGCATGATTAGTGTGTCCAACAAAACAGGCAGGGCAAGATCCTGATGATCATCCTACAGGGAGCTTTTTGACAACGTAGCTGCTTAAGAATTGGGCATGCAGCTCTTACATGCAATGCTGGCTGCCTGTGAGAGCATGCCTGGTAGCTCTGCAGCTTGAAAAACAAATCTGTTATGCGCTACTATCATTCAGATGTACCTGAAGCTCAGCAAGGGGTTGCAAGGTAGCCAGGGCATGCAAGCGAGGAGCCCGAGTCAGGGGGTGCAGAGCCCCCCACTTCTCCCTGAACACCCCCCACCCTCTGGAGACAAGTGCTTGGCACCTGCAGTAGTGGACGCATCAAATCCTAGAGGTCAGGCTTGCATGGCGCTCTTGCATGGCACAGGTGCTTTGGCTGCCTTATTGACAGGATGTCTTGCCTGGAATTGACCTGATTCATGCTGTCTGTGCTGAATGGTCACAACTACCTCGACAGGCCTCACAGTCCTCTATAAGCATCAACAGCTGCAAAGGTCTGGCAGGCATGGGATGAAACTGAAGGTCAGCTGTTGACATGTCTTTCTGGGTAAAGAAGCAACTTTACATGGAGCCCTGCTAAGTCATACACTTGAGTATTTACAACCAGCATATGGTCACCCTGCTGTGGGGCCTGCTGTGTCTGAGGCTTCAGTTTGTACACTTAAAGGAACGCAGTCATGCTGCGCTGTGTCCTGCTGTGCACCACTTGTTCATGCAGCCACTCTGCACATCCTTTTTAAGGCTTCGTTTGTAGAGACTACGCTCTGTGTTGGTGATGGCATTGACACCACAGCAGACAAGGTTAGATATGCTTGGCAGCAACAGGCGATGTACAGATCTCATCCTGCTAGCATCACCTGTCCCATTGGCGTGAGATGGCAGCTTGTGCAGCGATCTCCACAACTGCATGGTTCTCCAGCAGGCTTGTGACTGAGGCCTGTGTGGCAGCCTGTTGCATCACTTTGGTTAACCTGCCCCGCTCCACAGGCTGGAACAGACAAGAACGCACAAATGGCCTGCAGTACGTCAGAAACCAGTACGTGAAATACTACTGACAACCTCAAAAGGTGACATAGCACAGGCTTGATGCTGCATCCAAGATGGCATAGCAATGATTGAGTGTTGCACTGTGGGACCGGGATTGCAGTCCTGTGCAATGCTTGGCATCAAGGATACAAGACAAGCAAGAGGGGCGCAAAACCACGAGAGCTGTCAAGGCAGGCTGCATGGTGTCATAGCACATTCACAAAATGCAGATGTGCAGCATGTCTGCACAGGGTGTTGCAAATGAGCCCAAATCAAAGCTCATAACATTTGTGAGCATGTGACTTGGTTTTGCTGCTGCAGCTGGACCAAGCAGCTAACGATGCATGAAGCGTGATGAATGGCAGGCATGATGAATGAAGGGCATGATGAACAGAGGACATGATGAAAGGAGGGCTGAATGAGGAGCATGCCAATTGGAGGGCATGATGAATGAGGGACATGACAAATGGAGGGCATGATGAACGAAGGGCAGATTTTGATGCAGGGCATGATGAAAGGCAGACCTGATGTACTGACTGCCATCCCAGGTCTCATCCTGCAGGAAGAGGCGCCTTTCATCATTGCCAGTCTCATCGTCCACGATGTTCAGCACATCCTCCCACATGCCCAGTGCCTCCATGCACCTACATGACCCTGTCACGTGTCACAGATGCCACCTGGAAAGCTCACAGAGATGAGACCTTTCCGGCAGTCACGGCAGGCATGAGTCAGCACCAACTTGGGGACGCTGTTGATGCAACATTGATGCATGGGGTTTGTTTTCCACTGGGTGCACGGCAGGTGTGATGCTTGTTGCACAGATGGTGCAGTGTGTGTGGAGGTCACTGCACGACCACCGAGTACGCAGAGGCTGCGACATGCTTCACAAGCATGTGTGCAGCATGTGTGTCACTGGCCTGTTCTGCTGACGAAACCACATGTCCTCTTCTTCTTTGAGAGGCTCGTTACCCCCCAGCAGCTTCTCAGCATCCAACCCCTCAGGACCCCCCTGCACAGTGCTCAAGGTCTGACCGACACGCAAAACGACATACACATCACATCACATCACATCACATCACATCACATCACATCACATCACATCACATCACATCACATCACATCACAGACTAAGGAGACGTCTGCTGCTAGGCATCAGGACCAAACCCTCTTTCCAGTACAGCAAATGATGACTTTGAACAACAAAGCTCTCTGTTGTATGCTGTGCTGACCTGCGTTTCAGTATCCATGGGCTGAGAGCCCCCCCCACCAGCAGCAGCACCCAGCAGGGCTTGGTAAACCCTAAAAGCCAGGTCAACCTTGCGCCCTGTCAGGGCTTGCATGGCCACCTCACTTCCAGGACACCTGTTTGCACAGACACACACACTCACACTCTTTCCATGTCCATCTGACACCATGTCTGACACCAACTCACCTTTCTGACTACAAATGCAGCTGTGCAAATATGGTATGTATCGATCTGAATTGTTGACGATGCCATCAGGCAGCTTGCTCACTGGAGCATTGAAACTTTGCAGAACTGAAGCGCACACAGGCGAGTAATTGGATCCTAAACCAAGGATGTACCTAATCCAGCAAAGCAATATGTCCCTGTTGGTACTTCTACCTGGACAGGCGCTTGGCATAGATGACCATATTCAGGATATGGCTGTCTACCTGAACAGGCACATGGCACAGATGACTATATCTAGGGTTGGTGTCTCTACCTGGACAGGCACTCGGCATAGACGCCTTCATTTAGGGTTTATATGTCTACCTGGACAGGCACTTGGCATAGATGACTATATTTAGGGTCTGTATGTCTACCTGAACAGGCGCTTGGCATAGAGGACTATATCTAGGGTTTGTATATCTACCTGGACAGGCACTTGGCATAGATGACTTGCACAAGATCATCTTGGCCCAGCTGTGCATACACTTCTGCCACAGCGCTCCAGCTGGCGGCATCAGCCTTGCGAGTGGGGTCAACAGGGTGATGACCCCCTATGCTTGTGGTTGAGCTTGCCCTTCTGCCTGCTACTGCCTGCCTCTTGGCTGGAGGGCCTGATGCCTCTGCCTCCAGGCCGAACAGCATCTGTTCCTCAATCTGCACACATCAAAGTGCGGCTGTTATTGTCAACACTAGGTGGGACTATTGCTTGCACACACAGCACACACTTTGTTCTTGAGCTTGGGCCCTTGCCTCCTGCATTGTGCCTTTCATCTACCAGGCGTCATGCCTCCAATGTCAACAGTGCCACATCATTCTTGGTGTGTGTGCAGTCACAAGCAGTCATTGCTGATGCCATGACTTGTGTCGTGTGAGATGTATGGGAGATTCTGTGCTGAAGAACACACAAACTTGCTGTCAGACTGAGTCCTCAGACTTGAGAAGATTTCCTGGCATAGAGGCCACTGCTCAGGTGACAGCTGTCTGCAGCTGTATTCACCTAGTGGATGCTGTGCCACGCTGTGCATCTTGGGCACAGTATGTGTGCATCATACCAGGGTCCCGATCATCATATGTCACACAAAGCCACCTGACCAACAAGCTTGGCACACACTCACTTGCAGAGCGCCAGCTTGCAAACTATCAGAAGCCTTTGCAGCCTGTGCAGCCTGGGCCACATCCACCCCCCCACCCCTGTCAGCCAGGGCAAAGCTCTGCAGGCACCTCACATAGCCTGCATGCTTGGGCTGCCGCTCAAAGCACTGCCGCACTGCTACCCTCAGCCCCTCCATGAGCTCTGAGTCTTGACTGGCTTGTGATGCAGCATGGCACACGCTGTGCCAAATTGCTTCGACTGCTGTGCGAGCTATGTTAGCATCTCTGCTTGCCATCACACCTATGACAGGATAGCAGTAATGTTTGGACACTTGCATTCAGGCCCAGGAGCCTTGTCAGTGACAATCACTGCGTAGTGTATCACAGCTGCAGACTGACTGCATCTGCTGTGCATGCTGGGATGCATTGATGGTCATCACACGCATAACAAGGAGGCTGTAGTTTGCAGCATTATCTAGAGGGTCGGCAACACCTTTGCCTTTTGTCATTGCATGTGTGAACTTGATGCACAGATGCCTAGGTCCAGTAAATGAGGCATCGCCTTTCACAGAAGCTACTTTCATATGCTGACGAAGCGGCCAAGAAAAGAGCAGGAAGAAGAGGAAGGGTCAGAGGACAGTTGTCTGACTGATGAAGAGGAGGAGCAGCATACCTAGTGGAGCCAGGAAGGCTGCCACGCTAAGCTGCTGCACATCTGGCAGCTCTCCCGTGCGGTACTTGCGCATCAGGCTCACCTTGCGCTCCCTGGCCACTGCCTGCCCACCTGCTGCTGCTCTTCGTCTTTGCAGCCTGCCCAACATCTCACTGGTGCCTGCTGCAGACCTGTGCTGCCAAGCCATGCCTTGCTTTAAGCTGCTATCCAGGCATTTTGATGAGGCTCACCGTACTGTTTATCCCACTGATCATCCTACTGCTCATTCTGCTGCTCTTGCATGTTGCACCTTCTATTCTAGATGCTGTAAAGGCTGCCATCACGCAATTTTGCAACCAGACAGATGAAGGAAGTGTTGCTGACACCACACTGACTATGACTGAAACTGGTGCGTGCGTGCGTGGATCACATAACAGTGCTCAGAACCAAACAGTGCGTATTTGCTGATGCCATGCTTGTACACTGGACTACATGACAGCAAGCTGAGTCAGCCTTGATGTCTGCTGCTATGCAGTCCATCTGACCTGTTGAAGCGACGGCGTACAACTGTCCTCTCTGACAGGGTGTCACTTGCGCCGCTGGCAGTGCCAGGAGTGAAGGCAAGGGAGGCGGAGTCCTGCTGGGGCAGGCTCAGGGCAAGGGAGACAGACTGGGACACTGTAGCCCCAACTGTAGCCCGTACCATGCCTGCTGCTGCCTGTCAGCATCACACACCATACTTTCTTCAAGGGCATGCTAGTCGTGAATAATGTCAAGGGCCTGCTAGTCATAAATGATGTCAACATGCATGAGTGCAGGGCTTCATGGTTGTAGCTGTCTAGGACAATGCTGCCGTAGGCACATGTGATGGGGCGTTAGCATATATGTGACAATTGTTTCAACATGGCCAGCAATACACAGGCAGGCTGTAGATGCCAAATGTGCTATGCCATATGCCCATTCAAGTCAGGAGAAAGAAGAAGCTGAGTGGGTCTAACACCACCCTGTGGCATTGCATACAACCAGGTCTGGCATAGCAAAGGTGCTCATGTGCGAGTTCAGACCTGTGCTGTGCCAGACCTGTTTGTATGCAATGACACGGGGTGGTGTTAGACCTAACTTAGCTTCTTCTTTCTCTTTGCACATGAGCACAATGCATGGGTGACATCCAGCTTATGCTTCAGAGTCATCCAGTTGCTTGGAACATCACCCAAATCATAACTTGGGGTCAACTGAGTACCCAGATTGGCAATGTTAATAGTTTGAAGATTGTGTGTGATACATGCATGTCAGATGTGCCTCACAAAACTGCCTTGTGGGCAGGAGCCTTGACACAAGTGGTGTGAGAGACCTGAGTGAAAGCAGTTGCACCACCAGCATTAGCTCTGTTGTTGGAAGGCCTGCCACCCATCCCTGGGACAGACTCCTGGGACTGGGTAGCCTCTTGGGATGCTGACCACTGGGACGAGAAGAGTGGCGCCATGCCCACTGTGGGCTTGCCATAAGTGTCAATGGGATACTCTGCAAACTTGCACTCTGCTAGCTCCCTGCATGCCAGCCACTCATGCTGGAGATGGTCAGCTTGTGATGCATGTGCTACGAGTCATCCAGTTTGTGCATGCATGTTGTGAGCTGCACTGGCAGAAGATGGCAAGCAACTGCTGCATTGGAAAGGCAGACTTTTTGAGGGGCAATTGGAATCATGACATCCTGATAGTGGGGGTGAGCAGGAGGGCAGCCTGCAGGTACAATCATAATAAATTGCAAGCGTGCAAGTCATGTATCTTTATGTTGATGTTGCATGAGATTGGGCTGGTGGCCAAAGGCGAATGTGTGTACCTGTCAAATGTCGCAGCGGTGTAAGCACGCTGGCCCTTGGGCAGCTCCAGCAGCAATGCTGCAACGCTTTGAGCCCATTGAGCCTCCAGTCTCTGCCTCTGCAAGCACATTTTCATCACGTTGTAGTTTACAGTCAAGTTTCTGTCTTTTGCTGCTTTGAGTTCTCACCTGGATCTGTTTGCTGTTATTGAGTCACCCACACTGAGCAGCTTCCAACGTACACATGTATAGAGTGGCATGCGATTTGTGACAGCTCAGTGCACCAATTACTGGTGAGTTTTGTTCAAGCAGGCAGATGGACTCAATTTCAAGTCACTTGCAGGTACTGCAAAGAGACCCAGAGCAAGGCCAGCACAATCTTTGTCATGCACTACCATGGAATCCGACATGAATGCAATGACAGTTTTTGGCAAAGTGAATTTCAGGTGTTCACTACTCTGGGATTGAGCATGCAATGGCACTCAACGTGGTGGCTACAATTCAACAGCAAGAAGGAGAAGAAGAAAGCAGCCCGAGGAAGAGGAACATGAAGATGTAGAGGAAGAAAGAGGAAGAGGGAGAGGAAG
>JAABUK010006933.1_pt1 | contig 16603 bp, 23 predicted proteins | sample 5559141 | NCBI WGS metagenome assembly JAABUK01 (sample SAMN10711869, study PRJNA513367) | rock metagenome | isolation source: Antarctica rocks | place: Antarctica: Victoria Land, Pudding Butte nord | collected 2016-01-03
TCCACTACAGCTCATCAACGGCATCGCAATATGGTTCTTCTCTCTCTGCACCCTCTACCACCGGATATCCTACTACACCCAACAGTCGACCAACTAGTGGGATTCAAGTAATTAGCCCTGACAAGTTCAAGGGCATTCGAGATCTTGAAGAAAAAGATCACAACGGTCCCAGCATGTCCGACAAAGTACAACAGAAAAAGGAAGGATTGCTCTGGGCCTTGAGCCGGCCAGACTCTCATGTTGACATGAAGGGTCTGAATAAGCAGGCGTGGCACAAGTATGTCATCGACCTTTTTTTCTAGGTATAAGCTGACAAGTTCAGGTTCTGGATTGTACTCGATCAGGGGAAGCTGTCAGAGTATAGTAACTGGAAACAAAAGCTTGACCTGCACATGGATCCTATCGATTTGCGTATGGCATCAGTTCGAGAAGCCCGAAACGCCGATCGAAGGTTCTGTTTCGAGGTCATCACACCCCAGTACAAGCGTGTATATCAAGCACCCTCTGAAGATGATCTGCACAATTGGATGAATGCCATCAACAACGCCTTACAAAGCGCCGTTGAGGGGCGAGGCCAACCTCAAACTTTTACACCCTCCACGTCTAGCGACAAATCCACGCACAGAGACATTGGCTCTGTCTTGACGGGCAAAAGCTCCTCCTTGTCTGGCCATCACCACAATCGCCACTCACCCACCCATACCCCCGGTTCTATCACCAACAACGTATACAGACGAACCACCGTAGGAGCCCGCCCAACCTATGTCCGCACCGACAGCGGCAGCTTCCAAAGTAACCCCTCCAAACTGCTCCAAATCGTCCGCGACACCGACCAAGGCAACTGTTGGTGCGCCGACTGCGGCTCTGGCATCAAAACCGAATGGGTCTCCATCAACCTCGGCATAATCCTTTGCATCGAATGCAGCGGCATCCATCGCTCCCTCGGCACCCACATCTCCAAAGTCCGCTCCCTAACCCTCGACACCCACTCCTTCACCACCGACATCGTCGAGCTGCTCCTCCAAATTGGCAACCGCGTCAGTAATATGATCTGGGAAGCCAAGCTCGACCCTTCCCTTTATCTCAAACCCTCTCCACAAGCAACCCGCGACCAACGCCTCAAATTCATTACCGCCAAATACGTCGACCGCGCCTACATCACCCCCTTATCCCCCACCCTCTCGCACTACCCCACCGCCGACGAAACCCTCCTCGCCTCCATCAAGAAAAACAACCTCCAAGCCGTCCTCTACGCCCTCGCCCTCCGCGCAAACCCACACGCCACCGACCGCTCCCGCAACACCCACGCCGTCTTCCTCGCTCTCGCCGCCGCCGACCCTGCCTCCCCATCCTCCTCCAACACCCCCTCCCCGCGCAGCACCGCCACCACAACCCTCACCCCCAGCCCTAGCCAGGCGAAAATCATCGCCTTCCCTGTCGCGGAGCTGCTGGTGCAGAACGGCGCGCAGATCCCGGCTGCGATGCCCGCGTTCCCGCTGTCGGAGAATGCGAGATTGTATGTCGAGCAAAAGGGCGCGAGGGATACGGTGGGGGAGCTGCCGGTAATTCGGAGCCAGGGGGGTGGAAATAGCCCGATGGGGGCGGATAAGGAGAGGGAGGCGGGGAAGTTGCAGAAAAGGGGGAGTCAGGGGGGGAGGCTGGTTGTTCGGTGACCTGATTGCGGAGGCGAGGGTGGTGTGGAAGGGGGGGTTAATGGAATTACTATCATCGGGAGTGAAGTGGAGGGGGTGGGCTTTTTGGGTTTTTTTTCCCCAAGATGTACCATGCAATTGCCGTAAAGACATGGTTTTTCGAGGCGTTTTGGCAGGCTGGAGCCGGCTCTGGATACTCGCTAGTTCGGCATGCATGTGGTAATGTGGTTTTTCAATTTCCTAATCAAGCAACCGAAGAGGGGCAGACCGAGAGAGGGAGGGATACCACGCATGGGGTTCTTGGATGGTTTGATGGAGGGGTTGATTTCTATTCTAGGGTTTTATATAGGGAGGGCCCGGTGGGGTTTTGGGGTATAGGTAGGTTATTTTAATTTTGGGGGATGGTGATTTCCTGTTCCATGACTTATGGGAAATAATGTTGTGGATGGATGGGTGGATGGATGGATGGTATCCGCGTTTTATCCACATGGGTGGTGGATATGATGAGAGTGGGCATGTAGACACCCGTCACCAAAGGACTTCATGGCGGATAGTAGAAATGACAATGTAGAAAAACCAAAAAACCCGTCATCTAAACCCAATTCCCCATCTCTTCCATTCGCCTGGCCTCGGAAGACTCCCGTCTATCCTTCCCATTCCCCCGTTCCATTCCGTACCATCATAACAAACACATCCACGCCCTTTACGCCCCCACCACTGATCATCCCGTCACCCCTCCTCCTTCCCCGCCCGTATCAAGCCCTCTCCATCCCCCATTTTGACCTGGACTTCCTCCTCCGCTTTCCCGGTGTTTGTCAACAAGGGCGCGGGATCCTGGACGTCGACGCTGGCGAGGAGGTCGTCGATTTTGCGCTCGAGGGAGGTGAGGTAGGTTTCCATTGCTGTGGCGGTGGATTCGCCTCTGTCAGGGAGGTTAGGTGGGGTTGTTCGTGGTGGTTTGGGATGGGGGGTGTGTATGAGAGGATGGTTGGGGAAGGGTTGTGGGTGAAGGGAAGGGGAGAGAGAGAAGAGGGTAGGGTTGCGGTGCGTGGTGAGCAGTGAGTGGATAAGGAGAGGTGAGGTCAGGTGATGGAGGGTCCATGGGTCAGCTTCTAACCAAGCTCCTGATGGGAAAGGTACGAAGAAAAACGTTCAGGGGAAGAAGATGGTTGAGGAGCGGAGTGGAGGTGTGAGATAGGGTGGAATGGTAGCGGGGGGCCACAGCTGTGGTGGCACAAGGATGGAATTATCGGGCAGATGCATCGAAGCAATGTCCGGTAGACGTACTTTGCGAGCTCGTGAAACGCCTGATCACACGGGTACAGAAGTGGGTTAGCGTTCAGAGCACGAGGATGGATAGGGGGGTTTGAGCTTCACTCACCTGGGCGAGTTCCGGATCCGCGGCGGGGGGTTTTGGTCGTTCTGGCGCCATGGCGATGGGTCAAGTAGGTAGCTTACTAAGGCACAGGAATGAGGCTAATGGAAGGGAAGAAGCAGGAACAGGAACAGGGTAATTGCGTAGACTGGGGCAAAAAGGAGAATAATGGACGAAGCATGCCATGTACCGTATTGTTCAGTTTGGCGGCTAGCCCTGTCGCCAAGATAGAGGTGGGGTAACTGCTTCTGCTTCTGTTCCGGGAAAAGACGATGAGGTATTCCGCCTTAGGTACTCGCACGGAACACACGTGACTTGTGACCAGTGAGACATACGGAGGCATGGTATGCCAAAAAGGGTATTGTTGGTTCATAAGATACGGTACCTTACCTAGTTAGTTCCTGTCTGTCGGATTCGTCGGTGGATCTTGATTACATAATGGTTTGCCCCGCACCCTCGGCAGTTCTCGGCGTCTTTTGTCTTTCTCAGGGTCCAAAAGCTTTTCAGGGTCCAAAATGCCCATCCCTGCCACGTGCCTGCTTGCTTGCTCTGGTCGGTGTCGCCTACCTAGTACTCCGTACCTACCCATTCATCGATAAGAACGATCCTACTGTACAGCCGTAGTAAGTAGGTAAAGACGCACAACGCATATTCTCCCACTCAAGGGAGACAAAGCCTTCAGAATCAGGGCAAACCATCTCGTCGGCGGTGATCACACCATGTGTGTACGTATATGTGGCACATTACAGAAAGCAATCTCATGAGGTGTAGCACTTGAGACCGGCCATCATCGCTGGTGATCCCATCGCACCACCACATTGGGTAGGATGAGCTGGTGACGGTCTAACGCATGTTTGACCCGGAGTAAGCGGTATGAGTAAGGTAGGTAAAATAGGAAATGGTTGTAGGGCACTTGGCGAAGGATTCTAGAAGTCCACGAAGAAGAAAAAGATGGTAAAGGTAAAAATAAGAGGATTACCGTACACAGTAGTAACAAGTCGACCAAAGAATGAAGGTGGGAAAGACGCAGATGTTGCATCGACGTTGCAGGTATGGCATCGTTGAAAAGTGTCTGCAAATGGGCCACTTTAAAAACATGAAGCCCGATGACGATGTACCGCCCAATGGTCGTTTCATTGTCGAAATAAGGTCGGTAGATGATGTTCAGTGACGTCGTGGGTTAGAGATCGCCGACTGCGGGTGGGGAAAGGAAATCGAGGTTTAAGTTGAGCATCGTGGAATTAAGATTCCGTGGACCGTTGGATCTTTGGTAGATCGTCATTTGTTCAGATTGCCCCCCCTCCACCCTGGTTGAGTTCTACCTACGGAATACAGTAGTCTTCCCCAAGTGCCCTGGAATTAAAACTATGAAGGTATCGGCGTATGTATACCTTCAGAGATGCTTCCAACTGGTCATCTGCAGCGTTCCCACTTAGCCATAAGATACCTTGTATTACTTTAGGGGGCTGTTGGGCGCAAGGTACGGAATACAAGAATGAGGTTTTAAAACCCAACTATACATAGATCTCGGTCCGAACGCTGATTAGTCATCAAAGAATGGGGGGAAATCTGCTCATATTACTTTCTATTGAGCCTAAGCGAGATTCAATAGCCTCCGTATACTGTATTGTAACAGTATAAGACTGCAGTCTTATATACCTTGTGTATCTAAGCCGCCCACGGGACAAACGTGGATGGATGCACTGCAGCCAACCACAAAACTCCCCTGGTCTCGATCGAGATCTCCGATGAATGTAATTTGTAACTATTCGCCTCAAATAATACCAATAATACGTATCCCACAGATCTTCGATGGACCATCACCGATGTCGATGGAGACAGCCTACACCACGGCTACCTATCGTCTGCTCTGAGGCACACAGCAATCCTCGCTTTCCCTTCCCACTCAGTATGCTGTTTGTGCATGGCATTTCAGCAATGCTTCGCTAGATCTTTCCGACTGTCCAGCCCTTGTGTGCATCGAACTATCATATCACCAATCTGCCTTATATTACTCCCACCATCACCAGCTTCCTCTCACTCACAACCCCCCCCCCCCCCAACTCCCCCACCTCCCTTAAGTTCTCATCCCTTCCCCTTTTCCCCCTTCAAACAATTGGTTCGTTGGCGGATCTAGTCATGTCCCAATACTCGAAAGTGCAAACACCCACCATTACTGAGTTATCAGAAGCCAACCACACTTGCCCATCCAGCATCTCGGTTCTACGAGCGCACCACGCCCACAGGCCACAGCTGCACTGCCCTCTGCATCAACTATTGCACTACATCTAGGATCGCGAGCATCTTCTAGCCCAGTACGATCTGTACCGCGCTTCAGAGGGGGAAAGCGTATTTCTGGAGGTTTGCAGCACCCCCGTGGACTATTCCATACTGAGCGTTCGCTTTTGACAGAATATCGTTCGCTAATAGTTCGGGTTTATAGCATAGCATCACATCTACCTGGACCCAAAGCTGGGGGGGTTGGGGCCGGACTGCATCACACACCATTTGGTTGGAACATCCAAGTTCTCGTCAACCCTTCCGACGAACGATCTCGACCTTCAGGTGGTCCACAAGTGGGTTTAAGCCTCATCTACTCGACTGTTAAACCAAAGCTGGTCAAGAGCAAGGGCAACGACACTACATTCATCAAAGTACCTATCCAAAGACGCAGCACGTCCGCTAACGATAATCCCTATACTGCATCTTATGGGAAACTCGGGGACTATATCAATAGCCTTGATAGAGACCTTGGCGTGTGAGACTGACGGAGGAGGGGATTGGACGTTCGTCGGAGTATTCAGATACTCCAGCTCTTCGCAGTCTGGATGACGGCTTCGGGTCCTATATTGTCTCGGCTAGGCCTGGCGCAATATATCGATGGCTTTATCGACGAAGGATTCGAGACCTGGGAGACCGTGTTAGATATCATGGAGTCGGACCTGTAGGACTTGAAGAATTCTCCTGCCAATTCTTCAGTCCGAACTGATATATATTAGCGACGCGCTTGGAGTGAAGCTTGGTCATCGAAGGGTCAGTCGGTTTCGTTTGTCGGCGCCATCTTGCGTTTGGGATCATGCTAACTTATTCCAGAAATTGCAACGTGAAATAGCGAACGCACGGGGTGTCAACGTCGAGAAAGATCTGAGACCCCCCGTAAGAGCGTCGCCCCTCGAGGATGGTCGATATAGGGGCGCAGAAGGCAATCCACACGATAACACAGCCGAAGGCAAATCGCTTAATGGTGCCAGCGGAAAAAGGAAGTATAGGCGTCATCCTAAGGTGAGTCGACGGCGTGGTGCGAAGAGCTTCAAATTGCATAGCGAAGCTGATTGTCATTTGCTCTACAGGCTGATGAGAATGCACCCGACAGACCACCATCGGCGTATGTCATCTTTTCGAATAGTAGGTCTCGTAATGATTGCGTCCCGATAACATACATTAATCGCTCTGTAGAAATCCGCGAAGAATTAAAGCCACGTAATTTATCCTTCACAGAAATTGCAAAGCTTGTCGGAGAAAGTTGGCAGATTCTGTCTCCCGAACGCAAAGAGCCCTATGAGACGCAAGCTTCGGCTGCCAAGGAAAAGTATCACACCGAACTAATAAAGTACAAGAAGACAGATCAGTATCGAGAATATACAGAATATCTGGCCGAATTCAAACTCAAAAACGCTTCTAATGCAGGTACGAGAAACCGAAGTGGGGTGGAATTGCTGGCAGCTTCCTTGTTTGAATTCAACTAACATCTTTTAGATGGCAAACGACCAAAGCTTGAGAAACAAGTCAGTGCCAGCAGTGAGAGTGCGGGAAGTCAGTACGACCTTGTAAGCTCTTTCTCCAGCAACACTGTCAGGGGGCGCCATCGGGTTGGCTCCGTGGGCTCAATCGGAACACGCTCGACGCAAAGTGGACACCCATCACCGCGCGATCTCGCAATTGCGGCGCCTACCGCGATGCTCGGGGGAATTAGCTCTTTGCTCGGAGCGTCGACTCCCGCATCACATTCACCGTCCTCGTCGTCTGCAAGTTACAAAGAAAACTTCCAAACCAGTCCCCGATTCCAGCCTCGTACGGAAATCATAGATCAAGGCGCAACAACTTCAGAAGGCCTGCATCTCCCTCGTATTATGCCTCTCGACTCTAGAAACAGTCGAGGAACAACCACGAGTGCATCAATATCTACCGATCTGACAATGACAAGAGGTCACAATAGCCCGCTTGAGAGTATGCGGCGCTCCAACGGCATCGTGTCTGCGTCGTTATTTCAACACGATACTATCTCGTCGAATCAGTCCTCAAGGTCTTCCAACCTCTCAAGCGAGGATACTGCCCCTTCTTCCATCTACGGTTCGGTAGATGATCCAAAATCCCAACGGTCGCTACCATCGCTTTCGACTGTGGGGCTCAAGCCTATCGCAAATGCAGAATCTGGTGCTCAAATACATTACACGTCCCACAGCAGCCAATTTGCTTCGACACATGGTTATCCTTCACACTCCCCGTTCGGCTCGTCCTCATCAGGTACCCTTGAATCTCTTCAACTCCCGTTACCATATAACATCTCTTTCCAAAACGACCGACCGCCGCCCCGCGATCCTCTCGCTAATAGTGAATGTGTTGCTGAAGATATCCCCCGCGAGAGGAAGTCACTCCAGAATTTGGCGCTCACTGGAATCTCGCCCAGTTCGGGCCAGGATCTTCGGAGCCCTCTGCGAAACTTTCCGGAGGCTCAACAGGCTCAGCATCCGCCCGTGCTCCAGAACGGGTCCATCTTCTCTGCGGAACGCTTCCACAATGCGCACCAAACGCCTGGCGAGAGATTGCCAAAAACCCATACTACCCCACCGGAGAGATATTCACGACCACCCCTTCATAACGACGACTACGGCCCCGAGTCTTTTCCTATGTCCCACTCGGATCCCCTATCGGTCCTTGCCTACGCCGGACGAATAGTCGATCAAGATGCCCGTTCACGACCACCTAAGCATTGACCAGGAGTTTCTTTTTCCCCGCTTCTATAAAATTATGAAAGATACCCTCATGCATAGGGCGTGGTGGTCTGCATGCTGTCACAGCCCAAGACCTCTTATACACGCGCAGGTGCAAGGGCTGGCGGGGTATTTGTAACTATTGCTTTTGATACCAGCGGCAAGCACAAGAATTCTATATAAACACTTAGACATGTTGCAGTCCTAAAGTTTTGTTGACACTGATGACCTTTGGTGACCCGGCATCTTGCTGCAGCACTTTCCACGGCAGTCGTGTCTCAGCACGCAGTAATAAGGATAACATTCTGCAGAGCAGCTTCGAAGGAACCAACTCTGGCGGTAGGCACAGCATTCTACGTTTTATCGAAGCCTAATTCTAGACTTTCGTGATACCAAAGTCAACACAATAACTCAAGCACGTCTTCCGTTCCTCCCACCGACGGGCCGAGGGGGCCATAATCAGCTACTGTACGGTTAAGCGAGATTTGATATGCCTGAAGCTATGTATTCTATGGCCCCCTGCTTGATTGTGAGGCCGCGAGTACAGGTCCTATTAGCAAAAAGCCTCTTAACAAGGATTATTTGTACATATGAGAGCGTAAACCAGCTATGTATACCTGAACAATCCCGGCAACGCTTAAGCAATGTCCAGCCCGCTGCAGGAAGGACCTGTACCACATGCAGGAACACATGTTCTAGTGTCACTGTTCTTCAGTGCCGGCTGCTGTACTACTGTATCTACTTTGAAAGGATGGGTTGTTCGTGTCTGACTTGCGCAACAGTACGGAGTATATTCGTTGAATGAATTCTATTACCGTACCGTATGCGAGCATACTTTAACCCGAAATCACTACCACGACTAACAGTACCTACCTACCTACCTTACCACGCTTACCTACCTTAAGCACCTAAGGCACCTTAATCTCCGGCCCGCAGCGGAAAGGGACGCAGTGTTCCCTTAGGCCTCCAGCTTTAATGTACGTGAAACAAATCGCCAGTTGGTTGATGCGAAGTCTTGCAACTCCGTGGATAGAAGAGATGAGGGTTTGTGTTGTATAGCAGGGAAGGGAGATCTTGGAGGTGAGTGTGTGGCGGTTGATGTTTCTGTCAGGGGGTCTTCGGAGGGATGATAAGATTTGATGGACTGCGGGCAGCAAAGGCTGTGAACAAAGACATCTCAGGATTCAATGTTGATATGTTCTATCTGCCGATTCACTTCTGCATCACTGTCCACGTTACTCGTACCCAGCTGACTGACACTCCTCCTTCGAATTCGTCCAATGTCAGCAGCAGAGAAGATATTTGCAAGCGCCAGGCTTCGAACGAATTCCCATGTCATCGCAAGATTGCGGGTTGGAAGACCAGCATAAGGCAGATATTTCATTTCTTCTTGCTGCGGACAAATCTAAAACCAACATCTGCACGTTCGGGCTATCCGGGTTGAACATCTTCAAGAGGATTGGATCTGGCAGCCTGAGCTGAGAGCTGCAGCGAAGCTGACTGTACCTCGTTTCAGAGTGTTGGTGGAGGCTATGGTCGTCAAAAACATTTGCCGTCATAGCCAGGTGTTCTAGCTGGGACAACTGTTTAGAACAATGTCCATCTTACGGAGTTCTCCTTATGCTATGGAGACCATGGAGATTAGTCCGGGTCGAGGCTCTGCATTATACATCAAAAGCTCCTCTCTGAGTCTATAAAGAGCTCGAGGTCCTCTGTCTCGCATTGTTTCCATTATCATTTCCAGTCCACTTCTCACACTCTCTTGAGTATCACGTTCTCAGTGACAGTATACTAGTTTTTCAATTCTCACTTCCTACCACCCAAGATGCACTTCGCAGATACTCTCCAGGTCGCGGTCGCGCTCTTCCTGTCTGCACGCAGTGTGCAAGCACAAGCAATTATACCGTACAAAGACGGACAATGTACTCAGCCCGTAACTGACTACAAACTTGATGGCAACAGCGAACCCGTATCGATTTGGGACAATGCTGCTGGATGGCCTTCGGTATCCCGCTATAGCGCTCCAACGTTCCCTGGAGCAGAGTCGAAAACCGGTGGAGGATATACCGTATACTGGAAGATTGCTCAGCCAGGACCCGGTTGTCGTGTCGCCATTATGCAGCCGTACGGCCAAACAATGTATGGCTCAATGTCGTTCCCGGCTCCACCGGGAAATGTGGTCCTCGTCGCCGCAAAAGCGGGTTGCTATTACTCGTCTGTTCCTCAAGGGGTTGATCTCATCTCTACCTTTTGCTGCGGGACTGGTGATTGCGCACCGTTGAGCGTCGGCAATGCAGCACTCTTGAAAAGAGAGGACACTGGCCTGTCGCTATTCTCATGGGCATCAGCTGCCATCAGCGATTCAATCGTAAGTATCTTCTTGCTAGCCCAACCATAACATCCACCTAACAATTCCCCAGATCCCCCGACGATCCAGCACCTCCCTAACCGGCAAAGCCGCCACCTACAAAGCCCTCAAAGCACGCGACGCCTTCGACACGAGCAACTGCAAAGCCACCGTCGACGGCACCTCCTTCCCCCAAGCCGGTCAGCAAACCATGGTCGCCGACCCGCAGCGCTGCGACACGGCCCCTTGCTCCTTCTCCGTCACCCACGGCCTTACCGTGTCCACCTCCTTCAGCACCTCGCAGGACCAAACCATCACCAACACCGTCGGCGGCAGCATCGCCATCAAAACCGGCGTCGACTTCATCGCCGAAGCCGACGTCACCGTCACGGCCGAATACTCGTGGGCGCAGTCGATTTCCAAGAGCACGAGCACGAGCATCACGAATGCCACGACCATCACCGTGACGAATACGCTGGGCCAGCAGCCGGGCACGTATGCGTTTGTGACGTTTACGCCGACGTACCTGTGTTGGATGGCGAAGGTGGACTGCGGTGGGGGGTCGTCGTCGACGATGAATTTTTGCCAGCCGCAGATGGGGAGTGACGGGAAGCTTTTGGAGGGGGATTATAGTGTTGTTTATACCGGTTGATTTGGAAGGCTTGTTGTGCATTGCTTGTGGTGTTTGTTATCATTCAGTCGCATCTGAAGCCAGGCATTGCGGTGGCGTCTTTGCAACTAGATAACCTGCTTTTGGCTTTTGGCTATTGGATTTTTCTTTTAAAGACCCAAAAATCCAAACATCCCATATATGCCACATGGGCTTCCCTCCCCCAAGGTCACCATCGCCCCAACAACCCCCCAATCACCCCAACCTATTCCCCACCCACCTACCCACCCCTCTCTAAACCTCCTCTCCCCCCCAATCCAATCCAATCCACCCCCAACCCCTCCAATCTAAAAGCAAAAAGAAATAAGCAAAACATCAACCAACACACACACACACATATCCCAAACCAAACCACCCATTCCGAATTCCAAACCCATAGCTGAAAGAAAAAGAAGAAAAGAAGAAAAAAACGCAATGAGAGGAAGAGGGGAGGGGGATATGAATTTGGGAAAAATAGAGAGGAGGTATATCCCTTATACCTTGGGAGAAAGTTGTCGGAGATAAATGTTGGAAAAAGGAAAAGGAAACAAAGAAAAACAAAAAAAACATTTGTGTACTTCGTATGTAAACCGCAAAACCCCCCCCGGGGAAAATAAAAGACAAGCCGGAAAAAAACCTCCTCATCTCCCTCCCTGCCCATTATCCCCCCCATCTACGCGCGCACGCACACACGTACCAGACCCAGCAAACAGATCCGTTTTCTTGACAAATGGGAAATCTATGATGCGGGAAGTTGGGATGATTGGATCTGGATTTGGATTTGGATTGAAGGTATGGGAAGTGGAGGGTGTGGATAGCGTACTGTACTGTATACAAGGGTGGTGGAGGTGAGATTATGACATGGACGAGGTTCAGCACAAAGCGCAAACATTCACATACAACGAACGAGCGAAAAGACCATCTTTCTATGCAAGAAACCTCTCGCGCTCGTATTAGTGATATCGAGAGGCTACCTTGTCTTCCGCTACTTCCATGGCAAAGACTCGCTAGCCTGCCCCATAGAATAATTTCCAAACCCATCGCCAACCTCGCCATCAAATTCCCTATACACAATTACCACCACTCTCTTCGCTCCTATCTCCAAGGTTGACGGTTCCCCGACGGAGAGAGAGAAACCCCCAAAAGTATTCAAAAAGAAGTATTTACGCCCTTCCCCTGATGCGAGGAGTTATGCACAATGCAGAAATAACCCATCCGATAATCTTTTTGCCCTATTTTCCAAACCCTGCCATTTCATGTGCCAGGATAATACAACTCTTGCAAGCCCTGGTTATCCTTTTTCTTCAACTTCCACGTACTCTTCTTATTCTCCCGCTTCTTTTTCATCTCTTCCCACCCTTCGTCGTCATCGTCGTCACTCGATGCTTTCTTGGGCTGTTGAACAGCTCTGAGATTCGACGACGCGCTGCTTTTTCTGTAATTATCTGGCGGTTGCAGCATGGTCGACGTCCTTGAGCTCGGTCTCGGTTGCTCGTCAATGGGCGCGATCGAGACAGGCCTGTATCGAGTCGGCATACCGACATTACTTCTTTCGGATGGTGCCATGGAAGGAGCATACCCTTGCCCGCCAATCATGCTTGGTGCCGCCGATGCCCTCTGCATATGGCCTGGCCACTGCGACATTGAGGGCATCATGCTCATTGCTCGTTGTTGTGCCTGGACTACGCCTGGAGAGGCGGGCGCAGAGTGGGACACCGGCCTCGGTAGTTGGCCGGGTGGACTTAGGAACCCATTGCTCATCATCTGCTGCTGTTGTGGGAGCATGAGCTGCGGCGGCGGTTGGCCAGGTGGTTGGCCTTGCACGCCCCCAGCCATCATCTGTTGCATCTGCTGCATCCATTGCATCTGCATTTGCATCATCTGTGACATTTGCTGTGACATCTGAACCTGAGCTTCGTCACCCGGAGACATCATACCTGGCATTTGAGGCATGCCTTGGGGAAGGGGAGCACCCCAGCCAGCATGAGCGTTGGGGCTTCCTCTTCGTATGGCTTTTGCGCGTTCCTCACCAGCAATGACCCCAACAAGCCCTCCGGGATGTACACTCGGTGAGGAGGCTCCATATACCGATCCTCCACCGTTGCGTGGAGCTTCGCGGTTCGTTGGATTAACCAGACCTGCGCCAAAGTATGGATCAGGAGGCAGATTCCTTGCGAACGGGGGTAGACCCGGTGGCCTCCCAGCTGCAGATGTACCGGCAGAAGACAAGGGTGGCGGCGGATATGATTCACTAGTGTATTTGATAGGACCTGAGCCCAAAGTACCCGCCGTTGGTGGTCTATTCTTAGCAGGAAACCCATGTGCTGCGAGGATACCCAAGGGTATGTCTTCATCTTCATCATCGCTAGCCTTTCCTCCAGGAGCCTTTTCGACGTTAAATGTAGGTGTACCAACCCGTTCGGCAAGGTTGGGCGTGCTCATGCTTGCCCTTTCCATCCCCGGCCGTGTGCCAATATTCGGTAGGTCTGAAGGCTGCTCTCCAGTCATCTTCATCATTTGTTGCCGATACACTGCAAGATGCGCCTCTTGCTTCCGCCTCTGCTTTGCAAGTTGCTTATTGTGTTCCGTCTCGTCATCGTCGTCGTAGTTGTCGCTGTCCTCATCCGACACCTGGCTTCTTGACGCGTCGCTCTTTGTGCGTGTCATCTCCTGTTCTCTTCGGTATCGCTCAAATTGTGCGGGAGTCATGACTTTCTTTTGAGGAGCTTGCTTGTTCAGCTGTTGGTCATCTCTGCGAGGCGCAGCCGCCCTTGCAGTTGTTGGCTGAAAATCGTCAAACAATCCCTGCTCTTCTGGCTGAACCATCTCAAGCTTTTTAGCCCGAGGTGTTGTCTCTGTGGATCCGATCCTCCAATCTGGGCTTTGAAAGTCCGAATCTCTACTGTCGAACATTGCTGCGGGAGGGGCTGGCCTATTTTTGCCGTACTGGGCGTATTCAGCTTCACCCCTATCCTCCATGAGGGAGCTCTGCTCTGTAGATGAACGATTTAGTCTTCGACTCGCACTGATAGAGTCCATGACGAGCCTGGCGTCTTCATCTTTGTAAGGAGCCGAATCTCTACGTGACATATATGCGCTGCTTCTTCGGAGACCCAATCCGTTTATAGACGGAGGACGTTGCTGTCTTGTTCGACCGGAAAGACTCGTCGAATCTGGTACGGGTTTTCTCGAAGGTGTCTGTGGTGGACCATGCCGGGGCACTGGAGGGCTTTCATCATATCTTGCATTGTAACCCGCCGCTGTTGGACTTGTCGATGACATCAAGCCATCTTGTGAATCATGACTTCCCCAAGAATACGGTGAAGATTCCACTTGCCGGGACCGATCAATCTTGAGCGGCCGAGGGCTATCCATTGATCGTTCTCCAAAATATGGCTTGGTGAGGTTCCTGGATGCTGGGGACATAGCCTCCTAATACTAGTTAGTAAGCACGAGGGGTGCACCTTCCATATCTGAACTTACAGGAGACTCCGTGTTCGGTAAGCCCATGCTCTTGCTCTCTAGTATTTGGCTCTTCCTCTTACCAATGCTTTCGAACATACTCCCAAAACCATCAAGATCCGATTCACCAAAGTCTAGATCTCCATCTAGTATTTTCGGAGGCGTTGCTGTACTCCCACTGGCATAGCTGCTCTCTGTCAAAGCCCGTTCACGACCGACATGCCGGTATTCCTGAGAGCTCGCTAGAACCATGTCAGGTTGAGATACGGGTGCAGGCATAGATGCTGATTCGGCTTTCCTTCTGCCGAATGAGAACGCTCTACCCTTGTTTCGCCACGTCTGATTTGATTCGGGAACGGGAGGGATTGATATATCATGTGAGCCCCTAGGGTTTGGTAGAGGTTTGTCATCAAAGGGAGCGTCTGTTGAGGAAGGTAGGGTTGATGAGGAGCTGAATCGGGCCGAGGCTGACGAATTATCATTCTGTCCTCCGCTTGAAGATGAATTATTCGTACCTCCACTACCACTAAGGCGTTTTAGCACCTTCTGCAGGGAAGCAATTTACCGAGACATACCGATTATGAGGATTAGAATCAGCCGTCCTATCAACGAACAGGTTGTTTTCTAATGAATGACCTGCGCTCAGTGGTCGTCCTAGGCTCATACGCTTCAAGGTCTCCCCACCGTCGAAAGATTTGCTGCCTGGCCGTTCGAAGACGCGGAATGATGGTTCAGGAGGATTTGGGAGTTCTTCGAGCGCATTTCCGGAGGCTTTCCTGCGTGGAAAGCCTTTGGGTAATTTAATAGGCATTCAGGCAAAGCTCCCACCCTCCTAGACCTCTGGACCTCCGACGTGTATATATCCCGTCCGACTGCGCGAGCGAAGAGTCAGTTTAGAGTGACCTGTGAGGCTGAGATAAAGTCACCAACGACGGACTGACGGCTGTTCGAATGTGCTCCAATGGTGAATTGGTTTGTACAGTATGAATAAAGTGTAGGTCTCTCAACGCTGGGTCTCCGTGATTCTGGCCTTGTTGTTGCCCACGAGTTCTATCGCAACATCGGCGAGGCGGCACAGTGCAGAATGCACACAGCCGAACGGCAACGCAGGCTTGTGTTGTTGGCTTTCGGTGGGTGCTGCGAGAACGTGTTCCCGTATGTTTCTCTGGGATAGGAGATTGACTGGATGCTTGAAACCTTATTTCGGTTGCTGGTGGTACGGGGGGTCGGGGGACGGTGGCTTGCGTTGTTGCTTTCTGGCCAGAGAAGGTCAGACAGCTGCAAGGATCGATCGACAATGCTGTGCGCGGCAGTCTGAAACGAGTGTTGTAGTTGTTATATGCGTTATGGTGTCGTCGAAATGAGGTGTCGGCTTTCTGTGATGCTTCCTCTCAATCGTTTGACTTGGAGTGAAGGCTTTCCTAAGTACAAAAATAGCTCCGCAGGTCAACAAACTACTGAGAAAGTATTCGAGATCGACAGGGGGACGAATCTCTCCGATCTCCCAATGACGAAAAACAACACGTATAAGCGAATGGAAAGATGGGAGAACCAATGAGGATACTGAAGGAAAAGGAGAAGTAGAAGGTAGATAGTAGCAAGTAGTAATGTAAAGCTGGATAGCTTGATGGCTTCTCAGGGATTTTTTCATACGGTATGCGTACGACTCCGAGTACCTTATTCTTTATGGCGGCCAATCTCGGTGCAACGAATGCACAGCGGGCAAGCAGGCAATGGGGAGGTTGGAGCTACGTCCACAAACAGTTAGATGCCTAAGTCTCGGCAACGGAGACCCGTGGGACGGTGGCGTGGGTGGGAATAAAGTCGGAGGTCGGGGATAGGGTGCAGCAGGGTGCTGCACCTACGAGTAGATATTGATGTTTGGGGGTCGTCGCCGCCATGACTTCATGCTGGAGGTCAATGTCGCTCTCGGTGATACTACGCTACTTACTACTCCAGGTTTTCACGTCGTAAAGCTGTACTCTCTAATGCAGGATTGTGGTTGAAAGATGCTGTCAGTCCGATTGGCGCACTATTATTGCTGTATCCTAGCCATAGTTACCTTCCCATGGCCTATCTCTGGCCATGCCCAAGAACTACCCCACGCCCAACATCCATTGAACCTCC
>JAABUK010006934.1_pt1 | contig 16602 bp, 21 predicted proteins | sample 5559141 | NCBI WGS metagenome assembly JAABUK01 (sample SAMN10711869, study PRJNA513367) | rock metagenome | isolation source: Antarctica rocks | place: Antarctica: Victoria Land, Pudding Butte nord | collected 2016-01-03
CAAAGATGCCCTCTTCAAAGCCTTCTGAAGAAGTAAACATACGCAAACTTCTTCATCTCCTCCACATCCACCGCCTTGACAACTTTCTCATCGTTGAATAACACCCACTCCTTTCCCTTCCCTGCCTCATCCGGTATCTCCTTCCTCACAAACGCCACGTAATGCCCTGCGTGGATACTCGCCCCCTTGTGACAGACAATACTCTGGAGCTCGAACTTGGCGGGTAGATCCGGCGAACCTGCGATTTGAGCCTCCTGCTTTGCAGAACTTTGAATCACGGTGGCAGAGGGCGCGGACGACGAATCCCCCGGATCGTCGGGATGGCTGAAGACCCAATCTAGCGCTCTGTTGACGTCGCCTGCGCACTCTCTTAGCGCTTTCCGGGCTTGAGGAGCTGTGATGCCCATGTCGCCCAGCTGGGCAATCTTCCCGGGATCATCACCTCCAGCGCCGCCCCCAGCTGCAGTAGCAGCGCTGCCGCCATTTCCCCCAAGGTTAAGCGGCTCATCAATATCCGGATCCTCCATATGCGCAAACAGCCACGTCATCGCGCTCTCGGCGTCCTCGTTGCCAGTAGCATGGAGGGCCTTCTCGCATTTCACGCGAGGGAAGCCCATGCTCTCGAGCTGGCTGAGGGCGATCTCATTGGGGAAAAATGCTGCACCTGCAGCAGTGGTACCGGAGATGTTGGCTGCATCCACGTTAGCATCCTCGGGTAGTTCTCCCTCCCCGTCTTGCAATCCGCTTGATTTGTACTGCGACATGTCGAACGCTTCATCGCCGACTTCGACCGGAATATCGAGTTTGGTAGGTACCCAGTTGACGAGCTCGAAGCGGCGGGCGTTGATGGCGAGGTTCTGGGGGAAGGTTCTGAATTTGGTCTGTTTGGTGAATCCGGCTTTGCTGGAGCAGGATGGGCAGGTAAATTCGACGGTGTCTGGGGAGGTGAAGATGTCGAGGCATTCCTTTAGGGCTACGGGTTCGAAGTCAGCGCCTTTGGCTGTGTTGCTTTTCTCTAAATCATCTGTATTGGAAGACCCTGGCTTTCGGCGAACAGGTACAGGGATGGAGATGTTGTCTTGTTCGTCTATTCGGTAGCGGACTCTTTCGCAGTGCAGGCATTGGAGGCGCTGTTCCACGGCGAAGCGGAACGATTTTACAGGGTCATGAAGGGGCGGTGGATGCTGAGATATGGTGATGAGTTTGAAGAGGTGGAGCAGCAGCTCGAATGCGTCTTGTTGCCGCATTGTGGAGAATTCTTCGTGGGCGCGTCCGATGAGATGCTTGAACATTGCTGGCGCGAGGCCTATCTGATGAGGTACTTCGGGAGTGTCTGGTAAAGCGTGGACGTCGGTTTGAGGGAAGGAGTATCGCCCTGAGAGCAGGCCATCTGCCATCTTCCGGAGTTGGGTTTCGAGGTCCTCCGCGGGATGGTCAGCTGCTGGAGGAGTGTCATGAGGGTGATAGTAGCGCCTTTGGAAATCTGGAAGGGAGAAGAGACATTGGAGAATGCTAGCAAGGTAGCAGCTATTTCCAATGTTCTTGAGACCGGTGAAACCTTCCCCGAAAAGAGGCTTCAACTCCTTGCCATCTTCTGTCGTCATTGAGAAATCCCATCTGAGGTTCTGCTCGACTTGCATTTCCATCAGGCTCTTTTCTGTCTTTTCCCGCTCCGCAATGTTGATGCCCCAGTGTGCAAGATGCTTCGCCAGCTCCGAGTCTACTCTTTCTTCATCACATTGGTAGCAATAGACATCTGCCGAACCTTCCGGTGTGATAGATCCTAGCTTGACGGCCACTGCATGAGAGCTTGAGGTTGCGTGAGCAAGACCATGCGAATTTCCGCCGACACCCCCAAACTGTGCTCGACCGCAGCCAAGGTTTCCACATTCGAGACACAGCCATAGGTTCTCTTTCAGCCCACACATCGAACACTGACCAAGGTCCTGCGAGGGTATCTGCTTGCACGATTCTTGCTGTAGACAGAGTGTATGCTCACACTCCGTGATTTCTTGTTCCCAGGCCTTGACCTCCTCCTGCCTTGCGAACGTCATAGCTTTCATGACCTTATCAACCAGTATTGGCAGTTTTCCAGCAGTCATGTCGACTTTCTCACTTGGGCAAGAATAGCAAATGACCTTCTTTTCAGTGTCGTATCGGTCCTCTTCCGTCTCGGCTGCAATAGCGAGCTTCGACATTTTCTGTGGCGGCTCTTCTCGGCTAACCTTTTTTCTCGTCCGCTTGATGTTGAGGGCCAGTGGGTGGTTAGTACTCTCATAGTGGAGAACGCCATGGGTTCTCTCTCCAGCACAGCCGCCGTTGAAGCAAGAAAGACAGACATTGAGGCCGCTGGGGCTATCGATCGAGTCGAAGCATTGAGTGCAATCTTCTCTGTACACGGACTGATTCGGCCGCGGAGGCTGCAAATCTGAATCTTTGTGAGAGCAATCCATGGTGGAGAACAAGCACTCGAAACGTTCAGAGATGAGGGAGAAAGAGAAAGGGAACCAAGTATGCTTCAATATGGTCGCAAGGCGTCAGGTATTTATGGAAAGCAGAAGGTCGCCATCCGGCAGCTGTTTGAAGAGCCCCGCAAATGCAGCTCTGTGATTGGTTGGTCACCTTCAGGAAATACAATGGAGAATGACTCTGAGTGCTGGGTTCGAATGGAGGTACTTGTCAAAGAGCGTGTCTTTGGAGGATCTGTGCAGTTACCGACTTGCGTATTTACATGTCAGATAGCCAAAGTGGCTTTTATTGAGAGTGTCCACCCAACATAGTCCAGACTTCCGACAAGAAGCAGAATATTAACGTGGCATACCATATCGATACGCTCACTCCACCACCGCGAAGACTCTGTTCAAGAACCATACCTCAGGCCATCCTGCGCGGATGATCATCCTAACCCTTTCGTGTCATCCTCTTTTCATCCTTTTTTCGCTTTCTGTCGCTTTCCTTCTCAAGGAACTTCCTCTGTTCTTCAGCCGTCATGCCTCTCATCTTCCTATCCCTCTCCTCCTTCTTCACCTTCTCTGCTAATCTTTTCCTCTCCTCCTCCGCTTCCTCATCGCTAACACGTTTGAGCTTCTTGATCTCGGTTTCACGCGTCTGATTCAATTTCCTGAGGACTTCAGGCCGAAAATGCGCGTTTTGAGTCAAATGGTCTGGAAGACGCAGAACAGTCTTAAATAGTGGGAGAGTATTGGAGTAATCGGATCGAGGTGGAACCTTCGTACATAGATAAAGACGTTTCCTTGGGACAGCCTCCTCTAGCTTGGTCGGCTTGTCAACTGGCTGATCCGTCACAATAAGATACTCCAATGCCTCTCCAGCTTTTTCGACCGCGGCGATAAGGTCCTTCGTAAGCACTGTTTCAGTGACCTCCGCACTTTCACTCATGACAGTTGCCCAAGCAGGCAATTTTGCGTGGTCTTTGGTATAGGTCAGCGATACGTCATAACGCTCATCCCGAAGGTGTCGCATGGCACTTTTGTTGACAATAGCAAACACAAAGCCATCATAGGCCGAGTTGCCTGGCTTCGCCGTCACTTCCTCCGACCCTGGAACACCTGGGATGACGAACTGCTTCTCATTACCATCGAAAGAATATATGACGGTATCCATCATCTGCCTGGGAGCTGGGAAGCTCTCAAAGAAGAGGGAGAGAAGCCATTCGGCTCCCATTAGGGGAGGGTTCGATAATCTGAGAAGCTGGAGCTTTAAATCGACCCAAGCAACATTCTGCCTCCCAGTAGCGTACGACTGGAAATCTTGCGCCGTCTTTTCCTTCAACAAGTCCTGAGGCAGGCTGTCAGCTGTAATAAGTCGGTCCAACTGAGCAGATTTGCTGCCATATCCGACATGCGCAAATTCAGAGTTGAGCACTGGAGCGTGTGCAGCCATCCATTTCTTCGACTTCCTCCTATTGGTCCTCGTGCCCCAGAGATGGACGAAAATAGCGAGGATCAGGAATGGCAGGAGTATGAGTTCGCCCTTGAAGTCGGACAACTGAGCACGTTCCCACACTCGATACCATTTGGTGTAGGGAACGGGGCCTCCTCCAAGACCAGTTGGCTGGGCAGGTAATGAAGAAGACCCTGCAGAGGGTATGGAAGCAGGTGAAGGTGATGGCGCATCTGCGAAGTCCGCGAAATCTGCAGAATAACAGTTAATCAGCAATACTTCGAGTTTGGAAACCGAGGACTGAGCGTACCGGAGTCTACTGAAGGAAGAGGTGATTGCGCTGGCTTTTGGCCAAGAATACTTCTCAGGAAAGCCATGGTCTTCAAATTCGGAATACTCAGCCAGGGGCAGCACCGTACTCGAGCCGCGAAGGTTGCGATGTTAAGCACAACAGTACGACCAAACTGCGAGTTGTACTCTGTAATGCTGTGCTAAAGCTTCACGACGAACCCAACCTCCGCATTATTGGCGCCAAGCCATCCACTATTCGTACGTTAACGGATATGGTAACCTGGAGTCCGTCGTCAATCGTTTGATGGTGCTTCATTATGCTTCTCAGAAAGATATTAAGCGTATATATTCTCACCTACAAGTGTATATACCAGACGCTGGACCGCCGGGGGTATTTCCATGCCAACAAACGCCAGATACAATCCCTCATCTCCTCTGCACCCCAAAAGCGTCTTAAAGGATTTGAAGCCGCTCATGCAAATCATCATGTCGTATCGTGCCATCTGATCCGAGTCCCCAGACAGCTATGACGACTTCTTGTACAATGCTGAAAGAACAGTTGCAGACCAGAACACCCCAGGAAGATCCCACACCACGAATTTATCCAACATAAGCAGGTGGTGCTTCAGCGTCACAACCAGGATTGCTCTTGTCTCGTTCCTCCTCATACCGTCTTGCAATCTCGCCGGCCATCTTCATCATCCAGGCCTGCTCCACTATAGTGCCTCCGTTGGCTGGATCGGTAATAAATTGCAGGAAATTAGGCAGTGGAGTATTGTGGGAAGCTGATGAAGGTCCCGCTTCCTGACTCTTCTCTTTGCCAGTAGAAGACACCCGAGATTGCTTCTGGGAACTCGTGGCAGTAGGCTTTTCAGGAAGTATCGTTGATGCCCGGGGAGTTGCATCAATGTCAATTTCTGCGTTCGATTTGGCCTTGCGACCGAGTTCCTTACCGAACGTATTTTGGTTCCCACTTGAGCTGCTGTTTGGCGTAACCGTTTCGAAAGCATTAGTTAGCCTCATACGTGGCTGCGGTGCCGCCTGAGTTCCGGGTACAGTGCCATGTTGATCTGCCAACCTTGCCGCGGTGCGTTTCCCTTGCCTGATCGTTGCATATGGACTTCGTGGAGGTGTCACGGGCTCAATATCCTCGTCTCGGAGCTCCTGCGCCAAAGTAGGCGGGCCAGAGAATATCGAAGGAGCGCTGCTAGTGCTCTCTGTCACACTTGCACTATCGGTATAGGTTGACCCGTCGTCACTGACAAGCTCGCTTTCACTCGCCTCAGGCTTCTTCCGCAGGTTCACGACCCGCTTCTTTCGCTGACGAGCTCCATGTCCTTTTGAATGCCGACCAGCACCCGTACTCAGACCATAAGAATGGGATCCGAAGCTCTGCAAAGGTGGCCTCCCTTGGGATGCGCTGTCGAAAGTGTAAGTTGTGCTAGTGCTGCCGGAATACGAATGATTTCTTGACAGAGCTGGGGTGACAGCTGGTGAGCGTAGCCCTCCAGCTTCGCCACGTTCCGTGGGACCTGCCCAAGCCCGGAACACGACATCTTGTATTGATGGCGTGAAGAGGGATAGTGTTCTATGTGAGTCTGTGAGGGTAGCAAGGCGAAGTAGGTTCTTCTGCGAGAACAGGGATTGTGTTTCAATGCCTGTTTCTATTGATAGCGAGGCGATTTCGGATGGATTCAGCTTGTGGCCGTGAGAGTCGACAGGATCCTGAGGAGGAGATGCAAATGGGTCCACGATTGGCTCATCTTGCAATGTCGGTCCCCCCACCACCACCGTCTCGCGCTCCTCCCTTGCGCGATACTCTGGCACCCACAATCTGAGAGACAACCGATGTATTATGGCCGGGAGCTCATCCATAAGCAGTATTCGTAATTGACCTTCGATCTCTTTCTGTAGGTAGTCCCTTACGAAGGGGATCGAATCAAATGTGGAGGAAACCTTGAGCGATTCGAGAGGATCGTTTCGAAAGACCAGCGTCAAACCTTTCTGTCCCGAAAAAACGAGTATGATGAATCCGGAAAGTTTTATGTCGGATAACGTGATTTGCAGAGGTATCGTGAGCCCGGTCCTGAATGATCTCAATGCCTTTCCATCCCAAGAAGTGGCTTTACTCACGCTGCAGCTAGTGGCTGCGGAGAAGCAAAAGAGGGACGAGTCAACAAATACGTGTTCAGTGGATTTGCCTGAACCCTCGTCTTCAGTGTCAAAAATGCATCGCCACTGTAGCTCATCTTGAAGATGCCTCGGAAACGATCCTCCGCCAAATCTCCAATCTCGAGGATCTCAAGTTCAGGAGGTACATGGCCCAAGTTGAGCTCGTTCACCAAGATGTCGTCCACGATAATCGGTGGTTTTGGTGACTTGTTCAACGCGGTAGTCAATAGTTCTTGGGCTCTTGCGTAGAACGATGCATCGGCTGTCAGAGGTGACCAGTTGAAGTTGAACGCCATGGCGAAAGGACCGCATTGAACTTGTAGAAAGGAGAGACTTTGTTGATGGAGAGGCCTATCGCGGGGTGGTCATGGCTTCTACTGCTCGTGTGACACAGTCCTTGGGTCGACCGCGACACTCGTAGACCAAGAACCCGTGACAACGGCAGAGGAAGCAACAAAGAATACAAGTAGCAGAACAGCCACCTTCTGAGGTATGATGAAGAAAAGGAGCGAAAAGTAACAATGCAAGTCGCTTGTTGTGGAGGCCATGGAAACCCTGAGCCTAGCCGTCAACGTCGCTCGAACTCCCAGATACACACACGCAACACCGAAGATAAGTACTTCTAGACACGAGCGAGATCACAGGTACTATTGATCGATGAGCTAGTCAATTAGATGAGCGTGTTGTTTGAAGTGACATGAATGATCATGAGATTTCAGTATCTTGCACAACTATATCCGATCTCATCAACTCACCGTTCCGATCATGGGACTGTGAAACCTTCTCAGACTCTTTTCCTGTCCTTCGCATGCAGAATCGCCTGCCCAAAAAAACACCATCGCTGTGCATGTACGTTTTTGACACCGTGTCAAGCTGTAGAGTTAAATGCAGAAACACCTCAACTATGATGAGCGCCAGTCGTATCCCAACCACCAAAGGTCTTGCTCCAGTCCGCACCAGCCCAGATCCACGCCCCAAGAGTTGGATTGGCGCCCTTCCTGAATTGATTTACCAAATCCACCAAGCCTTTGGGCAAGGCATGAGCACTGCTTGCTCCGCTGCTTTTCTCTCCTCTTGCTGGAGCCGGTGTCCGCCCTACTGCGTTCGTGACACCATTCAATTCATCGACCGTTGCAATGGCAGGGCCTTGATCAAAGAAGTCCACTAGGATGAAAACAGGCGCCTTTCCCCATTCTTTCTGACAATTCTTTGCTGCGTCACCCACGTTGCCTGGTTTGTTGGCCGGTGCGTTTGTGCTGGTAACATTCGCTTCATCTGGAGCTTCAATGCCAAATAGCTGCGTGTTGTAGAGAAAATGATTCTGAAGTGGCATTCGACCTGACGAGACGGCTTCTGCGGTTTTGCCACGGAGACCGGAAGGGCGGTCGGTGATACAGGTAAAGTTGTTTGAATCGGAATTATCGAAAGCATTCTCGAAGACGAATGTGAACTCATCCATCAGATACGCATTTGTGCTGTCAGTCTGAGCGGTATTGAGTGAAGCGACGAAGGTCATAAGGCGAGTATTGGCCGAGATGAGGTTCTGTAATGTGGGCCAGGTAATTTGTGCAGCCGTAGGTGAAGGTGGAGTGTAAGAATACTTTGTGATTCCGGATTTTGTGAACTCTGTGGCAAGGTCGGCAGGTTTGGCATTGTCGGAGTTGACAAGGAGGATGGATACCACATCTGACGGGTTGGCATCCATCCATGTTTTGATTTCACCTAGCCAATCACTCAACAAGCCTGCGTCGAGGAGATCGCACGATGTGTGGCAGAGGTGCCAACCCCCATTTGTTTTATGAACTTGTCCGGTCAGCGTCCGAACGCCAGCGCTGAGTTGGACTGTGGTATTGAAATAGTGGTTGCCCGACGTCGAGAAACTTGTCGAGGCATCCCGCAGAAAAGGACTGTTATGGGCGCCGAGGTGGGTGATTGCAGAATATGACTTTGAACAGAGGTCCGGCGAGTTGTTGCACCGCGTGGTCTGTCGAGGCTGTAGCACTCCTGCGGAGGTGAGGCCGAGAAGAGCTGCCAGCAGAGCGAGGCATTGCATTCTGTTGGCGGAAGGAAGGGTGGTGGAGAAGCAAAGCTGGCATAAGGAGCTACTCTGCAAGCAGCAGCACACGATCAAGTCGAAGTTGGGAAATGGGACATGGAAATGCGAGAAGCAAGACAAGGATATGAAACACCGAGAAGGATAGATAGAGCAAGAGGCAAGCGGCAGGAGGCAAGAGACAAGAGACAAGAGAACGACAGCGGAGGTTGAAGGAGGTCAGCACAGAGTACAACAAAGGAAGACGACAGGCAACGGGGCTGCCGCGTTCTCCACAAAGGTGGTGGCAGACAGTGGCTTGTCAGGGTCTGGCTCATGGGTGCATTGCTGTCCATAGGGAAGACTTGCGGGACTCCGTTTCAGAAGAGTCGCAGTGGAGCAGCAGAGGTGCGACTTGGGTGGCACAGGAGGAGGAGGAGGAGCAGCAACACCACAGGACGAGCAAGGTGGTGGTAGTTGACCGTGGTTGGCATCCGACAGTCGCCAAGGGAACTCCCGCTGCTAAAAAAAGAACTGAGTCGGAGTCGGAGTCGGAGTCGGAGTCAAAGTCGGAGTCTGAGTCGGGACTCTCCTACCAGTACCACATTTGCCTTCCATCTGGAAGCATCTCGGACAGCAGCAGCAGAACAAGGCTTCCGTGGGTAACAAACACGCTCGCCATGCCGTCTGGGCGGAATACTGCCCAACTAGGCGCCGAATACACGCGATACAACCGTTGGCAGTCTGATGCGACTGGTCAGCAGTCTCGACGTCGAGGATGCTCACATCATTATTGTCAGGCGATCATCAACCTCTGTACTCTCCAGAAGGGTACTCTTCGATCTCCTACGTGACGCCGCTTTCTTCTACTCTAATGTGTCTTGTGATTCGTACCTGTCCTTCGTGAACATCCTCAATCTGCAGTGTGCTGGCTGCCGTTCATCAACCCTCTTCATATTCCTTGCTGGGCAAACTGTACAGCGCACTATGTGCCCCTCCGCCGTTGCTTCAATATAAGCTCATTCCGTTTTATGAAATGCCTGCCGGTCCTCGCAGCTGCCACTGTCCCTAGTGGAAGACCCTCGCCTATACCTACAGCACCACCGCCTCCACCAGTAGAGCTGACAGCAGGCAATCTCTGCGCCAACAGCTTCGCCGCTCTAGACGGATACCACACTCGACTGCCCAGAACCAGTGTCCACGTCAACAACGCCAGACTGCCTGCCTGATGCGCGCTTGCCAATGGCAGTGGAACGAGGTATATCAAGGTGCTGATGCCCAGTATAACCTGCAACCAGACGAAGCCTACCACACCGTGGACTCCACGTTTGGCAGCCCTCGGCAGGAATTGGCGCATGGCTGGCGAGAATTTGCTGTATGCCCACAAGGCCATGACGGATGTGAACGTGGTTGTGGCTAGTATGCGATGGTCTAATTGGACAAGCGATGGGTTTTCCAGGGCGTTGCGCCAATAAAGGTCCACTTGATCCGGGTCACGTGAATAGAACTTGTCAAACAGTTCGGACTTGGGTGGCGTCAGGCCAAGGCCCATGTTCGGAAATTCATTGTAGATGAGTCCTGCGTCTAGACCAGCTACAAGGCCACCGGACATGGCTGTTGTGAAGACCAGCAGAGCGAGGCCCGCGACGGAACGTTTGAAGATCTTCAGATGTGGGGACGAAAGGGCGGAGAGGGACTGAGAGGCGGTCGTGGAGGTCATTGAGAGGAGCTTGTTGGTACGAAAGATAGAAAGACCACTCCAGAGCATGGCGGTGTAGCAGAGGAAAGCAGTCCCGAGGTGCGTGGTGAGGCGGTACTGGGAGACCCGTGGATGGGAGCCCGAGGCGAAAAGATCGTCCTTCAAGCCTGATTTCACCATCCACCAGCCGATGAGGCCTTGGAAGCCAATGAGTCCAGCAATGCCTGCGAATCTGAGCATCATCGGCTTGGAGACACGGCGTCGCGCAACAAAATAGATAGCCGGCAGGACGAAGGTGATGCCGATGGCACGGCCCCATAGGCGGTGCACCCACTCCATCCAATATATAGCCTTGAATTCATCCAGGCTCATGTGAGGATTGAGGAGGTAAAACTCGGGGGAGGATTGATACTTGAGGAATTCGGAGGCCCAGTCTGCTGCTGAGAGAGGAGGCAGGGAGCCTGTGACAGGCTTCCATTCTGTGATGCTCAACCTAGACAGAGCTGTCAACAACGGAATCTGTAGAAGATGTCTCAAATGGAAATATACCCGGATTCGGTAAGACGAGTGAGCCCGCCAAAAACCACGATGCCAAATACGCTTGCTGCGCTTCCAAGCAGCCAATATCCAACGGCATTGGAACTTGAGTCTGGGAAACGCGATGCTGATTTGAGGTGTCTCCCAGCTGACAGAGACGTCTCAGTGGCCGAGACAGCAGAAAGAAATCGGACCCTCCCAAGTATAGGGCTCAGCTGCTTCTTGGGACGCAGGGGCGGTGTTCTGGGGGGAATTGGAGCAGGAATTGCTTTAGTCGACAATTGAAGACATTGTCGACAGGGGAAGAATCCTCGCGATAATGATGGAGCTGCTCGGCGGAGAGCTTGCAGGAATCGCGATGGTGATGGCGATGGCGATGGCATTCTATTGACAGGATGCCAGTGTTAGGTCTGTAACTGCGGAGTGTGCAAGATCGTTTGACAGTATGGAGTAGATGACACCCTTGATATCCAGCTGCTCCTCCTGCACCTTAACTAGCGCAGAGACTCATCTAGACCTCCAACGGTCGGAGGTCAAGTTTCCTGCTTTACTTCAACCCCAATCACGGATGTACTATTCAATGACGATCAACCTCTTCCACCGTTTGACAAATTTCTCTATGATATCTCTGAAGTGATTGTCCCGTCTTGTGGAGCTCTGCCGCCGGACAAGGCTCGCGGCCTCCTTCCTCGATTCCGCAGGGCCAGCCGCAAACCCTTGGAACCCACTGCCCTTCTCTATCTAGCTGCACTTCACGGAGATCGAGCCCATGTCTGAGTGCAAGCTGATGTTGGAAGAGAACCCGGAGCGATTGATACATCTTCTTTGCTCGCTTTGAGCGTGGTTTCGTCTGCCCCAAACAAGCTGAGACTTCGAAGCACCTCCCGCTCAGTGTCTCTAGGCGGTCAGTCACCATGGTTGGGGCTGGTCGTTCGGACGATATTGACTCTGACGGTACTCTTCGCGACATACTCGCAGACCTCGTCAGCACCCAGGCCGAGTCCTCGACTCCTTCACCTCCTCTGCCTCCCCCTCCTCCGCCGGCCGATTCATCATGGATCCTGCCTCCCTATTCTCCCCTTCCCCCACATGCTTCTTCCAACTCTCCTCGTCTACCACCTTCGCCTATGCCACGAACAAGTTCGGCTTCACGACCTGCTCAACAACAAATTGCGGCCTCCACCAGTCATCTGCCCGTTCCGCCCACAAGCGGTGAGACAACTCCACAGTCTTCGCTGTTCAACACTCCCTCGAGGTCAATCTTTTCTTCCGGACCACCCACGGCTTCGGTATCTGCAAACACAGCACAGGCATCTCTGAGCTCAGCTGGCCCATCTAGCAGCTCCAGGCCACTTGCGGCGCTCTCTGCGACAAATGCGGGCTCTAGTAGGAGGAACACGTCCAGATCAAGCGATCTTCCACCCGTACCTGTGCCCATCAGGCGACGTAATCTGCCCGTATCCGAAAAGGACGTAGACGACCCTTCTTCGACCCAATTTACGACAAGTGATAGCACGCACAACAACCCGTCCACTGCATTGTCGAAGCTATTCGCTGCAGGTGATGGGACGCCTCATAGCATGTCAAGGGACATATCGTATTTCAGGACTTTGAGCAGTCCGAAGAGTTATGGCGACATCTCCACCCTGTCTGGACATCTCCTGCAACGAGGTCTGATGGATGGGCGTCATTCAGATATCACAATCTATGCATTTGGAACCAGCTACCGACTCCATCGCCTCCTCCTCGATCGAGTACCATTCTTTTCGTCAGCTCTTTCAGGGCATTGGGCAGAAAGTTCGGCGAGCGAGATGACACTACATCCTGAAGACCTCGATTCCAACATCACTAAAGCCGCCTTCGAGCTTTCTCTAAAGCGGGTCTATGGCTGCTATTTACCTGCTGACGAAGAGCAGGAGGCTATCGGGCTGTTTGCAACTAGCTGTTGGCTGGACATGCCAAACATAGTAGATTCAAGTGTAGACATATTGCTACGACAAATGCAGCCGTCGAAGCTGGACACTCTTATCAAGTTGGTCACTAGCAATTATTATGGCAAGGCTGGAGACCGCATACTGGCATCAGCGAAGGCCTTGCTGTGTCGAGAAGGCTGGGAGATGCCTTACGGGTACTGGGATAACATCCCTTCCGAAATCGTTCGGGAAGTCATTGGGGGTGATCCGTTCTTTGTTCCTGGAGAGTGGGAGAGGTGGTATCTTGCTTTGAGGCTTCTCAACCGGCGCTTGAAAGCAAGAGCTATTGAGGCTGGGTTGATATCTGCCAGCGGAAGGTACCTCCAACCTAAGCCAACCACTTTGAATTTCTTTGCTGTACGCTTTGATACGACATACCGAAGGGACTTGATGGTTGCTGGTCGCGGCAGTGCGGACAAGGACGAGATGTGGATCGGACTCTACACGTCCCCTGACATTGCTCCTCTACTTGTCCTGCTTGACGAAGGAATTCACTATGTTCATCTACGATTCGAGCAATTACAGCGCATTCGACAGCAGAAAGATATCTTCGGGGTGCCTATACTGCCAGAGAAGGTGATATCGGATGCCCTATGGATGTCAATGGAGCTTCGGCAGCGAGTGGTGAATGCGCAGGAGAGCGAGATGGAACTGGGTTTCAGCAGAGAAGCCGAACAGCTGGACGAGGAGGAACATCAGTCCCGGGAAGTCGAGTCAAGTTCCAGAAAGGGAAAACAGCCAGAGTCTCATCTGCAGCAAGAGCTTGACATGGAGTCGGGCAGCTGGGATGGAAATGGAAGGCCCCGAAAATTCTGGATTCCTACCAGTGATTCGTCAAGCGTCATGGGTGGTGCTAGTGAGGCATATCTCACGGCGACATCCAACGGTGGTACGGGCTGGAGCCCACACATGTCTCGCTTATCTGCCAGTCTGGACCCGGCAGACGTTCAATGGGCCACGGATTTCACTGCCAGTGCAGGCGATGGACCTCCAGGTTCCTCGCATGGCAATCACAATGATCGATCCAGCAACCCCCGATTCAGTCACTACCCACCCTTCCGGTTCTCTGCCGAGTTTCCGAACCCGCGAACGTTGAAAGAGAAGAAGCGTGTGTATTCCCAAACAGTCTGGTACGCTGGTAGCATGTGGAATCTGTACATTCAGCGCGTTCACACCTCAAAGAATCAACAGCTAGGGATCTACCTTCATCGTGCGAAAGATAAGGAGCCGTCTGACGATCCGTTAGCGCTTCTAGCATCTGCAACCGTTGATGATCGGATCGGTCACCTCGAGCGCGAGATGCTGATGCGCCGGAACAACGATCGAAGGCACCAATCGTGGCGATCTTCCAATACGACTGTCGGTGCTGACGGTGAAGTGGAGGACGAAGTGAGCGGATCGGGTGATAACGCTGACAACCCTTCGCTCGCCGCCGAAGTAGAAGCGGCCGCACGAAGAATTGGAGGCATGACGGGAAGACCTGTCACTCTAGCCAGGGCTCAAAAGACATCGCAGAGTCCGGATACTAATGCACCATCCGCTCTATCCATGCGACAAACCTCGCCTCATGTCATCGATTCAGAGGAAGAGGATGAAGGGCCAGTCAAGGCGAGCAAGAAATTTAGTATTTCGGCAATGCCGCCTTACGTCGATGGCCGGCCAACCATCAAGACTTATTTCAAGATCTATTCGCCCAGCAGAGCAGGACGGATGCTCAGTGTGTATGAAAGCGCGCCGGACAAATTCAACTTCAGTCAAAGCTGGGGCTGGAAAAGCAGTCAGATGGTGTTGGATGATGGGATCGCTGGCTTGGATGGAATGGCCAAGGGCGGGAAGGATGGTAGGTTGAGATACATGGTGGTGATCGGCAATGTCTGAGAGATGATGCTATGAGAAACGGTTCCCTGGTTTGGCGGTGTGCATTGCGGTGGCGCAGCTATACGGGTAGGGGTGATATCGCAGGAATGGACACGAGTGAGGGTTTTCCCAATTCGGCGGAGATCGCGACCAGGGAAGGAGGATGTATACTATCGAGCACAGACGATGCATAGCTATTGAGGTTACCCAAACAAACAACGATGACTTGCATCCGTACTATGCAAACGCCCCCTCCCCTTTTCACACCATGTGCCGTGGAGCTTGCCTATGCAGCGATACTGGTGGAGTTGCGATTCCGTGCCAAGGCAATGCTTAGCTAAGCGAACTGCTTACATCAGCTGAGCCGACTTCCCCCAGTCAGTTATACAAATGGTCTATACAAATGGTCTGGATTTTTCCTCGGCTCTTGAGTGCGCTCTGCTCCACAGAGACCCAATCACCAACTTCCTGTCTGACGCCATGCTGCATCTCTGACCCCAACTTCGCACGATGAAGGGGATGAGGGAGATTTTCAGGGCATCATTGTTCGTCATTTGCTGGTCCCCGGCTCGCCTGTAGGTATTGGTATATTGGTATTGTGATCTCCAATCGCGCTGCTCTGCCGCCTTCTTCCGCCACAGATGGAGAGCTTCCTATGGATCCGGTAAATCTGCCAGAAACAAGTGTATACAGTGACCCTCCTAGAAATCATTCGCGAGAGATGCTTATTCCGTTGCACTCCGTCTCCTCTGTCTCTGTTGTGGTTCACTTTTCTTCATCTCACCCTCGGCCATCTCACTTTCCACTCACATCCTCCTCCTTTGACAAGGGCATCTCACAGCCTCTAAGGCTGGGCCCATGGGACCGAATTATCCTGACATTCCCAACAAAGCAGCAAAGGGAATCTCATATTACACTCCTGCTCAGGAATATCCGAGCGGCTCGGCAAAAGACCCACAATCTGATGGCTCACCCATCCCTAAGCTGTTCCGACCCATCACACTTCGTGGCCTCACTCTTCAAAATAGAATATTTGTCAGTAACGAACTTGCCCACCCGGCATTTCTTCGACGCATACTGACTTTTCTCCCAGCTCTCCCCACTCTGCCAGTATTCTGCCGAACATGGCCACCTAACCGACTGGCACCTCACCCACCTCCGCGGCATAATCCAACGAGGACCCGGCATCTCCTTCGTGGAAGCCACCGCCGTCCAGCCCGAAGGCCGCATCACGCCCGAAGACAGCGGTCTCTGGAAAGACAGCCAAATCGCACCGCTCCGCCGCATTGTCGAATTCGCCCACTCACAAGGACAGCACATCGGCATCCAACTCGGCCACGCCGGCCGCAAAGCCAGTACAGTCGCCCCTTGGCTCAGCACCGGCGAGACAGCGAGCGCAACCGTCAACGGCTGGCCCGACAACGTCTACGCCCCCAGTGCGATCCGCCATTCCGAACGCCTCCCCGAACCCAAAGCCATGACGAAAGCCGACATCCAAGCCTTCAAATCCGCCTTCGCCGCCTCTGTTGGCCGCGCCCTAAAAGCCGGCTTCGACGCTATCGAAATCCACAACGCGCACGGCTACCTCCTCCATGAATTCATCTCCCTAGTCTCCAACCACCGCACCGACGAATACGGCGGCTCCTTCGACAACCGCACCCGCCTCACCCTCGAGATCGTCGAGATCACCCGCAGCGCAATCCCGAAGTCTATGCCCCTCTTCCTCCGCATCAGCGCCTCCGACTGGCTCGAGCATGATCGGGAGACCTTCCCAGAGAGCTGGACACAAGAAGATACCGTGCGCTTCGCCCCTATCCTGGCTCAGAAGGGGGTCGACCTCCTTGACGTTTCGTCCGCGGGGAATCATCCTGCTTAGAAGATCCAGACAGGACCGGGGTATCAGTCACATTTCGCTAAAGCGGCTAAGGACGCCATGGGCGATAAAATGTCCGTTAGTACCGTCGGTACCATTATCCACGGGCCGCAGGCGCAGTCGATGGTGGCGGATAAAGATGGACTGGGTCTGGACGCGGTGATCGTGGGGAGGATGTTCCAGAAGAATCCCGGGGTAGTGTGGACGTTCGCGGAGGAGCTGGGGGTGCAGATCAACGTGGCGAATCAGATTGGATGGGGATTTG
>JAABUK010006937.1_pt1 | contig 16597 bp, 17 predicted proteins | sample 5559141 | NCBI WGS metagenome assembly JAABUK01 (sample SAMN10711869, study PRJNA513367) | rock metagenome | isolation source: Antarctica rocks | place: Antarctica: Victoria Land, Pudding Butte nord | collected 2016-01-03
TGGTTCAAGACTACGTGTCCGCCAGGACTGATGAATGATGTGTGGGATGCTTCTGTTGTGAGGGTCGTCCTCAAGGTCAAAGTTCTAACGAAAAGACTGCATAGGGTTGCGTTTTTCCTTCCACCATCTCCTGATGTGCAGTACAGCGTTGGCAGGAACCACAGGAGGGAGGGGTTGCAAAGAAGTGTTGCGATTGTGAGAGAAGTGTACAAAGCTAAGGATTCCCTGCAAGCTTTGGGCAAGTTACTAGCATTGTGTGGTAAATGCTCAGATGCACAAGGATGCAAGAAAATGTTTGCCTGTTTTGTTTGGTCTTGCAAATCATGCACATCTGGTTTTGCAAGACCTTGTGCAACACATGTGTCACAACACAGTGTACATTCATGTCAGGAAGCTGCCCGTAATTATATGTCAGTCAGTGCTTATAAGTCAGTAAGTATGTATCAATTGTCACGGTCTTACACAGCAAATTGCATTCCCTGCATCTGTCTCAGTCATCAGCTGCCACTACTATTGTAGCTCAAACCAACATAATCAGACAGCGGCACTGCGAGACAGCACTGCAGGGGAGTTTCACTGCAGTTTGGCCGACTAAGATCTGAGTAGCGTAAAGTCTATTACCTGCCCCTTGCCCTCTGAGCGGAGTGACCTATCCTTAGTATCCATTCAGTTAATAATGCATTCCAAAACCGTTGCACTTGTATTCTTTCCACACCAACAGCGCTGTTTCAGTGCTCTCGGATCTCAGACTAATACGTGACATATGGTTTCGGAGCTTGAGAACCTCCGGTTCAGTAGCAACAATAGTAGTTGCTGTGTTACGGACATCTGGACTCCCCGCCTTGCGCACAGTGCATTCAGACCAGGCCGAAGCCAACCATAACGAAAGCACAGCCTTAATGGGCAAGGTTCTGACAGATTTGAGCATCGTTTGCGCCTAGCGAATGCACTTTTGTCATGGTTGACTGGCAACTGACTTCTTGTCTGCGCACAGACAAACTTTTCGAGCTGCGCGGGGACTACAAGCGCCTGGAGATTCCTCGTGCAATTTGTGTGCCATACGACCTGCTTGAAGCGTGCAATCCTGAACCAGCTCTACAAAACTTGTCTTGCGGCACCGTCATAAGTATAGGTACGAGTTTGGGCGCCGTGATAGGGGTAGGCCACGCTCGCAGCATGTGTTCCTGCAGGAAGCCGTTACACAGTACAAGAAGGGGACACCTTGGTTTCTATTGCTCAACAGCTCAGCCTGCTTGGGCGCAGAGTGAGCTTATCAAGTACAACTACAACCTCGATCCAGAATACATTCGTCCAGGCCAAGTCCTCGCTGTCCCAACAGTACGTGGTGAGCGCCAAAGTAGCTTGTGCTTCTTTCCTGGCTGCCGTCTCTAGTGTATGACTATGTCTTCACGGTTGGCAACACCTTGCTGCAGGAGCAAAGCTTGACTGAGCATAGCTTGCAGCAGATATGCCTGACCTGATACGCAATCAAGCTTGGCAAGGTGTGCAACAACGTGCTCGCTGAGCATAGTTGATGCAATACAGTGGCCTCTGCCACACTGGCTGCAGGGTGTTTCTTGGCTATTGCAGTAGTGAGCTTCGGTGCACACATCCTTCATTTGGGTGTGCTGATCTTTCAGCACCTGATAGCACATTTGAAAAAGCTTTCGCTCTCTGGGCAGATGTGTTTGCAACCACTACAACAATCTGCTTGGAATGTTATGATCATTTAGACGTGCAATTGTATGCGTGGAAGCGTGGTTGCAAAGATAGAATTGGAGGTTTGTAAGCTCCGTAGCCATTTGTATACCTATGTCCAAGATTGGGAGCACTGAGATAGCGCTGTTGGTGTGTTGGTAGAATTCAAGTGCGATGCTGTTGGATCACATTGATAGTATGCGGCTGAAATGTGGCAAGGGAGTTCAATACTCGTCAGAACTGGTGTCCCCAGTTTTCTGACCAGTTTCAACATTAGATCAAATAACACAACTCACTGTCGTGCACACAGTGTCTTAAACTGGTGGAAACTGACAGTTTTGATAGCATTTTATACCGTGAGTTCCAAACACATAGTCTGATGTACACACAGCATATTACCAGTTTTGCACACTTATTGCTGCAGCAAAAAGAATCTCGAATCCCTTGACGGCGCTTTGTTCAGTAAACAGTGCTTTCACATGTTCAAACACCCGCATCCTACTTGACTGTTGGTCCATGCCATTAGGTACAGCCCTGTAGGAAAGCATGTAAGCAAATCATTGCGCTACTAGTACTCTGGTGATCTGGTCAAGTACTTCTTGACCTGATGATGTAATGCAGGTTTAACAGGCATGAGCACATACAAAAGACAAGACTGCTTGCGACGCAGTCAGTAGCAAGGATCATCCTCTCCCATCATTGCTGACACTTACTCTGCTTGGTCTTGCTGAAGCCAAAACTGAAGGAAGTGCAAGCATGCCTGCGAATATAGGAATCACACAGCGTGCAGCCATTCACCGTAGCCTGAGATCTGAGCTTCTCTATGTAACTTCAAGCACAAGCTGCTATAGTCTGTCTTGTGTGCAGCATGATCAGTGCTGTGCTTGCTCTTTTTGGAGCCGACAGTGTCTCCATGACCTTTACATAGGATGACAAGGAAAACAGTACTCAGATGGGAAAGCACAGTCACACTCGCTTCTTCCTTCCTGTACAGCCTTACTATGCAGAGCATAATAGTGCAAACAGCTGCCAAAAGTCATCCACATGCAGTGTCCACCGCCAACCTTAAGCTTGCAAACATCACTACTAATCAACAAAAGGTAGGAGCCTGCGCTGACCTCATCAACAGGCTCAGACAGGGTGATTTCCACATTTGACAGTTCTGTCTCATGTACCTTTGATCCCATCATGCTATGTCCACCACTGTTGGCTTCTTGTAGTGTGAGATGTGCCATGTGTTCATTTCTGGCTGCGTACATAACTTAGAAAGCAATATGCAGTTGCCTCCCACCGCATATATGGCTCAATGAATGTGACTGAACGCAAAATGCTGACATCATGCACACCTGGCTGCACCAGCAATGCAAGACAAGGAGTGACTTTTGCAAAACACCCGTCTCGCTGATGTTGTTGCATCAGAAAACGCTTTGCTCAAGAAATTGCAAAGGTTTGCACTGAGTATGATGCGCCATGCGTACTTTGTGCACCTTATCTTTTGTGGTCTCTCTCCATGTGTTGTGGTGCAGCTACTCCTCGTGATGCAGGAGCAAGACAGACAAGCATGGACGAAGAATGTGCTAGGCATTCATTGTTCCCTAAAACAATGTCAAACTCTATGGACAGCTCAGGGACAAACTCTATCACCTTGGTTCTTGCACGCAGCTTTGTAACATGACAAAGCATACACTTTGCGTCCTCTGTCCAGCGCAGCAGATTTTGACTCACTACACTGCAGCCACACTCTCAGGTTCCCTTTAGCGCCTGTTGCAGCTTCTGCTAGGCTCCCACATGTTGAGAAGCTATTGCTTAACGCTTTACAGTTCAAGCGTGCTATACGCCAAGGTTGTGTTGTAAGTTTTATTGTTATGGTCAAGTTGAACACTCCAGTGATTCCGCACACTGATGTCTCCAGTGGGTCTGCCAGTGTCACATCTGACAGCACATCTCCTGCTTCTGCTGCTGCACTTGATTTTGCTTTCTCATGTCAGCTGCCTCCTGACAGGGGTGTTGAGCTTGTCATTCCTTTGGAACCTGATGCAAAGCCTCCTTTCAAGCAAATGTATCGCCTGTCACCTTCTGAGGTCAAGGTGACGGAGCTACAGGAATAGAGGAATACGAACCGTTGAGGTCCCTGAGCTGTGCATGCAATGGTTCTCAGTGAACCGTTGCACTGAAAGCCACACAGGCAGTCGCTCGTGCCTGACTTACGCCCCTGTCAGAAATTTGTAAGATCACAGCAATGGTTTGCTTGTCCAACAATGCGTGCAAGTCTGCATGTAGTTTTCGTCGTGCAGTTCGTCGGCATGCAACGCTTGCACTAACATCTCGCAGACAGCCTGCTCGAAATGTGCTGCGCACGCGGCCCATGGCGTTTACTATTACGCTGGACACTCCAGATGGCGAGAAGAAAATAGAGTGTGACGAGGATACCTATATTCTGGACGCTGCAGACGAAGCTGGCTTGGACCTGCCGTACTCCTGCCGGTCCGGGTCCTGTGGGAGTTGCGCAGCAAAGGTAGCAAGTGGTGACATCAGTCAAGTAGACCAGGTACCGATGTGAACTTTACCCCGATCGGCAACATCAAACCTGCGTACACAGCTTGCGAGTTTGATCAAGTGATCGGAGTGCAGGACTCCAACTCCTTCTTGGAAGACTTTATGACAGAGAAAGGCTTCCTGCTGACCTGCACAGCGTATCCTAAGGGAGACCTTACCCTCCAAACGAATCAGGAGGAAAATGTGTATGACTAGTTGGCACAAACAGCACAGGAGCGGCACACATATCACATCAGGGCAGGATGTCTCCTTGCAGTAGGGATGCTACAAACTAGGTTGCCTGGAAGCAACAGATCAAGTCTTGATATTGGTCTTGCAGTGATGCAATCTCAGGTGGAGAAGAACCTTTCACCAAGCACAGTTTACTCATGCTGTCTCCGACACAGCATTTTGAGCAGTTTATGAAGGAAGCACTTGATTACTGTTGAGACACAGCATTTTGAACACTTGGAAGCACTCGTTGATTGTTGAACTGAACCACGCCTTCGTTCATGAGAACACGTGCAATCGTCACATCTGGTGATGTGCTCATAAGGTCATCAAGAACATTGACATTTCATGGGTAGCAAGCCCTTCAATCAAATTTGAAAAGCGGACGATCCTCTAGCATAAGTTTTGTCAACTAGTCACACGGAAAGTTCTCAAGAGGTGCTAAACCTCAACTGCTGAGGTCCAAACTACACATTTAGCGCTACACAACAACACTATCAGGACTGTATAACACGTCCCTTTGTGTGTGTTTTGGCTCACTATAGCCCCATCATGGCACTGCTTACAGCTTGACTCACCATCTTGCCATGCTGACTCTGACAGTCTCAAGTGTATACAAACAGGGTGCCTGCTGCTCCTGCTGACAGCATATGCATCATTAGAAATGTAGCACATTGCTCACCATTCACTTCTACGGTGGCTGCCCAACTTTGCAACAGGACCAGAGTCCTGAAACAGAGCTGATGGCCGCCTGCTGCCAGATACAATGCAATGATCCAAGACGAATTTTCCACAAGAAAGAAAGCTGGTGTGGCATGCAGACGGCACAAGCCCGCACATCAGGTTGACAGCAAGATGAACTATTCCTAACATGTCAGAGGCATGGGTTCCTTGCCACCAACATTGGCACAAACAGTAGCTCAGCAGCGACAGCAAACAGTGGTAGCAACAGCAGCTTGCAGCATGTTGGTGGTAAACATGCCCAACAAAGGCAAAAATGGTCTCACCATGGTGCTTGCAACATCGAACTCAGCATGCTGCCTGCAAGCAGACCCCATTCCATGGGCTGACCCCCTGCCTCTGGGGGTGGAGCTCCAGCAGCATGGGGTGGCCACCTGCCAGCAATGAGGCGCCAGCCCTGAGTTGCCTGTTGCCTCTTGTGGAATCAGCAACCTGAGCAGCCTGTACAGCAGCCTACAGTGCTGGTGCAAAAGCTGCTCCATGGATCTGAGCATCTGCAGAGCTTTGTCAAAGCTCCGAGTGATCATCTACCAGATCTGGGACAGGTTGGGGCTGATCCCCAGGGCCTGTTCCCGGCGTTGGGGAAGAGGAGTGCGGCTGTTCAGCAGCTGCTTGGTGACCCAGAGCTTGCCCTGAAGGCACATTGCACTCAGTGACTCAGCAAATGACAATGCCATGACTCAGCAAATGACAATGACAATGCCAAGCAAAGCATGACAGGGCGCCCTGAGGTCACCCCTGGCAAGATGAGCAGTTGCATGCTGGCCGCCTGGCTGGTGGCCTTGTTGAGCTACACAACTGCAAGTGGAGCTTCTGCACACAGGTCTGTGACAGACAACCTTCAGATGACGTGTCAAGCTTGCAGTTATTGCAGGCCATGCATGTTCAGCTGACCAGCCCTACTTGTGAAGTCAGGGCTGCTTGACTTAGCAGGGCTTGGGGATCTGGCCCTGTTGCCAGGGCCGTTTGGAGCAGCCCCACCAAAGTTGGATGGGTGTGCCTTCAAGCCAGGGCTGTCTGACACATGCCTGACAACAGGGCTGCTGGAGCCAGCCCTCAGGGCAGCGCTGCTAGCACCAGTCCTGATTGCAGGGCTGCCTGATCTTGCCCTCATGGCACTGGCCATTGATGGACCGCTGAAAGATGCTGGAACAGCAGCTGAAGAGGAGGCAAAGTAAGCAGGCCAAGTTGTGTTTGTGTTGCCCTGCAAAGGAGGTTCCTGATGGGTTGTTGGATGCATTGAGAACACATGCCATGCAAGCTTCGTGATGGGCCATCGTTGCTTGCATGACTGGGTTTGTTTTCATGTGCAAGTCAGCATGTGCGTCTGTTGGAACACAATACAATGTGAATGACACAAAATTTTCAGGGTCAGCATGAGGCAAAGCCTCTTTCTGCATGAGCAAAGCAGCGCTGCTGAGCCGTGGATGCCACTGTACAACAGGTCTCTCATGCAGCAACACATTGAAGGTCAACTCAGATGCGTAGTACCTGCCGAGCTTGATCAGCACCACTGAGTGATGCAGACCCAGACATGTTGTTGGTGACTGTCTGTGAGTGCGTAGTACCCACTGCTGGTTGGGGTGCACCCATTGTTAATGGGGGTGCACCCATTGCTGGTGGGGGTGCACCCATGCTCCTCGCCAACGCTTCCCTTGACAGATCTGGCAGCTGCCTTTCCAGCTGGCCATGCGAAGCCATGAAAGAAGGCAGTGAGCTGAGGAGCCTGCTGCCTGCATGTTGTGTTGATGCGCCTGCAATGGTTGGCTCTGCCTGTAAAGGTGGGTTGCCCTCAAGAGCTGGGGATGCCCTTGGCTGAGCTGCTGGGGATGCCCTGGGTCGTTCAAGTGCAGCAAAGCTGGGTTGGGCTGCTTGGCTTGCAGTTGGCCTGTCAGCTGGGGACTGGGTGCGCCGAGCAGCTGGGGATGCCCTTGGTGAGCCTGCTGGGGATGCCCTACGCTGCTTGGTTGGCATTGCAGTCGCATCATTTGAGGATGTTGCGAGCTGAGATGCAGGAGATGTATTGCTCATGTGAGAGGGCACAAGCAGGCCAGAAGGAGGTGCTAGAGGCAAGTTATGCTGGGCAGCTGGGGATTGCCTATTCTGTGTACCCAGGAATGCATCATGGCCGACACTTGGAGACCTGTTCTGATGAGCTGGGGATGCCTTGGGCTGAGCGAAAGGCGAAGTTGCCTTGGCATCTAGGTTCAGGCTTCTGCCCTCCACGCCAGGGCCTCTGCTCACAGCCCTGGAACTTGGACTGGCACTCAGACTGGCGCTCTGATTTGCACTCAGACTGAGGTCGCCGCTGACACTGGGACTTGCAGTGAGACTTCTGCCTCTCTGAGCAGCTGGGCTCTGAGACTGCCCCTGCCGCTGGGGCTTTGCCGCTCCTGCCCTGCCCTGGCGTGAGTGCATCTGCTGCAACTGCCTCTGCAACTCAGCAATGTCACCTGAGCCCTCAGGCCGAGGTTTGAGCTGCGAGGCTAGTCCGCTTGCCACGCTGTCCGCTGGTGTGGTAGACTCAGGGCCCTGTGCATGGGCGCTGCCAGCTGGCACAGCTTCTGAGGCTCTGAGGTCAGCTCTGGGATCATCGGTGGCTGATGGGGATTGCCCAGGGGCAGGACTGACTTGTTTGTTGGGTTCGTGAGAAGTGATGAAATCATGATTCTGGGGGCTCGATTGAGTATCGAGCAAGGTCTCAGAGCTGCTCCGTTGATCAACAGCACTGACCTTTGAGCCAGGCTCACTCGCCCCCGGCCTGCAATTACAAGCACATTCTGGTGTAGACTTGTTGCCTAATGGCACCATGAATTCCAAAACATAATTCTCAAAACATGAATTTCAATATACAATTGCTTGCACACACAACATATGCACATACGCATGAACATGCATGGTATAGCACTGCCTTTGACCATAATGCACCAGCACAGTTCGGGGTTACGTGCATCATGAGACAATCACATTGTGGCTGTAGATTGTGTCATTCTGGCCAATGACCTCGCTCGCACAGAAAGCCCAACAGCGGTGGTGCATGATATCCAATTTGCACTGCAATCTTACCTGGAAAACCAGTGGGTAGGATGTGCAGCCTGGACCCTTCCCAGGGCTGTGTCCAGCCCTAGGGTTTGTATCTGCCTTGGGACTACAGCAGGGGGATGCATCTGAGCCCCAAGGGGCTGAGGCTGCCGTGGGGACGACGCTGGGGATGCTGACCGAGAATGCGCCAATCCCTGGAACTGTGACAATCTTGGGGAAGAACCTGACCCGGGGAACGAAAAAGCAGCATTGGGAGTCCCCAGCGACTGTGGCAGCCTGGGAGAAGAAGTGGAAGGCAAAAAACCTGGGTTGGGCTGACCCCAATCTGAGCCTTTGGGGTTCCTCGCTAATGATGCAATGAGTTTGCGCTGCGAATCCATGATTGCAGCAGTGTTGCTGCTGGTGTGCGTATCTAGACCATTGTTTGCATCCCCAGATAGACCACCAGGCTTGTCACTCGGCCCGATACCAGGCACACTGGCAGGTGACATATTAGTTGCTGAACCAAGTTGGCCACCAAATGTATCGTCACCAATGCCACCAGGCTTGTTGCCCAGTTCATGACTAGGCATATTGTCAAGTAACGCACCAGGTGCAGTTCCAAGGTGGCCTGCGCTGTTGGGCAGTTGCATGGCTTGTATTTGATGCTGCCGAATGAGCATTTGCGCCCTTTGTAGGGATGTAAGCTGTGCCATTTGCTGTGGCATGCCTGTGATCATGACAGCAATGTCACCTGACAGCTGCTGTGACACGCTGCTAGGTATGGAAGGTGAGTAACCCTGAGAAGCTGCGGTAGAAGCTGGTGTGCGCTGACTTGGGTGTTGCTGCTGCTGCTTGTCTGCGAAAGCTTTCTTCTGCTCAGACATCTGACGCTCAGCAGCGCGAAGGGCATTCAAACGTGCAACCTGTTGCCTGACAGCTTCAGGGAGCTGCCCTGACTGCCTCTGCCCCGACTGCAGCTGCCCTGGGCCTGCTGACTGTAGGCCTGAGCGCAACTGCCCTGACCCATGTGACTGTAGCTCAGACTGCCCCAGCCCCAAAGACTGCTGGCTTGATTGCCTTGGTTGTATTTGCCCAGAGCCAGAAGACTGCAGGCTTGAGGACTCTGAATGCAGCTGCTCTGACTGCTGCTGACCTGACAGCCTTGACTGCAACTGCCCTGACTGCAACTGCCCTGAATTCATCTGCTCTGACTGCTGCTGACCTGACAGCCTTGACTGCAACTGCCCTGACTGCTGCTGATCTGACAGCCTTGACTGCAACTGCCCTGACTGCTGCTGACCCAAGAGCCTTGCCTGCAACTGCCCTGACTGCAACTGCCCTGAAATCATCTGCTCTGACTGCTGCTGCCCTGACAGCCTTGACTGCAACTGCCCTGATTGCAACTGCCCTGACTGCAACTGCCCTGACAGCCTTGACTGCAACTGCCCTGACCCAGCTGACTGCAGACCTGACTGTCCCCAGTACAGCTGCCCACCTGGAGACGACCCTGGCTGCACCCGCCCTGACCCCACCGTCACACCTTGGGGCTTCACCTGGGTGCCCTGCTGCCCTGCCGCCGCGTCATCTTGAAACCGACCATCACTATGCCTTGCCGCCTGCTCTGTTGATGATTTCTGCCAAGCCAAGTGCTGCTGTTGCTGCTGCTGCTGCTGCTGGGTCTGTAGCCATGCTGGCAGATGTTGTGCGTGCCCAGGTGCTGCCTGGCTCATGGACATAGCATCCGCTTTGTCTGCTAGGTCTTGGCTTGAGGGAGATGCCGGCCTGCTGCCTGCCTGCTGCTGGTGCATCTGGCTCAGCAGGTCTTTCGCTCCTGCCCTGAGCTTGGATGCTGCAAGTGCTTCAGGCATTTGCCCCTGTGCCTGCATTCAGCAGCCAGTCTTACAATGGTATGATGAAGCATGATGGTGCAGTCAGCAGCCAGTCTTATAATGGTATGATGATGCATGATGGTGCAAGCCTGAGGTTCTACTGAGCTTTCTGATGGAGTTGTAGATTGCAAAGGAAGTGCCTCAGGCATTTGTCCCTTTGCCTGCACTCAGCAGCCAGTCTTACTATGGTATGATCATGAGTAATTGTTTGCAAGCCTGAGGTTCTACTGAGGTTTTTGATGGAGTTGTAGAATGCAATGGAAGTGCTTCAGGCATTTGCCCCTTTGCCTGCACTCAGCAGCCAGTCTTACGGTGGCATGATGATGCATGATGGTGCACTCAGCAGCCAGTGTTACAATGGTGTGATGATGCATACTGGTGCACTCAGCAGCCAGTCTTACGATGGTATGATGATGCATAATGGTGCAGTCAGCAGCCAGTCTTACGATGGTATGATGATGCGTAATGGTGCACTCAGCAGCCAGTCTTACGATGGTATCATGATGCATAATGGTGCAAGCCTGAGGTTCTGCTGAGCTGTCTTATGGAATTGTAGACTGCCATTGGGCTGGTCAAATTGATGGCAGCTCCAAGTCAAAGTCAAGCACAGAAGTCTAGCAGTCCTCCAATCACAGCAACAGATTGCAAGACATTTGATGCAGTCACAATGTGTTGCTGAGTGTCTGGACTATGACAGCCACACAGTCCCTATGGACTCACATGTGACGTTAATGCACTCAAGCTGAATATAGTATACATACAGTAGTAATGTATATATCATTATACGTACATATAGTATACATATTTAACACACTGACGCCAACATTTCCGTTGCAGACATGCTGTAAACTTGTCGCGAGCAATGCTGTTTGGTGCTGGTTAGTGATCGAGGTGCAGCAATGTCGTGCAGAGACTTGAGTACAGCAATGGTTTGAGCACATGCATACCTGTTTGTCTGCTTCAGTGCTCCTTGACCTTGACTTGGCAAGCAGCTGTTGCTGAATCGCATGCAGCTCAGATCGCACTGAGTCGTCTTGCTGACCTGGCGGGTCATCTGACATGGATGCCAGCCTGGACAGATGACTCAGCTGTGGGGCCTGATTGACAGGAATGGGCTGCTGACTTGGCAGCCCCTCCTGAGATTGCTGGGGCTGGGGCTGTTGGGACTGGAAGTGCCCCTGCTGTGCTCCTTGGGCCGACGGTGGCCGGCTCTGCTGATCTCTTGAATCATGCAACTGGCTTTGTGAGGACTGGGGCTGTTGCCTTTGGCCCTGCCGTCTATGCGGTTGATGCGTCTGAAGCCGCTGCGACTGATACCCCTGCTCTGCGGATTTTGGCTCAGGAGGCGTGCCAGCATCCAGTGACACCTGGCCAGCTGACTCATCCCTCTGCAGGCTGCCACTGCGCTGGAGGGAGGGCGAGCGTGTGTGCGTGACAGCCCTGGGGCTCTCGGCAGAACTGCCCTTCCGCATGCCTGTCATTGTTCCAGCTTGTGGGTTTTGCCCTTGCTCAACTTTGCGCTGTTTAGCTTGGGCTGCTGGCCTTGACTCCTGCTGACATTCACCTGTTTGGGCATGAGACTGTGCCTGAGGCTCTACAGGATTGGCTGACACTTGCTGCAGGACATGGGCGAGAGAACGGCCTCCATCGCTTTGCTGTGATAGGGCAAGCTGTTGGGCATAGGCCTGTCGCAGCATCTGCCTTTGCCAGTGAGGCATGCCTTCCTGCAGGAGGGGGTTTGAGCTTGCATCAGGGTCTTGGGGCAGGGATGTTGGAGGCCAAAAGCCCTGCCCCTGCAGCTGCCCTTGACTCGGCTTCTGCTGTTGCTGCTGAGCATGAGGACCACCTGGACGCTCACGCTGCAGGTGTGTTGGAGCACCCTGCTGTAGGGCAGACTGTCTGGAATGGGCATGCTGCCCTTCAGTCTGACGAGGAAAGGCTCTCTGCTGCCCATCAGGCTGATAGGAGGGTGTCTTCTTCTGCTGCCCTGCCGCCTGATCGTGTGAGTGCTCAGCTGAGCTTGTGTAAGTTCCCGGCTTATCTTCCGACTGGTCTTTGCTGGACTGCTCAAAGTCAGAATCCATGCTGGAGCTATCAAAGTGCTCCTCTGTGTCTATTGGCTGCTGCTTCACTTCACCGGAATCAGCTTGAGCGTTTGATTGCTGATCATAGGATGCCGCAGTGATTTCTGTGGCAGTGCTCCTTGGTCTTTGGCCTTGCTCCTGGCGCTGTGGCTGCTGCTGCTGCTGCAGCTGCTGTTGATGCTGTTGCAGCAGCAGTTGCTGCCGGTGGTGTTGCAGAAGCTGCTGCTCATGCTGCTGATGCCAAGCCTCAACTATCATCCGGATGCTGTGAGGCTCCATGGGTTCAGCTTTGGACATGACGTATCTGAGTAACATCTCATCAGGGCGCTTGCCAGGCGCAACCTCGCTGATCATGCAGAGTGTCCGCTCAAGATTGTCTTTCTGGAGGTCAGTAATGCCCGGGCGCGGCTGCGCTTGCTGACTCATGTGTGGCACCTGTCTCTCGAATGGAGGATTGCTTGCAGCCTGCAACACAGAATGTTGTTTTACAGTCTGCCGATGGAAGTTTCCAACACCGTGGTTGGCGTTTTGGGCTCAGAGCCTCAACTGCAAAGAAGGGCAAGCACAAGGCATATTGAGACTTGTGGCTGGCAGCAAAGACAACCCATTATTATAGCAGAGGGAATGAGGCAGACAAGCAGTGAAAGGCAGTTGCCTTTGTATGCACATCATGTTGCTGATTATAGTCAGAATTGGCATTCAGGCATCTGAACTTGCCTGAATCTGTGAGGCAGGCCCTGATAACGGCACAAGTCTGCTGGCTGATGCACTGTGATGCAGTGCTGCTGGCAGCTTTGAATCGCTTTCTGCTAGCCTTGTACCAGCGTTGCTAAGAGTCTGCTGATGTCCAAGGCTAGCACTGCGGTTGGCTGCCAACCTACTGGCAACATTAGGTGGCAGCTGCCTCTCTGCAGATGGCTTGTGCTTCTGCTTGACGGGCAGCAGGCCCATGTGACGCACAGTGCGCACAAAAGTCTTGGCGCGTTTTGCAGGTCCTGCAATTGCCTACAATGCACCAGATGCTGGATGGTGACTCTTGTTTCTTGGTACAGCAAGAAAGCAAGAATATATGCCAAATACAATGTATGTTACAGGCGCTCATCTGTTACGACGTGAACCTACGTTTGGTGGATGAGCCAGTGCTAAAGATAGCATGTTATCTTTGACTTCCTGAGCAAGACTGAGCTCGACAGCGCTAGGATCCAGATCGGTGCGGCTTCGCTGTAGGGCTGTGACATGAAAATTAACACAGTTGGAACCTACTCACTCAATAGCAGAATGGTAGCTATGAGCAACATGCTCAGCCTACAGCCACGGGCGGGCCTACCGTGCAAAGCATGTATAACCTCAGCATTCCTGTCAAGAATGGCCTGTACAGCCAATTTTCGCTTGCGATTTGGACTGCTATCACTTTCCATTCTCCACAGCAAGATGTCGCTGTTTGTTCTCGCGCAGCAGCGAACGCGTGCCCACTATGAATAGACATCTGACATTGCACATCACAACTCTGTCGCCGTGTGTGTGTGCAGTCTGTGCACTCTACTAAGTTCACGTGGTTGAGCTGCAGCTAAAGCAGCGTGTGTTCAAATGAACCGGCCTCAACCATTCAGAAGTGGGGAACAGGGTCCAAATGTTGTTCAGTGATCGGATTCCAGTGCGAGTGTCTCTCTCCCATGTGCCGCATTATACTTGCAGACATGTGCCTATCAATCAATCAATCAATCAATCAATCAATTTACATTTTGTGTCTTTAGGACTCAACAGGGGAGTCAACAGACAATTACTCGATAAATGCTGACTTTGAATGAAACAAGTCATTCAGAGCTGTTTTGGGCCCCGAAAAAAAGCCCAAGTTTTGTAAACAAAACAAAGAAACTACACATGTACCAAAGAAAACCTAGCATGCTGTACAGTATATCTAACAAGTTGCAAAGAGTCAACATGCTTCATCTCTTTGACAAAACAGATAAGAACATAACATTGGTGAGCAAGAAGTGTATAATATTGAGGTTCAGATGCTCATTGCTTGCAATCAACAGAAAGCACTGTTCAAATAAAGCAAGATCAGCAGGATGAGTGAAGACACAGTCTTACAATGTCGGAGAAAACGTGTGGACATGGAAGGCTCACCGAAAAAGTAAAGCTTCCATGTCCTCGAATCTGCGATTGCAATCCACATGACTGTGATGAAGTTGAAACACAGAATTTGATGGTACATTTATTTCCATTTTGGCGGAAACTCACAAATCTTCACCCGGTGAAGTGTGTGGTCCGCTGGCAGTACAATGTCTCGCCGGATACAGTAGTGATCCAATCACTTGCAGCATACCGTATGCTTTTACTTGCATGACACTTGCGTGTCACTTCGATGTCACCCCCCCCTACTTGCATGATAGAAATGTTCAAGTAATTATTGTAACTGAATTGTACCACGTGACGGTCAACGACCCTTCAACGAGGGTCTCCCTTAGCGTTGGGACATACGTTTCTGTCTCGTACCCGTACCGTATCTGTATTTGACTGTATATACGCCATTTCCCAAAAACGGCCTCAAAATACGCCAAAAAAAGGGCGTATCCGAATTTCGTATGTAAGTGGCGTATTGTACATATACTGGCGTGAAATCTGATATATTCGGCACGAAATCCGGTATATTTCGGTGTGAAACCCAATATGTTTGGGGGTGACACCCTATATCGGGGTGAAACCCTACATATTTTGGCGTGTAACCCTATCATATGTAGTATCGGGTCAAACTCTCAATGCTAACCTTGAAAGCAAGCCACTTGAAGCCAGAACAGCTATGACTCGTTTGATTCATCTTGAATTGCAATATTTATGTACCAAAATGATGCAATTTGTGACTGTAATCAGTCATGACATGCATGTATGTAGCCTTTCCATACTCCGTATTTTCTGTTTTTCATACTGTATTTGCTGATTTCACACGTACTCACAGACGTGGTGTATTTTGTGATATATACACGTATTTCGTATATACAGTGCGTATATACGTGATCTCAGGCCCAGACAGCCGGTATTTCCCAACCCTAGTCTCCCTCCTTCAACGAGTTGTCAACGACGTGTGCATGATGGCATGGTGAAGTTCGAGTCAGAGTTCGAGTCACGGTCTTGACACAGGTGACCATTTGCTTGATCAAATCGCGGCTCCTGTGTCTGCGCCCCGTGCAAGAGCTTCACCACGACGTGACGTTCCCTTGTAGTTGCGTGTGATTGATGCCTTAGAGTCCTGCACGTCTACTCATGCTCGGTGACGCTGCGTTTCGAAGACTTCACCCACGTGCGTGGGCTAGCTTCAGCTGCTGAGACACAGACAAGCAGGATGCACCTGCTTTGGTGCTGTCACTTTAGCTGTGCACGTGCACAAGGTCACAGAAAATATGCCTACCTCGCCGCAGCAGGCAGACATGAGCAGTGATCCAACCAATGTCGCGCGAGAAACGAGTTCGGACGAGAACAGCGGCCCTAGAAGTGCACCGGTAGAAACAAATAACGCCAGCTGACTTGCTGTTGACCTCTCTGATTTCCTATCCATCAGTGCTGGTTGTGCTGTGCAGGTAGTGCAGGAGTTTGTTGGTTACACAACGAGCACGTGGAGCTTCACAGTATACATACTGCTCACAGCCTTCTCTGGTGGCCTCATATGGATCTTTGGTCACTTCTTCCCACAAGTGCTGACATGGACAATGCACAAAAGCCCATTGCGTCAAGCACAGTACGTTCAGGCAAAGGTGACCATTCTTCAACCAAGTCAGGAGCAGTTGAATGTTGAATCAAGTGCTGAGGGATAGCTGAAACACAGAAAGAGCTTTTGCTGAACTTTTTCTGTGTGTGCTGCAATATCTACTGATGTGTTTGCCCTATAAGACGACTTGTGCTGTGTCCCTGCAAACACATCGTTCAAAAATGACACCTTTATGTACAGCTAATCAATGGCCGCTGTGAGTTGGTTAAAGTGAAGGAGCATCATGAGCTTCAAACCCAGACATCAGAGGTGAGTCACTGCTTGGCAACTCAGATGTGATCTGAGAGCCACTGCACAAGTTTGCATTTGCATTCTTTTTGGATTGGCAAATGCTGTTCTGTGCTGCTTGCAACAATGCATTTTCTCATTTACCGCTTCAGATCATGTGAGACTTCTGTGTGAGGCACACTGCTGCGGTCGGTATAGCCAGTGCAAGCCCCCTGATTGGACAGCTAAGAAGCAATATATAATTCCAGTCACAGCAAGATCTCACAGCAAGCTTGTCATGAAGCCTTTTCAGCCACTCACTGCAGCTGCACATAGAGCATGCATGACCCCCAACTGACAGCAACATTCAGAGTGCATGTGCTCAAATTGGTAGACCTTATAGAGATGCGCAGAACAGACAG
>JAABUK010006939.1_pt1 | contig 16592 bp, 12 predicted proteins | sample 5559141 | NCBI WGS metagenome assembly JAABUK01 (sample SAMN10711869, study PRJNA513367) | rock metagenome | isolation source: Antarctica rocks | place: Antarctica: Victoria Land, Pudding Butte nord | collected 2016-01-03
ACGGCGGTAAACGCCTCAAAAAGTTGCGCGGCAAAACCCCGTATGAATTCGTGTGCGCCGAATATGCCCAAAATCCTGGTATATTTATACGAGACCCAACCCATGACTTTCCGGGACTATACACCTACCCTATTCCCGGCAAGCTAAAGCTTACCGCACGTCCTGGCGGATGCTCTCAAAAAACCGCACCAGCGCCTCAAACGCCGCGTCGGGCACGGCCGGGAAGTTGGCGATGCGCAGGCTGGTGGCCTTGTGGTCGCCGTAGCCCGAGCCCAGCTGCAGGCCGGCCTCGTCGCGGGCGCGGCGCTTCACTTCCTCAATGACCGCCGCCGGCCCTTGCAGGCCAATGACGGTGGTCGAGCGCGCCTCCGGGTTTTCGATGAGCGGGCGCAGGCCCAGCGGCTGCACCTGCTCGAAGTAGTCGTAGAGCTTCTGGGCACGCTCGCTCAGGTGCGGGGCGATGACTTTGATGGGCTCGCGGGCTTGCAGCACCCGGCTCAGCAGGTAGATGCCCAGCACGTTGGGAGTATGCGTGGTCTGGTAGTTGAGCATCTGCTTTACCATGCCGTTGATACTGTTGTAGTGCGCGTTGTCGCCCACCTCGCGGGCGCGGGCCACGGCGCGCGGCGACAGCACCAGGATACCGAGGCCGGCCGGCAGGCCCAGGCACTTCTGCACCGAGCCGTACCACACGTCGGCCTTGATAAACTTGAGCGCTACCCCCCCCAGCGACGACGTAGCATCGACGGCCAGCAGCGCCGGCCCCAGGCGGTTGAAGGTGTTGAGAATGAAGTTATCGCGCAGCTGCGTGGCGGTGCTCGTCTCGTTTTGGGTGAGGCACACGAGGTCGGTTTCCTCGGGGCTGAAGGGGAGGGTAGCCGGGTCGGGCACGTCGTTGATATCGAAGCGCAGGCCGGTGCAGCCGGGGCGCAGGGCGCGGGCGTAGTCGAACCACTTCTGCCCAAACGAGCCGTTGTAGAGGTGAAACGAGCGGCGCGGCGTCAGGCTCTGGGTCAGAATTTCCCAGCACTCGGTAGCCGACGAGGTAAACAGGATGGTATAGTCTTGCGGGATGTTGAGCTTGAGACGGGCCTGGTCGAGGCACAGGCGCACCAGCGCCGTGAAGCGCTCGGAGCGGTGCGGCGCCGACAGCCAGCCTTCCTCAAAAGCGTCGGCCAGGTACTGGCGCACGTCGGGGTACACGGCCGAAGGGCCGGGGTTGAAAGTATAGGTCGGGAGGGTTGCCATGCGGCAAAGGTATTGGTAATGGGTAATGAGTAATGGGAGTAATGGATACTAAAGGACGTCATGCTGACGCAGGAAGCATCTCGCTCGCGTACTAACCTCTAACGTCAGGGATTACTTACGTGGGCGAGATGCTTCCTTCGTCAGCATGACGTCCTTATAGTACTCTCATTACCCATTACTCAACCACCAGGCGCAGGTAGCCGCGCCCCGCGCCGCCGTCCCACTCCACCACGTAGAGGCCGGCGGGCACCCCGGCCAGCGGCAGGTCGAACGCCGCCTGGCCCGCCGGGCCGGTGGCGCTGGCCACGCGGCGGCCAGTGGCATCAAGCAGGCGCACCTGGGCGGTGGCACCGGGGGCCAGCGGGCCGCTCAGGTGCACGAGGCCGGCGGCGGGGTTGGGGTAGGCGGCCAGCTCGGCGGCGGCCGTTACGGCGGCTACCGGCGAGTAAGCTACGCGGCCATTGAGGTCGAGCTGGCGCAGGCGGTAGTAGCGGGTGCCGGCCAGCGGGCGCGCATCGAGGCTGGCGTATTGGCGGGGGGTAGGGCTGCTGCCGGCGGCGGCCACGCGCGCTACTTCCTGCCAGGTGCCGGCCGCCAGGTCGTCCTGGCTTTCGACCACGAAGGCCAGACTGCCCGCCTCCGAGGCCGTAGTCCAGCTCAGGCGCGTGCCCTGGCCGGGCTGGTAGCGCGCGGTAAAAGCCGTGAGCACCACCGGCAGCGGGCCGCAACTACTGGCGGTGTACACCTGATATTGGTTGTCGCACAAGTCACTGGCTGTGGCGTTAACGCTGTAATCAATGACGTTTTTAGCGGCCGCGATGTCACTCGCATAGTCGAGGGTGCGCTTGACATCGATATTGGTAATGGAGAAGTTCATGACGCCCGTCGGCGAAATAATATGCTTTAGCTGCGCCCCATGTCCCTGTTCGTGCAGCGCTACGCTCTCAAAATCATACTCGGTTTGTCTAATGGAGGCGTCAGTGGTGTAATGCCAAGTGAAGCCGGCAACGGGCACGGTAGCAAAAGCATAATCGTTTTCTACAATCTGAAAGCTGGGCGGGCTGCCGGGTGCCGAGCAATAGGTAGAGTAGGAGTAGGTAACCCCCAGTACGTTCGCGCCGAGGTTGGCGGAGAAAAGCACCGCGTTGATGCCATCGGCGCTGATGGCATCGACGGAAGTAGGCGCCCCCATCGTCCGGTTTACGCCCGCCTGGCAGCTCCAGTTGGCCAGCGCCCGCTCAAAGGGAGCCTGGGCCGCCGCCGGAAAGCTTGGGCTGTAGTGCAGGGTGTAGCCCCCGTTACCATCTTTATTGATAAGATGTGGGCGGTAAGTCTGGTTAATTAAAAAGGCAGAAGCCAGGGCATACGTCACGGTCAGGTCGGTAGCGCTGGTAATGAAGTTGCCGCTGTCGTCGGCTACCTGAAACTTGCCGGTACCCGCCGTGTTGCCCGTCTGGCTGTACGAAGGCACGCGCACCTGAATCTGCGTATCGCTCCAGGTGAGGTAGTCGCTGGGCAGCGGCTGGGTAAAGTTGGGGGCGTCATCGGGGCCGGGGGCATCGGCGTTGCGAAACTGCACGAAGCCCCGGCCCTGCGTGGCACCAAAGCCCGTGCCCACGATGGTAAGCACCCCATCGGAGCTGGTGGTAGTGGTAGTACTGGTGCCCGCCGTGACGGTAGTCGGCGAAAAGCTGTTGATGGTGGGAGCGTTCACGGCCAGCGGGCCGGCGGTGGTGCGGCGCGCCGCGCGCGCCGTGGCCGCCACCAGGTCGGCGTTGGGCCGCGGCTCGCGGTAGGGCGTGCCCCGGCCCGCCGCCAGCGCCGGGTACAGGGCCGTCCCAATGCTGGCATAGTGCCCAAAGGGCTCGCTGGCCGACAGGGTAGCCAGGTCGTAGCGAATAAAGCCCTGGGGCCCGGCATACAGCCGCCACTCGCCCGGCTGGGTAGGGTCGGGCTCCAACAAAAATACCCCCTGCATCCCGGTGAGTAAGGTGGGGCTGCTACTCACCGTTTCTTGCTCCGGGCCCAGCGTGCCGCCGGCGGTGCGCACGCTCAGGGGGCCGGCCGGCAGGGCCCCGTTAAATACCTTAAAGACTTCGAGGGCGTGGCGCGTAAAAATGTGCCGCTCCGCCCCGCGCTCGGCCTGCTGGCTCAGCACGCGGGCCTCTACCACCAGCGCTGCTCCTCGCAGGCGCTGGCTCAGGGGCATTGGCACCAGCATACAGCTTGCCTGCGCTCGCAACCTGGCCGGCCCAGTAGCGAACAGCAAAAGATTTATAGCAATTGCTAAGATAAATAAACGCCGTAGCATAAGATATAAAAATAATGAAGGGCCATCGACAAATATAATTGCCAGTCCGTTACTATTTCATACTGCTGCCGTCGTTTTTGGCGCAGGTGCCTACCCCCGCCTCAGCGCCGGAAGCCCACCGGCCGGGGCCGCTGGCTGAGCAGGTAGTGCAGGGCCAGCCGGTAGCTTTCGAGCCCGAAGCCCGCGATGCTGCCCACGCAGTGCTTGCCGATGTAGCTCGTGTGGCGGAAGTCCTCGCGGGCCGCCAGGTTGCTCAGGTGCACCTCAATAACGGGCAGGCCCGCGCCGGCCACGGCCGCCACGGCATCGCCCAGCGCCACGCTGGTGTGCGTGAAGCCGCCCGCGTTCAGCACCACGGCCTGGCTGGCGGCCTCGCTACCCCCCTCGCCCCAGCCGGCGGCCGCGTGCAGGCGGTCGAGCAGGGCGCCCTCGTGGTTGCTCTGAAAGGCGCTCAGGCTGAGGTCGGGAAAGCTGGCCTGAAGCTCGGGCAGAAAGTCGTCGAATGAGCGCGTGCCGTAGATGTGCGGCTCGCGGCGGCCCAGCAGGTTGAGATTGGGGCCGTTGAGGAGGAGAATGTTCAAAGTCGCTAGCGCGTAAGGTTTTCAACAAAGAACGTCATGCTGAGCTTGCCGAAGCATCTCGCTTGAATCGTTGGATTGGTACTCCGAGTGGCGCGAGCGAGATGCTTCGGCAAGCTCAGCATGACGTTCTTTGCCTAACCTTACCTACTACTTTATCGTGACCTGGCCGCAAGCTATTAAACAATTCGACGGCTACCTGCGCCTGGAAAAGTCGCTCTCACCCAACTCGGTTGAGGCCTACCGGCGCGACGTGCGCAAGCTGCACCAGTGGCTGGAGCTGGAAAACCTGAAAGCCGGCCCGCTGCAAGTGACCACCCGGCTGCTGCGCGATTTTCTGGCCGCCCTCACCGAGCTGGGGCTGTCGAGCACGTCGCAGGCGCGCACCTTGTCGGGCATCAAGGCTTTCTACGAGTTTCTCATCATGGAAGACCTGCTCAAAATTGACCCCACCGACACGCTGGAGTCGCCCAAGGCCGGCCGCCATTTGCCCGACACGCTGTCCTACCCCGACATTGAGAGCCTGCTGGCCGCCATCGACCTGAGCACCACCGAGGGCCTGCGCAGCCGCGCCGTGCTGGAGGTGCTGTACTCGTCGGGCCTGCGCGTGAGCGAGTTATGCGATTTAAAGCTCTCAAACCTCTACTTTGAGCAGGGCTTTATGCGGGTGCTGGGCAAGGGTAACAAGGAGCGGCTGGTGCCCATCGGGCGCGAGGCCGTGAAGCACCTGCACTTTTACCTGGGCGGCGTGCGCCAGCACCTCACGGTGCAGCCAGGTGCCGAGGACCTGGTGTTTCTGAGTATGCGCGGCCGGCAGCTGTCGCGCATCACGGTGTTTACGACCATTAAGAAGCTGGCCGAGCTGGCGGGCCTGCGCCAGACCATCAGCCCGCACACGCTGCGGCATTCCTTCGCTACCCACCTGCTGGAGGGCGGCGCCGACCTGCGGGCCGTGCAGGAAATGCTGGGCCACGTTTCCATCACGACCACCGAGATTTATACCCACCTCGACCGCGACTACCTGCGGCAGGTCATCACCGAGTTTCACCCGCGCAGCTAGGGAATAGCTGGGCTAAATAAATGGCAGCCCGAATGCAGAATTAGGATTTTATCGCTTTCTTTGATAGATGATAAAATTGCTCATTCCAAGAAGCTGGTTGGCAAGCGGTAGCCTACTGCTAGTGCTGCTGCTGGGCAGCCGGCCGGCCGCGCGGGCGCAGACGGTACCGGCAATGCCCAGTATCGGGCTCGATAGCGTGCGGGTAGCCCCGCAGGCCGTGGATATTTCGGGCTGGCTGCTCCTCGATAAAGATATTCAGCTGGAGCTGGGGGGCGCGGTGCAAAACATGTACAATTTCAAGTTTGACAAGGCCAATAAGCAGTTTCGCTCGCTGCGCCGGCGCTACCCGCGGCACCCGATGGCGTATTTCCTGCTGGGCATGAGCACCTGGTGGAAAATAATGCCCACCGGCCCTGCCGATACCCGCTACGACCAGGTGTTTCTGGCCTACATGGACACGGCCCAGACCAAGGCCGAAGCCCTCTACAAAGCCGACGCGCACAACTACGAGGCCTGTTTTTTCCTGGCGGGGGCCTATGGCCTGGAGGCGCGCCTGCACGCCGAGCGCCACGACTGGCGCAAGGCCACGGTAGCTAGTCGCCGCGCGCTCAACTACTTGCAGAAGAGCCAGGAGGCGAATGGCCTGAGTAGCGAATTCTTGTTTGGCCAGAGCCTGTTTAATTACTACGCCGAGTGGATAAGCGACGAGTACCCCTGGCTGCGGCCGGTGCTGTTTTTCTTTCCGAAGGGCAACCGCGCGCGCGGGCTCGCCCAGCTGCGGCAAGTCAGCCAAACGGCCTTCTACACCGGTACCGAGGCGAAGGGGTACCTGGTAGATATCCTGGGCGGCGCGCGCGAAAAACAGCCGGCGGCGGCCTGTGAGCTGGCCCGGCAGCTGAGTACGCAGTTTCCCGACAATGCCTATTTTCAGCTCCGCTATGCCCGGCTGACGTTCGAGCTGGGCCGGTTTGAGGAAAGCGAGGTAGCCTGCCGGTCGCTGCTCAGCAAGTACGCCAGTGGCCAGGTGGGCTACGAGGCCTATGGCTGCCGGCCGGCGGCCTACATCCTGGGCTACCTAATGCAGCAAAAGTACCACGACCTGGCCCAGGCCAAGGAATACTACCAGCGCTGCGCGGCGTACTCCGAACAGGCGGGCGTGACCAGGCGCGGCTACTACATTTTTGCCCAAAGCAGGCTGGCCCGCCTGGCCGTACACGAGCAGGATGTGCCCGCCGCCCACCGCTACTACCGCCTCATCGTGGAGCAGGCCGACACCGGCGAGCAGGAGTACAAAGAGGCCCGCGCCTGGCTGCGGGCCCACCGGCAGTAGGTAGCGCGAACTTTCCAGCTCGGGCGTGAGTGCCAGCGAGCAGGCGGGACCGGGCGGCGATGCTCGCTGGCACTCACGCCCGAGCTGGAAAGTTCGCGCTACTTGCCGCTTACCTGCCTGAACAAGGTAGTTACTTTGCGCCCCGTATGCTGCCTACGCTGTTGAAACCTCTTTGCCTGGCCCTGCTGGGGCTGCTCTTGTTTATGATGCCGCTGGTGGCGCTGGGGCCGCGCACGTTCATCATTTTGCACGATAACCTGGAGGCCGAGGTGGTCTACTGCTACCTGCTGGCCAAGCTGCACCTCACGCTGGCCGGCGGCCCCGGCGTGGTGGTGCCGCCCATCATGGATGGCCTGCCGCGCGATGCCATGCGCTCGGGCCTGAGCGTGACATTGCTGGTTTTCAATTTATCGCGCGACTCGCCGCTGGCGGCTTACCTGCTGCACGAGGTGCTGGTGCGGGTGGTGGCGCTGCTGGGCATGTACTGGCTGCTGCGCCGCTACGGCCTGTCGCGGCCCGCGCAGCGGGGGCTGGCGGCGGCGGTAGCGCTGCTGTGGGCCGTGCTGCCGGCCTACAGCATTTTCGGGCTGAGCGTGCTGGGCCAGCCCCTGCTGCTGCGCGCCGCCCTGGATTTGCGCCGGGGGCTGTCGCGCCGGCTGGCGTGGGCCGTGTGCGCGGCGTTTCCGTGGTGGTCGGCGCTGGTGCTGGTGGGGCCGTTTATCGCGGCGGCGTGGGGGGTAGGGCTGCTGCTGGACCTGGCGCGGCGCGGCCGGGCGGCCTGGCCGGCAACATGGCGGGGGGTAGGCGGCCTGGCGCTGCTGCTGGCCAGCTACGTGCTGGTAGAGTGGCGTATGTTCTCCAGCTTGCTGGTAACCAGGGAGTTTATAGCGCACCGCGAAGAATTTGACCTGGGGCGGCTTTCGCCGTTGGGAGTGGGGGTAGGGCTGCGCGAGGCGGGGCAGCTGTTCTGGCTGGGGCACTACCACGCCAGCCCGTTTTTCAAAGGCGGCATCGTGCTGGCCGGGGTAGTGGCGCTGGTCCGGCTGGCGGGCCCGGCGCGGCGGCGGCTGGCGCGGCAGGGCGCGGCGGTGCTGGCGGGCGTGGCGGCACTGGGCGGGCTGGCGGCTTTGCTGCCCCAGCTTGCTATCTATTGGCAGCGGCAATTGCCGCTGCTGCACGCGTTTTCGCTGGGGCGCTTCTACTTTTTGCTGGCGCTGCCCTGGGTGCTGGTGCTGGTGCTGGCGGTGCGGCAGCTGCCGGCCGGCCGGCTGGCCTACGCGCTGGTGGCGCTGCAAGTGCCCTTCGTGCTGGCGGCCAACCCCGAGTTTACCAACAACGTGCGCGCCCTGGCCGGCCACCTGCGGCCCGACGCGCCCGGCTACGCGGCCTACGTGGCGCCGGGCCTGCTGCGGCAGGTACGGGCCTTTATTACCACCCGCACCGGGCAGCTGCCGCCCGCCTACCGGGTGGCCTGCCTGGGCCTGCCGCCCGCCGTGGCGCAGCTCAACGGCTTTTATACCCTCGACTCTTACCAAACGATTTATCCCCTGGCCTACAAGCACGCCTTTCGGCCCATCATAGCCGGCGAGCTGGCCAAGAGCCCGGCCCTGGCCACGTACTTCGACGCCTGGGGCAACCGCTGCTACCTCCTGTCGGCCGAGCTGGGCCGCCACTTTGCCATTGCCAGGCAGCCCGCCCGTGCGGTGCGGCACCTGGCCTTCGACGCGGCAGCTTTTCGGCGGCTGGGGGGGCGCTACGTGCTCTCGGCCGTGCGCCTGGCCCACCCAGCCGAAAGCGGCCTGCGCCTGCTGGGCGTGTTCGACGATTCGCAGGCTTATTGGCGGGTGTACCTGTACGGACTGGTAGTGAATTAAGAATTATGAATTAGCAATTATGAATGAGGAATTAAAAATCTGGCCATCAAATTTTTAATTCCTCATTCATAATTGCTAATTCATAATTCATTACTAAGCCGCTGCCGAGAGGCCGGTGCCTTGGTGCCGGGCGTCGCGGCGCTGGCATTCGCGCAGCCAGGCAGCAGCTTCTTCTACGGTTGTAAAGAGCTGTAATTCAAATTTATCCGCGAAGGGGTCTTTCATAAGCAAAGAGCTTAGGTCTGCCTCGGTGTGGGGTTGTAGCACGTGGGCCACGTAGCGTAGCCCCAGGTGCGTGGCCTGCGGCGTCCACACGCGTTGCAACCAGTCTACCGAGTCAAACCACAGGCCCTTAATCCGGCTATTATCGTTGAGCAGGTACGGCGAAGGCGTCTGGCGCAGAGCCTCCAGCGCGCTGGCCGCCCCTTGCTCCGAATCAACGGGTGCCACGAACCCCTGCCAGGTAGTGCGCAGCCAGCGCTCGGCGGGTATATATTCGGTAAGGCAAAAGGCATGGTCAGCAAAGTGACGGATGACGGGGCCCAACATAAACGAACGGTAAAAAGGTGGGAAATACCAGAAGAAAGAATTGATAAAATAGAGATAACCGTAAAAATAGAAACAGAATCAGCGCCTAAGCGCGGCAGTCTCTACAATCAGCCCGTTCCAGGCGCCCGGCGCGTAGCCCGGCCCTACCAAAAAGCGCCGTCGCTGGCGTAGATTTGACCTTTTCGTTTGCCCGTGCATGGCTTCTAATAATTTCCGAAACCCAACGGGTGGCCCGGCGGCCACCAATCGGCCGGGGCCCGCGCCGGCCGATAGCGGTGCCGCGCGCCCGCCGCGGGGCAATACGCCGCGCCCCGCCCCCGAGGCTGGGGCCGCGCCAGGCCGCGCGGCGGCGCCCGCGGCTAAGTCGCGCCAGGCGGCGGCACCGGCGCAGCCCCGCGCCCCGCGCCGGCCGCTGCCCGGCCTGGGCCAGCTCACGGCCTTTTTGCGCGACCGGCGCTTTCACCTGCTCATTGGCTTCGGGCTGCTGCTCGGCTCGCTGTATCTCACCATTGCGTTCACCTCATTCCTGCTCAGCGGGCGCGCCGACCAGAGCGTGGTAGCCGCCCTGGGCACCGTGCCGGTGAAGGAAGCCGGCCAGGAAACCGGCAACTGGCTGGGCCTGCTCGGGGCCTGGCTGGCCGAAAAATTCATTTACCGGGGCTTCGGGCTGGCCTCGTACGCGCTCATCCCGATTGTCTTCTTCCTGGGCTATAAAATCGTGTTTCGGAAGGCCGCTGGCTCGGTAAGCTACGTGCTCGCGCTGGGCCTGTTTACGATGCTCTGGACCAGTACCTTGCTGGGCTACGTAGTGGTGCAGCTGGCCGTACCCGCCGCCAACCTGCCCGCGCCCGACCCCGCCCAGGCGCACCGCCTCGACTGGCTCAGTGGCGGGGCTGGCTACGAGCTGGCCCTGTGGCTCGACTCACTTATTGGCTGGGGCACGGTGCTGCTGCTGGCCTTCGGGCTCATCATGTTCGTGGTTTTCTTCTTCAATATCACCACGTTGAATTTCAATTTGGGCGGTTTGGATGACGAAGAAGACGAGGAAATAACCGTTGAAACCGCCGCGCCCGTGGCTGCCGTCCGGCCCGCCAGGACGGGCGAAAACCGCGCTGCCGCACCCGTCCTTACCCCCTTGCCCGAGCGCGAACCCGAGTTTGAGCCCGCCCCGGCTTCCTCGCGCCCCAGCGTCCTCAAGGCGCCAACGCTCGTTAGCACGAGCCTAGAGGTAGCCCAGGCCGCGGAAGACGAAGCGGAGACAGAGCCCGCCCCAACAGCTACGGATGGGGTAGCAAGCCCGCTGGCCGCGACTCCAGCGGTCGCCAGCGGCCCCGCGTTCTCGTTCGAGCTGCCTACCCCGGAGCCCGAAGTGACCCCCGCCGCAGCCGTGGCGGCCAGCATCCCTACCCCCCTCTCGCTGGCCGACCTCGCCGATGGCCCGCTACCTGGCCCAAGCACCAGGCACCAGGCACCAGGCACCAAAAACCTGGAAATCACCGTCCCCAGCCGCGACGACCTTGACCCCAACGCCGGGGCCGACATCGCGGCGGTGGCGGACGAAGACGAGGACGCGGACCAGATGCCGGACGTGAACTACGACCCCACGCTCGACCTCGCGCGCTACCTGTTTCCCACCCTGGAGCTGCTCAACGACTACGGCGTGGCCAAGGCCCAGGTCACCAAGGAGGAGCTGGAGGCCAACAAGGACCGCATCGTGGAAACGCTGGGCCACTACGGCATCACCATCGCCAGCATCAAGGCCACCATCGGGCCCACGGTCACGCTCTATGAGATTGTGCCGGAAGCCGGGGTGCGCATCTCCAAAATCAAGAGCCTGGAAGATGATATTGCCCTGAGCCTGGCCGCGTTAGGCATTCGCATCATCGCGCCCATTCCGGGCAAGGGAACCATCGGCATTGAGGTGCCCAACGCCAAAAAGGAGATGGTGAGTATCCGCTCAGTGCTGGGAAGCGAGAAATTCGCGCGCACCGAAATGGACCTGCCTATCGCCTTCGGCCGCACCATTACCAACGAGGTATTCGTGGCCGACCTGGCCAAAATGCCCCACCTGCTCATGGCCGGCGCCACCGGCCAGGGCAAGTCGGTGGGCCTGAACGTGATTCTGGCCTCGCTGCTCTACAAGCGCCACCCGGCCCAGCTCAAGTTCGTGCTGGTGGACCCTAAGAAGGTGGAGTTGAGCATCTTTAACAAGATTGAGCGGCACTTCCTGGCCAAGCTGCCCGACACCGAGGAAGCTATCATCACCGATACCAAGAAGGTGGTGAACACGCTCAACTCGCTGTGCATGGAGATGGACCGGCGCTACGATTTGCTCAAAGAAGCCGGCTGCCGCAACCTCAAAGAGTACAACCTCAAGTTCGTGGAGCGGCGGCTGAACCCGCGCAAAGGGCACCGCTTCCTACCCTTCATCGTGCTGGTCATCGACGAGCTGGCCGACCTGATGATGACGGCCGGCAAGGAGGTCGAAACGCCCATCGCCCGCCTGGCGCAGCTGGCCCGCGCCATCGGCATTCACCTCATCGTGGCTACCCAGCGGCCGAGCGTGAACGTGATTACGGGCATCATCAAGGCCAACTTCCCCTGCCGGATTTCCTTTAAGGTGACCAGCAAAATCGACTCGCGCACCATCCTGGACACCGGCGGCGCGGACCAGCTCATCGGCCAGGGCGACATGCTGTTTTCGGCCGGCTCGGACCTGATTCGGGTGCAGTGCGCCTTCATCGACACGCCCGAGGTGGACCGCCTCTGCGACTACATCGGTGAGCAACAAGGCTACGCCGATGCCTACCTGCTGCCCGAGGTGGCCGGCGCCGACGGCGACGAGGGCAGCGGCAACGAGGAGCTGGACCCCAGCGAGCGCGACTCTATGTTTGCCGAAGCCGCCCGCTGCATCGTGCTGCACCAGCAGGGCTCTACCTCCCTCATCCAGCGCAAGTTGAAGCTGGGCTACAACCGCTCGGGCCGCCTCATGGACCAGCTCCAGCAGGCCGGCGTGGTGGGGCCGTTCGAGGGTAGCAAGGCGCGGGCCGTGCTCATCCCCGACGAATATCAGCTGGAGCAATTGCTGGCTACGCTGCCGAAGTAGGGAATGTGCGGTAAGCTTTAGCTTGCCGTAAGAGGGTAGGGTAAGCTTCAGTTTGCCGAGCGTAAGTTCTGGGTGCTAAAACGGCAAGCTAAAGCTTACCGCACATTCCCTACCCGGCAAGCTAAAGCTTACCCTATAAATTACCAATCATTCCCGGATAATTGACTTTGGCCGACCTTTTGCATACGTTCCCCGTATCAAGGCCGCCCGGCTCCAAACCGCCGGGCCTCTCTCCGTAAAATTCATGACCAAGCAATTTTCCCTATTCGCGCTGGCCGCTACCCTGGCCCTACCCGCCGCCGCGCAGCAAGACCCCAAAGCCGGCAAAATTCTCGACGCCGTAAGTGCTAAGTACACGGCGCTCAAGTCGTTCCAGGCCGCCTTTACCCAAACGCTGGAAAACCCCGCCGCCAAGCTCAAGCAGAATATAACCGGCGAAGTGACCGTGAGCGACCAGAAATACCACCTCGCCACCGGCGGCCAGGAAGTCATCAACGACGGCAAAACCACCTGGACCTACCTCAAAAACGAGAACGAAGTAAACATCTCCGAGTCGGACCCCACGAACCAGGATATGTCGCCGGCCCAGATGTACGGCATGTACAAGAAAGGCTACAAGTACACTTACGTGAAGTCGCTGAAAGACAATGGTGTAACCAGCGACCTTATCGAGCTATCGCCGGAAGACCGCAAGAACGACGTGTTCAAAGTGCAGCTCATCGTGGGCACGGCCGACCACGCCATCCACAGCGTGAAAACGTTCAAGAAAAATGGCACCCGTACTACGTTCGCGCTCAAGAACTTCAAGCCTAACGTGCCCGTGACACCCAGCACCTTTGCGTTTGATAAGAACGCGCACAAAGGCGTGAAAGTGGTGGACTTGCGGTAAGCTGAAAGTTGAATTGACGTAAAAAATCGTCTGTCATTGCGAGCTTGCGAAGCAATCGCCCCAGAACGAGTCGTTCGGATGCGATTGCTTCGCTCTGCTCGCAATGACAGACGATTTTTTAACGCCTATCCCATGCGCGAAGATTTCCTCCACTACGTCTGGCAGCACCAGTACTTCGACAAGGCTGACCTGCGCACCACGGCCGGCGAGGAAATTCAGGTGCTGCGCCCCGGCCAGCGTAACGCCGATGCCGGCCCCGATTTCCTGAATGCCCGCCTGCGTCTGGGCGAGGTAGAGTGGAACGGCGCGGTGGAAATTCACCTGCGCGCGTCGGATTGGCAACGCCATCATCACCAAATAGATGCCAAGTACGACCAGGTGGTACTGCACGTAGTGCTCACCGCCGACGCCGACGTGCGCCGCACTAATGCCAGCCTGATTCCGGCGCTGGCCCTGGCCCCGCGTCTGGCCCCCGACCTGCTGGCCCGCTACGAGGCGCTGGTGGGCGCGCCGCCCGCCGCCCCGCTGCCCTGCGCCCCGCTGCTACCCCAGGTGTCGCAGCTGGTGCGCACGATGATGACCGAGCGCGCTCTGCTCGAACGCGTTGAGCGTAAGGCCGATACCATTGCCGAGCTGCACGCGCACCTGGGCGACGACTGGGAGGCCACCGCCTACCACGCGCTGATGGCGGCCTTCGGCTTCCAAAAAAACAGCGAGCCACTGGCCCGCCTGGCCAAGGCCGTGCCGCTGGCCGTGCTGCGCCGCCACCGCCACGACCAGCGGCAGCTGGAGGCGCTGCTGTTTGGGCAGGCCGGCTTGCTGGTCGAGAATGAGGAAACGGCGGCCGACGATTATATCCGCGACCGGCGGCAGGAGCACGAGTTTTTGCGCCACAAGTATGGGCTGGCCGAGGCCGCGCTGGCTGCGCACGAGTGGAATTATCTGCGCCTGCGGCCCGCCAACTTTCCGGCCGTGCGGCTGGGGCAGCTGGTGGGGCTGCTGCACCGCCGCCCGGCCCTGTTCGATGCCCTGCTCACGGCTCAGAGCGTGGCGGCGCTGACCGAGTTTTTTGCCGGCGCGCCGGCGCCCGACTACTGGCGGACCCACTTCCGGCCCGGCCGGGGGGGTAGGGTGCCCAGCCTCGGCAAAAGCAGCATCGACCTGCTTATTACCAACGTGGTAGTGCCGCTGCGCGTGGCCTACGCCCGCCACACGGGCCAGCCCGCGCTGGTCGAGAGCAGCGTTGCCCTACTCACCCAGCTGCCCGCCGAGCACAACCAATACACCGACCTCTACCAGGAGCTGGGCTTTGAGCACCGCACGGCCGCCGACTCGCAGGGCCTGCTGGCCTTGCACAAGGGCTACTGCGAGCCCCGGCGCTGCCTGCACTGCGCCATTGGGGCGCGGCTGGTGGGAGGGGGTAGCGAAGCACGCCTGCGCCTCAACCGATGAAGCTTGGCCTGGCGATACTCCTGAATCTGGGGCTGCTGACTGGTTTGCTGGCCTGGCTGCGGGCCGCCTATTATGGTGCGCCGCCCAGCCTGCGCCGCTGGCTGCTGCCGGCCCTGGCCTGGCGGGTGCTGCTCACGGCCGTTGGTACTCAGCTTCCAGAGTCGGACATACTGGTGGCGACGGTTAATAGCCAGCTGATAACCAATATTATGTGGGCGCAGCCAGCTAAAGCTTTAGCCGTTTTGCAAACCGCCAGCTTCACGCTGCACGGCGCGTATTTTCACCTGTACGCGTGGTCCAATACCTTATTTTGGTATAAAATACTGGCCTTGCTGAACCTGGCCACGGGCGGGCTGCTCTGGCTTAATGTGGGCTACCTGAGCCTTGGCTGCTTTATTGGCTGCTGGCACCTGGTGCGGGCGCTAACGCAGACGCTGCCCGCCACGCCGGCCGGGGCGGGCGTGGTTGCCTTTTTGCTCTGGCCCACCGTAGTGTGGTGGACCAATGGCCTGACCAAAGAGACGTTGCTGGTAGGAGCGGGGGCCGGTTTCGTAGCCCTGGCACTGCCAGTGCTTTATGGCAGCGGCTGGCCCCGGCGCTGCTGGCCCGCGGCCAGGCGACTGGTGGGCGGCCTGCTGCTGGCCTGGATAATGGTCAGGATGCGCTATTATTTTGCCCTGCCCCTCGTGGCCGGGGTGCTGGCGCTGGGTGCCGTGCGGCTGGCTACGTGGCGCGGCTGGCTGCGCCCGGCGGCCTGGCAGCAGGTGGGCGCCCTGGTGCTGCTGCTTGGTGTGGCTGGCGCAGTAGCCGGCGGGCTGGGGGGCGAGCAGATGGAGCTGACCTATTTCAGCCACGAAGTCAATGCCAACTACCACCACGGCCTGCAAGCTTCTCCCGGCCGGCCCCACGTTACTTATCCCGACTGGGACCCTACCCCCCTCGGCCTGCTGCGGCACGCCCCGCTGGCGGCGGAGCAGGTGCTGGTGCGGCCCTGGCTCGGCGAGTCGGGCCTGCCGCTCTACATAGGGGCTGCTCTCGAAAACGCGCTGCTGCTGGCCCTGGTGCTGCTGGCACTGGTGGCCATCGTGCGGGGTAGGGCCGGCCGTTTGCCCGTGGCGCTGGCGGTGCTATTGCTGGTCTATTGCCTGCTGCTGGCAGCTTTCATTGGCCTGAGCACGCCCAACCTGGGCACGCTGCACCGCTACCGCGCCGGGCTGCTGCCCTGGCTACTGTTGCTGCTGCTCCAAAACGACTATGCCCGGCAAGTGCTGAAGCGGCTCGTCTGAGCCAGGCAGCGGCGCGGGCGGAAAGGTCTTCCTTACTCGCAGTCGTAACTTTGCCTGCTTATGGAAAACCCCGTTATCATTCTCGGCGCGCAGGCCGTGGGCACCGCCGCGCTGGATGCTTTTTTATCAAACGACGTCGTGGTGTACTGCATCCTCGACGACGACCCCAAGCTGCATAACACTGAGCTGCTCGACGTGCCCGTGATGGGCAACACCGACGACGGCGAACTGCTGAAGCTACTGGGTAAAAAATGCGAAGTATTCGTGGCTACCGAAGATGCCGCCAGCCGCCGTAGCCTCACCCAGATGCTGCACGACGAATACCAGGTAGTGCCCGTCAATAGCATTCACCGGCGGTCCAGCGTGTCGGTGCACGCCGAGATTGGCCACGGCAACTACTTCGGTCCCAACGCGGTAATCGCCGCCACGGCCAAGGTCGGCGCGGGCGTGCTGGTCGGCCCCAATGCCGTGGTGGAAGGCCAGGCCAGCGTGGGCGACTACGCGCAGCTGGGCTCGGGCGCGCAGGTAGGGGTAGGGGCCACGGTGGGCGCGGGTGCCTTCGTGGGCGCGGGCGCCGTGCTGGTAGCCGGCGTAAAAGTGGGCGACAAAGCCCGCGTGGGCGCCGGCTCGGTCGTAGTGGCCGACGTGCCCAACGGCCAAACCGTATTCGGCAACCCAGCGGTTAAAGTGTAATTTTTAATTAGGAATGAAGAATGAGGAATGAAGAATTGCTCCCAGTGAGTTATTCCAGGTAATTCCTCATTCTTCATTCCTCATTCCTAGAAGAGATTTAAACTATTTTGGGGGCTACTCTGTTCTTTTAACGAACTAGTTTTCAATAGTATGGCTACTAAAAAACCCCCGATTCATGAATTAACCCGTGACCAAATAGAAAAATACTTTATTCCA
>JAABUK010006940.1_pt1 | contig 16592 bp, 29 predicted proteins | sample 5559141 | NCBI WGS metagenome assembly JAABUK01 (sample SAMN10711869, study PRJNA513367) | rock metagenome | isolation source: Antarctica rocks | place: Antarctica: Victoria Land, Pudding Butte nord | collected 2016-01-03
GCGTTGTATTTTTAGCAAGATTTTTCTGTTTGTTTAAAAAGTTTAATTGGTTCAGTCCTCAGCCCTCTGCGCGGGGCCCGGTCGGACCCTGCCCATCATCAGCGCCCTCAACGATTCGATTCCATGCTTCCCTGTGTATCCTGCAGGCGCGTGGCACGTCATCGACTTCGGGCTGGCGCGGCGGTATGTCGATGAGGCCGGCCTGGTGATGGAGGCGCGGGAGGACGCGGCCTTCCGCGGCAGCACCACCTACGCCTCCCTCGCCGCGCACGACGGCGAGGACCTCGGTGCGAGAAATTCTTTCCTCCCCTCGGTTTGTTACTTCCGTGTGGTCCCAAGCGGCCTTCCGCGGCAGCACCTACCTACGCCTCCCTCGCCGCGCACGACGGCGAGGACCTCGGTGCGAGAACTCTTCCTCTCCTCTCAACGCCCCAAACGTGTGGCAAGCACCGCGTGGACTGGACAACAAGCGCCATCATCATCGCCTTTGGTTTAACCAGCCTGCGGCTGCTTCCCCAAGTCTTCGCCTGAAGCTGCAGCGCCCAGCAGCTGCAAGCTGCCCACTGCACAAGCGTCTGAGTCATCAGTGCAGCGCTGCTCAAGCAGCATTCACCCCCAGTGTCGACTAACAATTGTTTGTTCCGTGCGTAGGCCGGCGGGATGACCTGTGGTCGTGGCTGTACATCATGGTGGAGATGATCACAGGGACGCTGCCCTGGCGCAGCGACGACCGCGAGCGCGACCGCGAGCAGGTGTCCGTTTGCCCCTTTACCCTGCACGCTCATGGATGCGAGGTCTATACAATGTAGCTGTCGACCCGCAGTTGTCTGCACAGCCGTTTTCTGGTGCTTCTCAGAGCAGCTTGAGCAGCTCCCACCTGTTTTCACAAGGCTATGGGCTTCCATGCACATACACACACACACACACACACGCCCAGCAACCTGAGCGGTCGCACGCACCTGGGTTCAGGTGGTGCGGATGAAGCCGGAGGGCCAGGGCGACCCGGCCAGGCTGGCGGCAATTCTTCGTCCAGCGGGCTTCGACGCGCATTTTGATTGCGACCTGAATATACTTACATCTTGCCGCAGGTGGTGCGGCTGAAACGGGAGTGCCAGGGCAATCCGGCCAAGCTGGCGGGCTCCGGCGGACGGCTGCCTGCGGCGCTGGCGCGTGTGTCGGATCACCTGGTGGGCCTCAACTTCAAGGAGGACCCGGACTACGCCTTCCTGCGGCGCTGCCTGGATGACCTCGTCGCCGAGGTCAGCATGTGTCAAAATGATGTCACACGAGGTTTGATGTGATGGAACCGGGGTGACCGACTGATTTATAACGGGACGTTGATGACCCCCTCTTGTCCCTGGACGACCTCGTTGCCAAGGTCCGTAGTGTTGAGGGGTCTATGACCGAATTTGTGAAAACTCAGCAGTTGCGCCACGAGCCAACAAGTTGAGGGCTGCCAAGCTGGCGGCAATTATCATGCAGCCGATGTGTTGTGCTTTCTGCAGGACGAGGACAGAAGCTATCACCAGCAATGGGCCCTCTTCACCTGTTGAGGTCATGTTCGACCAATTCGTTGACAGCTTGCCACATCGCCTCCCCTGCAGGCGGCGCCAGCGCAGCCGAACGGCGTGGCCGGCTCGCACCTGACCGGGCTGGAGGACATTGCAGACACGCCGCTGTCGCCGCCGGACGAGATCGCAGACACGCCGCTGTCGCCGCCCGGCGACATCGCCGACACACCGCTGTCGCCGCCGTCGGAGAGCGTCGCGCAGCCCGCGGCGCGGCCGGCTGCCTCAGGTTGCTATATTTACGGCTTATTCTGCACCAGAGTAGTCATGCCCCACAGAGTAGTCAGTTCGTGCGGCCTGGCTGCCGGCCTCGGATTGGTGCATCACAGAGCGGCTGTCCAGCGCTTTAATGCACCGGACGGTGCCTGTCTTCAAGATTCCTATTGCTTGCACCCTGCCTGCACCGAAGCTGCCCTGGGAAAACTGTAACAGTGCGGGCGTTGCTCTGAGCCTCCTTCCATTGCCTCTCACCTTCTGGCACGCATTGGCTTACTTGTTCCACATGCTCTTTGTTTTGCTGCAGTCCCAGCGTCGATGGACCTCAGCAGCGGCATGGCCCTGCCTGTGCGAGCGATGGCCAGCCCAGCGTACGATTCCACAGCGGGAGGCGGCAGCAGGGCGGCAGCGGGCGCGCTCGCCGGCGCCAAACGGCCCAGGTGCACTCCAGCTGGTTGTCACTCGCAATATGCACATTTGTTCGATGTCTACTACTCGACCCTCACACAAAGGCACAGACTCTGGGACAGTGCAGGTCCTGTGTCGCTGTTAGTCCTCTGGCATCTGGATCCTATCGAAATGGAGTCCAAGTCACCTTGCTGGCTTGGCACGCAGGCCTGACGAGGCGGCGTCGCCGGCGGAGCGAGACGACTGCTCCGGCGGGCGCTCATGCACCTGGGAGCAGGAGCCAGATCGAAGACCCTGATTTGGATTGACACTGTTGTATTGCTGGCTCACAGGCCTGACGAGGCGCGCTCGCCGGCGAAACGAGACGACCGCTCCCGCAGCCGGGAGCGGGAGGCAGACCGACATGCGCGCCCCCGGCTGGAGGCTGCCAACGGCGCCGCGCGGCGCGCAGAAAGCAGGTTTGCCTCTAGCCTTGCGCACCTGCAGACGGTGGCATTACAGCAGGATGACATGTGGTCTCTCATGTGATGAGGCATGTGGACTGCTTTGAGCTTTTGCTGCTCTGTGCCCCTAGCCTTGCAGTGGAGCCTGTTTGCCCAACTGAGCTCCTCGTACTTCGTCTCATCTCTCTCCTGCAGGGAACGAGGCGGCAGCCCGCCCCGCAGCCGCCCGGGCAGCCGCGGCCGCAGCCGCAGCCGCAGCGTCTCGCCGGCGGCGGCCGGCCGCGGGCGGGAACCCAGCCGGGGGCGGGACCCGGACTCACCGCACCGCGGCCGCACGCCAGAGCGGCTCCGCGCACGGGCGTGGGCAGACGACCGCGGCCGCAGCCGCGACCGCAGGTGGGGACCTGTTTGTGTCTGCCACTGGGGCGGAGCTTACATATAGCGTGGAACGAGAGCAAGTTGTAGGAAATAAGGGGCCTCGGGTTGCCTTTGGCTGCGGCAGCCGGGAAACAAGCGTTCCAACTTGCAGAGGCATTCGCTGCTCTACTTGCTGTGCACACGCACGTTCAAATGTGTGACAGCTGTCAGAGCTGTTGCAGCTGCGCTCTGTCAAGGCTGCTTCACGAGGATGAATCATCATCCTCCTAGGGCTTTGCTGGTTGGTGTCGCAGCCGCGAGCGCAGCCCGCGCGGCAGGAGCCGGGAGCGGGATCGGGACCCCTACCGCGGGCGCGCGTCCGCCGACAGGGACGTGCGCGGCGGCTACAGGGGGGCCGGTGCCGCCCGCGGCGACTCGTCCGAGCGCGAGCGCGCGCGTCGCCTCAGCGAGCGAGAACGCGCTGGCGAGGCTGTGCGCGACTCGGACCGCGGCAGGTGAGTGCGATTGGAACACAACCCAAAAGCTCGCCAGAGCCTGCAGGTTGGGTGCGCGCTGCACTGCATTGGCTTTCCATCGTGGAGGCAGGCGATTTCTCTGCCCAGCACTTCAAGAGTTACTGAGGTGTCTGCTCGACTGCTTCGGAATTCTGCATGTACTGAGCAAAACAGCATGCTGCAGAGCAGGTGCTTGGTTGACGCCGGCACAGACGTCCAAAGCTGAGTGCGGCTCTTCTTGCAGATATCGGGACAGCGTGTCCGCGCGGCGGGATGAGCGCCCTACCTCGGTGCGGCCCGGCAATGGCGAGCTGCAGGATGGCTACCAGATGGACACCTCCAAATGCAAGCACGTCCACAAATACGTGACGCGCATCAAGCAGGTGCGGCACACGCCCAATATCCGGCACACTCTCCATCTGACAAGTGATGCATGTGTGCAAAAGTTGCGTGCAGATTACTACACTGCTGCCATTGCCATGTTGCCTGCTCTCGGCGTTCAGTACACAAAGTAAAGTAACACTGCTGCAGCTGAAGGGAGTGCCGTGTGATGGTACAGGGCGAGATGTCAGAGGGCGCCCGGGACTGCAAGGCGCAGCTGAAGCTCATCTCGCTCACAGAGGGGTAAGGACCTGCAGCCGACTGGCAGGGCTTCGCCTGTTTGTTACAAGATTCCATCACCTCCTGTGTGGCGAGGTTCCGGTGGCGCTGGTGTTTTGCACTTTGACCATGTCGAGATCAGATCGCCACTGGATGACCCTCCACACCACTACATCAACCTGATGTCACTGTGCTGCAGGCTGGGTCTGGCAGCGTACGTCATCGACAACATCGTGGATGAGGTGTCGTCACGGGACGCAGAGCAGGTGCGATGCATTTCGTGTTCGCATATTGCCGTCATCATCCGCCTGAGTGTGGGCTGGCGCATCAGCATAGGGCTAAGGCCGGCTCTCTGCACCTCTTGCCTTTTGCTGTAGGCTGCTATTGCGCTGCTCCTACCTGGTGTGCATTACAGCGTGATTCTCATGTCGGAAATGCTTTTTCCGCAGATGGCGGAATTGCTCGGCGAGCTGGAGGACTATGTGTGGTCGCAACGGCAGCGAGCGAAGCACAGGGCGAGGCGGAGATGAGCTGGCGATTGGCAAGACTTGCGCGGCCTGTACACACATCAGGGGTCAGCGGGATTTGCATGCAGATTCGAAGTCTCGGGAAAATGCACGCTGATGCGCCAGCGCAATTTCAGCACCCACCTAGAGGTGCAAAATATTCATTGCAACCGAAGCCTGGGTAGACATGACTGCAACCGAAGCCTGGGTAGACATGACGCTGCTTAATTGAGCAGCTTGCGTCTTTGAATGGGCTGAAGCAAGTGGATCCGCCACAGACGACATGCAGCAGCATGGGTGCCCTGGCGGAACCACCACCTTCCAAAACTGAGCGAGAACTGCCTGCCATTAGGCACTGCGATATCAGTCTGGTTGACAGCAGCGCTCCGACTTCAACGTCAGTCTGGTGATAACAATGATATGACCTCGACCTGCGCTGCCGCTTGCGCACACGCCAGCGGCGCTGCCGCCTTCTGCGCTGACTCACCGCCGTGATAGGCGAAGCCAGACTCTGAGGGCTGGGGACTGTCCCACGCGGGCGGCGACGCCATGGGAGGGCTGCAGGCCTCCGGCGAGGGCATATCAGCAGCGTCCTGCTGCCAGCCCCAGGCTCCCGCCGCCGCACCGACCTTGCCTTGGGGCGTCAGCATCGGCGCCGCCTCGCTGTCCTGCCTGCCAAGCGAGCCGAGCAAGCCTCCGGTCGGCACCGCCTCCGGTTCTGCTGGCAGCCGGCGCTCGAGTGCGGCCGCCGACGCCTGCGGACCATGTGTCGGTGCTGCCTGGTCTGCAGCGAACCGCTCCAGCTGCTGCGCCGCCTGCCGCTGCTCCGGCGTCTGCCGCCGCCGCGGCGGCGGCATCGCGGCACCGATGGGGCTCAGCAGCATGGCCGCTGGACCGGACTCGGGCGGCTGCGGCGTCGCAGGCGACGTGCGCCGCCGCTGCTTCGGCGGCGCGGCCTCCGGTGTCAGCAGCACGGCCGCCGCGGTGCCGTACGCCTCCATCAGTTGCCGCGCCACATGCGAGCTCCGCCGCCGCTGCTTGACTGGGACGCGCTCGTGACTCACCCCTGCTTCAGGCGAAGCGGCGGCCCCCAAGCCGCGGCGGTCGGCTGCCTCTGCCGCCGTGGTAGTGCAGTTTGCATCGGCGGCCTCGCCGTCTGACGCCGCATCCGAGTCCAGGTCGATGCAGCACACCGGCGGGCTGCAGAGTGCGGGCGGGCTGTCTGCGCTAGCATCGCTGCCGCCGGCGGCACCGTCGGCCAGGCCGCTGCAGTTGCTTGCCTCGGAGTCCGAGTTGCTCAGCAGCAGGATGGGCTCGGCCGCCGGCGCGGCGGCAGACTGCTCTGCTGTGGGCGTGCGGGGCGGCCTGCCGCGGCCGCGCTTTGGGCTGCCGCTGGCCGGCGCCTTAACGGCTGCGCCCTTGCCGTTGGCCGCCGAGCTGCCGGCCTTGCGTGTGAGGCTGCGCTTTGCGGGTTTCGCGGCCGCCGGCTTCGCCGCAGCTCCGGCGCCGGCAGCAGTCCGGCCTGCATCGCCAGGTGGGCCGACAGGCGGCGCGCTGCCGACGAGCGGGCTGGCGCCTCAGGCGACTCGCGTGCCTTTGGCGAAGACTTGCCTGCCGAGCTGGAGGGCCCCACGCCGCCGCCGTCATCTGCCGTGGCGGCCTTGCCCGGCCTGCCGCGCGGCCTCGCCGCCTTGGCTGGGCTGGCGCCTGCAGCGGATTGCGCCGCTGCCGCGGCCGCAGCCGCTGCTGTGGACGCCTTGGGCGGGCGGTCCTGCGGCCTCACCGCCTTTGGCGGCTGCACCTTCTTCCGCCGCTTGCCTGTGACACAGCAAACTGTCGTGAACAAACCGCGGGTTCTTATTGCTTAGTCAAATTTCGGATGCTTTCCCGGCTCGACAGTCCAGTTGCTGCTGTAGAACAGGATGCTGCAGTCAGTTGTAGACATGCTACGAGAGTATCTCAATGTCTCTGCTGGAAAGCTTGGCGTCAAAGCTTGACGTCTGTACCTGGTGAGGCAGACATCGCAGTGTCCTGCACAGCGTCCGTGACAATCGCCGCCGGCAGGCAGTCGCTGTTGGCCTGGCTGTCGGCGCCGAAGCTGCTGGTCTCCTCGATGTCAAAGTCCTCCGGGCACGTCGTCGGCAGCGCCTGCAGCAGGGTTTAGGGTTTAGAGCGCAGTGCCAATGTACATGGCATTTTTGAAGCAAGCATCATCAATAGTTACATGCACTGGACCAGAGACTGAGATGCTGGATCGCAGCAGCAGTCATGTGAACGAAGCATTTATGTACACGCGTGGGTGCTGTTGCTCAAGATCGTTGGCCGACTAAAGAGTATTGACACAGTCAACACGCATCCGATACAGGACACACCTCGAGCGGCGCCACCGTTTGGTCCATATGCGGCGGCAGCGGCGGGCAGCCGGCCAGGTACTTCAGGCTGGCGGACGACAGAAACTGCACCTTCAGCGGCAGCGCCTGCCACTTCTCCAGGTGCAGCATCTCCATCAGCAGCCGCACCTGCGTGGGACAAGCAGCAGACGCTTATTGCAGCAAGAGCTCGTGAAATGCTGATTGAAGGGTACGGACGGACGCAAGTACATTGCATTGATGCATGCATGTTTGTGCTCTGCCATGTGCTTGACAGGAAGCTCTGGCCGAAATCTTTGGGGCTCTCTTTAGCGTGCACTACTTATACCGCCGCAGCCAAATGAATGCATGCAGCGCTAGTGGCGTCAGCAGGTGGGCTGTGGGATCGCGGGTTTGCCTTGCCCTTCACGCCGGACAGCGCTCGTGCCGGCAGCGCCAGTGCCATGTCACGCACGGCGAGCGACACCGTCGGGTGCTGCCACGCCCACTCGAACTGCAGCGCCTCCCTCTATGGCGGTACACGCATGGAGTGTCGTCAGCTTGCACGTCCAGATATTACGCATGCACAGATTCTCCATTTGCCAATGCACACAGCAGTGTCGCTGGCACGACAGCCAAGTCAGAGTGGTGTCGGGTGATGGCATATTTTGTACACAAGAAAGGTTGTGGTGCAGGTGCGAACGTGAATGTACCTGGGTCGGGAAGCCGTGGCACACCAGCACCATCTCCCATGGCCGATGTCTACATCGAGACAACGAGTGCCACTGTGAGACACGCCACCTTTCAGGCGATGCAGCCAAGAATGCGTGCAAGCAGAATACGTGTCATCGGAGCATGCATTGTTCACCTGCTCGTCTTCTTCGCGCCGTTGACGATGTCACCATTGTGCTGCCTGATGCGCCGCCGCGGGTTGACGGTGAACCTGCATGCATGGCGCCAGGAGTTCAGCAAGCCTCCGTGGACCACGCCGGTATCGATGTTTGGCAAACACACAAGAGGTCCTACCCGATGTAGGTCGCCCCCACGGACCCGCCGGACGCCCTCTGCTTCAGCGAAAGCAGCAAATACACCGCGTGGAACGACGACATCTTCTTCAGCTGCGGCTTCTGCAATGCTGCATGCTTCGGCGTGCTTTGCGCAGCACTGCTCCTTCGCCTAGTATGGCTGCACTGCGGAGGCGTCACTTGCGGACTGGCGTGGACGTGGCGTGTAGAGCTGTGAGCCGATGTCGACAGGTGCGCGATGCTAGAGCAGCTGAACGGACTACGAGTCAGAGCCTGCAAGGCGCTGCAGCTGCGCGGCAAACTGAAATACCCGATAGCTCGGCCGAGCTGCCTACTTGCCAAAGCCAGCCTGGCGAAAGCTGCGTTCACACATGATTGGCGCTCATGGCCTTGTCTGGTTGTGGTGGCAAACGAGGTTGGCACGCAGCTCCGGAGACGCAGGTGAAGCACGAGTAGACGGCTGAATGTGGAAACGCGATTGCCTCTGCAGAAGTGCCAATTTTGCAAATGAGAAGTGGCCCAATCAGTTGGAGCCCAGGATTCGAGTATCCTGTTTTGGGCCAACACTGCTGTTGGCTCAACTGAATTTCGAAAGTGAAGATGGCAATCGTGCCGTCAAGCTTCTTTTGCAGCCAGAACACAATTTCAGGAATCATGTGCATTGCGTTCGCACCTGCACATCATTCCGGACCTGCATATCATAGTGGTGGTCGCAGCAGCGGCGGCGCGGCAGTCTGCGACATGTTGTCGAGCGCAAGCGCGGCCAGTTGAGCAGACATTGCACTTTTGCAACAGTAGCCTTGCAAACCAGCAGCAAGATGACCAGAACGACAGAAGAACCCAACCTAATGGCCGAACCAGACCCCAAAAATGGATCGCAAAGCGCCACCCCGCATGTCAGAATGAACAGGCGATCATAAACGAGATGGCAAAGCCTAGTTGGCCAAAAGGTGCTTGTTGAAGTGCTTCATGAAGCCGAAGCCCTTGAAGCTGTCCTCCCCTGTGAGGTCGCGCATCGCGTCGTCGGCCAGGATGGTCCTCTTGTCGTTCGGGTCCTGCATGTTGCAGCAATTCAAGGCTTGACTGTGCAGAAGAATGCCATGGCAGCCGCAGATTTGGAATCGAGGGTTGCTTGACGATGGGCTTCCCAGGACTCAGAAGCCCACATCAACCAGGTAGTGCACCCACCTGGAGTTCGTTGCGCTTGACATAGTCCCAGAAGAAACTCGTGAGCTCTGGTCGGCTGATCTCCTCCCGGCCGCCCAGCCACTCCGCAAGCTCTGGTGTGCACCTGGAGCACAGGAGTTTCAGGTGCTCAAGACAGCGGCACTGAGGCTCTGGGCGGCAACACAGACGCATGAATGCAAAGCTTCAGCAAACGCGCCTGATCTTTTTGGTAAAGCCATTCGGCTTCCCGCTGCCGCCCTCGCCTGTCGACTTCTTTCGGGCCGGCTTTGCGCTGCCGCCATCGCCTGTGCTCTTCCGCTTCCGCGGCGCCCGGGGCCCAGGGCTGCCTCCTGCAGCAACGACTCACGATGAGATCGGCACCCCTGGCGAGGTACTTTTCTGTCTATCTGCGGCACTGTAGACACACATGGTGAGTGCAGACTCTCCCAAATTGGCTCGAGGCACCTTCCACGGCCCAGCAGTGCTTCGACAGCTGCTTGTTCATCGAGAAGATGTCGACCGGCGGAGTGAGTATCGTTCCGAGGCGCTCATCCGGTATAATTTTCCGCTTGTTCTTTGGGTCCTGCGTCCCCATGGCAGAAGCTTGTGACACCTTTGAATCTGTCGCTAGAAGGGCATGCATAAAGCCTTGCGTTTTTGTCAGTCGGTTCTGTTGCTTCCGGCATACCTGAAGGTCATTTGCTTTGATGTACTCCCAGAGGCGCTTCACCACCTGCAGCTGACACGCCGCTATGTCTGCACATGGTTTCCATGCTGCAGGTGCATGCTCACATGGAAGCTTGATGGCATGAGACCGAAACAGTCTAGCTGACAGCGCTTTTAGCGCGTGACAGCAGCGCCGTGCCTGTGGCCTGGGCAGCGAATCTTCCCCCAGGAACGCCTGCATAGCCTCGGACAACCCGCTGCCGCCGCCGCCGCCGCCTCGCCGCGGCGCTGCCTCCTCTGCTGCCTCATCCTCCTCCTCCTCAACTGGATCCTGCTCTGCCAGAAACGCCTCCACCTGTGCCATCAGATTTGCTGTTTCCAGCCTGAGCTGAACAGGCCGGCCGTGAGGTCAGCATTCGCAGCGTGACACCTCACGCTTGACGCATGTTGATCCGGCTTGTGGCACGCCACCCAAAGGCAAGCTCGCACATGACTGCATGCACACGACAGTGTGAGAGCAAGGCTGACCTCGACCCGAATGAGGGGCTTGCGGTCGGTCAAATCCATGCCGCCAAATTGCTGCTCCAGCTGCTTCCGCAAAGCGCGCTCTGCAGCATCCAGCATGTGTACTTTAAATGTGGATGCAGACTCATATGAGATCTTCACAACACCCACACGAGTAAGAACCAAGCAAGTCTGGCAGCTTGACATTGGCAGCATGTCATCCGCGCCTGTGGTCTGCGACAGGTCCGCCGTTTTCAAGGCGGCCCGCAGCGCCTCGAGCACCTGCTCATCTGTGGGTGCCTGACCTTCCGCCATGCTTGCCCTGACGGACCCGAAGCACAGCCAGCAGGGAAAGACCGCTGAGAACACTCTCAGCGTCAATGGAGCCGGCTGAGCTGGCAGTCCTTGGACACTAATCTGTTGAACAACTGTGACTCCTGCATCGAGCGACGGTCGCCGATCCGCGAGCGAGTCTACCGCAAGCTGAGTTGCAGCAAATGCATCGCGTGAGCGAGATGATGTGGAGTTTTGCCTGGAATGCCTCGGAATATGTTGTGCACAAGGCGTCAGGTCAAAGAGTCGAAAAGGGTTTACGAGTCGACCACACATATCACCACACATCCCAGGGTTCGTGCTTGAACCTCAGGGTTTCGCCGTAGTAGGTTTCGCATACGGTTTCGCAGGTTTCGCCTACGGCTTGGAGGTTTCGCAATCACGCGAAACCTCCACCGCCGCTGCCGCCGCTACTGAAGTCTTTGCCGCCGACAGCCATACTTTTGCAGAAAAGTACCACAACCGGCCATTCGAAAGCTCACAGGCCTATCTGAGGACCATCGCACGCTTGCAGCAGTGCTACAACCTGGTTTCCTGCCCGCCTGCCGGAGCCCATCAGTGCTAATCAACTCACTGGGTGTGGTTTAATTAGGTACCTAGCTACCAGGCTGGTGCGCCCCTCGCTTGATTGTGGCAGCCGAACTCAGTGCTGCGACGTGTTTTTGGAAGGAACAAGACCCGTGCTCATGCACGACGCCCGGAACGTGCTTTTGGAAGCTTTAGCAGGGCATTTCCCAGCTTGCGGTAGGGAATCAGGGCAGATACAGGGTTTCGCATCTATGCGAAACGTTTCGCCGACGGTACTTTTAGTTTCGCGTTCCGCATTTCACGTCTGAAAGTTTAAGCACGAACCCTGTTCACCCCCTTGACTCTAGACTCTAGACACTAGACTCTAGTGATGTGCCACTTTTCGGGCATCTGCCACTTCGAAGCTGCAGTACTCGGCCGCTTGCACAAGACGCTCGCGAAGGCTCTGCACAACACGGACGGACACCACGCTAGCGTTCTCTTGTGAAGCGCACGTCGCCAGCGCCGCTGAGATCCCTTGCCTGGCGTCATAAACCGACTCTCATCAGATGGCGCGCCTCAGCGCTCTTGTTTGCGCCGCAGCCCTTGTTTTGCTGGCCGGACATGCAAATGCCTTCACACTTACGGTAAGCGGGTGCGCCTCGGCGTGCATGTGCCTGTTCGGCGCTCATCCGGACAAAAGCGGACTGCATCCCGGAACCCACACTGCACTCAGAACACCTACCCTGCCCACAGGTCAAGGGTAATGGTGGCTGTACGGGGTTTCAGTACACGATCAAGAAGGTGCGATCTTGCTGGTTGTGATTGCACGGCTGCTGCGTCGAAGGCGCAGGACACCCATACAACCGCTGAGACGGGGCCCCGCAGCGGTGCTGCTCCCGAGGCGCTGCCCTCGCTGGTCGGCCTCACTGTATGCCTTGGATGCTGCGCAGGAGAACTACAACTACACACAAAGGCTGGGAGAGGTGACGCTTGGTACCGGCTGCACCCACGAGCAGCTGAGGTGGGCGAAGTTTCCTGCTCTAACCACCTCCGTGGCTGTTGCACGCGGTTCACTTGGTGACGCGGTGTGTTCGCACGTACAAGGAATCTTTCCATGCTAAACGTGCGACAAAAGCCAGATTCGTTAGTTGCTCGGTGCTGGGGTCGCATTCCTGGGGCAGCATTTGCTCAATGCGACTTGGAAGTCTAGTGCTGCCATTTGACCAACACAACGAGACGCGGTGCGTGGGGGCCTGCGCGACACCCTTCAAAGCTTGTGCTGCATATATCCGGCGACCTCACGACTTGCTGCCTTTGCTGCAGCATTTCCAAGCTGTACATCCCGGGCGCCTGCGCAAACTCGCGCCTCAACAACTTTGGGATCACCAGCCTCAACCCGAAGCAGATCAACTGCAAAACGGTCGAGAACTACAGCCAGGACACCTGCAATTTGGTATTTGATCAAGGTACGTGCTGTGGCCCTGAACTTTGCCGTGTGTCAGTTGCAGCGGCGCACTGCTGCCTAACGTTCAATCATGCAGCCTGCCAATGTATATCGAATCCTAGATGCGTTTCTATTCTCTGTGCAGCGCCAAGCACCGCCATTGTGAGCAACCTGACCGCAGACGAGTTCATCGGTGCGCGCTCTGCCCTGTCGCACCACTTCCATATTCCTTGTCTCTTCCTGCATCCACAGCTACACCCAGAGCTGCAACAAGCTGATGCGTACGCTACAAATGAGGCGGTGCAGACGCTTGAAGCTCTTCTCACCCTTCAACAATTTGCTTGCAGACACCGACAACATCTGCTGGCCCGCTGACGTGGGCTTCGTGTTTGTGAAAAATACGTGCAACACGACGAGCCCGGACGCCCGGGTGGCTGTGGATGTGCGCCCCCATGCCCTGCCTTGTCTCAGCCGCATTAACTATCCTTTCCTCAGCATATGCACGTCGATCGCTCCCAGGCTTGGCACAAACAGCAACGCCGTACGTCCCTACTCTTGACAGCAATCGTGTGGGATGACATGCAGGTCAAGATCAACGCCTACAGCGGCCCCGGCTGTGACGTTGTCAGAATCCCTGGCTTTGGAAAGGGAGTGGGCCTGTCGCCAGGCGCCATCGTTGGTGCGTAATTTGCTCCTGATTGCACTCTGGCTGGTGCAGAGGCTTGCCATTGTGACGATGAGGTGGACCTGTCATGCTGATCGGTTACCTAAGGCTGTCGCTGTTTGCAGGCGTGGTGTTAGGCGTTGTGGTGATCGTTCTGATCATTGCGGTACTGCTCTACTGCTGCTGCTGCCAGCTGCGCCGCTGATTCTGCTCAGCGGTCGCATCCGCGAGAAATCTCGATCGAAAGTCAGTGCAGGTTTTGGTTGCCGCGCCGCAAAATATTGAAGAATGCAAATTCTGGTGCCGCTGGACGTTGACTCCGGCGGCTGATGCTTTGGTCTCGGGCTTCTAACTTCAGTCAGCTGTGGCCGTGATCAGAGAACTTGGAATCGGAACTCAACGGCTTCTACAGCCGTCGATCGTGCTCTCTACAATTGGAATGTTTGTTGTACCTCGAGCTTCCGTGGACGTGACCTTGCAAGCAATGAGCAATGTGCTGCAACGTTGACCTCAATTACATGAGATTGAGCAACCAACGTGCAACTGGTTTGATGCAATGAAACGTTTAGGGACGCCGGTCTACAGACAAAAGCAGTCTTGACCCCGAGAACACTCGCAAGTGGCTTGGAAGCTGGACTGAAGTCGCATTTGAGATGCAAAAGTCGCACGGCCCTCAACATACGCATACACACCGCGGTCCCGGAAGACCAATCGGACTGTGGTGTACAATCGCAAGACCGACCTTCGAAGATCAGCAACACCGACTGTGACTCGAATCAGCACAATACACCCCGAGTCGTTTCGCTCTCTCAATGAACTGCAGCGCTATCGAAGCACTGAGATTTTGAAATCACTGTCATAACCACCCGATCTCAAAAGCGCCTGGCCATGGACTGCTACGGGACCTTTGCGCGTTGCGTGGCGAAGCCGCAGCTGTACAGCAGCCTGCACGGCGCACAGTGCCAGCCTCGCAGGACCTGCGTCAGCCTCACGAGCTGGTCGGTCGCTCACTGCAATCCGCCCGCGCCCTTCTTCGGCAGCGGTCTGCTGGATCATGCGCCCAGGTTTGCATGCTGCGTACTGCCGTAAGGCATGCAGGCTGCATGCGCGGTTCTCCTCGACTGCAATCAGTTCGCCTATTTGATATGTTTCCATCCGTGCTGCCTTCGTCTTTTGTCGATGTTTCACAGCCTTGCGAAGACATACTTCGTTGGGCCCAGGAAGACGTGCAGCCAGTCGTGAAGTCTCCGCACGGTTTGAATTTGGCGCAGGTTGAGGTGGCGAGGGCCTGGGAGAATGTACGACCAGGCGGCGCGGCTGCCGCCGCTTATACTCAGTTTCGCGGGCCTGCGGACAGACGCTGCGCCAGCCACGGACGCAGACGCTTCGCCGCACAGCGACGGCAGCAGCAGCGAGGACGGCAGCGGCTCCGGCAGCGGCTACCCCACCACCGTCGAGGTCCGTTCCTGTGGAACCCTGCTGCAATGAGCACGTCCTACTGGGCAGCAGGACCGACATGCGCGGCATGCGGCGCCCATTGCTGCCACCCCGGGCGGCTGCTTGGTGGCGTCCTGCATATGCGGTGTCCCGCACCAACACCTCAAACTTATTGCTTTGCGCCAAATTTTGTGCTTTCATCTCTGAGATATAAAATCCTAAATACAGGAGCTAGCGGAAGTGGTGGCGGCCAACACGCCGGTGTTCTACCTGCACCCACGGGAGCGGTTCTTCCCCTGCACTGTCGAGTGGTTCATGCAGCACGCGCGGCTGGCCGTCATGAAAAATTTCATGCTGCGCCGGCGAGTCGAGAAAGGTGGAGTCCCTGAGGCCTAACCGATCTGCTGACTATAGTTCCAAACGCCTGAGTCCGACTTCACCACCATAGTCTAGCAAGCTGCTGGATGTGATATCTGCTCCGGGAGACGTGCACCTGAAGGTATGGCGGAGTTCCTGGCGGAGAGTCTGGCACGGTCGCAAGCTCATGTGATGAGGATACTCGGATGAAGTGCTTCGTCATGCACAGTGCTGGTGCCATATGGCAAGCTAGACGCCTTGTCGTTCAAGTCATCAAGAAATCAAACTGGTTGTGTGACGCCCATGCAGTGCTGGTGCCGTATGGCAAGCTGTGCGCCTCGTCGCTCAGGTCGGCGTTCGAGGCGGACCCCAAGCAGCGGCTGCAGATCCAGCTGAAGCGCGCGGCGCGGCCGGGCCAGCCTGACCGCCTGAATGAAGTGCCGGTCTACGCGCACATCCGGGTGAGCGCGCGCTGGATCGTGCCTTGCCTGACTTCTGTTGCCTTGGCTCTGTGTTTGATTTTGAATTCGTTGCCTGAAAGCTCGAGGATCAGCAGTCTGGGAAATGGAACAGTCCGCGTCCAGAAAGCTCTTGAAAGAGGGTTATCTGGACTGCGGCAGGAGACCGTGGACTTCCGTGGTCGCCGTGACGCCCTCGAGATCGTCTACATGAAGTTCTTCGCCTTCAATGGGTGGGTGCTCAAATCCTGCACCCTGCGCCTGACCAGAGCCTGCCTGCCGGCGTGCGCCGGTGTTGCACCTTGTGCATTGGTCAGCTGTCTCCAGGAGCGTAGGTGCAGCAGACTGACTGGCGCTCACACTCACCACGTGACGTGCAGGCCCTACCGGCCATTTGGCATCATACCCACGAGGACACTGGGAGCGCACGATAGGTGCCTGCCGCTCACCCCGCCTGTTGCCTGCTGATCACTTCATAGGATCTGCGATCCAGGACATGGGAGCAGCATTCAGCAGAAACTTGCGGCGCGTTCCCACCGCTGACTGCCTCCACGAAGCTTGATGCATTTGGACCAACCTCGACTTGCACATTGTGTGCAGCGACTGGGAGCATGTGACGGTGCGGCTGACACCGGACGGGCAGCAGGTCACTGGCGTCTACTACTCCTGCCACAGGTGGGCGCACTGCATGGCTTCCCGTGCGAGCCCTGCTCTGTGCTCGATTGCCACATCGTCTGGCTCGCATCTAAAGCTCCACTGCTCATGCTGGGGAGGCTTTGTAGCCGTCATCCGTCAACGATTTGCACACCAGTCACCGTCTGGGGATGCAGGCACATCGACGGCACATGGCGCAGCGCCGACGAGGTGCCGCGCACGGCGGAGGGGCGGCCACAGTCATTTGTGGCCATCAATGGCCACGGCAGCTACCCCTACCCCGGCACCACCATCCGCCTGTTTGGCGCCTTCAACGACCAGACCAGCCAGAAGGGTGAACTATGCACCTTTCTGCAGCCTTCGCCCTGCACAGGCGCTTCTGAGACATGGCAGCTCATGTGGGGCGGACCCC